>Ga0209479_1001811_pt1 | contig 18068 bp, 10 predicted proteins | sample DewCreD2012metaG_2_FD_184112 | JGI IMG/M metagenome (GOLD analysis project Ga0209479, IMG submission 184112) | Hot spring sediment bacterial and archeal communities from British Columbia, Canada, to study Microbial Dark Matter (Phase II) - Dewar... ...
TACGCCGTAATGTGGCTTCGTCGTGGGAACTGGTGAAGACAACGTTGGGCGGCTGATAACGGGCCTCGTTCCGTCCGAACGCGAAGTGCGGCCCGCAAAACCAACCTGCCTCCGTCAGGGCGTTGCCATCTCGAGGTTGGCCGCTTTGGGCCTTGGCCACAGGCTCCACCTTGACGACTCCATTCGCCAACTTGGCTCGATAGATAGCCACTCCCCGGCTGCCGTATCCCTCCCCATCGTAGTAAGTCCCCAGGTAGAAGGAACCATCACCCGCAAGGTAACCTTCGGAACAGGACTGTCTCGGCCCGCCGTTATCCGCTTTACCCACGTAATCATCCGGCCCAAGCAGACACATTAACTTGCCGTCGTGAAACTCCAGAAACGAACCCTTGGTGAAGAGCTGCAATCTACCATTGAGGCCAATTTGCAGATTCGATACGTAACTTAGGTTCACACTCTTTGCCTCGGCTGATTCGCCGCGCTTTCGTGGAACAGCGTCCTTGCCGAAGCCGATGGCTTGAGCAAACCACCAACGGTTATTCTTGCTCTTGTTGCGGAAGACCCGGTAGATGCCCCCGTGGTGGCTGGCGACGTAGATGCAGCCCTTGTCTTCTCCCTCGTGCGGCACGCCTTGCACGGCAATACCCCCCATGGGGTAGCTGTAATTATTCCCCCAGCCGCCTGTTGGCGATGGAAACGCACTCGCTGGCCCCTCGCTAAGATTCAAATCCGGCGTCCAGTAATCATTGCCGGTAATGGTTACGACTCGACCATCGGTGCGGATACAACGGATGGCTCCGTACCAGAACGTCGCGAAGAAATACATGTTTCCCTTTTCGTCCCAGGCCAGGTTGGGACTCCGGCCGGACAGCGCTTCCAGCTTTGGGCCGTCCAGGTATTCGAAGAAGTTGCAAAAGGCAAAATGCTCTCGCTGCGGGACCTTGGGCGGTAGTTTGTCGGCTGTCAGGGACGACGATGCCGACCAAAGAACAAGCCCATACCCAGCGAGAGCGAGAGTGAAAGGCAACATGTCATTCTCTCCATCGCATAGCGGTAGTTACGCCACGATTTCCTTGACCACCCGCCCGTGCACGTCGGTGAGGCGGAAATCCCGCCCTGCGTGCCGGTAAGTCAGCCGTTCATGATCCAGTCCGAGCAAGTACAGAATGGTCGCATGCAAATCATGAATGTGGACCCGATCTTCGACGGCTTGGAAGCCAAAGTCATCCGTTTTGCCATAACAGAACCCGCCTTTGACACCGCCACCTGCTAACCAGAGGCTCCAGCCATAGGGGTTGTGTCCGCGCCCCAGAGCCTCGTAGTTGAGGGTTGTCTTGCCCCGCACCCCTTGCACCAGAGGAGTTCGACCGAATTCTCCCGACCAAATGACGAGTGTGTCGTCAAGCAGTCCCCGCTGTTTGAGGTCTGTCAAGAGCGCTGCGGTCGGCTTATCGACTCTGGCGCAACTGCTCCTGAGGCTGCGATGTATCGTGTTGTGATGGTCCCACCCCTTGCTGGTGACTTGGATGAAGCGCACACCTGCTTCAACAAGCCGCCGAGCTAATAAACACTGTCGGCCAAAGCTGTCTGTTTCCCCCGCGCCGATGCCGTAACGAGCCATCGTTTCGGGAGTTTCACGGGAAATGTCAAGCACTTCCGGCGCCGAAAGTTGCATCCGCGCCGCCATCTCGAAGGACTCGATCATACTTTCCAGAGTTGTATCCTGTCCGGCCCTCTGAGCATGTTCGCGGTTAATCTCACGCAAAAGTTCCAGTTGCTTACGCCGAAGTTCCGGAGGCAATCGTGGATCAGTCAGGTAACGTAGCTTTTCTCCGCTGGATTTGTCGGTATTATGCAGCAAGGTAGCCTGATAAATCGGCGGCAAGAAGCCGCTCCCACAGTTTATAGTTGTGCCAGCCGGCGGTGAAATGACCACGAAGCCGGGAAGGTTTTGGTTTTCCGTTCCTAAAGCGTAAGTGATCCAAGCCCCCATGCTCGGCCGCGGAACCACCATGCCTGTGTGAAACTGCTGCACCGCCGTCCCATGCTCGGTACTGTCGCACACCATACCCTTAAGCACACACAACTGGTCAGCACATTGGGCGATGTGTGGGATGACATCCGACAGCCACAATCCGGATTGGCCGTATTGCTTGAACTTGACGGGCGTCGCCATGAGTGGACCGAAATCCTCAGGGTTCTCCGCCTTACCTTCCCGAAAATGCCGCGGCAACGATTCGGGAGACAGATGTTGGCCATGGCGGCGGAAAAGCTCTGGCTTATAGTCAAGCAGGTCCACGTGCGATGGACCGCCTTCCATGAAAAGCAGAATCACCCGCTTAGCGCGTGGCTGGAAATGGGGAAGCTTGGGAGCTAGGGGCGAGCCAGTAGAAAGCGCTCGAGAATCGATAGGGGTACCTGCTGTTGACTGCGTAACCAAGGCAGCAAAGGCGAGCGAGCCAAAGCCCAGCGCCGTTTGTTGGAGAAACTCACGACGGGTGGCCGGAATTACTGGAACGCGTCCGCACGGAAACGATGCCTTCATGCTCATACTCATCTCCCTCGAAGCTGCCGACCGATGAAGTCGCGTTCGCATCAGCCCCCCCTGCAAATTCCGGTTATCAATTGACCGTATCAGCGCTTCGTTCGCGCTCAAGGCCGTTTCTTGATCTCCTGGTTGAACACCATTTGTATCCACCTTCGGGGTCGGATGACACAATTTTCTTCGTTCGCACCTACCTCTCTGCTCATGACCCCCAGGTATCTTGCACATTTCATACTGCGAGTCCGTACACAAAGTTGCTGATGTCTCCGTAAGGAAGCGGTTGCTTACTCCACCACCGTGAATTCATTGGAAATCAGCAAAGTATGGCATAATCGAGTCCAGGCTACGTCATAAGCGTCGGGGCGGTCTCCAAGTTGAGCAACAAAAGTGGAGAGAAAGCTGTGCAGTTGCTGTTGCTCCTTGGCACTGGCCTGGCGTCCAAACAGGAGGAGGTAGAGGCGGTCGATGCGCTTGGCTTCTGTGGTCAGTTCGGGATCGGACCGTACTTTTACCGCCAAAGCCTCGGCACATTCCAGGACCAGCGGGCTATTGAGCAAGAACAAGGCTTGCGAGGGGACAATGGAGACTGCCCGGGTACCGCAGGGAGAAGTTGCTGGGGGCATGTCAAAGATACTCAACATATCCAAAGCCGCGGGCACATCCTTGCGAAAGACTGGCCAATAAATGGCACGTTTGTAAAGAGTCTCACGCGGAATGGCCAAATGCATGGTGCTTCCCTGATTGCCAGTTCCCTTGAAGGTCTCAGGGACGGTGTAAGTGGCAGGTTGGAGATCGAGACGGCCCGCGACGAACATCATGGCATCATGCAAAGCTTCGGCGTCTTGCCGTCGACGATGCGCACGCCAGAGCAGACGATTGTCGGGGTCCACAGTCTGGGCTTTGGCGTCGTCGCTGGCGCTCAACTGCCATGTCCGTGTCAGCAACAATTCTTTGATGAACGACTTGAAACTTCCCCGGTGATACTCGCGGAATCGCCGCGCGAGGTAGTCCAGCAATTCGGGATGGCTCGGCAACTCGCCCGTGGTACCGAAGTTATCGGTGGTGCGCACCAAGCCCGCACCAAAAACATGATGCCAGATGCGATTGACGATGACCCGCGACACCAAGGGATTGTCTGGACTGAGCAGCCAATCAGCCAACTGGAGCCGACCACTTTGATTCCGGGGAATGGTGGATGCCGGTTTCGAGGTCAACAGCACAGGAAAGCCGCGTGGCACCACAGGGCCAAGCCGATCCACATCGCCTCCCTTGCGAATCGCCACATCGACGATCTCGTTGTCATCCCGAACGGCCATCACACCGCCATCCGCACCGCGCATCCACACCGGTACGGTCGGTGGCAGTTTTCCGAGAGCGACAATCCCAGGCACACCAGAACCGAAATCCCCCTTGGCATTGTTGATGCTGCGCGTACTACGCAAAATTCCAGCGAGGGCGTAGTAGTCTCGTGTGGTGATGGGATCGAGCTTATGATCGTGGCAGCGTGCACAACCGAGCGACATGCCTAAAAAGGTTTTGCCTATCACCTCGAGCTGTTCATCGACGATGTCCAATCGTCGCTTTTCCGGATTCCGATCAGCGGCGACGACGTGAAACAGCGCCAGGTACCCCGTAGCAATCAAGTTGGCCGCTTTTTCCTCGGGGCGGGACGCAGGCAGCAAGTCGCCGGCAAGCTGCTCCCGGACAAAACGATCGAAGGGCTTGTCTTTATTGAAGGCGTCTATGACGTATTCCCGGTAGCGCCAGGCTTGCGGATAAGCGACGGGGGCGGTGGCACCACTGACATCGGCATACCGTGCCAAATCGAGCCAATGGCGGGCCCAGCGCTCGCCAAAATGCGGTGAGGCCAGCAATTCATCTACCGTCTGCGCCACAGCCACTACCTGATCCCGCCGCCACATCTCCAAAAACCGCTCCCGTTCCGCGAGCGTAGGCGGCAGACCGGTCAGCACGTAATGGAGCCGACGCAACAGAACGTGCGGTTCAGCATCGGCGACGGGTTTCAATCCTTTGGCTTCCAGATTGGCCAGAATGAAACGGTCAATGTCTGTCCGCGGCCAGGTCGTCTCTTGGACAACAGGGACCACGGGGTCCGATAAAGGCTTCAATGACCAAAGGTCCTTAGCTTTGTCGGCAGGCGAGGCAACCGCCCGAATCTCCTCGGAGCGTGGGTCTGGTGCGCCGATCTTGACCCAGTGCACAAAGTCCTCGATGACTGCCGCCGGCAGTTTTTCTCCAGGAGGCATCCTTCTGCCCTGGTGTTTGAGGGCTTGAATGAGCAGGCTTTCCTCTGGTCGGCCGGGTATCACTGCCGGTCCGCTGTTCCCGCCTTGAAGCACGCCGTTACGATGGTCCAGGAGCAAACCGCCCCGCACCTTGGCCGCCTGGGACGAGTGGCATGCGTAACAATGTTTCACGAGGATGGGACGAATGCGGGCCTCAAAAAACTCGATGTCACTGGGGTCAGCGTTCTCTGCTCCCAAGCCCAGAGGCGGGCGGGCAAGCAGCAGCCCACCCATCACGAGAATGCCGTGCAGGAGCCACCGTCCGGCCATTTCGCACCCTCCGCATCGGGATCTGCTACTTCCCACTCGCTAGGACTTTGAGCTTGATATTCTTGAAGCCGAGGAACTTGCCCTTGCTGCCATGGTCCTGGAGAACGACCCAGCCTTCGCGCGGTAAGTTGGCGTACACCAGTTTGAACTTGCCCTGCGGCTTGTGCCATTTTTCCTCGCGGAAATCGACCCGGAATGTTTCAATACCGTTGAGCATGCAGGAAATGATCGGACCGTCACAAATGATGTAAAAGTTGTTCCAGCCTTCGTGACTGGGGGCATCGCGCGACGGCGCCGCCAGACTGTACAGGGCGCCGTCCGCCTGATCAGGTGGGACCCGTTTGCGATTCTTGTATTCGCCGCTGATTGCGATTTCCAAGTAAGCCCAGGGGGTGCCCGGAACGCCAGCCCGCACGAACACGCCGCTGTTGCACTCTGCTTTCCAGTCCAGCGACAGGTGGAAGTTCTCGAACTTTTCGTCGAGATAGATGAGGTCATGCCACGCCGGCCGTTCCTCGGTATGCCTAAGGACGATGGCGCCATCCTCCACCTTCCAGTTCTTGCGGCGCCGGCAGCTCGGTTCGCCAACAGCCACGGCAGCGTGAGTCCACCCAGACCAAGACTCCCCACGCGCAGAAACTCGCGTCGTGAAAGGCCCTTAGTCCCAACGCACCGTTCACCAATCGTTATCATCGGTGTACCCTCTTTCCCCGGCGGAGCTATGCTCAGATGATCGCTTCGTGGATCAACGGCGCCTTATCGTCATCGATGATCCTGATGGGACGATTGTCCGTGGTGTACAGTTGGTGATCAGGGTCGATACCAAGCAGGTGATAGATGGTCTTGCCCAGACTGGTGACCTTGTATTCATTGTCTTTCACGTAGGCTGCCATGGAATCGGTAGCCCCCACCACCGCACCGCGCTTGAAGCCGCCACCGGCGACAAAGACAAACTGCGCTGGCGCCCAGTGGTCGCGACCGTAGCCGTTCTTGCCTTGGAACCGCGGTGTACGTCCCATTTCGCCACACGCCACCACCAGGGTCGTATCGAGCAAGCCGCGCTCGTCCAGATCAGTGATCAACGCACTGATGGCGGCATCGAAACTAGCCAGGACCGGCAAGGCTTTTTCCAATTGGCCGGGGCCGCCGTGCCAGTCCCAGGAGCCGAAATCGAGATACACAAACGGCACGCCCGCCTCGATCAGTCGCCGAGCTGCCAATACCCGAGGCGAATAGATATTCCCCGCCTTACTGGGGTTGTCATGGGAGTCGTACACGGAGAAGCCGTAGCGTTCTTTGGTTTGGTGCGATTCCTTGCTCAGGTCCACAGCTTCGCGTAGCTTGGGTGAACGCAAGATATCGAAGGCTTTCTGCTGGAACTGGTCCATTGCTCCCAGTAACGGTTCCGCTCGGTCGAGCTGTCGCAGTTGGGCTTCCAACGAACGAAGCAGCAGCGTGTTGCGTTCGAAGTCAGCCGCATTGACTTGCAAACGAGTGATGTCCGGGAAATCCGGGCCTTGCCGTGGATCGGTACTGAGTGGTTTGGGTTGCCGCGGTCTGTCGGACAGAGTGATCACCAAGGGGTTGTAAGCAGGCCCTAGATAGTTTTCTTTCATTCCGGGTGAATTGGAATTGAGATCGCCGAGGACGACAAAACCAGGCAGGTCGTGGGGTGTAGGAACAAGCTTGGCGACAACTGATCCGTAAGCTGGATACTTGGGCGTGCCAGCCGTGCTGCGGCGATTACCACATTTCCAACATAGTCCGCCAAAGTGGCCCCCGGCTAAGGGAAAGCCTCGTGCGTTGACCGAACGGAGGATCGTAAACTTGTCAGCGACTTGAGCCAACTTCGGCAGATGCTCACATACTTGCAAGCCGGGAACCTTAGTCGCAATGGGGCGGAATGGACCCCGAATTTCAGCCTCTGGATGCTCAGGCTTCATGTCGAACATGTCTTGATGCGGCGGACCACCGGGCAAGAAGATGAAGATCGCCTGCTTAGCTCGACCACGTCCCCGCTTACCACCGTCCGCCGCCTGGGCACGCAACACGTCGGCCCAAGTCAAACCGAACATTCCGACCCCACCTATTTGGAAAAACTTCCGCCGACTCATCAGACGATTGAATGTTGGACATCCGAACATGTTGGACCTCCTTTTTCTATATTTTGTTCAAAATAATCTCAGAATAATTTCGCATGCACCGCTGGGATTGCTCGGCTTAGTAGTTCAGCAAAAAGCTGCTACTGTTGAGTAAGCTCCACATGATCCCCTCTAGCCCTACTTGGGCCGAGGGGGCATTCTTGAGATGCTCCAAGCACAGCCGGCGCTCGGCCTCAGTTGGCAGCCGACATAATGTCCACAGGTACAGCTCCTCAAGACGTTTGGCGTCGTTGCTATGCATCTTGACAATTTGGGCGACTCGCCCCGTGGGGGCGCTGATCTTCCTGATCACTTCTGGATGATTGGCCATAAACAAGCTTTGCTCCAGGTTGGGCAAGCTGTCGCGTTCGCAGTCGCAAACTGTCTCCGGGCTGCGTCGCGGCTTACCGAAGACCGTGAAGGCATGCTCGACAAAGTGATTGGTGATGATGCCCTCCTCGAGACGGCCCGGTAGCTCCACAGCGCGCGTACCTGCCGGAATGCCCGAACCGTACCTCTCGCTACTGCCCGTGGCGTGATTGATGGCATCAATCACCACCTCCGCCGGCAAACGCCGACGATAGAACGAAGCATAATAGCGATGCTCTCCAGGGTTGGCCGGATGGGGATGGGCGCTTTGTTGGTAAGTCCGGCTTTGCAGGATCGTTCGGTGCAGCCATTTCAGGTCGTACTTACTCGCGATGAAGCCGCTTGCGAGTTCCTGCAACAGTTCGGGATGGCTGGGCGGATTGAGAGGGGACAGGTCATCCACGGGATCAACCAGGCCCCGACCGAAGTAGTGCGCCCAGACACGGTTGACGATCGCCTTAGCGAAAAACGGATTGTCTGGACGCCGCAACCAGGCGACCACCACCTCACGCGGATCTTGCTCGTCGGGAATTTGGATATTGTCCTTCTCCCCCAACAAACGGAACTTTTCAGATCTCTGAGTGCCGAGCGTGCTAGATGCTGTCGCCCAACCAAAGACGTTACCCTTGACGTGATAGACGGCTGACATGTCCAACCACCGGGGAATCCGGAGCTTATCTCGTTCCTCCAACCTAGCTGCCAATTGCTTTTTTTCCTCGGCGGTAAGGCCACTGCCCGCCTTTCTTGTCACTTCAGCGGCTTGTTTTTGGTCCAAGACGCCTGTGTTGGCCCGAAGGCGATTGAAAAAGTTGGCGAAGCTCAAGAGATCATCCTGGGTCCAAACATCATGCGGATGACGATGACACTCCGCACACTGAAGGCGTAAACCGAGAAAGGCATGGGCGATCTGAATAGTCCCCTTGACTCCGGTGGCATCGAAGCGGTGCCAATACAAATCCAGTGTTCGCCGGTTGTTGTAAATTTTCAGTTCGCCGCCTTTCCTCTCCTCCGCCGCTAACGCAATGGCTTCGTTGATCCATTCTTCTCGACTGCGGCCTTCCAATGAAGTTGCTGTCAAAATGCGTGCGACAAGTTCGTCGTAGGGGGTATTCTCCTCTAGCCGTGCCCGAATCCAGCTATAAAAACGGCGGACGCTTGCCGGCTCGGGCGCGTGCCGGTTGGTGTCGTAACTGATCCGCGGACGAAGCAGGTCGCAAAACTTTGTCGCCCACACCGCCGAGTAGCCAGGCCGATTGAGCAACTCCTCGATCTTCTTGCGTCGTTTCTCAGGATCCTTGCTCTCCACAAAGGCGCGAATCTCTTCAGGTGTCGGCAAAGCTCCGGTTACATCTAGCGAGACACGCCGTAGGAAGGTGACGTCATCGCACAGATCGGCAGGCGGAATGCCCAGTTGACGCAGTTTGTTCAGCACGTGCTTATCGATGAAATTGTGTTCCTGAATTTGGGGGAATGTCACTTTCGCTTCGCTGCTAACCAGAAGCATGGCCACGACTGGCTCGGACCGGTAGCGAATCACTAACGCCGCGTCTCCCGGTCGGATGGCCCGCACTCGCCCTTGCTGGTCCACTTCGGCCACGGCGGGATCGTGCGACTCGAAGACGCACAGCTCGGTTACCTCTTCCCTACTGCCATCGCTGAAGCTAGCCTCGACGTGTAACCGATATTCCTCTCCCGGTCTGACGGTATGGCTTGCTGGCGTCACTTTGAGGCCGATCAATCGCGAGGAGTCCCGCGGGTCTAGCCGCGCACCCTTCGCAATCCAGTTGTACAGATACTGATACTCCCGACTGCCTACAGCCAACCGCACGCCTCCCTCGTGATTGACCTGACCGGTTGGCTTTAGCAAAAAGAGACTTGCAGCGGGATCCAGCAGGTTCAATCGCCGTCCGCTGAATTCTCGGCTCAGGTGGTCGTAATCCGACTCCGGTTCAGCACCGAACAAACTGAGCCGCAATCCACCCTTTCCCTGAACCGCACCGTGGCAAGCCCCCCCATTGCATCCCAAGCGACTAAGCAACGGAACTATATGCCTGGTAAACATGGGTTCGGGCGGAATCGACGGGCCATCCTGCCGCTGGACCTGCGCCAAGCCTTGGGAAGGGAGACCGCCGATAACCGCCAGCAGGGGAAATACCCAACGATACCAGGACCGCAGAGGCCATGCTTGAGTTTCTCCAACAAGGTGGGGCCAATAGACAGTCATCTGCGCGTCCTCCGAGTCCTCTTTGCAAATTCCGTGAGCCAATCGCCTGCCGAGTCCTTAGGCACCCTATAACACTCCGGCCCTTGGCGATTCACCCCGTTCCGATCAGCTCGCACACGGCATGGTAGCCAACGCATTAGGTCCACCTTCCACAAGCACACCAGCAACATTCGACAAGTTCATTTCTCTGATAAAAGGCAGGGGGGATGGTAGAGAGTTTCGTTTGGCGGGCACCTGACACCCAATGCGCTTCGTTGCTTTACGCCAGCGCCTCACGAATAAGCGGCCGATCTTGAACGACAATTTTGATGGGTCGGCCATCAGTGGTGAGTAGTTCCTGGTCCGGGTTGATGCCGAGCAAAGTATAGATGGTGCGAGCGAAGCTCTCGACGTAATAAAGCTTGTCGGTGATCTGAGCGGCGCGATAATCCGTGGTGCCGACAACAGTCCCTCCCTTAAAGCCGCCGCCCGCGACAACGACGAATTGGACAGGCCAATGGTCGGTACCTTTGCCACCGCCACCTTGACGCCAAGGGGTCCGCCCCATTTCGCCCAAGAGAGCCACGATAGTGGTTTTCAGCAAGCCGCGTTCGTCGAGGTCTTCCAACAAGCTAGACACAGCACTATCGATTGAAGGCCAGTTGTTGCGGCACCCGCCATCGTTATCGTCGTGGAAATCCCAACTCAGCAGCCGGAGGTGGACGAACGGTACACCTGCCTCGATCAGCCTCCGAGCCAGAAGTACCGATTCACACGCGCTGCGACCGCCGCGGGTCTTATTGTCAGAAGTCGCTCCGTAGCGCTGCAAATTGCGTGGGCTTTCCTTGCTGAGGTCCAACGCCTGGGCAATACGTGCTGATCGCAGCATATCAAAGGCATTTTGCTGGAAACGATCACGTCCTTCTAAGAGCGGCTCAAACTTATCGAGTTGGTAACGGAGTGCGTTGAAGGCTTGCACCAAATTGCGTTCACGATCAAATTGCGTCAATTGCACCTGGGGAACTGTAAGCATTTCTCGCATAGCCTTAGCTTGCTGGTCTGAAAACACCAAAGGAGCTACCGCGGAACCCAGGTAGGAATCGACCAGTACGTTGGCTCCTTCAAACGAGATGAAACTGGGGATGCCAGGCGGGGCGGGGCGGAGCTTTGCTACAACGCTTCCGTAAGTCGGATACTTAGGGGTTTGTGGTTCACGTCGGCGGTTACCGGTCAACCAGTAGTAGGTATCCTTAGCATGGTCTGCTCGCGCATCTCCGGTAGTACAGGAGCGAATGATGGTGTACTTGTCAGCGATTCGCGCCATCCGCGGCAATAATTCCGTCACGTGAATACCCGGCACATTGGTACGGATTGTTTGGAACGAGCTACGAAATTCCGCAGGAGCATCAGGCTTTGGATCAAACGAATCACGATGGGGCGGTCCTCCACCCAACCAGAGACAGATCATCTGGCGTGCCTTCGGCTGGGGACGACCAACCTCAGTTACAGCCTGAGCACGCAGAATATCTGCCCACGTCAGCCCAAACAGGGTGCTCCCGCCAATCGTCAGAAAATGGCGACGATTCATGCTTCCTTCCTCCCTTGGCAATGGTTCCAATGCGGCAGGACTTGTCTGCTAGTGGTTGAAAATAAACTCATTCGAGTTCACCAGGCTCCAGATCAAGCTCCTGTAACCTTCCAGGGTGTCGTGTGTTTGTTTCAGGAACTCCTGGGCCAAGTGAAGCTCCTGGTCGGAGGGCATTCGGCTTAGAGTAAGCAAGAAGATTTCGGTGATCCGTTCCGCCTCTGTGGGGTATTTTTTGAGAATCTCAGACAAGCGATTCCTGGGATCCTTGAGCTTTTTGCGTACTGCCGGATGATTGGCAAAATAAAGGGCTTGAAGCATGTTGGCTTGGTTCTCGCGTTCGCAATCGCAAACAACTTCCACATCGCGCTTCGGTCGGCCAAAGGCCTCCAAGGCGAATGCCGTGTCTGTGTCTTTGCGGTGGAAAATGGCTCCGCCTTCCAATAGCCGAATACCTGCCGGCATTCCCGGCGGCACTTTCTCTCCCGGAACGGACCGGATTCCCACAACTTGGTCGAAGCAGTCCAGCAACACCTCTGCCGGTAGACGCCGCAGGTAAAACGAGGCGAAATTACGGCGATCGTGCCGATTGCTGTCGTTGGTCACACTGCTTTGCTGGTAAGTGCGGCTACAGAGAATGGTCCGATGCAGCCATCTCAAATCGTAGCCATTCCTGATGAATCCCGCGCACAATTCCTGGAGCAGTTCCGGGTGCGACGGAGGATTCAACGGCGAAAGGTCGTCCACCGGATCGATCAGGCCGCGCCCGAAATAATGTTCCCACACGCGGTTGACGATCGCCTTGGCGAAAAACGGATTGTCCGGGCGCCGCAACCAATCCATCACGAGTTGGCGGCGATCCACACCGTCGGGCGGCTCGGCTATCGGCTCCCTCTCGCCGAGAAAACGCAGCGTCTTGGAAGTTTGCGTGCCGAGCGGACTCGTGACGATGGCGTAGCCGGTTGCTTTCTGGCCGCTGTTGAAGAACGAACGGCCATTCTTCATCCCAGGCCCGTCAAGGTCTTTCCTGGTCAGCACCCAGATTTCCCCGTCGCCAAGCTGCCCTTTGAGCAAACCTTGGGCTTTCGGGGGCAACCCTTTGGCCTTTTGCAACGCCAGAGCTACGACCTCTTGACTCGCCTTGGCGCGCGGAGCAGCAAGGCCGTTATAGTGGGGTATCCGCATGAAAAAGTTGGCAAAGCTGAGAAGATCATCCTGGGTCCACACGTCATTGGGATGGCGATGGCACTGTGCGCATTGCAAACGCAGGCCCAAAAACGCATGTCCGACGCGAATGGCATGATCCACATCGCTCTCCATGCGTCGCTGCCAGAACAAATCCAGAGTTTTGCGGGCGGCATAGGTCGTCGGCGCTTTTCCCTCTACCTCTTCGAGCACGATCTTGACGGCTTCCTCGGCCCATTCTTCCAGGCTCCGCCCTTCGCGCGAAGTTGCCGTGAGGATACGTTCCACGAGTTGATCGTAAGGGATGTTTTCCTTCAACCGCGCTCGCAACCACTCGTAGGCGCGGTACTCATGGTGCACCTGCGGAGGAAAACCTGGAGCGTGGAAACTGCTCAAACGCAGGATGTCCATAAACTTGGTGGCCCACAAAGCCGCATGATCAGGATGCCCTAGCAAAGCTTCAATCTTTTTGGAGCGCTTCTCCGGGTCCTTGTCTGCCAAAAAGGCACGCACTTCATCGGGTGTCGGCAGAGCACCAGTCACGTCCAGATAAACTCGGCGGAGAAAAGTAGCATCATCGCACAACTCCGATGGTTGAATGCCAAGAAGACGTAAACGAGCAAGGATATGTTTGTCAATGAAGTTGTGTTCTTTCACTTCGGGGAAACTGTTCTCGATTTTTTCGGGCATTACCACTACCAGGGCCATGCCAACTTGGCCCGGGTAGCGAATCACGATAGCCGCGTCTCCTACTCCTACCACACTCACATGTCCGCGGGCATCAACTTCGGCCACCTCCCGATTGTTGGACTCAAACACACACAGAGCTGTGATATCTTCCCGCGACCCGTCCCGGAAAACTACTTCCACTTTCAATGTAAAATGCTCTTTCGGCTTGCCTGTAAACCGCGCCGGAGACACAATCATTTCCTTCACATGAGAGTTATTGACGGAATCGAACGGGGCACCCGCCGCCACCCAATTGCGGAGAATTTGGTACTCGTAAGAACCCACACCCGTGCGCATGCCGCCTTCGTGCGGAACTTGACCCGTGGCCTTCAACAGAAACAGGCTATTCTCAGGATGGACAAGATTGACCCGTCGCCCCGATGCATCTTTCAACAATTGGTCGTGGTCAGCAGCAGGCAAGTAGCCGAAGAGACTGAGACGAAAGCCTCCCCTACCTTGAACCATCCCGTGACAGGATCCCGCATTGCAGCCGAGTTTGCTCAACACCGGCAGCACATGCCGATGGAATGACGGCTCCTTCGGCGCCTCCCCTGCGAGACACTCGCCAGATGCAAAACAGCCGATCCCAACTAATACCAGTATGAGATGGAAAGAAGGCATTCTCTTTCGGCTCAACGAATAGCTCCGGCGCTTATTCATCTCTGTTTCCCTCCGTTGTCGCGGCTTTCAGGGTGGTTGTTGGAGGGGAAGCTGTCTTGTTTGCCAGATCGCTCACTGTTCGGACCGCCGATGGATGAAATCGGACTAGTCAAACAACCATCGGGGGGAGGCTTGCTCTAGCGATAGCGAGGCCGTTGGTAATTGCTCCTTATTGGCTCGGCTAATGTAAGGCCGCGTGGTCTGAACAGTTCGGCGTCCAACCATGGGCCTGTCCTCGCAAGCGAATCAGTCGGTTCATCGTTGTTCAACAAAGTAGTCGTTTTCCAGACCTTGACAGTGCGGTCGTAGCTGCCTGTGGCGAGGTATTTTCCATCGGGAGACAAAGCTACACTCAGACCCTCAAAGCCCACGGCTCCTTCATGCCCTTTCAGCATGCCGTACTCTGCGCCCTTCGTCACATTCCAGAAACGCACTGTGGTATCGGCACTTCCCGTCACGATAGTCAAGCCATCGGAGGAGAATGCTAGCGAGGTTACCGCTCGGGTGTGGCCGCATAGGATATGCTTCATTTTCTGACCAGCAATGTCCCATAGCCGTACATCACCTACGGGATAACGCATGCGAAAATCCCGCGGGCCTGTGGCGATGGCCAACGTGGTACTATCGGGAGAGAAGGAAACAGCCCAAACAGCCAGTGACGGCGGACAATCGATTCTCAGCCTTTCTGATCCCAACAGAGCATCCCGTACGATGACGGTGGAATCGAGACCACCTGATGCGAGGAGGGTTCCGTCAGGAGAAAAGGCGAGGGATGTGAGCGAGGCATTGTGGGCGGGGAACTTGGCTTGGACAACTCCCGTGGTCAGGTCCCACAAGAGTACGTTCCCTGTGCTCAGACCCGTTGCCAATATTTTGCTATTGGGCGAGAACGCTAGGCAACTGATAGTGTTTTCCCCCAGATTCTTTTTGTCGGTCAGCAGCCGTGGCGGCTGATCCGGCGGCAAACCGTACAATATCACATGTCCACGACCTCCTGCAGCCAACGTCTTTCCATCCGGCGAAAATGCCACACACGACCGACCCAACAGTTCCATCGGGGGCGCTTGGCTTTGAACCGGCCCCAAACGAATACTTCTTTCTTCTTTGCTAACACGACATGCCGCCGCCAACCATTCGCTGTCCGGCGAAAATGCCAGATTCAGAGCTACCGCTCGGGTATCCAAGCCGAAGTTAGGAAAGACCGCCCAATTGTTTCCTTGCCCCAAGAACAAACGGCCCAGGGATACGTCCCCTGCCTCAGTCGCCACCAGATAATGTCCCTCTCTGATCGAAATCGATTTTCCGCTGAGCTTATGAGTGAAGCGGACCTCACCGCGTATGACTGCCAATCCCTCCCCGTCGAGGATATGCAACGACGTTTCCGCCTCGGCTACGGCAATGCCAATTGCAGTCTGCACTTTCATCTTGCGCTTGATAACTCGCCCCACGTCCACTACTAAGTTGCCTTGTTCCACAATGAACAAACGGGCGTTCTCCTCCTTTTGCAACGATGTGTACACGACTGTGTCGCCGCTGATGTTCATCTTGGCGTCGTCATCGATGGCCACCAAAGCCTTACTCTCTGATCCCCGTGTCACGATGCTTTGACCCGGAAAGAGAAACTGACCAGAATAGGCTGGCCTGCTCTCGTCATGATTCACCACCAGGACATTCCCTTCCACCTTTTTCAATTCGGCAACTACACTCGGACTGGACTGGGCAAGCGGTAATGGATCCTGCGGAGCTTGTTGGGGGGCCAGCCGCCAATTTGTGATGACTATCCCTAAAGCCACGAGTAGGCAGACCGCACAACTCGCAATTACCCAACTGCCAACTCTTTTCCACTCCCTCCTTGGCCAACCTCTTCGCTCGAAAATAACTCCTTGCTCAACAGCGGAGGGTGAACTTGACAGGTATTCAGCTACAGATCGTTCCTCCGCGAAAGCCTCATGGAGATGAACGTCCAACAATATCATTTCCAGAAACAGAGAACGGTCCCCCGCATCGCCAGATCGCAACAACTCGGCCAATATCTGGACGTCTTCGGGTGATAGCTCACCGTCCTGGAGTTGTCCCAGATACTCCCAAAGCCGTTCGTTCACCTCAGCAGCCCCCGCTAATCTTCAATAAGATGTACTTTTCTCTGAACACAATTGCGCAGCCATTGCCGTGCTCGACTCAGGGCGACTTTGACTGATTCTGGTTGCCACGCCAAGGTCTTCGCAATGTCAGAAATAGAACGCCCAAGTTTATAACGCTGTTCGATAACTTCCCGGCTCCGCCCCTTGAGAGCTTCTAAGCACATTTTCAAAAACCGATAGCGGACGTCGCTTTCCCCTACTAATCGCTCGTTTTCTTGAATCGACTGGGCCACCACTTCTGCCAAGGACTCGGACAGGGGCATTATTTTTTTCTGCCGCTGGTGCCTGCGGTAGTAGGCCGAGGTTTGCCGCCTGGCAATCTCCAATGCCCACGCCAAAAATTGATTCACCTGGACGCCATTTCGGGCTTGTTGAGCAATCGCAAGCCCGACTTCTTGAAAAATCTCTTCGCTTGCGGACCAATCGCGGGTCAGCGTATGAACGTAAGCGAGAATCACGTGCCTATGTTGCAAAAACTGCCGTAGCAATGGTGATTCTTGCATTTCATGCCCTCCGTAGGTGATGTGGATCAAGGGGGCGAAAGGTTAGCAAAAATATCACATCTTTGGGCTGAAGCGCGCCGGGTCAATCCACAATTCCCTCTGCTCGCTCGGTTACCGAATCTGCTATTGTCCGCTGAGGAGAGAGCTGGCCCCTTGATTCTCGCTTTTACCCACCGCCATCAACGACAACATTTGGAATTTGTTCCAGGATCATTTGTTATGGCTATCTTATCTGGCCATTCGACAGCAACTGAAGGCCTCAGACGCTTCCTCAAACCAGGTATCGCTCAGTTTCACGGATAAGCCCATCTTTGGCCTGGACACCTGCTGGGGACGGGTGATCTTGGAAAATTTTGTAACTCTTGGAGCCAATTCCGGATCGTCTTAACTAAGATCACCGAGCGTTGCGGAGTTTAGACGCACCCATAAAGGCACCAAGCCAAAGATTTCATCCACAAACTTGACGGATAGGATCGTAGTCGGTCAGCAAATCACTCGCAGAAGTTTGCACCAACTGCTGCGACTTGGGGTGTGTTGGGTGAAATCGGTTTTCACCTTGAAATCGGGGATCCTCCATGCCAGGCGATGTGAACCAAAACGATATTGGTTTCGGCAACTGAGGTTCGTAGTCCGATGCTCTAAGGCTGGAACCGCTTATCTCCCGGACTTCAGGCCGCACGATATGGATCCCCAGCGAATCTGTCGAGGATGGAATGGCTCGGTTATGGATATCCAAAAACTGTAGGAGGAACTCTCATGCACGCCAACATGCATCACCAGATTCTGATTGTGGGAGGCGGCACGGCAGGGATTACAGTCGCCGCTCGGCTTCGTCGGTCTGATAAACGGTTGGATGTAGCCATTATCGAACCATCCGAGAAACATTACTACCAACCCCTTTGGACGCTGGTGGGTGCCGGTGTTTTCCCCAAACAAGCCAGCGAGCGGGCAGAAGCCGATTACATCCCGAAGGGAGTCGCCTGGATTCGTGATGCCGTAACTGAGTTTCTACCCGCGGAGAATCAGGTTAAGACACGTGATGGACGAACGGTTAGCTACGACTACCTTGTGGTAGCGCCGGGTCTCCAACTCAACTGGGATCAAGTGAAGGGGCTGCCCGAAACGATTGGCCACAACGGAGTGTGTAGCGTTTATAGCTATCAGTACGTCGATTATACGTGGGAATGCATTCGCAACTTCAAGGGTGGTACCGCTTTGTTCACACAACCAGCTACTCCCATCAAATGCGGTGCGGCTCCGCAAAAGATCATGTACCTGGCTGAGCATTACTTCCGCCGGACGGGGATCCGCGACCGCTCCCGCATCGTATTTGCCTCCGCCAACCGCAAAATCTTTGGCGTGGAAAAGTACGCGGAAGCACTGAGCAAGGTATTAGCCCGCAAGGGAATCGATACCCGTTTCCGGCACAAC
>Ga0209479_1001822_pt1 | contig 17981 bp, 10 predicted proteins | sample DewCreD2012metaG_2_FD_184112 | JGI IMG/M metagenome (GOLD analysis project Ga0209479, IMG submission 184112) | Hot spring sediment bacterial and archeal communities from British Columbia, Canada, to study Microbial Dark Matter (Phase II) - Dewar... ...
ACACCCTTACTGCCTCCGATACCACGGGGAGGTTTCGGTCAAGGGGAACCCGGTCCCGATGAGCGTTTTTGAAGTGATCCGATAAGATGGGGCATCCTTTTAGAAGAGACTAAATTTCAGATATTTTAATATTTTTTCTTGACAAAGCATTTGAAATAAATTAAAAGTTTTGTGAATAATTTCTCAATTATTCAAAATATTTAAGGGGAATGACCTTGACGAATATGTTAGAAAAAGAAGTCCTAATTATTGGCAGTGGGATCGCTGGGATTACTATTGCCTTAGAACTCACCCAATGGGGAATCCCTCCTCTTCTGATCGAAAGGAATTCATCCATTGGAGGGCTCGCCTCCATCTTTTGCTGCAAGGCTTCAGAATCCTGTAATAAGTGTTTCGCCTGTGTCGTTGATAAAAGGGTCTCCGAGGTTTATCAAAACAAAAAGATCCAGCTTCTGACCCAGACTGAAGTCTCGAGAATTAGAAGAAACGAAAAAAAGTTTGAAGCCACTTTAAAAAAAGGAAGGGAGCTCTATCATCTTCGAACCAATGCGATTGTGGTGGCTGCAGGAATCGATCCCTATGATGCCACTCAAAAGGGAGAATATGGATACGGACGTTACCCCGATGTGATTACCGCAAAAGATCTCGATGAAATGTTGCGATACAAGGGAAAATTGATCCGCCCTTCCAATGGAGAACTCCCCGGTCGTATCGCCTTCTTTCAATGCGTAGGAAGCAGGGATGAATCGATTGGAAACCTTTATTGCTCTCAGGTCTGCTGTGCCTATGCCCTTCGATTGATCAAAGCGATTCACTATCAATATCCTCTTATTGAAGTAAGCTTCTTTTATATGGATATCCAGCCTGCAGGTTCCTCTTTTGAATCATTCCTCAACTCCTGCAGGGAGGACCGTAGAATCCGGTTCATCCGAAGTCTTCCCTCAAAAATCTATTTTTCCCCGGCCTCCAATCTTTTAAAAGTAAGAGTCCCAGACCCTCAAACAGGAGATGTGGCGGAAGAGGCCTTTGACCTCGTTGTCCTCTCCGTAGGGATGGTTTTAAACAAAGGAGCGAAATCTCTTGTCCAATGGTTAGCTCTAAATTATACGGAGGATGGATTTATCGAATCCCCACCCTTACAAAAAGGGGTCTTTGTTGCAGGGGCCTGCAGTGGTCCAAAAGATATTGATCGGACTATCCTCCACTCAAAACACATCGCCCTTGAAGTCTATCAATTCTTGAAAGGAATAAATTAAATGGCTCGGATCGGAATCTTTATCGACACCTTAAAGGGAACCCTTCCCTCTTCTTTTAGAGATCAATTAAGGTCAACCCTTCGTGAGATTCCCGAAGTCGCTTTCTCCGCAGAAGAAGAGGAGCTTGTTTCTTCAGAGGCCTTGGAAAGAATGTCTAAACTCCTTGAGCGTGAAAAAGTAGAAAGGGTCGTCGTTGTCGGAGGAAGCCCAAAGATCTATGAAACCTCCTTTCAAAAATGGGGCCTCCCTCTCCCCCTTAATTCCTATCTCTTCACAGTGGCCAATATTCGGGAACAGGTTCTGTGGTCTTCGATGGACGAAAAGGAGGCCTTTGAAAAAGCAAAAAGGACGATTTTAAAAGCCCTTCGAATAGCCTCCTCTCTAAAACCCATTGAGTCTCAAACCCTTCCTTTAAAGCCCGAGGTGCTCATCCTGGGCGGAGGCCTTTCCGGAATCTCCATTGCCTCAACCCTCGCCAAAGCTGGGATTCAGGTTTTCCTGGTGGAGAAAGAAAAAACTCTGGGAGGAAAGACCACCGAACTCTGGAAGTTTTATAATAAGGAAGTGGAGGTTAAAGGATGGTTAGAACAAAAAATCTCGGAGCTTCGTCAAAACCCTCGAATCAGCCTCCTCGCCCCTGCTCAATTAAAATATCTTCGTGGTCATTTAGGACGATTCCAGGCAACGGTTCTTACAGGAAAAGGGGAAGAGATGACATTGACCCCTCATGTCATTGTGGTGACAACGGGCTACAGGGTTGAGAGAAAGAGGGGAGGAATCTATGATCATAAAAGGGTGATCACTCTTTCTGAAATGGAAAAACTCCTGAGCGAAACCCATCCACCCTTTCCTCTTTTTGAAGGGAAAAGGGTAGAAACCGTGACCTATCTGTTAGACGAGACGAACGAGGATATCAAATTAGATGCGATCAATGCCCTTAAGCAGAGTCTGATCCTGCAGGGCAGCCTGAAATGTCAGGTGACCATCCTCTGTAAGGAGGTTAAAGTGTCTTCTGAGGGGATGGAACGTCTTTATCGAAAGGCAAGAGGGCTGGGAGTCCTTTTCGTTAAGTACGAAGAATCTCCAAGACTCTCTTTGGTCGATGGTCAGATTCAGGTCGAGGTGAAAGACACCTCTATTCTTCATAAAGAGGATCAATGGACGATCTCTATCCTTTCCGATCTTGTCGTCCTCCCGGAAACCATTCTCCCTCATCAAGAACTCAACGAGCTTTCCGCTCTCCTTAAACTCCATCTCGGTAAAAGAGGCTTCCTCATGGAGGACAATCCCCAACTTCTCCGAGTCAGGTCGAACCGAAGGGGGATTTTTGTCGCAGGAGGGTGTCGGTTCCCCCAGGAGATTTCAGAAACATTATTTGAAGCCGATGCGTTAGCCCAAGAGGTGTTAGCCCTCCTTTCCAAAGGAGCCTATACCTATGACCTCTCTGTGGCAGAGGTCGATCCGAAAAAGTGTGCCCTCTGTTATACCTGTCCCAGGGTCTGCCCTCATTCAGCAATCACCGTAGAAAAGTATGCCGAGAAAAACGTTTATCTGACCTATGGGATTCCCCAAAATACCCAGTGGGGAGCCGCCAAGGTAGATCCTGCCTCATGCTTTGGTTGTGGAATCTGTGTCGGGGAGTGCCCAGCAAGGGCTATTACCTTGCGTCACTACCCTGATGAATTGATTTACATTCAGATGGGAGTGGATGGATAAGGTGGATTGAAAGGGATAAAAGGAATCATCGGAGAAAGAGAGATGGCCAATTTTGAACCCAAAATTATAGCATTCTGTTGTGATCAGTCAGGGTATCCTTCCGCTGATATGGCTGGAGCCCTGAGACTAAACCTTCCTAAAAATGTCCAGATAGTGCGTGTCCCCTGTGCAGGTCGAGTGGAAGCCCTCTACTTATTGAAGGCCTTAGAAAAAGGGGCAGACGGGGTCATTCTCTTTGCCTGCTATGAAGATAACTGTCAATACCTTCGGGGCAACCTTCGAGCCAAAGGGAGACTCTCTTATGTCCATCGGCTCATGGAGAAGATCGGGTTAGAAAAGGAGAGGATCGAGATCTGTTATCTTGCAACCAACAGCGGGGTGAAACTGGCTGAAACATTAGAGAGAAAATCGAAAGAGCTAAAGAGGTTAGGACCAAATCCATGTGTTGATAGAAGATGAGTCTCTTTTCAGATAGGATTTTAGGTCATTGAGAGAGAGGAGGAGGAAGAGATGATAAAGGCGGAACAGAAGCCCATGGAAGAAATCTTGAAAGCGATCGATCCCTATAAAAAGATTCTCCTCTCAGGATGTGGAGCCTGCGTCACCGTTTGTCATGCCGGGGGAGAAAAGGAAGTGGGACTCCTTGCTTCGGCCCTTCGAATGGCTCGGAAAAAGATTGGAAAGCCCCTGGAGATTCTTGAAGCTACCCCTGCCCGTCAGTGCGAACCGGAATACGCCCAAGACCTTTCTGAACTCATCGAAAAGGTGGAGGCCGTCCTTTCCCTGGCCTGTGGGGTGGGAGTTCAAACCCTCGTCCGCTATTTCCCTAAAATCCCCGTATTGCCAGGGGTAAATACCACCTTTTTGGGAGAAACCCTCTCCCATGGGGTATGGGAAGAACGCTGCCAGGCCTGTGGAAACTGCATCCTTGAAAAGACAGGGGGGATCTGCCCTATCTCCCGTTGTGCCAAACAGCTTTTAAATGGTCCCTGCGGAGGATCATCGAAAGGAAAATGTGAGATCAAAAAAGAGGCGGACTGTGCCTGGCAACTCATCTACGACCGGCTGAGTTCCCTGGGCCAACTCTATAAACTGGAAGAGATGATTCCAGCCAAACGTTGGGGAGTCGAATCTCGAGACAGTGGGTTGAGAAGAATCATAAGGGAGGATCTGAAGATATGAAAGCAGGAAGCAATCTCGAAAAGATTTTATCCAAAGGGCTCTTTGCAGTGACAGGAGAGTTGGGTCCTCCAAAGGGAAACGATGTGAGTGTCGTCAAACGAAAGGCCGACCTCTTGAAGGGATATGTGGATGCGGTCAATGTGACAGATAATCAAACCGCCATTGTTCGGATGTCAAGTATTGCCACTTCTTCCCTTCTGATTCAGATGGGGATTGAGCCTGTCATGCAGATGACGACTCGAGATCGAAATCGGATTGCGATCCAGAGTGATATCTTTGGGGCCACGGCCCTCGGGATTAAAAATATGCTCTGCCTTACCGGAGATCATCATACGTTTGGAAACCAGGTCGATTCCAAAAATGTTCATGACCTCGATTCCATCCAGCTCATCGATTGCGTCCGAACGATGAGGGATGAAGGAACCCTCCTGGGTGGGGAGGAGAAGATCGAAGGAAAGATCCAACTCTTCATTGGAGCCGCGGAAAACCCCTTTGCGGATCCTTTCGAATTTCGAGTCGTTCGATTGGCAAAAAAGGTGAGGGCCGGGGTCGATTTCATTCAAACCCAGTGTATCTATGACATGAAACGATTCAAGGAATGGATGAAAATGGTTCGCGATCGAGGTCTGCACGAAAAGGTGCACATCCTCGCAGGAGTCACCCCCCTTAAATCTGGAGGTATGGCTCGATACATGGCAAAAAATGTCTCCGGGATTATCATCCCTGAGGAGATTATTGATCGAATTGTCAAGGCGAAAAAACCTGCCGAAGAAGGAATCAAGCTCTGTGTCGAACAGATTCAAGAATTAAGAGAGATCGAAGGGGTTCATGGGGTTCATATCATGGCGATTGAATGGGAGCAAATGGTCAGCCAAATTACCGAAATGGCTGGATTGCTCCCTCGACCCAAAGTGGAATAAGGAGGCTTCATTCACCTTAATGATCAGGGGAGAAAAACTATGACCTTTAAAGAACGTTTGGAATCCCATAAGTTTGTGGTCGTTGCTCAACTTCAGCCCCCAAAAGGAATTGACCTCTCAGAGATCTATGGGCATGTTGAGCGATTGAAAGGTCGAGTCGATGCCATCCATGTTCCAGATCTTCAGCATGCCATCATGCGATTAGGCTCGCTCTCGGTCTGTAGCCTCCTCAAAGGAAAAGGGATGGAAGTGATTTATCACCTCTCCTGTAGCGATCGAAACCGATTGGCCCTTCAATCCGACTTACTCAATGCGGCTGCCCTGGGGTTACAAAATATTCTTGTCCGACAAGGGGATCATCCTTCCATCGGAGACCATTTTGAAGCCAAGCCCGTTTTCGACCTCGATGTGATAGGGCTTTTAGCAGCGGTCAAACGGCTTCAAGAAGGATACGATCTTGGGGGAAATGACCTTCAGGGCAAACCCCAATTCTATGTAGGAACCGAGGCCAATGCGACCGCCAAAGGCCACGCCCTTGACCTCGAGGTCATGGATATGGAAAAGAAGATCCGTTTAGGAGTGGAATTCTTTTTTACCAATTCCATTTATGACCCAAGCTTACTTGAGAATTTCATCAAAAAGGTGGCCCACTTCAGGGTCCCGATCATCGTTGGAATTACCCTGTTGAAATCGGTAGGGATGGCCCGTTATATGAATAAACATGTAGAGGGGACCTATATTCCTGATTCCCTGATTGACCGGTTGATGAAGGCTTCAGACAAACAGAAAGAGAGTATTGAGATCGCTTCAGAGCTCATCCGAGAAATGAAGCCCCTGGTCCAAGGGATCCAGATCATTCCCCTCGGGTGGGAAAATCTTATCCCTCCCTTACTGGATCAAGTGGGACTCTAAAGGGAGTTGATCCATTGAAGCCCAAAAAGACCCCGTTTCAAAAAAGGAAAACGTCAAGCCATCTTTCTATTGTCCCCCCAAGGATAAACGGGGAGATGTTTCAGGCGATTGCCGAATTGGGGAACGATGGGATCCTTGTCTTCAATGAGAACTTCCAAATCGAATACGCCAATCGAATGGCCTCTGTGATTTCAGGCTACTCCAATGAGGAGCTTTTGAATCGGACCCTCCTGTCCCTGTTAAAACAGCCCTATCCCTCCTTTTTAGGAAGCCTCTTTTCTCGTTCCGAGCCGTTTGGAGAAAAGACCTGTACCGAAGCCCAATTGATGACGGCTTCGGGAGAGATAAGAGAGGTGGAAATCTGTATTACCCTAACCCAAACGTCCCAGGGAGATTCAAAGGGCTATGCCTATCTCAAGGACATCACTGAATCTAAACGAATGGAGCGAAAGATCCTTGAAGCGACCCGGGAGTTCGAAAAGATCGCTGAGATGGGGGACGATGGGATTGTGGTATTTGACCAGGACTTTCGAATTATCTTCTCTAATCAGATGGCTTCTGAGATTATGGGAATCCCCAAAGATGAACTCATGGGGAAGAATTTCTTCTCTGTCCTTGGGAAAGAGGACAAAGAGTTCTTGGTGGGAATGGTAAAAAAGGGGCAAGGGATAGGAGAAAAATTCTGCACCGAGATGAGAATCCACACTCCTCAAGGGAAGGCCAAGGATACCGAGGTTTGCATCGCCACCTGCCGATCGGAAACGGGGGGGATAAAAACCTACGCCTATATCCGGGACATTACGGCTCGAAAGAAGTTCGAACGGGAACTTCGTGAATCCGAGGAGAAACTCCGAACCCTTTTTGAAAGAGTTCGGCACGGGCTCTTCATCAGCTCAAAAGAAGGAAAGTTTTTAGATTGTAATCAGGCCCTCCTGGAGATGCTGGGCTACTCTTCAAAAGAAGAATTTCTTAAGATCGATATAACGAAGGATCTCTATGTCCATCCTGAAGACCGAAGGATTTTTCAGGAAAGGATTGAACAGGATGGGTTCGTAAAGGACATGGAGGTGGAGTTCAAAAAGAAGAATGGCGAAAAAATTACGGTCCTTCTGACCGGCCATCCGATCAAAGACGACAAAGGAGAGATCATTGCCTACGAAGGAATCAACTTGGATATTACCGAAAGAAAACGGATCGAAGATGAGTTACGGGAGACGAATGAATTTTTAATGAATTTGATCGAAAGTTCTGTAGATGGAATCATTGCAGCCGATATGAAAGGCAATATCATTATTTTTAATAAAGGAGCAGAAGTCCTCACAGGGTATAGGGCTGAAGAGGTCATTGGAAAAATTCACATCACCCAAATCTATCCCCCTGGAATTGCGAAAGAAGTGATGAGAAGGCTCCGGAGTCCTGATCACGGAGGGGTAGGAAAACTCCTTCCGACACAATTCAATGTGGTCAATAAATTTGGCCAGGAGATTCCCATCCAGCTCTCTGCCACCCTGATTTATGACTCCTCTGGGAATGAAATTGCAAGTGTGGGGATCTTCACGGACCTTCGTCCCCGTTTGATGATGGAAAAAAAGCTTCAGGAAACTCACCTCCAGCTGGTGAGCTCTGAGAAGATGGCCTCTCTTGGAAAATTGGCCGCAGGGATTGCCCACGAGATCAATAATCCTTTGGGTGGAATCCTCATCTATGCCAGTCTAATGAAGGAAGATCTCCCCGAGGACGATCCAAAAAGGGCAGACCTTGAACGGATCGTCCAGGAGGCTGGTCGTTGCAAAGAGATTGTAAAAAGTTTGCTGGAATTTGCTCGGCAAACCGAACCCAAAAAGGAGCCCGTGGATATCAATCGAGCCATCAACGACGGCTTATTCTTCCTGGTCAATCAGGCCCTTTTTCACAACATTGAAATTGTGAAGAACCTGGATCCTTTCCTCCCGTTTGTTCAAGGAAATGCCGGTCAACTCAAACAGGTATTTATGAACATTATCGTCAATGCGGCTGAGGCCATGCATGGAAGCGGCCGGCTGACCATTACCACATCCCGTTCCCCCGACGGGCGAAGCGTTCTTATTGAGTTTACGGATACGGGAGAAGGAATTCCAGAGGAGAACCTCACTCGTATCTTTGACCCCTTCTTCACCACCAAGGATGTTGGAAAAGGGACTGGATTGGGTCTGGCTACTTCCTATGGGATTGTGGAAGAACATGGTGGAAAGATCAGGGTAAAGAGTAAAGTGGGAGAAGGTTCGACCTTTACCATTGAACTCCCTATTCCTCCTCAGAAACAACCCATCCTCGAGGAGAAAATGGTTAACGAAGCGAGGTAGATGATGGATCAGAAGTCTTTCCTTACAGAGGTCATAGAGGTGAGTGGCCAAAATCTTCAGGCCTGTTACCAATGTCAGAAGTGCTCTGCCGGTTGTCCTGTAGCCTATGCCATGGATATCCTTCCGAATCAGATCCTTCGGCATATCCAGTATGGTCACCGAGAAAAGGTCCTGGGTTCAAAAACGATCTGGATCTGTGCCTCTTGCTATACCTGTAGCGTTCGGTGTCCCAATGATATTGATATTGCAAGGATCATGGATTCCCTGAGAGAGATAGCCCTCCGTTCAGGAATTCAGCCCGGGGAGAAGGAGATCCCTGTCTTCCACTCCGTCTTTTTAGACACCATTCGGTCCAAAGGTCGCATTCATGAGCTCAGTCTCATCCTCCAGTTTAAATCCAAGACGAAAGACTTCTTCAAAGACGCAGCCCTGGGATGGAAGATGTACCGAAAAGGGAAGATTAAACTCTTTCCTTCCAAGTTTGGAGGAGGCAAGGAGATCAAAGAGATCTTTAAAGGTTTCGAAAGAAGAGGAGAAGGGGCTTCGCAATTCTAAGGAGGTCTGTCATTCCTTTGTGAGCAGCAAGGATGGAGGAGGTTAAAAGGGTGAAAGAACTTTCTTATTATCCAGGATGTAGTCTTCATGGAACGGCAAGGGAGTATGATGAATCGATACGAGGAGTATCCGAACTCCTGGATCTTCGCCTCTATGAACTGGAGGATTGGACCTGTTGCGGAGCGAGTTCCGCTCACTGTACCAACGAGAATTTAGCGATCGATCTGGCCTCAAGAAATTTGGCCATCGCCGAACGAAGCGGTCGGGATCTGCTGGTTCCTTGTGTGGCCTGTTACAGTCGATTCAAATGGGCAGAAAAGGCCTCCCACGAGACCCCTCAAAAAATCCATTTCCCTTATCATGGAAAAGTTCCCATCCGGTATGTTCTCGACTTCTTCTGTGAGGAATCCATGCTGGAGGAAATCAAAAAGAGGGTCTCCCGTCCCCTCAAAGGATTAAAGGTAGTCTGTTATTATGGATGTCTTACGGTTCGACCTCCTCAGGTCACAGGAATTAAAGAGTATGAAAACCCCCAGCATATGGATCGTCTGATGGATCTCCTGGGGGCAGAACCGATTCCCTGGTCCTATAAAACGGACTGCTGTGGAGCAAGTCTGGTCATGACGAGGACGGATATCGTTAAAAAATTGAGTGGAAAACTCCTCTCCATGGCAAAGGAAGCAGAAGCAGAGGGTGTGGTTACGGGCTGTCCTATGTGTCAGGCCAATCTCGATACCCGGCAGGAAGAGGTGGAGAAAGAAGTGGGAAACCCGGTAGAGATTCCGATTTTCTACTTTACTGAACTGATGGGATTAGCGATGGGGCATAAGGATACCAAAAAATGGTTGGGACGTCATCTCACCGATCCCATTAAAGTCCTTAGCAAAAAGGGACTGATTTAAAGATGACCTGCGATGATGAAGAAGAATGGGTAGATCATGAAAGAAAAAGTGGGAGCCGTGATGGTGGTAGGGGGTGGGATCGCTGGAATCCAGGCCTCCCTCGATCTGGCTGAATCCGGTTATTATGTTTATCTGGTCGAAGCCTCTCCAGCCATCGGAGGGGTGATGGCCCAGCTCGATAAAACCTTCCCTACCAACGATTGCTCGATGTGTATTCTTTCCCCTAAACTCGTGGAGGCGGGTCGCCATCTCAATATCATGCCTCTGACCTATTCCGAGGTCGTGGAGGTCAAGGGAGAACCTGGAGAGTTTGAAGTCACCGTGAGGCAGAAACCCCGTTTCATTGATCCTGCTAAATGTACAGGATGCGGGGAATGCCCTCAGGCCTGTCCTGTCCTCAGAATGAATCAATTTGATGAGGGATTGGCAGAACGAAAAGCAATCTATAGGCCTTATGCCCAGGCCTTTCCAAATATTTTTACGATTGAAAAAGGAGATCGGGCCCCCTGTGGGATCACTTGCCCGGCTCATATTAATGTTCAGGGCTATGTGGCCCTCATTGGGGCTGGAAAGGATAAAGAAGCCTATTCCCTGATCTGGAAAGACCTTCCCCTTCCAGGGGTGTTAGGCCGAATCTGTCCCCATCCCTGTGAGAAGGAGTGCAATCGGAAAGAGTTAGACGAACCGATCGCCATCTGTGACCTGAAACGATTTGTTGCGGATCAGGTGAAGAGAGGGATACCCCTTCAGAAGGAAGAGCCCAAAGAAGAGAAGGTAGCCATCATTGGATCAGGTCCTTCAGGATTGACCGCCTCTGCCTATCTGGCATTGAAAGGATATTCCGTCACCGTATTTGAAGCCCTTCCGATAGCAGGAGGAATGCTTTCGGTAGGAATCCCTTCCTATCGACTTCCCAGAGAGGTCCTCGAAGAAGAGATCAAAACGATCCAATCGCTGGGAGTGGAGATTAAAACCAATACGCCCATAGGAGCCAACCTTACCTTAGAGGACTTATTTCAGAAAGGCTACCGAGCCATCTTTATCGGAGTGGGTGCCCATCAAGATCAGAAACTGAATATTCCTGGAGAAGAGAACCCTTCCGTCGTTCCAGGGGTCGTCTTTTTAAGAAGGGTCAATTTGGGAGAAAAGGTGGAGGTTGGAAAGAAGGTGGCAGTCATCGGAGGCGGAAATGTGGCCATCGATGCAGCTCGAACAGCCTTACGAATGGGGGCAGAAGAAGTCATTCTCCTTTACCGAAGATCAAGAGCCGAAATGCCCGCTTACGAGGAAGATGTAAAAGAGGCCGAAGAGGAGGGAATTCAATTTCAATTCCTTACGACTCCTGTTGAGATCCTCTCCAAAGATGGGAAAATCTCCTCCATCCGCTGCATTCGAATGGAATTAGGAGAACCCGATGCCTCCGGTCGAAGGCGTCCCATTCCGATTCCCAACTCGGATTTTATTTTAGAAGTGGACATGGTGATCCCTGCTATCGGTCAAATCCCCGATCTCTCTTTCCTCCGAGGAACAAAGATTGAACTGACCCTACAGGGGACTATTAAAGCTGATCCTGTGACTTTTGAGACCTCCCTTTCAGGGGTCTTTGCAGGAGGAGATGCCGTCACAGGACCTAAGATTGCTATCGATGCCGTGGCTGCTGGAAAGGAGGCCGCCATTTCGATTGACCGATTCCTTCGGGGGAAGGACCTTCGAGAAGGAAGGGAGACTCTCCTCCAGAAAGCCCGATTTGAAGAGGTTTATGGAGGTCAACCAAAAAGCCGAAGGGCGCGGGCAGAAACCTTACCTCCAGAACAAAGAAGAAGGAATTTCTGGGAGGTAAGAAAAGGGTTGACCGAAGAAGAGGCTCGACAGGAAGCCCTTCGATGCCTTAATTGTGGCCTCTGCTCTGAATGTCTTCAATGTGTCGCCCTGTGCAAAGCAGGGGCGATCAACCATCAAATGAAAGAGCAGTATATTCATTTCAAAGTGGGTTCCATCATTCTCAGTCCAGGTTTCGATGAATATGAAGCCAGCCGATTGGCAGCCTACGGATTTGGAAGATACGACAATGTGATCACCAGTATCCAATTTGAACGAATTCTGAGTGCATCAGGCCCTTTTCAAGGAAGTCTCTTGAGGCCCTCTGATCGTAAAGCTCCTCATAAGATTGCCTGGATTCAATGCGCTGGATCAAGAGATCAAACAGGAAGGGACGGAAATGAATATTGTAGTTCTGTCTGCTGCATGTACGCCATCAAGGAGGCCGTCATCGCCAAAGAACATCATCCCGAGGTAGAACCTACCATCTTCTATATGGATATCCGGGCCCATGGGAAAGAATTTGATCTCTATTACGAAAGGGCAAAAAAGGAATACGGGGTTCGTTTCATCCGCTCCATGGTCTCTCGGGTAGCAGAGAGGCCTAAATCCAAGAACCTTCTCATCACCTATATCGATTCGGAGGGTCGACCGAAGGAAGAGGAGTTTGATTTGGTCGTCCTCTCTGTAGGTCTTACCCCTTCTCAGGGAGCCAAAGCCCTGGCAGAAAAACTGGGCCTCGAGCTCGACCCCTATGGTTTCTGTAAGACCGAGGAGTTCTCCCCTCTTCAAACCAGTCGAGAGGGTTTCTTTGTCTGTGGCGCCTTCCAGGGACCCAAAGATATTCCAGAAACCGTAGCTCAAGCCAGTGGAGCAGTGGCAGCCGCTTCAAGTCTTCTCTCCGAGGTTCGAGGAACCCTCACCCGTAAAAAGGAGTATCCGGAAGAGATCGATGTAATGGATCAAGAACCAAGGATCGGAGTCTTTGTCTGTCACTGTGGGATCAATATCGGAGGGGTCGTTAACGTTTCGGAAGTCAAAGAGTATGCCAAGCATCTAAAAGGAGTGGTCTACGTCGAAGAAAACCTTTATACCTGCTCCCAGGATACCCAGGAAAAGATAAAGAAGGCCATTCAAGAAAACCAGCTGAACCGGGTCGTCGTAGCCTCGTGCTCTCCAAGAACCCATGAGCCCCTCTTTCAGGAGACGATCCGTGAGGTTGGCCTGAATAAGTATCTTTTTGAAATGACCAATATCCGGGATCAATGCTCTTGGGTCCATATGCATCAGCCTAAAGAGGCTACGGAAAAGGCAAAGGAATTGCTCCGGATGGCGGTGGCTAAATCTCGACTCCTGACACCTTTAAAAGAACCGGTCATGGAGGTCATCCGGAAAGGATTGGTGATCGGAGGAGGTCTCACTGGAATGAGAGCGGCCCTTGGGTTAGCTCGGCAAGGATTTGAATGTGCCATAGTGGAGAGGGAAGCTCAATTGGGAGGACACCTTCATCACCTCTATTATACCCTTGAAGGCAACGACCCACAGGCACTCCTCAAAAAAATGGTCGAAGAAGTGATGGCCAATCCCCGGATCCAGGTCTTTACTCGTTCTGAACTAAAGAGTCTCTCCGGATATATAGGAAACTTCAAATCCATTATCTCTACCGATGGGATAGAAAATGAGTACGAGCATGGAGTGATCATCGTAGCGGTGGGAGCGAAGGAGAACCAACCTAAAGAATATCTTTACGGTCAAGATCCGAGGGTGTTGACTCAGAGGGAGCTCGAAGAAAGGATCGTCCATCAACCCGAAGAAATCATGAAGGCTCGTCACATCGTGATGATCCAGTGCGTTGGTTCTCGAACGGAAGAACATCCTCACTGCAGTCGAATCTGTTGTTCGGTAGCGATTAAAAATGCACTGAAGCTCAAAGAGATCCATCCGGAATCCAAGGTGAGCATTCTCTATCGAGATCTCCGAACCTATGGATTGATGGAGCGTTATTACACTCAAGCAAGAAAACTCGGGGTAGAGTTTATCCTCTACGACCTTGACTCGAAACCCCAATTGAATCTCGAAAATGGAGGGCTTCGCCTCCACGTAAAGGATCCTATTCTCGGAGAAGAGGTCTTCCTCTTTCCAGATCTGGTCGTTCTTTCCAGTGCCATTCTTCCTTATGAGAATGAGGCTCTGGCAAAAATGCTAAAGGTTCCTTTAACCGGAGATGGCTTCTTTCTCGAGGCTCACATGAAATTAAGACCTGTCGATTTTGCAACGGATGGTATCTTTCTTGCCGGGATGGCCCACTTCCCAAAGAAAATCAGTGAATCTCTGTTTCAAGCCGATGCGGCCGTGGCCCGAGCCACGGCAGCACTGGCCAAAGGCTACGTCTCGGTGCTTCCGACCATTTCGGAAGTGGATCAGACCCGTTGTGTCGGTTGTGGGCTCTGTGAGCTGCTCTGTCCCTTTAGTGCCATTCGAGTCGGAGAAACCGATAAAGGAAAGAAGGCAGAGACCATTGGAGCTTCTTGCAAGGGATGTGGAATCTGCGCCTCGAGCTGTCCTCAAAAGGCAGTAACCGTTCACCATTTCTCTGACGAACAGCTTGGCGCACAGATTGAGGCATTGATTGCCTCCGTGGAAGAAAAGGCGGCCTAAGAAAAAGGGAATCCGAGGGCAAAAATGGGTTTTGAACCTAAAATCCTATCCTTTCTCTGTAACTGGTGTGCCTATGCAGGGGCGGACCTGGCCGGGATCTCCCGATTTCAATATCCCCCCAATACTCGAGTCATTCGAGTGATGTGTTCGGGAAGGGTCGATCCGGCCTTTATCCCAAGAGCTTTTCTTGCCGGATACGATGGGGTGATGGTATTGGGATGTCATCCCGGAGACTGTCATTATTTGACTGGAAATTATCAGGCGGAGCGGAAGATTAACCTTACCCGAAAATTGTTAGAGATGGCAGGAATCGGCTCAGAGAGACTCCTTCTGGATTGGGTCTCCGCAGGAGAGGGCGAACGGTTTTCCCAGGTCGTTCGCGATTTTGTTGAAAAGATAAAAGGCCTTGGACCTTTCTCCCTCGACGAAGAGATGAAGGGAAAACTTCGGGCTGTGAGGGCATCGCTCGAGGGAGAGAAGATTCGTTGGATGATAGGCAAAGGACCTGAATTGATGGAAAAAGAGAATGTCTATCACGAACGTTTATCTAAAGAGAGAATCAATGAGGCCATCGAGTCCACCGTTCGAGACGAATTTTTAAAGAACCGAATTCTGACCTTGATCGAATCCAAATCGATGGCAGCAAAAGAGATCAGTCAGACACTGAATCTAAAATTGAACGAAACCCTGAACTACTTAGTCTCTCTGGTCGGTGAAGGGAAGATAGGGTTCGATCCGGCTGAAGAGGGGAAAATCCCCCGATATATCCGGAATATTTGAACGATAGGGTTTCCTCATGGAAGCGCTGAGAAAAATGGAAGGAAGCCAAAAGCAACCCATTGGAGCCGTGATGGTTATTGGAGGGGGAATCGGAGGAATGCAGGCCTCTTTAGACCTCGCCGATTCTGGATTTTTTGTCTATCTCGTAGACAACTCCTCTGCCATTGGTGGAGTGATGGCCCAACTCGACAAGACCTTTCCTACCAATGACTGCTCCATGTGTATCATGTCTCCTAAACTGGTGGAGTGTGGTCGTCATCTGAATATCCGGATTGTGGCCAATGCAGAAGTGAAGTCCCTGGATGGAGAACCCGGTCAATTCACTGTGACCCTCCTTCGGAAACCCAGATATATCCGCTTGGATCGATGTACCGGTTGTGGAGAATGTGCTAAACACTGCCCTGTGACCGCCATTGATACCTATAACGAGCGAATGAGCAGAAGGGCAGCCATCTATATTAAATATCCCCAGGCCATCCCTAAAGTCTATATGATTGATCGGGAGATCTGCATCGGATGTGGCTTATGCGAAAGGGTCTGTTTGGCCCGGGCTGTCAATTATGAAGACAAAGAGACCGAGGAAAGGATCGAGGTCGGCTCCATCATCCTTTCCCCGGGTTACGAGGTCTTTGATGCTCGTTTTCGGCAGGAGTTCGGCTATGGAATCTATCCCAATGTGGTCTCCAGTATAGAATTCGAGAGACTTTTGAGTGCCACAGGACCCCATCGAGGCCATCTTCTCAGACCTTCGGATGGAACGATTCCAGAGCGGATTGCCTTTATCCAGTGTGTGGGCTCAAGAGACTCCAACTGTGGAAATGAGTTCTGCTCTTCGATCTGCTGTATGTATGCCACAAAGGAAGCCATCATCGCCAAAGAGCATGTCCATTTTGTGAAACCTACCATTTTCTATATGGATGTTAGGGCTTATGGAAAGGGATTTGATGCCTATTACGAAAGAGCAAAATCAGAATATGGGGTTCGATTTATCAAATGTATGGTCTCCAAAGTGCGGGAGGACCTGAAGACGAAAAACCTTCTTCTCACCTATCTTAACGAAGAGGGAGAGTTTGTAGAAGAAGAGTTTGAACTGGTCGTTCTCTCCGTAGGGATGGTTCCCTCAAAAGGGGCGGTCGAGATGGCCAAAAGGATGGGAGTGGAACTGGATTCCTATGGGTGGTGCAAGACCTCTCCTTTCGCGCCCACCTCCACTTCCAGACCAGGGATCTTTGTATGCGGGGCATTCCAGGGCCCCAAGGATATCCCTGAAACGGTCTCTCAAGCCAGCGGAGCCGTCGCAGAGGCAACGGCCCTTATTGCTCCTTCAAGAGGAACCATTGCCAAAAAGAAGGAATATCCCCCGGAATGGGATGTAAGCCAGGAAGAGCCCCGAATCGGCGTATTTGTATGTCATTGCGGGATCAATATAGGAGGGGTGGTCGATGTCCCTGCCGTCAAGGAGTATGCCCGTACCTTAAAAAATGTGGTCTATGTGGATGAAAATCTCTATACCTGCTCCACGGATACCCAGGAAAAAATCAAAAATGCGATTCAAGAACATCATCTCAATCGTGTCATTGTCGCCTCCTGTTCCCCGAGAACCCATGAACCGATGTTTCGAGAAACCTTAAAGGATGCCGGCCTAAATAAATACCTCTTCGAGATGGCCAATATTCGAGATCAATGCTCTTGGGTTCATATGACCCAGAAAAGGGAAGCTACGGAAAAGGCCAAGGAACTGGTGAGAATGGCTGTAGCGAACGCCCGGATGATCCGACCCCTTGGAGAACTTACCGTTCCAGTGATTCAAAAGGGATTGGTCATCGGGGGTGGGGTCGCCGGGATGACGGCTTCCCTTAAGCTTGCAGAGCAAGGATTTGAGGTCTACCTCCTTGAAAAGGAACCTGAATTGGGTGGAAATTTAAGAAATCTCTATTACACCATCGAAGGAGAGGATATCCAGTTCTTTCTAAAAAATTTGATCGATCGGGTGACCCATCATCCACTCATTCACGTTTTGACAAATGCCTTGGTCGTGGATTTCAGCGGATCCAAGGGAAACTTCTCAACGGGGGTGATGGTCGCTCCGACCATGTATTATCGGAAGATTGAACATGGAATCACCATTCTTGCCACAGGGGCAGAAGAATGGAAGCCCAAAGAGTACCTCTATGGGGAAGACCCCCGTATTCTCACTCAACTGGAATTAGAGAAAAAGATCGTTGAGCAAAGAGAGGAAGTGGCAAAGGTAAATCAAGTGGTGATGATTCAGTGTGTCGGATCCAGAAATGAAGAACGTCCTTATTGTAGTCGGACCTGCTGTGCCACAGCCATTAAGAATGCCTTAAAGATTAAAGAGCTCACCCCTGATTCGAAGATCTTTATCCTCTATCGAGATATTAGAACTTATGGGCTTTTAGAGTCTTATTATGCCAAGGCTCGAAGGGAAGGGATCCTGTTTATTAAATATGAGTTACAGGAGAAACCGGAGGTTCGCAAAGAGGGCTCCGATCTCGTCGTTTCTTTCCTGGACAGGGTCATCAGAGAGAAAGTGGAGATCAAGCCCGATCTTCTTGTCCTGTCCTCCGCCACCATTGCAAGAGAGAACGAAGAATTGGCCACTCTGCTTAAAGTTCCAAGAACGGCGGATGGGTTCTTTCTGGAAGCCCACATGAAGCTCAGGCCCGTGGATTTTGCGAGCGATGGACTCTTTCTTGCTGGATCAGGGCATGGACCTAAATTGATCAGCGAAGCCATCTCCCAGGCCAATGCTGCCGTGGCCCGGGCCTGTACCATCCTCTCGAAGGAGAGGATTCAGGTGGGTGGGGTGGTGGCGGTGGTGGATGGGGAGAGGTGTGCGGCTTGTTTGACGTGTGTGAGGGTATGTCCTTATGGGGTGCCTGTGGTCAATGAGCGTGGGGAGGCGGAGATTGATGTAGC
>Ga0209479_1001850_pt1 | contig 17538 bp, 21 predicted proteins | sample DewCreD2012metaG_2_FD_184112 | JGI IMG/M metagenome (GOLD analysis project Ga0209479, IMG submission 184112) | Hot spring sediment bacterial and archeal communities from British Columbia, Canada, to study Microbial Dark Matter (Phase II) - Dewar... ...
GCGCCTTGGTTGGCGATTCCACGACCACCAGCGACTTGGCCATGTCGTCACTCAGGACCTCGACGGCCCCGCTGACCGCCGCGGGCCGGGAGGGAGAACACGTAGGAACTGTTTCCCCGGATACTGCCGCACCAGTCCCTGCAGCTCCATGTCCAGCAGCACCGCCGCCACCTCAGAGGGCGACAGCCCGGTGCGGGCGGCCACCTGGTCGATGTGCACAGGCTCCCCGGCCAGGGCCGCCCAAACGGCGGCCGCGGGACCCGGGGGGACCGATGGATCGGCCTCGGCCGCAGCGGGTGTCGGGCGCAGCGGGAGGCGCAAGACGCCCAGCACGTCCTCGGCCGTCTCCACCAGGGCCGCGCCGTCGCGGATCAGCGCGTTGGGCGCCCGGCTCAACGGGTTGAGCACGCCTCCCGGCACCGCCATGACCTCCCTCCCGTAGCGCAGAGCGTGGGCCACGGTGCTCAGGGTACCGCTTCGCTCGTCACCTTCCACGACCACCACACCCAGGGCCAGCCCGGCGATGATCCGATTGCGCCGCGGGAAGTGTCCCCGCCGCGGAGGCGTCCCTGGCGGGAACTCGCTGATCACGCAGCCACGGGCGGCGATGGCCTCCAGCAGCGCTCCGTGCTCCGGCGGGTAGACCACGTCCAGTCCGGATCCCAACACGGCGATGGTGCGACCGCCCGCCAGAAGCGCGGCCCGGTGGGCCACCGCGTCGATACCGCGGGCCAGGCCGCTGACCACCGTCACACCGTGCCAGGCCAGTCCCGCGGCCAGACGCTCCGCCATCACCATCCCCGCAGGCGTCGCGCGGCGCGAGCCCACCACGGCCACCGCGACTTCGTCGGGACGCAGCTCGCCGCGGACGTAGATGAGAGGCGGCGGATCGTCGGTCCGCCGCAACAGCTCCGGATACTGCGGTGACGTCAGCAGCACCGTCTCCATGGTTGCGCCGGCGTCACCCCGGGTCACGCCACTCCATACACTAACACAGCGTGTCAAGGCGCCCCCGCGGATGCCGGCTGCGCCGCACAAGCCGCGGGACGGTCTAGGGCGCGGTACTGTATGGCCTCGGCGACGTGCGCCGCCCCGATCTCCTCCGCGCCCTCCAGGTCGGCGATGGTCCGCGCCACGCGCAGGATGCGGTCGTAGGCGCGGGCGCTGAGATGCAGTCGCTCCAGGGCGCAGCGCAGCAGGGCCGCGGCCCGCTCATCCAGCGCGCAGAAGCGGCGCAGGTGGCGGCCGGCCAGGAGCGCATTGTATCCCACCCGGGTACGGGCAAAGCGCGCCCGCTGCCGCGCCCTGGCCGCGGCCGCCCGACCCCGCAGTGTCGCTGAGGACTCCCCGTCAGGCGCCGCCGCCACCTCCGCGGGGGAGAGCCGTGGCACCTCCACGTGCAGGTCAAAGCGGTCCAACAGCGGACCGGAGATGCGGCTGCGGTACCGCTGCAACTGGGCGGGGGTACAGGCGCAGGTGCGCTGCGGGTCGCCGAAGTGCCCGCAGGGACAGGGGTTCATGGCGGCCACCAGCATGAAGCGCGCCGGGAGGGCCACAGTGGCCTGCACGCGGGCGATGGTGACCATGCCCTCTTCCAGCGGCTGGCGCAGCACCTCCAGCACGTCGCGATGGAACTCCGCAAGCTCGTCCAGGAAGAGGACGCCGTGATGCGCCAGGCTGATCTCCCCGGGGCGGGGGACCGAGCCGCCACCCACCAGGGCGTTGCGGCTGGCGCTGTGGTGCGGGGCGCGGAACGGGCGCGAGCGCAGCAGGCCGGACCCGGGCGGGATCAGGCCGGCCACGCTGTGGATCTTGGTCACCTCCAGGGCCTCTTCGTCCTCCAGCGGCGGCAGGATCGTCGGCAAGCGCCGGGCGAGCATCGTCTTGCCCCCGCCCGGCGGGCCGATCAGCAGCACGTGGTGCCCCCCGGCGGCGGCCACCAGCAGCGCACGTTTGGCGTGGGACTGGCCCTTCACCTCCGCGAAGTCCACCTCGTCGCGGCCTTCCGGTGATGTGGCCGGTGGCGCCACCACCCGGGGCGGGCGCGAGCCATCAACGACCTGCACCGCTTCCGTCAGGCTGCCCACGGGAACCACAGCGGGGCCGGCCACCACCGCGGCCTCCACGGCGTTGTCCTGCGGGACAAAGAGACGCCGTGCGCCCAGGTCCCGCGCCAGGAGGGCAACGGCCAGGACGCCCGGCACAGGCCGCACCCGTCCGTCGAGGGCCAGCTCCCCCACCGCCACAGCCTCATCCAGCGCGCCGCGTCGGAGCTGCCCGGTGGCCAGCAGCAGCCCCAGGGCGATAGGCAGGTCGTAGGCCGCCCCCTCCTTGCGCACGTCGGCGGGTGCCAGGTTCACCAGGATGCGCCGCGCCGGCACCTCCCGGTGCGAGTTCTTCACAGCCGCGCGTACCCGCTCTTTGGCGTCCTGCTCGCTTGAATCGGCCAGCCCGGCGATGGCGAACGCGGGCAGGCCGGAGGAGACGTCGACCTCGACGTCCACCGGGACCGCATCGACCCCCACCAGGGCGGCACTCTGCACCCGAGCCAGCATCTCTCCCGGTGATATCGGCCGGTTGTACGCTCCTTACGGGCGGGGCACTGGAGGCGTCCGGACATCCGAAGGCGAACCTGGGTTACAGGCCCCCGACCGCTTTCACATGACCATCGTTCAGGGCAACACGCCCACGGAAATGTTCATGATAGGCCGCGAGATGTGGATTAAGACAGGCGGCACCTGCCAGAAACTCCCCGCCGCCATGAACAACCCGCCCTGCTGGGGACGGTGCCGCAAACCGGCATCTCCATCGACGTCGGCACCGCTTCCTTCTACTCCACCGCCCGGAGGATCGCCTTCAAGTCGAAGAGGGACGTGACCGCGGAACCGCTCCAGACGGCCTCCTGGGGCTCGTCGTCGGCGCGCCGCAGCCAGACGGCGCGCATGCCCACAGCCAGCGCCGGCAGCAGGTCCCGTGCCACGTGGTTGCCCACGACGACGATCTCGCCGGGGGGCACGCCGGCGGCCTGGCGGACGGCGGCATAGAAGGCTGGATCAGGTTTGGCTACCCTCACTTCGGCGGAGACGACCACGAAGGCGAAGAGGTCGGTCAGCCCGGCACGGTGCAACTTCCTCCGCTGCACCTCGCCGATCCCGTTGGTGGCCACGCCCAGGCGGTAGCACCGGGCCAGCGTGCGCAGCGCCGCCACGTCCTCGTAGGGGACGAGCAGCTCGTCGACATAGCCGACGTAGAGCTGGTAGAGACGCGCCGCCTCACCCTCGTCCGCCCCCAGGCCCGAGGCGACGGCCACAGTCGCCTCCCGCGTCACCGCTTCCAGGTCGAGCCGTCCCGTCCAGATCTCCTCAGCGCGCCCATACCAGGTGCGCCACACGGCCTGCGCGAACGCTTCCAGGTCTAAGGACACCGTGGCGGCCAAGCGGCGCAACGCGCCTCGTACCGCCGCCTGCCAGCGGACCAGGGTATCGTCCAGGTCGAAGACAACAACTCCTGGCACCCCAACACCTCCTCCAAGTGTGGGCGCACCGCGCACAGCCGACGGATGTTGTCACCCTGCCGGATGGCGCGGCCGGTTCAACCGGGCATAGCTCCCACGATTGTTGTGGTAGAGGCGCACGAACTCCCGGAACAGTTCGGCGTAGGCTTCGCGGTGAAGCGGGTTGGGGCGGTACGCCCCGGCGATCGCCACCTGGTCCGGTACCGCGTCGAACGTGGTGGCACCGATGCTCACGGCCGCCAGGATGGCGGCACCGCGGACGCCGGCAAGGGCCGGATCCCGCACCTGCTCGATGGTGCGCCCCAGCACGTCCGCGAAGATCTGGCACCACAGGCCCGACTTCGCGCCGCCGCCGATGATGCGGATGGGATCGAGGCGCCGGCGCACGAAGGCCTCCACGGCCTCCAGCAGCCAGCGGGCGTTGTAGGCCACGCCCTCCAACACCGCTCGGAGCAGGTGGGGTCGCCGGGTGCCGAGGGAAAGGTTGTGGAACCCGCCGCGCACGAAGGGGTCCTCCACGGGGGTGCGCTCGCCGACGAGCCACGGCGTGAAGATCACGCCGCCGCTTCCCGCTGGAGCCGTGGCGGCCACGCGATCGAAGAGCTCGAAGGCGTTGTCCGGGCTCCGGCCCGGTCCCAGCTCGTCGGGGTGGAACAGCACGTTGTCGCAGAGGAACTGCAAACACGCTCCGGCCGTCTCCTGCTCGTTGGCCACGAAGTACCGCCCCGGGATGGCCGAAGGCAGAGTCGCCATGTTGTGGATCAGGTCCGTCCGCTTGAACGGCACGTGACACGTGACCCACGACGAGGTGCCCACGTAGATGTGGGGCTGGTAGTCGCGGGTGGCTCCGGAGCCAACGGCCGCGGTGTGCAGGTCCGGGCTTCCCACCACAACCGGGATGCCGTCGGGCAGCCCCCATGCGGCCGCGATCTCCGGGCGTAGCGGCCCCAGGACGGCGACCGAGGACCGCAGGTCCGGCAGCTTCTCATGCTCCAGGCCGGCCAGCTTGAGGAGGGTTTCGTCGTAGCGGACTCGGGCGAGGTCACGGTTGTCCGACACCCAGTGCAGGGTGATCGAGTCGTAGGAAGCGGCAAACCGGCCCGTGAGCCTGAGGTTCAGAAAGTCTTTCGGTTCCATCAGCTTGTATGCCGCGCGGTAGGTCTCCGGCTCCTGGTGTTTGAGCCACAGGACGTGGGCGATGGAATCCTTGCCGCTGTGGGTTGGAATGCCGGCGGTCTTGCGCACCCAGTGCCACAGCTTGTCGAGGCCGTAGCCTGAGATGCGGAAGGGACCCCCGGTGATCTTCCGGACGTAGGGAACGCCCCGCGTGTCCATCCAAATGATGGCCCGCCGGAGGGGCTGTCCCGCCGCGTCGACGGGAACCGTTCCGGACCAGTGGGCGGTGGCGCCGACGGCGACGATGGATTCCAGCGGTACCTCGCCCCGCCCCAGTAGCCGCGTGACCGCCCGTTCGATGGCCGCCCACCAATCCGCCGGGTCCTGTTCGGCCCCGCCCCCCGGCAGCACGTGGAGGGGGTAGCCGTCGGTCTCGTGGGCCACCGTCTCGCCGGACGTGGTCACGACGGCCACCTTCAGGGCGGTGGTGCCCAGGTCGATGGCCAGGATGTGAGGCCGACGGGTGGCCATGTCCCTTGCCTCCTCCGGTGGGAGACCCTTCGTTCCGCGGCCTACGTCAGACTTCGTACAGGTAATCGAGGTAAGCCTTGAGGGCCTCCTGCACCATCTCTGCCGGTAGGGTGGCCGTCAGGCCATAGATGGCTGCCACGCCGCCGGGGACGCCGGCGTTCGCGCGCGCCTCCTCGACGGCGGCCCGGAGGTCGGCCAAGAAGCGCTCGGCGACCCCCGGCCGGGTGTGGCGCAGAGTCACAGCGAGGTGCAGTGCGGGCGGGTGGTTAAGCGGGTTCAGGCTCCACCCCCGGCGGCCCATGGCCGCCATTACCCGGAAGATGTCGACCTCGTCCGAGGTGAAGGCCGTGACCCAGAGGGGCTCGCCTAGGATCCGCAGCCCGGGGATGGCACGGATTCCTTCCTTGATCGCGCCCGCTGTCTCGAGGATCCGACGAGTGGCCGCCATGTATCCTTCCTCCCCCATGGACATCAGCGCGGCCCAGCAGGCGGCGGAGAGCGCCCCCGGCCGGCTCCCGGCCATGGTGGGCGACACGTAGATGCCCCCTGGCCAGTCGGTGACCATGAAGTACTGGTAGTGTCGGAGGTGCTTTCCCCGGTAGAGGATGACCGAGGTGCCCTTGGGGGCGTAGCCGTACTTGTGGGTGTCCACCGAGATGGAGGTGACCCCCGGGACGCGGAAGTCGAAGGGGGGAACCGGATACCCCAGTCGCTCGGCCCAGGGCAGGACGAAGCCGCCCAGGCAGGCGTCCACGTGGCAGCCGATGCCGCGCTCGGCAGCTATGGCCGCCATGTCAGCGACGGGGTCGATGGTGCCGTGGGGAAACCCCGGTGCCGACGCCACGATGACGGCGGTGTCGTCGCTCACCGCCGTCCGGATGGCGCTAACGTCGGCCCGGAACTCCTCGTCCACCGGTAGCCGCACGATCTTCATGCCAAAGTACTGGGCGGCCTTGTCGTAGGCGGCGTGGGCTGTCACGGGCGCCACGATTGCGGGCTGGGCGATCCCCTTTCGCTGCCGTGCCCAGTCTCGGTAGGCTCTCATAGCCAGGAGGATGCTCTCGGTGCCACCCGAAGTGACGGTGCCGCAAATACGCTCTTCGGGCCCCGCGTCGGGCGGTACCGCGCCGGCGCCGAGCATGTGGGCCGTCATGGCCACGATTTCCGCCTCGAACTTGACGAGACTCGGCCAGAGGTCAGCGTGCAGAGGGTTCGCCTGGGAATACATGGCGTAGACGCGGTTGAGGAAGTCGATGTGATCCTCTTCGCCGTGGTACACCGCCCCCGAGGCATATCCCTCGCGCCAGCGCGGCACCTCGCGGGCCTCAATGACGGCCAGCGCACGCAGGATCTCGCCCCGGCTCCAGCCAACCGCCGGAAGCCGGGTCGCAGCCGGCAACGTCTGCCGGTAGGGCTTGAGTTGCTCGTCGAGGGTGCTCATGATGGCTGAGAAGTCCATCGCCGCCGCACCCAGGCTTCGGGCCGATCGGTCCATGCGGTCCCCTTGCTGCAAACGGTTCCCCCTGGGGAAGTATTGAAAGGGTACAGAAACCCCCCTGTTGGTCCCAACCGGGAACCATCCCCCAGCGCGGAACCTTCGCTACGGCGCACCCGAATCCTTGGGCCTGGTGTCCTTGGGAATCAGCCGCCGGGGCGGTTTCTGGTTGCGGGAGCCTCGACCGCTCTCCCAGGGCCCGTAGGAGCAGTAGGAGATCCCCCGGGCACCAAGACTAGCTACCGGCGGCCGCGGGCACACCAGAGGTAGGGTGGGGCGGGTAAGGCCGTGGACTCCAGGGTGTATGGGATGGAGGGTCGCGCGGTTGAGTCGCAGGCGAGGCCGGAAATTGCCTTTCTGCTGCTGGACGGCCTGCGGCGTGCCCGACCTGGCGCTTCCGCGGAGACGGTCCTCTGTGCGGTGGGCCTCTCTCCGGGAGGGACCCCCTACCCGCTGGCGCTGCGGGTGGTACCCCGCGAGGACGAGCGGGCCTGGCGGGTGGTACTGCGGGACCTGCGGGCCGACGGCATCGGCCCTGAACTGCTGCTCGTCTGTTGCGACGGGCACCCGGCCCTCGTTAAGGCTATCCACGCCGCCTTCCCCGAGGTCCCCCTGCAGATCAGCATCGCCCACCGGCTGCTGGCGCTCAGCCGCAAGGTCGACGCACGCTGGCGCGTAGCCTGCCTCGCGGAGGCGCGGCAGATCTTCGCAGCGCCCCACCGCGCCGCAGCGGTGGCCTCCTTCCGCGAGTGGCACGCCCGTTGGATGCGCCGGGGCGAGTTGGCCGTGCGCAGCCTGGAGGCGGACCTGGCCGCATGTCTCGCCTTCTACCGATTTCCCCCTCACCTCTGGAGTCGGATCCGCACGGTCAATCTGGTGGAACGCATCTTCAGGGAAGCCAGGCGCCACGCCCTCCCGGCGGTGCCCGCCACCGATGGGGAGGAGGGCACCGATGACGCGGCCGGCCCTCCCGCCGCCGACGGCTCGCCCGCGTGGAACGGTCATCCGGCATCCACCTTCGTCGATCTGGAACCTCCCCTCCCCGCAGAGACTCCGGGGGAGGCGGCGCGTCCGGCCACCGCCGGGCAGACCGAAGGGGCGGCCATCGCGCAGCGACCTGAGGTCGCGGTGGCCATCGCACACCGACCCGAGGACGCCGTGGCCGCACTCGCCGAACCGGAGGCGCCGGACCTCTCCGCCGACGAGGCGTTTGCGCAGTGGCTGCAGGCAGATGAGAGGCGCAGGAGGGCGATGAAGGTGGCTGCGGCCGCCACCTCGGTCGCCGGCATGATCAGCGGCGCCCTCCTCTCCCTTCTCCGCTAGCACGTCATGCCCAGGGGCTCGCCGGATTGCAGGGTATTGCCGGTGCGCGATAATCGGGCCAAATGACCGCCGGCCGCGGGCCCGGTGGCACCTCTGTCCGGACGGCTTAGGCTGGTCTGCCTAGATGGGATGGAGGGGATGGAGGGGATGGATGTTGCGAGGCCGGCCTATCAAGGAGGCCGGAGGGAACTGTGTGAGGGAGGTGACAGTGTTTAGGCTGCGGGGCTCGCTGCGTTAGGGGGATCAGGCGGATCAGTCTAATTCTTGTTCGCCCGACGGGCGTTGAGGCGTTCGCTTGATAGGATCAACGAAGGAGGAGAACCGCGATGCGGACCTTTAACATAGTGATTGAGCGCGACCCGGACACCAACATGTACGTTGGGTACGTACCTGGCTGGCCGGGCGCGCACAGCCAAGGGGAAACCTTAGACGAGCTGAGGCGCAATCTCCAAGAGGTTTTAGGCATGCTCTCGAGGACGGTGAGCCGAAGCTCGAATCCGAGTTCGTCGGTGTTCAGACGATCCAGGTCGCATAGTGGCAGGGTCGCTGCCAGTTCTCAAGCCGCGCGAGGTTGCGGCGCTCCTTGAACGACTCGGCTTCGTGGAGGTCCGTCAGCGTGGATCCCATCCCCAATATCGACGCGCGGATGGCCGCAGCACGACCGTGCCCTTCCATGGCAACCGGGACATTTCGCCCACGCTGCTCCGAAGGATCGCGCGCGATATCGGCTTGACCGTGGAGGAGCTTCTTGGGCGCCGCTGAATCTGTCCGGCGGTCGAACAACAGGCTGGAGCGGCCCGGCTCGACGCCGGCCGCTCAGTCTGCACGTTATGCAGACGGGAGGTAGAGCGCGGTGCCGATGCTAGAGCAACTCCATGAGCACGTCGTTGCGGAGCTTCAGCAGAGCTCACGTACGGACACAGTCTTCGTCGTAACTGCGGTCGTCTTCAACCTCGTGGTCCTGGCAATCAATGCCGGGGTAGCCGGAGGGTCAGATGGTGGCTCGGCGACCCTCTAGGTTCTACTAGCAGCGACCTTCATCATCAACGCTCTGGCAATCCGAGGGCTGTTGGCTGGGCGCCAAACTCGGAACCGTCTCCTCGATGGGTTAGTGGCTCCGTATCGGGATGAGGGAATCGACAAGTACTACGATCCTGCGCTCTCCAAGATCTACGGTTCGCGCTACCCAATCTTCGCGACAGTTATCGCTATCTTGGGAGTCATCGCAATCGTCGTCCCTCTAATCCAGGTATTTGGATGGCATTGAGCCGCATTGTTCAGGATAGATTTGCTCGCTTTTGGCGGCGGATTTGCTTCCGTGCCCCTTATGCTCCACGAAATTGTCGGAGTCCGTAATTGGATAGACAGCCAGACTTTTATGAATGGGATTCTCCTGGGGCAAGTCACTCCAGGCCCGATCGTAATTGCAGCCAACCGCCTTCGGTGCGGGTATCCGTGTCGTGTCTCGCTTGGGTCGGCGGCGCCTGAACCGCGCGCCGTGAGCTGGCTGAAAGGATCACACCGTGGAGAGCAAGATCGCGAGCTCTGATGCGGAAATCGCCCGTTGCTTCCCGGTTATGGCCCAGCTTCGCCCGAACATCACCCGGGATGCGTTCGTCGCCCGGATACGTGACCTACAGCGGGCCGGATACGAGCTCGCGTATCTAGAGGACGGCGGAGAGCTGCGGGCCCTGGCCGGTTTTCGCATCGGCGACATGCTGGCTCGCGGTCGCCACATGTACGTGGATGACCTCGTCACCAAGGAAGAGGCTCAATCGCAAGGTTATGGCGCAGCTCTGTTCAAGTGGCTAGTCGACCTTGCACGTTCCCGTAGCTGCCAGCAGATCGATCTTGATTCTGGCGTAAAGCGGCATGCGGCCCATCGTCTCTATTTCCGTGAGGGCATGCACATCGCCAGTTATCACTTCACCCTATCGCTCTGACCGCCGGCCGCCTAACGAGCGAATAGACCTGACGGCGCGGTGCGCCGTTAAAGCTAGGATGTTAGCCCATGCGGCGGGCTGCGGTGAGCTGGGGAGCCCCGGTGGCTTGCGCCGCAGGCCATTCGCGAATCCGTTCGGCAGATAGGAGGAAATGATGCGGAAAAATACGAACGATTCTTGCCCTTATTGTGGGCTTCCTCCTCTGCGGTCACACAGCAAGATGCGCCGCGGAGAATATGCCGTCTCAAGGCGCATCCACGCCGCAATGGGTCACGCCCGCCGTCCGCGCGCAGCGTTTCCAGCACCGCACCTTCGACAGCACGGCTGCACAGTCGAAGGTGAGCTGTCACATCTACACGCCGGAGCTTCACGACACGGAGAAGGAACGGCCCTTCCCCGTGCTATATTGGCTACATGGCCTGGGGGACGGTTTCCGCCATGTGGGACCGCTGGCGGCATATTTCGACGCCGCCATTCGCGCCGGCAAGGTACCGCCGATGCTCATCGTTTTTCCCAACGGGCTTCCCAACAGCATGTGGTGCGACTCGAAGGACGGCAGAACCCCGATGGAAACATGCTCGTCAAGAAACTCATTCCACACATTGATGTCACCTTCCGCACCCCCGCCGCGCGTGAGGGGCGGATTATCGAAGGCTTCAGCGTGGGCGGCTACGGCGCTGCGCGGCTGGGGCTCAAGTATCACGAGGCTTCCGCCAGAGGTGAACTCGACCAACCACGAGACACTGATCAAGCGCCTGCGGGGCTTGAGCCAGCCGCAGTATCGGCTCCGGTGGGGGGAGGTGCGAGTCTTCTATGATGCCACGGAGGAAACCGCCGAGGTCCTGGCGATCGTCACGAAAGCCGAAGCGACGCGCTGGCTTGCCGGGCACGGGACGACCGATCCGCCCGGTCGCGCTGGTTGAGGTCAAGAACGACCTGTCGCGGTTTCTGCGGTCGGCCCAATCCGAGGGGATTGTGATCACGCGGCATGGCCGGCCGGCGTGCTCATAGGGTTTGAAAGTGAGGACGACTGGTTCGATTATCGTCTGGAGCACCATCCCCCGATCCACGTCGGAAGGGAGAAGCGAACAAGCGGACTCCGGCCAGCCAGGCGGCGCGCCCGCAGCAGCCCTGCGGTCGTCACGACGTCCAAGCCTAGCGCGAACCATGCGGCAATGATCGTGCCCGCGCTTGCACCAACTCCGTCTCGCTAGGGACCCGGCGTACGCCCGCCGACTCGCTCCTGACACCAGGCGTACAGCGCATCGTACACTGGCATCTGCACCTTGAGCTTCTCCTGATCCCGCTCCCCATACAGGCCGGCGAACCCGTGGGCGATCGCCCGCAGCCCCTCAGCCTCCGGCCTGATGGCGAGGTCCTGCGGTATGTCGGCTCCGTGGACGATGCGGTCCAGCAACTGCAGCGCGGGATCGGTCAGCCCGTACTTGACCAGGATCGACTCGAAGCTGCAGCGCTCCTCCACGTGACCGAGCTCCACGCCCGGGACATCGAACGGCGTCGCCCCTTCACGGGTCCCTACGGAGAGCACCTCATCGGGAGGCACATAGAGGAACTCCGCGGCTGGATCGATGAACCGGCGGATAAGCCAGGGGCAGGCGATGCAATCCACCTTCGCGTTCTTGCGGGTCACCCACTTCATGCGGCACCTCGCTCTTCCGGCACCGGGACCCGGCGGAATATCACCCAAATGGACAAATCATAGACGATCTTCAGCGCACCGGCGAGCACGAACAGCAGGCCGGCGGCGACGGTCTGGTAGGCCACCCCGGACAGCGCGGGCGCCACGCTGGCCGCCGCGGCGCGCGTGGCGTTCGTCACGCCCGCTGCCGCGCTGCGCTCGGAAGGTTGCACGAGAGCCATGGTGTAGGCTTGCCGCGTCGGCACATCCATCTGCGAAAGCAGGTGCCGGCCGAGCAGCATCGCCGCCGCCAGGGGCCAGGTCGGCATCACGGGCACGAGCATCAGGAGCACGTTGGAGGGAGATGGGTAAAGACCATCGTCGGGAGGCCGAACCGCTGGTGAAACCAGAACGCGACCAGGCTCTGGATGACGAACCCGCCGGCGAGGGCGTCGAGCCCGAAGAGCCCTGCGAGCCGGAACACGGCGCGGCGGGAGGCATGCAGGGGCGTGGCGCGACGGCCCGTTGTCATTGGCGATGGCTCGGCTGCGGGGGAAAGGAGCAGATACAGACCCGCCAGGATGACCCCAGCGGCGGCGAATGCCCATACGAAACCGGTCAGAATGGATAACTCGCCCCAGCCGCGTTCCCGGAGCACGGGCGGAAGAATCCTGACTATCAGCCCCCCGGCGGCGACAGCCAGCGATCCCACGGCGTTGTACCAGGCGTAGATGCCGATCTCGACCCTCGCGCGCAGCCCGGCGAGCGCCGCCTGCTCCATCGGCAGGAAGGGGCCGACCTCCAGGCCGGTCGGGCTGATCGTCCCGGCCACCGCCACAATGAGGAGGAGCCACAACTCGCCGTGCAGCGCGAACACGGCCCCGGAGACGGCCATGACCAGCGCGAAGGCGAGGAGAATCCGGCGGCGGCCCCAGCGGTCGGCGGCGAAGGACATCCCGGCGGCCATGACGGCGCCGCCGGCCAGCGCGACGGTGAAGACCAGTCCGATTTGCGCAGGTGTGAGCCCGCGGGCGGCCAGATAGAGCGCCAGGACGACCGAGAGAAACCCGTAGGAGAACGTCCGCAGCACGCGGGCGATGACGATGACCCACGTGTCGCGCTCGGCGTCCATGCGCTACGCGCGGATCCCGAGAACCGGTGCGGTGAGCCGGTGCCGCGCGCCGGCCGCCGCGGGGCGATGGTGGGGGGCGGGATCAACAATGCTCACTGGCAACGCTACCGGCCGCCGCAGGATCGCTCCGAAACGCCGCCGCGTCAGGTACCCTTCTAAGTGGCTGAGGATCGGGCACACCGGGTGATCCGCTTACCCTCCCGTGAAGGCATTCCGCAGCACCGCCACGCGAGCCCGCCCCGGGACCACGGTGAGGCAGATGACGTCGAAACGGCAGTCCCGCCCTGTGAGGCCGTGCACGGCCAGGAAGTAGCGCGCCAGGCGCAGCAGGCGGCGGCGCTTGCCCGGCCCCACCGCCTCCAGGGCGCTGCCCGCCCGCGACCCGCGGCGCGTCTTCACCTCCACGAAGACCACCACGTCACCGTCCAGGGCTACCAGATCCAGCTCCCCCAGCGGGCAGCGGTAGTTGCGGGCGAGGATGCGCCACCCGCGGCGGCGCAGCACTTCCGCCGCCACCTCCTCTCCCCGCCGCCCCAGCCGCTGCCGCGCCTGCGTCACAGTAGAGAGATCGCCGCCGGACCGGCCGGTTACGGGGGAGGCTGCCGGGAGAGAGGCCCGCGGCGCGCGTCAGGCTGGCGTCTCGAACAGCGAATGCTGGAACAGCCTCAACGGCAGGAAGGTGCGGCGGTGTGCCGGAGAGCAGCCGTAGTGGCGAATGGCTGCCAGGTGCGCCGCCGTGGCGTATCCCTTGTGGCGGGCGAACCCGAACTGAGGGTAGCGCGCGTCCAGGTCGCACATCACCCGGTCCCGCGTCACCTTGGCCACGATGGAGGCGGCGGCGATCGCGGCGCAGCGGGCATCCCCGTCGACGATGGCCACCTGGGGAATGTCCAGGTCCACGCGGTGGCGGCCGTCGACCAGCAGGAGGTCGGGGCGGGGGTCAAGCTGCCCCACGGCGCGTCGCCAGGCCAGGCGGGTCGCCTGCAGCACGTTCAGCCGGTCGATCTCGGCGGGATCAGCGAGACCGATGCCCACCCGCGCGCCGCTGGCCAGGATGGCATCGTAAAGCCGCACCCGCTCCAGGGGCGAGAGGGCCTTGGAGTCATCCAGCCCGGGGAGCGGTACCTCATCCGGCAGGATCACCGCCGCGGCCACCACAGGACCCGCCAGCGGGCCCACCCCTGCCTCGTCCACCCCGGCGATGTGCACATAGCCCTCTGCGCGCCGCGCCCGCTCCAGGGCCAGGAGGCCCTCCAGGCGGCGCCGCTGCCGTTGCATCCGCTCCCGCGCCCGCTGCGCCCGTTCGCCCAGCCGGCGGACCCCGGCGCGGCCGTCCGCGGCAAGGGCGGCCAGCCAGGCCTCGTCGGGGTCCCCGTGGCGCAGGAAGTCGGCGATCTCGCGGATGGTGAGGCCTGACGGGACCCGCAGCGCGTCGCCCAGGTGCGTGTCCTGGGAAGGTGGCGTGCCGGGGGTCGGGGTCCTCAAGAATCGCTTGGGATTCTTGGGGCGCCCTAGCGCACCAGCCCCGCGCGCTGCAGAGGCCAGTAGATGAGGAGAGCCTTGCCCACCACGTTCTGCGCCGGGACGAATCCGAAGAAGCGGCTGTCTTCGCTGTTGCACCGGTTGTCCCCCAGGACGAAGTAATGCCCCGCGGGCACGCGCTTCGGCCCGTAGCTGCTGGTGCAGGCGCGTTCACCGCCGGGCAGCGGCGTCGGGTACAGCTCGCTTAGAGGTTTCCCGTTGATCAGGACCAGTCCCTCCCGCAGCTCCACCGTCTCCCCGGGAAGGGCCACCACGCGTTTGACGAAGTCGCGGGTCGGGCTTAGGGGAAAGCGGAAGACGACGATGTCGCCGCGGCGGACGGGCCCCAGGCGGTAAGAGAACTTGCCCACCAGGATGCGGTCCCCCACCTGCAGCGTGGGCTCCATGGAGCCTGAGGGGATGTAGAAGGCCTGTACGACGAAGGTGATGATGACCAGGCTGAGGGCGGCGGCGAAGATGCTGGCGTCGAGGGTCTCCAGGACGGAGCGCCGCCATCCCGGCGGCAGCAGTCCCTGGCGCGAGAGGAGCAGGCGCACCACGAGAAGCCCGGACCCCAGCAGGAGGATAAAGGTCGGAATGGAAAGCGGCAGACGACTAAACCAGTCCAACGCCATGGAACTTCGGGCCCCGCCGCCGGACAGGCAGCTGCACCGAGAGCGGAGGGTGCACTGTGAGGGCGCGAGAGGTCAGCGCTGCTCCTTGATCCGGGCCGCCTTGCCTACCTTCCCCCGCAGGAAGTAGAGCTTGGCCCGCCGCGCCTTCCCCCGCCGCACCACGTCGATCCGCTCCACCCGCGGGGAGTGCAGGGGGAAGGTGCGTTCCACCCCGATGCCGTGGCTTACCCGCCGCACCGTGAAGGTCTCCCTGCGACCGCCGCCCTTGCGGGCGATCACCACGCCCTCGAACGCCTGGACGCGCTCCCGTCCGCCCTCGGTGACCTTTATGTGCACTCGCACCGTGTCCCCGGGCGCAAACGCCGGCATCTTGGCGCGCAGCCCCTCCCGGTCCACCGTGGCCAGCCTGTCCATCAGCCCTCACCCTTCTCCGCACGTCGCCGACGTGCCATTATACCTCTTCCCGCTCGATCTCCTCCAACAGCCGGCGGTCCTCGTCGGAGAGCGTGGCCCGCTCTAGCAGGTCGGGACGGCGGCGCCGCGTCCGCCGCAGCTGCTCCTTGCGCCGCCAGAGGCGGATCGCTTCGTGGTGTCCCGAGAGCAGGACCGCCGGCACCCGCATGCCGCGGAACTCCGGCGGGCGGGTGTAGTGGGGGAAGTCCAGCAGGCCTGCGCTGAAGGACTCCTCGGCCACAGACTGCTGGTCGCCCACCACGCCGGGGACCAGCCGGGCCAGCCCTTCGACGATGACCATCGCCGGCAGCTCTCCGCCGGAGAGGACGTAGTCGCCGATGGAAATCTCCTCTGCCCCCAGGCCCTCCACCACCCTCTCGTCAACCCCCTCGTAGCGACCGCAGAGGATGACAAGCTGCGGCGCTTTGGCCAGATCCGCCAGCAGGGCCTGGGTCAGCAGCCGCCCCTGCGGTGAAGGGAGGAGGATGCGCGGCTCGCCCCCACTCCGGCGGCGGATGGCCTCCACCGCCGCGTAGAACGGCTCCACCTTCATCACCATCCCCGGACCGCCCCCGTAGGGGATGTCGTCCACCTGGCGATGGCGGTCCGCGGTGAAATCCCGCAAGTCGTGTATGTGCACCTGCAGCAGCCCCCGCTCCTGCGCCCGCCTCACCACGCCCACCTGCAAGGGCGCGAAGGCCTGGGGGAAGATGGTAACGATGTCGATGCGCACGACCTAGCGCAGCCCCGCCGGGAGGACCACGACCATCTCGCCCCGCTTCAGGTCCACCGCGCGCACCACCTCTCGCGTCGCCGGGATGAGCACCTCCCCCGCCTCCCCGGCCACGCGGTAGACGTCGTGCGCCGCGGTGCGAAGGACCTCGGTCACCCGGCCCAGCGCCTCGCCGGACGGAGTGCGCACGCGCAGCCCCACCACCTCCGCCAGGTAGTAGCTGCCGGCGGGGGGCGGCACGCGCTCCTCCCAGGGCACGGCCAAGGCCCACCCCTGCAGTGCGCGCGCCGCCTCCAGGTCGTCGACCCCGGCCAGCTTCAGCAGGACTACGCCCCCCTGACGCCGTACCGCCTCCACTCCGGCCGGCCGCGCCTCCCCCTTCCGCTCGTCCAGCAGCAGCACCCGCCGCAGGCGGCCGAAGCGCTGGGGGAAGTCGGTTTCGGGGCGCACCTTGACCTCACCGCGCACCCCGTGCGGCCGCGTGATTCGGCCGATGATGAGCCTGGCGGGCGGGACACGCCCCGATGGCATCGGGCGTCACTCCTCCCGCACCTCGATGACGATACCGTCCTTGACGACAATCTCCGTGCGACCCAGCTTCTGAAAAAGGTTGTCCCCTACCCGCACCTCGGTGAAACTCTCCACCGTCCCCTGGGGGTACTCGGAGTTCAGCTGCAGCCCTTCCACCTCGCGCAGCCGGGCCTGCAGCTCGGCGCGGGTGGCCTCCTGCCGGGCCCGCTCCAGCTCCAACTGCTGGCGGATGGCCCGGGACTGGGGGGTGATCTGCCGCTCCAGTTCCGTGCGTCGGATCTGTGTATCGATCTGGGCGATCAGCTCCTCCACCCGTGCCAGCGCCGACTGCAGCTCCTGGGTGTAGAGGCGCTTGAAGCTCTCCGTGACGACGGCCTTGATGACCACAGGCCGAGTGATGGTGATGGCCATCTGCCTGCTCCTCCACGCGATCTCCTCAAACGTCAGCGGGCGATCTCCACGGTCACCCGCTGCCCGGCACGAAGCGCGGCGGCCCTAACCACGGTGCGCAGCGCCCGGGCGATGCGTCCCTGCCGCCCGATCACCTTGCCCACGTCCTCGGGGGCCACGTGCAGCTCCAGGCGCAGGCCGCGCTGGTCCTGCCACTCCCGCACCTCCACCGCCTCGGGGTAGTCGACGAGCTCCCGGGCGATGAACTCCACCAGGGCCCTCACGTCTGCGCGGGGTTCTTCTGCTCCGTCCACTTCTGCCACACTCCGCTGCGCTGCAGCAGCACCCGGGCGGCGGCGGACGGGCGGGCGCCCTTACGCAGCCACCCCATGGCCCGGGCCTCGTCCACCTTGATGGTGGAGGGCTCGGTGGTGGGGTTGTAGTACCCGATGGCCTCGATGTATTTGCCGCTGCGCGGGGCACGCGAGTCGGCCACCACCAGGCGGTAGAAGGGCTTGTGCTTTCCCCCCAGACGCATCAAGCGGATCTTTACGGCCATGTCCAGCCTCCCTTGGGAAGGCG
>Ga0209479_1001851_pt1 | contig 17532 bp, 11 predicted proteins | sample DewCreD2012metaG_2_FD_184112 | JGI IMG/M metagenome (GOLD analysis project Ga0209479, IMG submission 184112) | Hot spring sediment bacterial and archeal communities from British Columbia, Canada, to study Microbial Dark Matter (Phase II) - Dewar... ...
GACTTCAAGGCGAAAAGTTGGTGCATCCGCCGCGTGGTGGACGCCGAGCCAGAGATTTTCAACCACAACATCGAGACCGTCGCCCGCCTGCACGCCATCGTGCGCCCGCAAGCGCGCTATGACCGCTCGCTCAAAGTGCTGGAGATGGTCAAGCAGATGAACCCCGCGATTTACACCAAGTCGGGCATCATGCTGGGGCTGGGCGAGACGCGCGAGGAGGTGCTGCAGACCATGCGCGATCTGCGCAGCGTCGGCGTTGATGCGCTCACCATCGGGCAGTACCTGCGCCCGACCCAACGCCATTTGCCCGTGCAGGAGTATATTCACCCTGACCAGTTCGAGGAGTATCGCGTTTTGGGGGAGGAGATGGGCTTCCTGTTCGTCGCATCGGGACCGTTCATTCGCAGTTCGTACAATGCGATAGCGTTCTCGCAGCGCGTGATGGCAGAGAGGCTCGCGAAAGTCGGTGCGGCAGAGAGCGCGTAGCCTGCTCTGGCGCGCGGGGCAGTTGCTGCTGATTGCGCTGCCCGTTGCGCTGCTGGGGCTGGCGGGGGCGATGTATCTGTGGCAGGTGAAGCTGGCGGTCGAGGAGAGCCTGCCGCCCGCGCTGCGTGATTACGCCCGCCGCCAAGCCCAGCTCGATGTGCAGGTCGAGCGCGTTAGCCTGGGCTGGAACCGCATCTTGCTGACCTATCCCGAGGTGCGCACGCTGTCGGGCGAGCGGTTGCTACGCGCCCGCTATCTGGAGGTGCGCCTACCCGCCGACGGCGCGCCGCTGACCATCGAGTTAGACCGCCCCGAAGTGTGGCTGCAGCGGGATCGGCAAGGCATGTGGAACATCGACCCGCTGCTGCGCCAGCCGCGCCCGCCTGAACCGACGCCGTTCACCTTCCGCGTGCGTGCGCAAGGGGGGACACTCTACTTCGACGACTTGCTGCCCGACGCGCCCGTGCGGGCAACCTTGTGGGCGCAGGAGTTCACCCTGAGCCAGCCGCGCATCGGGCAGGCGATTACCCTGCGGGGCGTCAGCGACGCGCTGGGCGAGGTGCAGGCGCGCGCGCTTTCCGACGGCAAGCGGTGGCTGATTGAAATCGACGCGGCGCAGGTGCAAGGGGCGCGCTTCAAGCCCTACCTGCCGCGCACCGAGTTCGACCTCGCGCAGGCGACGGGGCAAGTGTCGGCGCAAATCGTGTACGCGCCCGACCAGCCGCTGCAGGTACAGGGCACGGCGCAAGGCGTCGCGCAGGGGGCGACCTATCGGCGCAGACCGCTGCCGTGGCGCGAGGCGGCATTCGCGCTAGCGTTCACCGAGTCGCACATCGGCGGCGTCGTGAATACGCGCGACGGTAGCCTGCGCGTGCAGGGCGTCGTGGACTGGTCGGGGCGCGCGGTGCAGGTGGACGCGCGGGCGCAAGCCGTCGGCGAGGACGCCGCCGTGCTGTGGCGACTGCTACGCGACGACCCGCCGAGGGTGCAGGGACGCTATCAGGCGCAACTGCGTGTGCAAGGCGCGCTGGACGACCTGCAAGCGCAGGGAACAGTCGCCCTTGCGCAGGTGCGCACCCCGCAGGGCGACTTGCGCAACCTCCGCAGCCCTGTCGCCTTCGCGGGGGGGCAACTGCTGCTGCCCGCGCTGTCTGCCGAGTACGCAAGGCGCACTGTGCAGGGCAAACTATGGCTGGACACGCGCCCCGACACGCCCGAACTGCGCCTGTACGCGCGGGTGAACCGCCTGCCCTTGCAGCGCGTGCCCGCCCTACGCGAGGCGCAACTCGGCGGCGAGGCGGATGTCGCGCTGCTTGCCTACGGACGCCTCGACGCGCCGACAGTGGAGGCGAACCTACGGATGGACGCGCTGCGCTACGCGAATCAGCGCGTCGGCGGGCTGCGCGCACGGGTGCAGTACGCCGACGGCGCGCTGACCGTCCCGCTGGCGACGCTGCAGGGCGCGCTCGGCGCAGTGTACCTGTCGGGCGAAGTGCGCGACCTTGCAAGCGACGACCCGCGCTTCGACCTCAGCATAGACGCCAGCGAGGTTGACCTGAACCTGCTGGCGCAACTGCTGGGCGACGCGAACGGGGCGGACGAATCGCTGCGACTGGACGGCGTCGGCTACCTCACAGCGCGGGTGCGCGGCAGCCTCCAATCGCCCGAAGCCGTCGCCGAAGCGGTCGTCTTCGATGGGCGCGTGGGCGACCTCGGCGCGGAAATCGCCGTCGTAAACCTGAACCTCGTGGAGCGCGAACTGCGGATTACGCAAGCGCAGATCCTGCGCCGCGCGGCGCAGTTGGTCGCGTCGGGCGCAGTGCAGCTGCCCGAAACACCCGACCAGCCCCCGCGCTTCCAACTCGCGGGCGACCTATACGAGTTCGACTTGGCGAGCATCCCCGACTGGTTGCGCCGCGAACTGCCGTTAGCGGGGCTGGCATCGGGCAGGTTCGAGGCGCAGGGCGAGCCGCAGGCGTGGCAACTCCGCGCGAGCCTGTACGCCGAGAGCTTGCAATACGACCAGACCGTCGTGCGCGACAACACGGCGCAGGTCATCGTACAGGCGCAGGACGGCGCGGTGCAGGTCGATGTGGTCTCGGCGCAGGCGCGGGTAGCCGACGGTGCGCTGCTTGCCCGCGGGCAGTGGCGCAGCGACGGGCAGTTCGAGGCGCAGTGGCTTCTGGAGAACGCCGCGCTGGACGCGCTTGCGCCCTACCTGCCTGTGGAGTACCGCCTCACGGGACAGGCGACTGTGCAGGGCGAGGCGTCGGGTACACCCGACGCGCCGAATGTGCGCGTGCAACTGCAAGGCAGCCAAATCGCCCTCAACGGCGCACTGCTGGGCGATTTGGAGGGGTGGGTTGCTGTGAGTGCGCACGGAGAAAGTGATACCCCCCTCCTAACCTCCCCCGTCAACGGGGGAGGAACTCAGCCCCCCTCCCCGCGCGCGGGGAGGGCTGGGGTGGGGGCTTTCCAAGCCGATTTCACCCTCCGCACCCCCGACGGCGAGGCGCGCCTTGCCCTGCACGAGTGCGACCTGCAGCGTCTGCAGGTGCGCCTGACCGCCGAGACAAGCGCGCTGCCCATCGAGTGGCTGCAGCGGGTGGCGCGCGCCGTACCCAACGCGCTGCCGCCCGCCGTCGCCGAGCGCATCGAGACCCTGCAAGGCACAGTGCAAGCCTCACTCAGCCTCGAAGGCGCACTGCGCGAACCGCTTGCCCAACTGCGCCTGAACGCCGAGCAACTGGAGTGGCGAGCGCAGTCACTGGGGAGTCTCAGCGTGCAGGCAGAGTGGGTCGGCGCGTCGGATGCGGACGCCCTTGACGCCGATACCGACCTCGCCCACGCGGTGGAGACCGTCCGTCGCCTGCGCACCCAACGCGCCGTGCTGCAGCAACTGCGCTGGCAAGCCGAGACTGCACGCCTCGAAGCGCAAGCCCGCTACACGCCCGAACGCCTCACCGCCGACCTCGAAGCCGCGCAACTGCCCCTGCGCTGGGCGCGCCTGTGGGAACCCAGCCTGCCCGAAGTCGACGGCGCGTTAGACCTAAGCCTCATCGCCGACGGCGCGCCCGAATCGCCCGAACTGACCCTCAGCGCAACCGTCAACCAACTCGCCTACGCGGGCTACACCGTCGACCAGATTCTGTTTAGCCAGATCGAGGCGCGTGAGGGCGTGATTCAGACCGACGACGCGCTGATCCGCATGGGCGACTACCAAACGCGCCTGTCGGGACGCCTGCCGTTCCGCTGGTCGCCAATCGCCATCCCCGACGACGAGCCGATTCGGATACAAGCGCGCCTGCGCGAGCAGCCGCTGACGCTGCTGAGCCTCGTCGCGCCGATTGACCCCGCACGCACGCAGGGCACAATCGACGCGCTGCTGGAGATCGAGGGCACACTCGCCCAGCCGCAGCCGCGCGGACGCCTCACCATCACCGACGGCGCACTCGCGCTGCACGACCTGCGCACTGCCCTACAGGAAATCGGGCTGCAGGTGGCGTTCGACGGGCGCGAGGCGCGCATCGTGCAGGCGCAGGCGCGCGCGTCGGAGGGCGGCAGCCTGCGCATCGAGGGCGGCGTCGACCTATCGGGCGAGCAGGCGCTTGCCAACCTCACCCTGCGCGCCGACGGGCTGACCATCCGCGAGCCGAAATTGCCCGTGCTGGAGGGCAGCGCGCAGGCGGTCGTTTCGGGCGCGGTGCAGGTGCAGGGCGCGCTGACCGAGCCGCAGGTGCAGGGCGCGCTGCGCGTGCAGCGAGGCTTCCTGTACCTACCGCCCGAACTGCCCGAACGCACGGCAGGCGAGCCGCTGCCCGTCAACCCGCGCTTCGACCTGCGCGTGGACATCGCCGACGAGTTCACCCTGCGCAACCCGAACCTCGACGCCCGCATGGAGGGCGCGCTGCAAATCGGCGGCGCGCTGCAGGCGCCCAGCCTGTCGGGCGAGTTCAGCCTGCGTAGCGGCGCGCTCAGCCTGCCCACCGCGCGCCTGCGCATCGAACCCGACAGCGTCGCCCGCCTGAACTACCCCTTCACCAACGCCGCAGGCGAGACCATCGCCCGCATCGAACTGGATGTGCGCGCCAGCACCAGCGTCGTCGCCCCCGACTTCACGGGCGACCCCATCCGCTACCGCGTGGAGGTCGATGTGCGCGGACCGCTGGACGACCCCGAACGGCTGCAACTGACCGCGCGCTCCGACCCGCCTGGCTTGTCGGAGCAGCGCATCCTGAGCCTGCTGGGACGCGGACAGGCGCTGGCGGCGATTGCCCGCGGCGACGACCCCGCGCGGGTGTTCCGCGAGCAACTCGGCGACATCCTCACCGCTCAAGTGCTGCCTGGGCTGCTTGCGCCGCTGGAGACGGGCATCGCCGAAGCGTTCGACCTGGAGCAGTTCACGCTGGACTACAGCGGGCTGCGCCCCGCCAGCCTCTACCTCGTCAAGAACCTTTTTGACGGCGTCGGCATCGCCTATCGGCGCGGAATCGGCATAGCAGGCAACGAGTACCAAGCGCGCCTCTTCTACCGCCTGCCGTTCCGCAACCGCCTGCTGCAGCGCCTGCGCGTCGGCGTCGGCTTCGACCACACGGGCAACCGATTCGTGTTCATCGAGGGCAGCCTGCTGTTTCGATGAAACCTTTCGGGGCAGTCGCGCCTCTAATCGAACGGAACCATGCGCAGATATGCACTCTGGATACTCTGGCTGACGGCGATTGTCGCGCTGTTGGGGGCGACCCGCGCGCGAATGCAACCGACCGCCGAGGCGGAAGCCTGCAACTCGTACATCTACTGGGAGTCGCCCCTACTGAAGTAGCTACTCCCACACGAGGAACGGGTTGAACTTCGTGTCGGTGTCGTACACATCGACGCCCTCGCGCGCCTTCAGAAAGCCGACCACGAGGTAGGTAATCGGCGTTGCAAGCGCTTCGTAGAGCGTCTTCGCGCCCCACTCAATCAGGCTGATTTTGACCAACTCTGCCGTCGGGTAGACCCCCGCAAACGCGACCCCCGTGAAAATCGCCGTGTCCAGCAGCTGGGCAATCATCGTGGAGCTAACGGTGCGCGTCCAGAGCCAGCGTCCGCGCGTGGCGATTTTGAGCTTCGCCAGCACATACGAGTTTGCGAACTCGCCCACCAGATAGGCGACCAGCGAGGCGAGCATCAGGCGCGGCGCAACGCCCAGCACCGTCGCGAACGCCTCTTGATGCTCGTAGAACGGCGCGGGGGGCATCGCTATCGCCGCGCTGATAATCAGCACCACCAGCAGGTTGCACGCGAAGCCAATCCAAATCACCAGCCGCGCCCGACGATAGCCGTACACCTCCGTCAGCACATCGCCGATAATGTAGCTGACAGGGAAAATCACAATCGCCGACGACAGCACCAGCCCGCCGACGCTAATCAGCTTCGCCGCGATAATGTTCGACACCAGCAGACTCGTCAAAAACAGCGCGACCACCATCACGAACCAGATGGAGTAGCCGCGCTCTACAGAACCTTCCAGTGAAACCTTCGGCAACGGTCGCACGCGCGAATTATACCGCCCGTAGCAGGAACTTTCGGCGGCGCGGCGAATCTGTATCGCACGATGACGCAAGCACAACTTGGGACGCAACCGACCGCAGGCGAAGGCGCAGCGACGGAGTTCGTGGTGCGCGTGCGCGATGTGGTCAAAGAGTACCAGATGGGCAAACTGACCGTGCGCGCGCTCGACGGCGTGAACCTCGACATCTATCGCGGCGAGTACCTGTCGATTATGGGACCCTCCGGGTCGGGCAAAAGCACGCTGTTCAACATGATTGGCGGGCTGGACAAGCCGACTTCGGGGTCGGTGTTCATCGACGATGTGGACATGGCGCAGCTCGATCCGCAGGAGCTGGCGTTTTTGCGCTGCCATCGAATCGGCTACATCTTCCAGACCTTCAACCTGATACCCGTGATGACCGCGCTGGAGAATGTGACGCTGCCGATGGTGTTCGCGGGCGTCAACGCCGACGAGGCGCGCGAGCGCGGGGTGGATCTGCTGACGCTGGTCGGGCTGGGCGGACGCCTGCACCACAAGCCAACCGAGCTGTCAGGCGGGCAGCAGCAGCGCGTCGCCATCGCACGCTCCCTCGCGAATAACCCCTCCATTATCCTCGCCGACGAGCCAACAGGCAACCTCGACCTCAAAACAGGCAAGGAAATCATCGAGCTGCTCAAGCGACTCAACAAAGAGCGCGGCGTGACGATTATCTCCGCCACGCACGACCTCAAGATGCTCGACATCTCCGACCGCATCGTGTGGATTCGCGACGGCAAGATTGAGCGCATCGAGAAGCGCAGCGAGCTGCAACTCAAGGTCGGCGAGGTGGAAGGCGAAGCGGGCTAATGGACGCCTACATCGACGGGTTTCTGGACTATCTGGCGCGGGAGCGGCAGGCGTCGGCGCATACTGTGAACGCCTACGCCGTCGACCTGCGCCAGTTCTGCGACTACCTGCAGCGGTCAGGGCGCGCCGACCCCGCCGACTGGGACACAACGCTCTGGGAAGGGTTTATGCACTACCTGCGCCGTCGGTCGATGAGCGAGTCGAGCATCGCCCGCAAGCTCAGCGCGGCGCGGGCGTTCCTCAAGCATCTCTATCGGCGCGGCGTGCTGGAACACGAGCCGCCCGACGCGCTGGCGACCCCGCGCGTGCATCGCGCCCTGCCCAGCACGCTCACCCCGCACGAACTGCGCCGCCTGCTGCTCCAGCCCCCGCTGGACACCCCGTATGGGCTGCGCGATCGCACGATGCTGGAGACGATGTATACGACGGGCATGCGCGTCTCGGAGCTGCTCGGCGTCACGCTGGAGCAGTTGAACCTCAGCGAGGCGTTGGTGCGCGTCGTGGGCAAGCGCGGGCGCGAACGGTGGCTGCCCCTGCCCGACGGCACGGTCTACTGGCTACAGCGGTACCTCAGCGACGCGCGCCCCAAACTCGCCCGCCCCAAACGCCCCTGCAACGCGCTGTTTCTGAACGACCGCGGCGCGCCGCTGAGCCGAATCAGCTTCTGGAACAAACTCAAAGAGTACGCCGCCAGCGCAGGCATCGAGAAAGCCATCTCGCCGCACACCCTGCGCCACTCGTTCGCCGTGCATCTGCTCAACGGCGGAGCAGACCTGCGCGCCGTGCAGGAACTGCTCGGACACGAAGACATCAGCACCACCCAAATCTACACCCAAGTCAGCCTCGACCGCCTCAAAGAGGTCTACAAAAAGGCGCATCCGCGGGGCTAAGCCTACTCATACTGCCGTAGCATCTGCTCGGCTTCGGCGCGGGTGACCAGCACTTGGCGGGGTTTCGCGCCGTCCAGCGGCCCCACGATGCCGCGCCGTTCCATCAAGTCCAGCAGCCGCGCGGCGCGCCCGTAGCCGATTTTGAACCGCCGCTGCAACATCGAGGTGGACGCCTGCCCGTGCGCCACCACCAAGCGCACGGCGGCAGGGTACAGCTCGTCGTCGGCATCGTCCTCTTCGAACTCGCCGCCGATGGGCGCGTCGAAGTCGGTCGGGTGCAGCAGGTAGGTCGGCGATTCCTGTGCGCGCCAGAAGTCCGCCAACGCCTCAATCTCCGCTTCCGTCACGAAGCAGCCCTGAATGCGCGTCGGCTTGGAGGCGTCGATGGGCAGAAACAGCATATCGCCGCGCCCCAGCAGCCGCTCCGCCCCAACCATGTCCAGTATCGTGCGGCTGTCCACTTGGCTGGAGACGGCGAAGGCGATTCGGCTGGCGATGTTCGCCTTAATCGTGCCCGTGATGACATCGACGGAGGGGCGCTGCGTGGCAATCACGAGGTGGATGCCCGTCGCGCGGGCGAGTTGCGCCAGCCGCGCGATGGAGGTCTCCACCTCCGACGCCGCTTGCATCATTAGGTCTGCCAACTCGTCGATGATGACCACCACATACGGCAGGCGTTCGTCGTCGGGGGCGCGCTCGTTGTAGCCCTGAATGTTGCGCACGCCTTTTTCGGCGAACAGGTCGTAGCGGCGATCCATCTCCTTGAGGAGGGCGCGCAGCGCGCCCGCCGCCAACTTCACATCGCGCACCACAGGGCACATCAGGTGCGGGATGCCATCAAACAGCGTCAACTCCACGCGCTTGGGGTCGATCATCACGAAGCGCAGCTCGCGCGGCGTGGCGCGGAACAGCAAACAGGCAATCAGCGACAGCAGGCACATGCTCTTGCCCGAGTTGGTCGCGCCGCCGATTAGCAGATGCGGCATGCGTGACAGGTCTGCGTACTTGGGCGTCCCTGCGACATCCTTGCCCAGCGCGACGGTCAGCAGGCTCGGCGCGTTCCAGAACTCCGCGCTCTCCATCACCTCGCGCAGGGCGACCACATGCGGGTGGTCGTTGGGCACCTCCACGCCGATTGCGCTCTTGCCAGGAATGGGCGCCTCCACACGCACGGCGATCGCCGCCAACGCCATCGCGAGGTTGTCTGCCAAGTTCACCACGCGGTTGACCTTGATGCCTGGCGCAAGTTGGATCTCGTAGCGGGTGACGGTCGGTCCGTGCGCGACTTCGACCACATTCGCGTCGATGCCGAAGTCCTGCAGGGTCTCTTCCAGTTTGGCGATTTTCTCCTTGATTTCGGCTTGGTTGCGTTTGGGCGGCGCGGGCGGTTCGCGCAGCAGCGACAGCGGCGGCAGGGTGTAGTTGCCCGACGCGCTGGGGGTGGGCAGGGCGGGTTTGGGCGCGTCGCGCGTGTCGGCGGGGGCGGTATCGGCGACGGGTGTGTTGGCGCGCTCGGCGGGTGCTGTGTCGGCGCGGCGGGTCGCTGTGTCGCCTGTGCGTGGGGCGACGACGGCGCGTTCGGACACGCTCTGGCGTCGCTCGTCAGGCTTGCGCGAGGCGCGCTCGGAGACCTTGCCCGCGGCAGTGGCGACCGCTTTGGTGGCGGTGGACGCGCTGCGCCAGCCGTGCCACACGGCGCGCCCGACCCCGCGCAACACCTGCGCCAGCGGCAGGTTGAACAGCATCAGCAGCCCCAGCACGCCCAGCGCGCCCAACACCACACCCTTCGCCTGACCCAGCGCAAGGTGCAGCGTATAGCCCAATACCGCGCCGAGATACCCACCCGACGCCCGCAGCGCGTCCGCTGCGAACCAGTCGCCCGACGCGCCAGGCTGCGCCAGCCAGCCCAGCAGCGCAAGGTACACGATTAGACCGCCCGTCAGCACTTCGGGCAGTGCGAGTTTACCGTAGCCGAACACCAGCGCGCCCGCCGCGACCCACAGCACCACAGGCAGCAGGAACGCGCCGTTGCCAAACAGCAGTTTCAGCCCGTCGCGCAGCGTCGCGCCCACCACCCCGCTGTTGGGCACAGTCAGGCTTACCAACGCCACCAGCCCCAGCAGCGCGAGTCCAATCGCGATGCGGTCGTAAAACTGCTGCGGTCGCTCCTTCGGCGCGTCGGCGACCTTGCGCTTGCCCGCGCTGCGCACCTTACCGTTGCGTTTTTTGGACGCCATGCTCTCACCCAGCCTGTTGCGCACAGTATCGTGCGCCAGCCCTACCGATTGTACCCGATAGGGGCAGATTTCGCAACGGGGCGCACTCGGTGGGCGTCAGCCGTTGCGCCGCGCGAAGTCTCGCATAAAGTCGCACAACGCCTGCACGCCCTCAATCGGCATCGCGTTGTAGATCGACGCGCGGCAGCCGCCGACCGAGCGGTGCCCCTTGAGTTCGTGCAAGCCGTGCGCCTGCGCCTCCTGCAGGAACTGCTTCTCCAGCGCCTCGTTCGGCAAGCGGAAGGTGACATTCATCACCGAGCGGTGTTCGGGGTGCGCGTGCCCGCGATAGAAGCCGCCGCTCTGGTCAATCGCATCGTACAGCAGGCTCGCCTTCTCTCGGTTGATCCGCGCCATCTGTTCCAGCCCGCCAATCGTGTGCAACAGCCAGCGCGCTACCAGCATCACGATGTAAATCGCGAACACGGGCGGTGTGTTATACAGCGATTTGTTCTCGGCTTGAATGCGGTAGTTGAGCATCGCGGGCAGGGTTTCGGGCGCGCGTTGCGCTATATCATCGCGGATAATTACTATCGTCACGCCTGCGGGACCCGCGTTTTTCTGTGCGCCTGCATAAATCAGCGCGTAGCGGGTGATGTCCACAGGGCGCGACAGGAAGTCGGACGACATATCGCACACCAGCGGCACATCGCCGACGGGCGGCTCAGTTGCGAACTGCACGCCCTGAATCGTCTCGTTGGAGGTGAAATGCACATAGCGGGCGTTGGGGTTGATTGCGTACTCGTCGGGGCGCGGGGTGCGGACGAAGTTCTCGTCTTTGCCATTCCACACCGCGCGCGCTGCGCCCACCAGTTGCGCTTCCTTGAGCGCTTTCTCGCCCCACGAGCCTGTGATGAGGTAGTCCGAGCCTCCGTCGCCGAGCAGGTTCATCGGAACCATCGCGAACTGCAAGCTTGCGCCGCCTTGCAGAAACAGAACATGGTAGTGGTCGGGGATGCTCAGCAGCTGGCGCAGGTTCGCCTCCGCCTCTTGGATAATCGCGTCGAAGTGCTTGGAGCGGTGGCTAATCTCCAGCACCGACGCGCCTACGCCAGGCAGGCAAAGCAAATCGCGCTGCGCCTCTTCCAACACAGGCAGGGGCAACACGCCTGGACCTGCCGAAAAGTTCCACACACGCTGGGTCATCGTCGTCCTCCTGCGGATAGGATACCTGATAACAGCCCGCGCAGGTACAATTACCGCGTGGCGTATATCAGCCTCTACCGCAAGTATCGGGCGCAGGATTTCGAGGAACTGCTGGGGCAGTCCCATGTGACGGTCACCCTGCGCAACGCGATTCAGCAGGGTCGACTGGCGCATGCGTACCTGTTCTGCGGTCCGCGCGGCACGGGCAAGACCTCCACAGCGCGCCTGCTCGCCAAGTCGCTCAACTGCGAGCAGGGTCCCACGCCCAACCCGTGCAAGGTGTGCCGATTCTGCCGCGCGATCCAAGAGGGCAACTGCGTCGATGTGGTCGAGATGGACGCCGCCTCCGAGACCAGCATCGACGATGTGCGCACCTCCATCATCGAGAACGCGAAGTACCCGCCGATGGAGGCGCGCTACAAAATCTACATCATCGACGAGGTACACGACCTCTCGGCTAAGGCGTTCGACGCGCTGCTGAAGACCCTCGAGGAGCCGCCCGCGCATGTGGTGTTCATCTTGGCGACGACGGAGTTCCACCGCGTGCCGCCGACGATTCGCTCGCGCTGCCAGCGGTTCGATTTCCACAGGGGCACGATTGCCGACATCACGCGGCGGCTGGAACATGTGCTTGCGGCGGAGGGGTTCACGGCGGAGCCTGCGGCGTTGCATCTGGTGGCGCGGGCGGCGGACGGCTCGTGGCGCGACGCGCTCACCGCACTGGAGCAGGTGATCGCCTTCAGCGAGGGCGGAACAATCACGGCGCAGACGGTCTACAACGCGCTGGGACTGCTGGAAGACGAGACGCTGATGCAACTCACGGACGCCCTGCTGGAGCGCGACGCGGGCAAGGCGCTGCACCTGTTGGAGGGGCAGATGCTGTTGGGGCGCGAGCCGCGCGTGTTCGCCGAATCGCTGATTCAGCACTGGCGCGCGCTGATTCAGGCAGCCCTGCACGCGCAGGACAGGTCGGGCGCATATGACCCGACGGTGTGGAGCGCGATGATTGAGCAGGCGCGTCGGGCAGGCGTCCCGCGCCTGCTTGCGTGGTGGGAGCAGCTCGCGGGCGCAATCAGCGAGATGCGCACCTCTGGCTCGCCACGCGCGATACTGGAGCTGTACCTGCTGCGCTTGGCGTGCGAGCCGAGCGTTGCGCCCGCGCCGCAGTATATCGCCTCCGTGCAGCCTGCTGCGTCGTCGCCGCGCCCCGTGGAGCCTGCGCCGACGCCCCGCGCCACGCCGCCCGCTGCGACGCCAGAGCCAACGCCCCGCGCCACACTGCCCGCTGCGACGCCAGAGCCGACGCCCCGCGCGACCCAACCCGCCGCGCCGACCGACGCGCCGACCCAGCTGCCCATCGACCCCGCGACGGCGAACCAACTCTGGCAGCAGCGCGTGGAGGAACTCGTGCGGCGCAGCCCTGCGGGAGGGATGCACCTGCGCGGCTCGCGGCTGGAGCTGGACGGCGGTCTCGTGCGCGTGGTGATGCCGACGCGGTTCGGCTACGAGTATTTCAAGCAGCAGGCGCGCCGTGAGGCGAACTTGATTGAGGAGGTGCGCAAGACGCTGGGCGCGCCGAACGCGCCCGTGCAGCTGGCGTACTCGGACGAGGCGCGCCCCGAAGAGCCGCCGCCCATACCGCCGCCCCCCGCCGAACGCGAACTGGAAGGCGAGGAGCTGGTCGACGAACTGATGCGCGCCCTCAACGGGCACGAGGTGGACGCTGGGGAGGAGTAAAGTCTACCGCCCCTCCCGCCCAAACAGGCTGCGCACGGGGAGTGTACCCTACGAGGTCAGGGCGGGCAGTGCGTGCTGCAGGTCGCGGATTAGGTCGTCGGGGTTCTCCAGCCCGATGTAGATGCGGAACAGCCACGGCGCAGGCTCCGTGTCGGCTTGCGCCCAGCCCAGCAGCAGGCTCTCGTAGCCGCCCCAACTGCAGCCGAATCGGAACAGGCGCAGGCGGTCGGCGAAGGCGTAGGCGTGCTCCGCGCGGATGGGGCGCGTCTCGAAGCTGAACAGGCTACCGTAGCCGCGCATCTGCTGCCGCGCCAGCGCGTGCTGCGGGTGCGAGGGCAAGCCGGGGTGATTGACCCGCGCGATTGGGGGCTGCTGCTCCAGCCATTCGGCGACCTGCAGCCCGCTGGTGTGGGCGCGCGCCATCCGCACAGGCAGCGTGCGCAGCCCGCGCAGCAGCAGCCACGCCCCGAACGGCTCCAGCACCCCGCCCAGCAGCGAACGGGTCTGGCGCACCTGCTCGATATGTTCCCTGCGCCCTGCGACCACGCCCGCCAGCAGGTCGCTGTGCCCGCCCAGATACTTGCTCGCGCTGTGCAGCACCAAGTCCACTCCCAGCGCGTGCGGGTTCTGGTAAATCGGCGTCGCCCAGCTGTTGTCGCACAGCGTCAGGATCCCGCGCTCGCGCGCCAGCGCGCTCACCGCCCGCAGGTCTTGTAGGTGGAACACCATGCTGGCGGGGCTTTCCAGGTAAATCATGCGCGTGTTCGGCTGCAGGGCGCGTTCGAACTCGTCGGGGCACTTGCCCGCCACAAAGGTCGCCTGTACGCCGTAGCGCGTCAGCCACGACTCGAGCAGCGTGCGCGTGGGGGGATACGCGCTCTCGACGCACACCACATGGTCGCCCGTGCGCGTGAAGGTCAGAATCGCCGAGGCAATCGCCGCCATGCCGGATGCGAAGCAGAGCGCGTCTTCGGTCTGCTCCAGCGCGGCGAGTTTCTGCTCGGCAAGGCGCACGGTGGGGTTCGACTCGCGCGTGTAGACATAGCCTGCGTCGTTCAGCCCGCCCTGCTCGTTGCGCAAGCGCAGCGAGGGCGCGGTAAACAGCGTCGTCTGCACCAGCGGGGGCGTCACGGAGCCGTAGGGGAACGGCGTCTCCTCGCCCAAGTGCTGCAACAGCGTCTCCAGACTCAATTCATGCTCCATCGCACTGGGGGAATTGTACCCGTCCAGAGCCGCTGGCGCGCGGGGTTATACCAATCGCCAAGCCAAAGTTCACAAAAAAACAGCAGTTGATGACCCCCTCCTTGAGGTTCCCCCTGCGAGCAGGGGAACCGAACCCGTGCGCGGTTCCCCTCGCGAAGCGGGGGGAACCTGCAGGAGGGGGGCAATTCACGAACTTTGGACGCGCAATTGGTATTAGACCCCCATTCCCTGCTCGAATGACCCAGTAGGTGGCACTACTCATCTGTTGTGCTTAGGGTAAGTACGAAACACACTGGCGCCAAAGTCCCCACCAAAGGGTCTTTCCTCTACCATGACAATATCAGGATTGATGTAAGCCACCTGAAGGCGCAATGCGATGCCCAGCCGTATCTTTTTGCCCGCAAGACTGGCTGGGGATACATCGTAGCCTGCCTGCTGCAGTTTCTTGAGAACCGTTTCGGCTATCTCAGGGGGCAACGCGCTCCAGTCCAGCTCCGTGTCCAGCGGTAGACCCACCTGCTGCGTGGCGACTTGCCTCAGCGCCTCACGCAGTTCCTGCACCTCTCGCTCGTACTGTTCGCGCATCAGCTCTTGTTGGCGTATCCACAAGTCAATCAACTGCTTGAGAGCGTTTGTGAAGCGGTCAAGACCAACGGCAGCAAGTTGGCTGCGCACGATGACCATCGATTCAGGCAACTCTTCAGCAGGTTTCTCTGGTTGGCGGGAGGGAGGATCAAGAAATCGGGTGTCTATGTTCCCCCACTACTGCGGGTAGGGAAGGACGCTCTGAATGCCCACTTGCACAGGCTCGTCTTCGTCAAGCGGCGCCTCGACATACACCAACGCGCCTGGCATCAGGTACTTGGGACGCGGAAAGGCTTCCCTCACTCTGAGGAAGACCATCGGATGAGGTTGTCCGAAGTTGGCGATTCGCTCCAGAACTTTGCGCAGCGGTTCGGGCTGCTTGTGAACGGCGATTGCCTGCGATTGCTCCAGCGCGTTGCGCAGCATCTGGGCGACCGTGAGACGCTCGCCGTAGAATGAGTCCCGCACAAGCCGCTGCGAGACCGCTAAGTAGAACCCCGTGTCAGAAGTTTTGTGCAGCACCAGATTACGCCGAGACGCCCACTCGTTCATTTGCTGATCAAGCGACTCGATGTCCCATGCGTGCGCCTCGAACTTCGCGATGTCCTCTACCAGGTGCTGTCGCTCTTCGTGCGAGACAAGCGCAACGAGCAGCAACGATACGCCTTTCCCGCTCTGCTGCGCCCAAGTTGTCCATAACCCCATTAGGGTAGCAATCGCAGCAATTCCAATCCTGAGACTATGGATATATCGCATATCGTTCCTCCTACTCAGGTTGCGCGTGCGCAGCGTATCCGCAGCGAAGAGTATACCTGCCCGCCTCAGCGTTCAGGGCTGAGTTTCAGCACCCCGCTTGCGGGCACTGCCCACTCTGGCGCAATCGCCTCGTCGGGCATATGGGGGCGCACCGACTTGTAGGCGTCGCCCACAGGCTCGAGATAGACCTCAACACACCCCTCAAGCAGGTTCACCAGCCAGCATTCGGGGACGCCTGCCCGCGCGTCGATGCCCAGTTTCAACGCGCAGGCGTGGCAACCTCAATCCCCAGCAGCGTCGGGGTTGAAGAGTGCCATCCCAGCTGGCTTGCCGTCGCGTGAAGTATACTTACCCTACGAATCAGCAGCGACAACAAAAACCGACGTACTCACGCACTTCAATTTTGAATAACTTTAGGTCTCATCCCTGAAAGATACTTTATGGGAAAAGATATATAGTGCGACTTTAGCGGAACCGAGATAAACACCTCAGGAAGCAACTCAACTTCAGACAAGTCTGCGAGCGTAGCGTTGTACTGCTCTTGCAAGTATTTGGCAAGCGACTCCTGCACATCCGACGGCAACTCCCCTACAGACACAGTTCCGATGGGCACAGGCGCGTTGCGCATCAGCCGTTCCTGCAGGGAGCGAATTGTCTGCTGGATAGCTTCGCGCTGTGCAGCGTCATAATCTGTGATTACATCGGCTGCTGTTTTGAGGTGCGAGCCATCAATTCGGCTATTGTAGTGGAAACATAGTAAGCCCCACTCGACACGAATGCCGAACTGACGCAGAAAAGTTTCGGTGGGTACAGACACCGTCCCCTGCCCACTCGAACTACTAGCATCTCTCCAGTTGGTAGTAGACCACACAACTTTGTCTCCGGTCGCTCTGGCGACAAACGGAATATAAAAGGTTGTCTCATTCTTTAGTCGCCCTCTTAGGTGAATGTTGACATTCAGCTTGAATCGATCCCCACTATCCAATCGGTTTGCAATGTCTCCTAATACTAAACGCATCTCTTCGGCGATGGTTGGGGGAAGACTGTCCAGCGTGAAACTCGTCGGGGCTTCCTCATCCGAAAAACGCTCCAGCAGATGGCTAAGGATTCGATTGGCGCGCGCAATCTGACTCTGGCTTAGGAGTGTTCGCGGGATTAGATACCAAGCGTCCTCTTTCTGGAACGCCTCGAACCCCTCGCGCTCTGCAACGCGCTGAATGGTTTTCGGGTCGTCTCCACGCAGTTCCTGCAGGAACGCAGGCGGCGTGGCGTTCGTCGTCACAACTACCACACGCACGAGAGGCTGCGCTACCGAAAGGGTAGCGCAGCAAACTAACAAATTCAGGAATACGCACATGTATCTACTCATCGTTAATCACCCATCACAATGATATTTTGCGAGCTCCAGGAACACCTATACTATCATCCACGGGAATCGGATAAACACTGACGATCCCCTCGTCTATGACCACTACTCCTGGGGGTTCTACGGGATGTGGACAAACGCAGCCTTCGATTCGGCCGAATCGAACATCTGGCTCAGGGAAACATTCCCTGTATAAACGCCTCGTTTCCTTTTGCGGGTCACTACCGCCTCCACATAACAGATAGAATCGTATGTCACGGTACGTTCTGCAACCGTACAGGGTAGCACCTCTACAGCGGGAATACGGATAGTGATTGATTCGTCTGAAGGCCAGCTTAGTGCTTCGCACTCTAGTTCCGTAGACCAAATCCAATTCCTGAAAATCGTTCCATTTATGGTTGTTGGGGGAAGGGATAGAGACCTGTCACAGTTAGGATTCGCTTTTCGATCTATCAGTCTATCTGATGGGCAATCTCTAGGTCCCCTATCTGGTAACGGGCAGTGCACATAAGTGCGATTTCGCTGCCAACCCAAGCGACACTCACACTCGTCGCCTAACGCACCTGCATTCACCGATCTAGCGTAGCTACTCTGCGTACTCACGAGTACCGTGCAGACCAAACCATACAGCCAGCCTCGTCTCATAGCCGCGACCTCCACTACCGTCTAATATAGAGGAAAACTCTCCATATGGTCCGCCCATGCGCCCCT
>Ga0209479_1001884_pt1 | contig 17172 bp, 19 predicted proteins | sample DewCreD2012metaG_2_FD_184112 | JGI IMG/M metagenome (GOLD analysis project Ga0209479, IMG submission 184112) | Hot spring sediment bacterial and archeal communities from British Columbia, Canada, to study Microbial Dark Matter (Phase II) - Dewar... ...
AGGCGTCCACGTCCCGTCGCAGCAGCCGGTAGACCTTGCCCAGACGGACGGCGGGCAGCAGCCCCTGGCGGATGTACTTGTAGATGGTGGCCTTGTGCATCTGCAGGTACGCTGCCGCCTCCTCCACTGTGAGCACGTCGCGGGGTTCGCGCTCCTCGACCACAGAGACCTCTCTCACCCGGTCACAGCTCCAGATCCCGGCCCACGCCGGCGGCACGGGCCACCTGCAGGACCCGGTGAGCCGTGACCACGTCCTCCAGGGCCAAGCCCAAGTTGATGGTGATGATGCGCGCGTCGGGCCGTTCCCGGCCCTTCGCCCTTCCCGCCACGATCTCCCCCAGGTCCACGACCCTGTCGGGGACCCCGCGGAAGTAGCCGTCCAGCCGGTAGAAGTCCAGCTGGGCGACGTCGTCGGAGCATAGGAGGTCGGCGGCCGCGAAGGCCGCCGGGGTCACCGCCGCGTCGAAATCCGCCATGCTGGCCGCCTCGCGCCGCGCCAGAAACCTGGCCGCCACCGCCGTGGCCGCACCCGTGCGCACCGCCGTGATCCACGTGGCGTCCATCACCGCCAGGGGCGTCCCGGTCGCCGGGTCGTTGAGGATCATCAGACCGGTGATGTAGGGCAGGCCGCGGGAGGGGTTGTCGGGGTATCCCGCGATCCACTTGACCCCGGCCAGGTCCCTAGAGCGGACGTAGGCGGGCATGGCGTGGATGAAGGCGTCGGGCCGGGGGTGGATGCCCGGTTTGGGCGGATCAGCGGCACCGCTCACCCTTTCCCCGGCCACAGGGTCTCATCCACCCCCGCCCGCCTGTTCACCGTGCGCGCCAGGACGAAGAGCAGGTCGGAAAGCCGGTTAAGGTAGCGGACGACCTCGGGGTTGAGGAGTTCGCGGCGGGCCAGGGCGACCATACGACGCTCCGCGCGGCGGCAGACGGCGCGCGCCAGGTGCAGCAGGCCTCCCGCGGGATGACCCCCGGGGAGGATGAAGGCGGACAGTGGTGGCAGCTCCGCCTCCAGGCGGTCGATCTCCTTCTCGAGAGCCAGGACCTGTGCCGCGTCCACCCGCGGCCCGGCCTGGTCCGGAGCGGACACCTCAGCTCCCAGGACAAAGAGGTCCCGCTGGACCCGCTCCAGCACCGTTCCCAGCTCCGCGTCCTGCAGAAATGCTCGGGCGGCGCCCAGCGTCGAATTCAGCTCGTCCAGCGCGCCGCACGCCTCCACGCGGGGGTGGTCCTTGGGCACGCGGCGGCCGCCGCGCAGCGCCGTCTCGCCCGCGTCACCCGTCCGCGTGTAGATCCGCCCCACCGGTCTCCTCCGCCCCGCTCACCGCCCCACGCTCAGTCGTTCGGCGAGGATGGGGGGGAGTCCCTCGCCCAGCATCTTCTCCTGCGTCCGCTGAAGCGGGTACTCCAGCCGGACCAGACGCACCGCCGCCGCAGCGGTATCGAGGAGGGCGTAGGAGGCGCGGGGGTCGCCGTCTCGCGGCTGGCCCACGCTGCCCACGTTGATCAGGTAGCGCACCCCAGCCTCGAGCCGTATCTCCTCCCCCGCGCGGAAGGGCCGAGTTTCCACCTCATCGCCCACCGCCAGGAAGACGGCGGGGACGTGCGTGTGGCCGATGAAGCACAGGGAGAACTGGCGCTGGCGGAAGCTCTCCCGTGCCGTGGCCCCGTCCAGCACGTACTCCTCGATGGGGTCGCGGGGGCTGGCGTGCACCGCCAGAAACGGCAGGGCTCCGTTCTGCGACCACTGCGTGGGCAGCGCCTGCAGGTAATGGCGCACCGGCGGGCGCAGTACCCGCTGCGTCCAGCGGATGGCCTCCGCCGCGTAGGGGTTGAAGAAGGCGATGTCCAGCCTGCCCACCGCCGCCCAGTCGTGGTTGCCGGCCACGTGCCTCCCCTGCAGGAGAGGGGAGAGCAGGTCGACACACTCGTTGGGGTTGGGCCCGTAGCCGACGAAGTCGCCCAGGCAGACGATAGACTGGCACTGGCGGCTACGGATGTCGGCCAGCACCACCTCCAGCGCCTCCAGGTTGGCGTGCACGTCGGAGATGATGGCGACGCGCATCAGGACCTCGCTGGGAGGGGCCGCACCGCCCCTAGCCGGCGGGCTGGCGCCCCAGCCCCAGGCGGCGGTCGCGCAGCACCCATACGGCGATGAAAACCAGGGCGGCTAGCCCGGCGAAGAGGAGGTTCCCCAGGGCGGGGCCCAACGCGGCCTGCCCCCTCTCCGCCAGTGCCAGAAGGGTCTGCGCTGCGGTGGCCAGGAGCAGCCCCCAGAGCAGCCACCCCCGGGGCAGGCACCAGGCGACGAAGGCGGTGGTCGCCGCGTGGGCCAGGATGGGAAAGACCTTGAGAACGACAACCAGCAGCGTCAATGCCGGCGTGCTCAGAGCCAGCCGGTTGACCTCCAGGGCAAAGGCTACCAGTTGCTGCGCGACGAAGAAGCCAAACCCCGCGCCCGCAGCCGCGCCGAAGGCGAACCAGTCGCGCGCGGACAAGCCCGCCAGCAACCCCAGCACCAGCACGGGCGCAAACTTGAAGGCCTCCGCCAGAAACGCCCGACCGGCCACGCTGACCACCAGGCCCGCACCCACCTGGGGAATCCCCAGGTCGTAGGTCAGCGGGTCCCACACCGACCGGCCGGCCCACTGGGCGATGTACGCGGCCAGGTAGCCCAGCGCCACGAGGATCCAGAAGGAGCTCTGGCGGAAGGAACGGCGCGCCAGGAGGAGGAGGGCAAGGAGAGTCTCGGCCGCGGCGATGGGCACGGCGAGCAAATGCATGCAGACTCCTAGTCAGGAGAGGCTCCATCCATTTTACCGGAGCCTCTTCCCGAGGGTCAATTTGACCGCCACGGGATCACAGCGTCGGCACCGAGGGCGCGGCGGCGTAGTCCCCCACCTGCGGTCTCTCCAGGCGCTCGAAGTCGGCGTAGGCCATGCGCATCGTCTCGCGGTGCGTGCCTGCGCGGAAGACGATCTCCGGGTCCCTGCCTAGCGCCCGGTCCACGTACACCGGGACGCCGTAGAGCGAGCCGAAAGGCGGCATCGCCCCCACCTCGCAGTCGGTGAAGACCCGGCCGAACTCCTCCTCTCGGGCCAGCCGCACCTCCTTGGCCCCCAGCGCCCGCTGCACCTTGTCCAGGGCCACGCGGTGGGGCGCGGGCAGCACCACCAGCAGGAGCCTGCCGTCGGCGAAGACCGCCACCGTCTTGGCCATGGCGTAGCCGCTGACGTGTTCGACGGCGGCCACCTCCTGCGCGGTGTAGACCTCGGGATGCGTGGTCACGGTATACTTCACGCCCTGGTCGCGGAAGAGCTGCTCCAGACGCTCTCGGCAGGTCATCTCCGCCTCCCTCCTATCCCCCTATGTTCGGCAAGACCGCTATGGGCTCCCCAGCCCGGTCATCCAGGCCCGCATGACAAGCGCGGCCTGCGTCAGGCAGAGCAGGGCCAGCACCCGGGATTCGTTGAAGGCCTGGGGCGCGAAGCCGCGGCGCAGGAACCCGCGGGGGCGCAGCCCGTACTGCGCCACCCCTGCCGCCACCACCAGCCCCGCATAGAGGAGGTGCAGACTGCGGCGGGGCGGGACGCCTCTCAGGAAGAGGAGGAGGCCCGCTCCCGCCTGCACCGCCAGCACGGCAAGCAGCAGCAGGAGGGCGGGCCAGAAGAGGGGCGACATGCTGCGCCGACCGCGCAGCCAGCTTGCCGCCGCCCACCCGGCCAGCACCAGGTTCCCCACCGCAGGCACCCACACCAGCACCCCCGCGCCGTGGAGGTCGCTCGGGCTCATCTGCGCATGCCCATGGTAGCATGTATGACGTGCGTCGCCTCTGGCCCGCGTTCCTGCTGGCCGTCCTGGCCTTTGCGGCCCCGCCGCTGCCGGCCGCTCCCCCCCGCACCATCGCCGTGGACGTCCTGGTCGTGGGCGCCACCCCCGCCGGCATCGCCGCGGCGGCGGGGGCAGCGCGGACCGGTGTCCGGGTTCACCTGGTGGAAGCCCTGCCCAAGATGGGCGGGGTGATCACCTGGGCCTGGCTGACCACCTGGGACATGAACCTCACCCCCGACGGCGCCCACCTGACCCGGGGCATCTTCTGGGAGTACTACCGGGCGCTGGGACTGAGCTTCGACCTCGAGGAGGCCGTCACCAAGCTCACCTGGCACGTCTACCGCGAGCGGCTGGTGAGCTCTACGACCAACGCGCCGCTGGTGCGGGTGCTGCGCGAGAAGGGTCGGCTAGTGGGCGCGGAATTCGACGACCGGGACTGGCAGCGCCCGCTCACGGTCCGCGCGAGGCAGGTCATCGACGCCACCGAGGACGCCGACCTGGCCGCCGCCGCTGGCGTCTCCTACGTGCTGGGGCGCCCCGGGCCGGGAGGCGTCCCCTGGATGCAGGCGGCCGGCCTGATCTTCCGCGTCACCGGCGTGCGGTGGCAGGAGCTGGCCGCAGACCTGCTGCAAAGGAAGAGCGCCGGGGCCGACCCTGCCGCCTGGGGCATCAACGGGCGGGCGGCCTGGGGCTATCAGCCGTTGATGAAGCGATACAGGCCCACCCAGCCGGGGACGGCGGTGCTGGGGCTGAACCTGGCCCTGCAGCGCGACGGCAGCGTGCTGATCAACAGCCTGCAGATCTTCGGAGTGAACGGAGTAGACCCGGCCTCGGTGGAGGAAGGGACGGCCAGGGGCAGGGCCGAGCTCCCCCCGCTGGTGGCGTTCCTGCGGGAGACTATTCCCGGCTTCGCCCAGGCCCAGCTCGGCGGGCACGCGCCCATGCTCTACATCCGCGAGACCCGGCACATCAGGGGGATGTACACCCTGGAGGTGGAAGACATCTTCGCCAACCGCGTCTTCCCCGACCGCATCGCCGTGGCGTCCTATCCCATCGACATCCACCCCTACGTCCCCGGGTGGGTCAGCCCATACGCGCCGGTGCGCCACGTCTACACCATCCCGCTGCGTGCCCTGGTGCCCGTGGAGGTGGACAACCTGCTGGTCGCCTCCCGCGCCTTCTCCGCCACCTCCGAGGCGGCGGGGTCGGCGCGGGTGGTCCCCACCACCATGGCCCTGGGCCAGGCCGCCGGGGTGACCGCCGCCGTATGCGCCCGGCGCGGCTGCACGCCCCGCGACGTGGTGGGCTCCCCCGGCCTGCTGGCGGAGGTCCAGCGCACGCTGCGTTCCCAGGGCGCTCAGATCGGCGGGGACGGCACCCCCTGACGGTCACCTGAGGCCCGTGCCGGCCCCTGCCGCCGGCACCGCAACCTGCGACCCCACCCTTACCCCCGTCTACGTGCTCCGTCTACGTCACCGGCGTTCTGGGCAGGGTGAAGACGGAATTATTCAGGCGATGCCGACCATTTCGCGACCCGCGGGAGTGCGGCTCTCCGACCTGGCCAGCCTGATCCTGCTGACCACGCCGGTACTGGCGTTGGTGCTGCTGCTGCGCAATCCGGCGCGCGATCCGCTGGTGCAGGTCCCGGGCTTCCACTTCGCCATCGTCACCCTCACCTCGCTGTGTGGCATCTGGCTCGCCGCCCTGATCCTGCGCGCCGCCGACAGCCAGGGGGACCCGCGCACCTTCTTCCTCGGGCTCTCCTTCCTGGCGGTGGCGGGGTTCTTCTTCATCCACGGGCTGCTTACTCCAGGGGTGGTCGTGCACTTCGTCAGCACGGGCATCGGCTGGGCGCCGCCGCTGGGGCTGCTGCTGGGGGCGACGTTTCTGGCGCTGTCCAGCGAGCGGCTGCGGTCGGGGCGACAGCCGCGTTGGTTCCGCAGGCGGCGGGAGATCCTCCTGGGGCTGCTGCTGGCGTGGGTTGGGTTCCTGGCGCTCTCGGTGACGCGCCCGGGACTGCTGGCCAGCCACCCGACGTCAATTTCCGCCTACACGGCCTCCAGGGCCACGCGGGCGCAGCAGTCGGCAGCCCACGCACTGACGGCCTCCGGGTACGACACCACGGAGACGCGCTCCGAGCCCATGCCTCGCGACCGTGCGTCGACGGAAGGAGCCACGGCCACCTTCCCCTGGATATCCATGACAATCCTGGGCGTCTCCGCCGGCCTCTACCTGCTGACCGCCTGGCGCTACGCCCACAACTACCGCCTGACGCGGATGCCGCAGCACGCCACCGTGGTGGCCGGCGTGATCATGCTGGTGGAGAGCCAGCTCTCGTTCTCCTTCGCCTCCACCTGGCGGATCAGCTGGTGGATGTACCACGTGCTGGTCCTGGTGGGCTTCGCCACGATCCTCTACGGGCTGCTCACCGGGTACCGGCAGCGCGGCGGGGTGACCGCGACCATCACCAGCCTGATGCCTGACGGCTCGGTGCAGGCCCTCGAGCGAAGCTACAGCGAGGTCCTCACCGCCCTTGTCGCCGCTGTGGAGACACGGGACCCCTACACCAGGGGGCACTCCCAGAAGGTGGCACGCATCGCGGCGCAGATCGGCGAGGCGATGGGCCTCTCACCGGAGGCGCTGCGCGTCCTCTACCAGGCAGGTCTGCTGCACGACGTGGGGAAGATCGGCATTCCCGACGCCATCTTGAACAAGACCGGGCGCCTCAGCCCCCAGGAGTTCCAGATGGTCCGGACCCACCCCCTCCTTGCGGAGGACATCGTCGGCCGCATCCCCTCCCTGCGCCCGACGCTTGAGGCGATCCGCTGGCACCACGAGCGGCTGGACGGCTCCGGCTACCCGGATGGGCTGCGCGGGGAGCGCATCCCCCTGGAGGCGCGCATCCTGGCCGTCGCGGACGTCTACGACGCTATGACGTCCGGTCGCTCGTATCGTGTCGCCTTGTCTGAAGCCGCCGTGCTGGCCTACCTCCGCCAGGAGGCCGGCCGGCTCTTCGATGCCCGCGCCGTGGCGGCACTGCACCGGGCGCTGCAACAGCAAGAGGAGGAGCGGGCCACAGCCCCGGCCGACGCCGCACTCGCGGGGGGCATCTGAGGAGAGTCCGGCGGCGACTTCTGGCCGGGGCTCACAGGCCGGCGGGGCGCCTCTGGGGGCGCCCCGCCGCAGCTTCGCTCATCCTACCACGGACGCTGAACTGCTTGCCGACCGCCTCTTCGCCTACCGGCCGCCCAGGATGGCGTCCTTGGCCGCCTTGGCCACACGGAAGCGGACCACGCGCCGGGCGGGAATGCGGATGAGCTCGCCGGTCTGGGGATTGCGCCCCATCCGCGCCTTGCGGTTGACCAGGACGAGCTTGCCGATCCCGGGGATGGTGAAGGAGTTCTTGGCCTCGCGGTATGCCAGCCGGGCCAGCTCGTCCAGGAACATGTTGGCCTGCTTCTTGGAGACGTCCAGCTTGCCGGCCAGGTAGTCGGCGATCTTGGCCTTCGTCATGGGCTTCGCCATTCACGTCCTCCTCTGCTCGTCCTGGTGTGATGCTGCCTGTCTGCCGTTTCCGCGGCGGAGGCGAAATTCCTGCAGGCACCGGTCCGGAGCCGTTCGACCTTCGGCTGGGAGACCTGGGGCCCCTTGGCAGCCTTCCTCAGGTCGCACACGCTTTCCTTAACTCCTCGGCGCCTTCGGTAGCGTAGGAGACGTGCCCGGCGGCGCCGTCTGGATGGTCGAGCTGCCCCTGGTGGGCCCCGGGGGAGAACCGGTGGACCTGTGGCGGGTGCTCCTCTCTCATGGGTGCGCCCTGCTGCCCCCGGGGTACCTGGACGAGTCGATGCGCGTATTCGAGGTCACGCTGCCGATGGATGGGGGCCGGCCGCGCATCGTGCAGATTGCGCAGGGAGCCGGGACACGCCCGGCTGACCGTGGTGGGGCAGCCGCCGTCAGCGGGGCAGACCGCGGCGCTGGTCCGCGCGGCACGGCACATCCTCCGCCTGGACGACGACCTCTCCCCCTTCTACGCCCTCATCCATCGCGACCCGGATCTGGCGTAGGCGGTCCGGGGCGCCGGCAGGATGGCCCGCGGGATGACGGTCTTTGAGGACGTGGTGAAGACGATCTGCACCACCAACTGCACGTGGGCGGCGACGGAGCGCATGGTGCGGGCGCTGGTGGCACATCTTGGCACCCCCGCCGCCGGTGCGCCGAGGACCGGCTGGCGCGGGCGGACGTTTCCCACGCCGGAGGCGATGGCTGCCGCCAGGCCGGGGTTCTACCGCAGCGTGGTGCGGACCGGGTATCGCAGCCCCTACCTGCGGTCTCTGGCGCGGATGGTGGCGGACCGAGTGGTGGACCTGGAGGCACTGGGCCGCGCACGGCCGGAGGAGGTTCCCGACGAGGAGGTGGAGCGACGGCTGCGGGCGCTGCCCGGCGTCGGCCCCTATGCCGCCGCCCACATCATGCACTCAGGGAAGGCCTGCCCGGAAGAGGCATTCCCCTCGCAGAGGCGCGAGTGCACCTGCGTGCCCGCCGAAAACGGCGTATCTGACCCCGGGCCTTCCATGCCATCGTTCAGTCTCGCCGGCCGAGGCGTGCTCTGCTGATTGAATTCCGCGAAAGGTGGCGCGCCCGGAGGGACTTGAACCCACGACGCTTGGTTCCGAAGGCCGGTGGTCAGGGAACCTCTCAAACCCCAGGCATAGTGTGTCCAGTGTGGACGAGGTGTTGACACTTTTGTCCTCCAACCGTCTCCCGTGATACCCTCATCCATTGGCGTGGGATCCCGCCAGTGAGGAGGGAGACACCGATGGAGTTCAGGCCGCGGGACGCATTTCGCTCACCGCGCTTTGCCCAGGTGGCCACCTTCATGCGGCTGCCGCAGGTCGACGACCCGGCGGGGCTGGATGTGGCGCTGCTCGGCGTCCCTTTCGACGGCGCGGTCTCCTACCGGCCGGGCCCGCGCTTTGCGCCCCGGGACATCCGCCAACACAGCGTCCTGGTCCGTCCCTACAACCCCGCCCTGGCCGTCGACCCATTTCGGGTGCTTAAGGTCGCCGACGCGGGCGACGTGGACGTGGACCCCCTCGGCTTCGAGCAGACCTTCGAGCGGGTGGAGGAGGCGGTGGACCGGGTGCTCGCGGCCGGCGCGATGCCGCTGTGCGTGGGCGGCGACCACTTCGGCGAGGGCTCGGTCAGCCACTTCTTCCTGGGGTTCCTGCTCCAGCAGCACGGCCTCAGCTTGGCGGACATCGTGCCCGTGAACATGACCGCGGGGGACGCCGGGGCGGCGTTCGTAGCCGGGCGGGTGGACGCGGCGGTGACGTGGGAGCCCTGGCTGACCCGCGGGAAGCAGGCGCCCCACGGCCACCTGCTGGTCGACAGCAGCGCGACCCCGGGGCTGATCGTCGACGCACTCGTCTTCCGCAAGGACGTCCTGCGCCGGCGCGAGGTGGAGGTCCGCAACGTCGTCCGGGCCTGGCACCGGGGCGTCGAGTACTGGAAGCAGCACCCCGAAGAGAGCAACCGGATCATGGCCCAGGCGGTGGGCGGCTGGTTGAAGGACCCCAAGGTCTTCGCCGAGACGCTGACGGGCATCCGCTACTATGACTACGCGCTCAACCGGGCCTTCTTCGCCCCGGGCGGAGGGATCTACAAGACGGCCCAGTTCGCCATCGACTTCTGGGCCCGGCTGGGCAAGGTGCAGGTCCCGGGGCTGCGGGCCGCCGACATCGTCGACGGATCCTTCATTGCCCGCTAGGGGGAGCGCTGACCTCTCCGCGAGCGGTGCCGCCGCTGTTCCTGCCGTCACCCTCCGACGTCGTCCGAGCGGCGCTGACCCTGCTGTGGGAGGGCAGCCTGCTGGTGCATACCCGCGCCAGCCTCCTGGTCATCGTCACCGGGTGGGCGCTCGCGGCAGCGCTGGCGGTGCCGCTGGGCATCCTCATGGGCACCCTCAAGCTGGTGGAGGCGGTGGTGGAACCGCTGGTGGACTTCGTGCGCTACCTGCCGGTAAGCGCCATGATCCCGCTGCTGATCCTCTACATCGGGATCGGGACGGCGGAGAAAGTGGCCGTGATCTTCATCGGGACCTTCTTCCAGCTGGTGCTGCTGGTGGCCGACGCCTCAGCCACCGTGAGCAAGGACCTGCTGGACAGCGCCTACACGCTCGGCGCCAGCCGGCGCACGGTCTTGACCCGTGTCCTCGTCCCGGCCACCCTCCCCGGTGTGATGGACAACCTGCGGATCACCATGGGGTGGGCGTGGACCTACCTGATCGTGGCCGAGCTCGTCTCCGCCGACCGGGGCCTGGGCTACCTGATCCTGGACGCCATGCGGGGCCTGAACACGGATCGGATCTTCGTAGGCCTGCTGGTGATCGGCCTGCTGGGGTTGGGGTTCGACATGCTGTTCAAGTGGCTGCACCGGGTGCTGCTGCCGTGGTCGCCCCGGATCTGACGGTGGCCGCGCCCGTCAAGCTCTCCCTGGAAGGGCTCCAGGTCGTGTTCCCCCGCCGGCGCGGGGGCCAGGTGACCGCTGTGGCGGACCTGGTCCTCACCGTGCGAGACCGGGAGTTCGTCTGCCTGGTGGGGCCGTCGGGGTGCGGCAAGTCCACGGTGCTCCGGGTGGTGGCCGGGCTGGTGGGGGAACGTGGAGTTCGGGCCACGGCCGGGGCGCATCAAGGCCGAGGTTCCGGTGATGCTCCCCCGGCCGCGGACCGTGGACGTCTTCGACTCGCCAGAGTTCATGCGCCTGCGCCGCCAGGTCCACCAGGCCATCCGGGAGGAGAGCCTGAAGGCGCTGACAGTAGCGGCGGAGCCGGCCTAAATCAGTACTGTTGCTGAGCACGCATGAGACCGTGGCTGGAGAGACCGCCGCCCTCTTGGCGACGCGCACAGGGTTGCATGTGCGGGTGCACGTGTACGGTTGAGAAAGGGGGTCAGCAGGAAAGCCTCGACCGCCTCGCCGAGGGGCGCGTTGGCTCTTGCGTCGTGTCTTGGAAAGGACGAAGTGGCGGAAGCGAAAGCAGGACAAGGCTTGGCGCGCCCGGAGGGACTTGAACCCACGACCTTCGGCTCCGGAGGCCGACGCTCTATCCGCTGAGCTACGGGCGCACTGGTACCATTATAGCCCCTCTTCCCGGCTCCCGTCCTCGGGGCCGTTGCTCGCCCCCGCCACCGGCGCCGGACGGGGGGCGGCCGCGGGCCGGGGAGCTTCCGCCCGGCGACGGGAGAGGAGGTCGTCCAGCAGGGTGTAGACCACCGGGATGACCAGCAGGGTCAGGAAGGTGGAGGTGGTCATCCCGCCCAAAACGGCGATCCCCAGGGGCCGCCGCCACTCCGCCCCGCTGCTGCCCAGGCCCAGGGCCACAGGCAGCCCGCCCATGATCGAGACCAGCGCCGTCATCAGAATGGGCCTTAGCCGGGTGCGGGCCGCCTGGGCGATGGCCTGCTGGCGGGAGATGCCCTCCCTGCGCCGCTGCACTATGAACTCCACCAGCAGGATGGCGTTGTTCACCACGATGCCCGCCAGCATAATGATCCCCAGCAGCGACATGAGGCTGACGGTGGTGCGGGTGAGCAGCAGCATGAGGAAAGTACCGATAGAGGCCAGCGGCACGCTGGCCATGATGATCACGGGGATGGTCAGGGAGTCGAACTGCACGGCGATGGTCATGAAGACGAACAGCGAGCCCAGGGCCAGAGCGAAGAGCATGTCGCCGAAGGTCTCCGTCTGGAACTGCGCCTCGCCGCCCAAGGTGGCGGTGTAACCCGGCGGCAGGGCCACCTGGCGCAGCCTGAGCTGGATGTCGGCGACCACAGCGGAGAGGGGGCGTCCCTGCAGCGAGGCGCTGACCAGGGCCAGCCGCTGCCGGTCCTTGCGCTCGATGGTGGCCGGGGCGCGGCGCACCTCCAGCGTGGCCACGTCGCCCAGGCGGATGGGCACCCCACCCACCGTCCCCATGTGCAGGTTGGCCAGCCTGTCCACGGCGTTGCGGTCCTCCTCCCGGGACCGCACCACTATGTCCACCTCGTCCCCTCCTGCCCGGTAGCGGGTGGTCTGTGCCCCGGCGATGGCCGTGCGAACCTGGGCGCCCACCTGGGCGATGCTCAGGCCCAGCCGGGCCAGCCGCTCCTTGTCCAGCAGGACCTGGATCTCCCGTTTGCCCGCGGCCAGGTTGGTGTCCACGTTGGTGGTTCCCGGCGTGTCCCTCACGATCTGCTCCACCTGCCGGGCCAGCCGCTCCAGCACCCGGACGTCGGGCCCGCGGATCTCCACCTGCACCGGAGCCTCACCGCCGGTGATACCCTGCGTTCCCACTTTGATGGTGGCCCCGGGGATTTCCCGGGTGCGCTGCCGCACCTCCGTCATCACCTCGTCCACGGAGCGCCGCCTCCGGCTGCGGTCCACCAGGTTGACGAAGAGCTGCGCCTGCTGGCTGCCCGCACTGCTGAAGGCGAACATCCCTTCCACACCGCCTACCAGGGCGAAGTGGTTCTCCACCTCCGGCACGGCGGAGAGGAGCGCCTCGATCTGCCGCGTCGCCCGGTCAGTCTGGCGCAGCGAGCTGCCCGGCGGCATGGTTACGGTGATCTGGAACTGGCCGAAGTCCCCGGCCGGGAAGAACTCCTTGCCGATGAGCGGCGAGGCCACCAGGCCCAGGCTCCCGGCAAACAGCGCCGCGGCCACGGCCAGGACCAGGCCGCGGTGGCCCAGGCCCCAGGCGAGCCAGCCGCTGTAGCGCAGACTCAACCGCTCGAAGAACCGGTCCCAGACCGCAACGGCCCGGTGGAACCGGCCCGGGCGGCTGCGCCGCAGCCAACGCGAGGAGAGCATGGGGGTCAGAGTGAAGCCGACCAGGATACTGAAGAGGTTGGCGAAGACCACGGTCAGCCCGAACTGGCGGAAGAACTGCCCCACCAGGCCGCGGGTGAAGGCGATGGGGATGAAGACGGCGACGTTGGCCAGGTTGCTGGCCATCACTGCCAGCTCCACCTCCCGGGCGCCGCGGCGGGCCGCCTCCTCGGGCGGCTCGCCCATCTCCAGGTGGCGGGTGATGTTCTCGTTGATCACGATGGCGTTGTCGATGAGCAGGCCGACGGCGATGGCCAGGGCCAGCAGGGAGAGCACGTTGAGGGAAAAGCCGAAGAAGTACATGGGGACGTAGGTGGCGACGATGGCCGCCGGCAGGGCCAGGCCGATGATCAACGTGCTGCGCACATTGTGCAGGAAGAGGAAGACCACCAACGTGGCCAGGACCGAGCCCAGGATGAGGTTCCCCTGGACGTCCGCCACGGAGTCTTTGATGAAGAGGGAGTCGTCGCGGGCGACGGCGATGCGCACGCCCGCGGGCAATTGCCGCTGCAGCGCGGCCACCGCCCGGCGGATACCTTCAGCCACCGCCACCGTGTTGGCCCCCGACTGCTTCTGGATGGAGACACCCACGCTGTCCCTGCCGTTCAGGCGGGTGAACTGCTCCGGCTCCCTGGTCGTATCGCGCACGTCGGCCACGGCCCGCAGCGGGATGGTGGAGCCGTCGAGGCGGCGCAGAGGCAGCCTCTCGATCTCCTCTGCCGTGGCGAACTGTCCCACCACGCGCACCAGGAACTCCTCGTCCCCTTCCCGGATCCGTCCGGAGGGGACGTTCAGGTTGGCCTGGCGCAGGGCGTCCTCCAGGTGAGCGGCCGTCAGCCCTTCGGCACGTAGGCGGTCCTGCGAGACCTCTATGCGGATCTCCCGCACAAGCCCCCCGGAGACCGTCACCGCAGCCACCCCCGGCACCCGCTCCAGGGTGGGCTTGATCACGTCCTCCGCCAGCCGGCGCAGGGCCAGGGGGTCCGGACCGCTCACGCCCAGGAGCATCACCGGCAGGGCGCTGAAATTGAACCGCTGCACCACCGGGTCTTCCGCGTCGCGGGGGAAACCGCCGCGCACCAGGTCCGCCCGCTGCCGCACGTCGGAGGTGGCCGTGTCCATGTTGGTCCCCAGGGCAAACTCGATGGCCACCACCGCCAGGCCCTCCTGGGAGAAGGAGCGCAGGGTGCGCACCCCTTCCAGCGAGCTCAGTTGCTCCTCCAGCGGCTTGGTGATCAGGGTCTCCACCTCTTCGGGCCCGGCGCCGGGGTAGACCACGGTCACGGTGGCGAAGGGGAACTGTACGTTGGGCATCAACTCCACCGGCAGGCGGCTGTAGGCGATACCGCCCAGGACCAGCAGAGAGGTGATCAGCACCAGGACCAGGACCGGACGGCGAACTGACAGGCCGGAAAGCGACATCAGCGGCTCCTCTGCTGCACGACCTTCACCTTCGCGCCGGGCGCCAGCCGCTCGGGCCCCAGGACGACCACCAGCTCTCCCGCACGCAGCCCATCGGTGACCTCCACACGTCCCGCCGAACCCAGGCCCACCGTGACCGGCCGGGGGTCTACGACACCGTCGTGCACCACCCAGACCGTGGTGCGGCCGTCACTGCGGATGGCGGCGCGGGGCACGGTGAGCACCCCTACGCGCCGTTCCACCACTACGACACCGCGCACGAAGGTCCCCGGGAACAGCCCCGGCGGCACCTCGCCTATCAGGCGCAGCCGCACCGTCACCGCCCGGCTGCCCGGCTCCGCCAGCGGGGTGACCGTCTTCACAATCGCCTGGAGCTCGCTGCCGGCGGCCACCTCCGGCCGCAGGGTAGCCTGCTGGCCAGCCCTGATTTGGGCGGCCTCCCGCTCACCGACGGTGACCTCGGCCTCCAGCATCCTGTCGTCGTAGATGACCGCCAACGGCTGGCCGCGGAACTCCCCGGCGGCGGCAAAGTCCCCTGGGGAGACCCTGACCTGCGCGACCCTCCCGGCGAAGGGCGCGCGGACGGTCATCTCCGCCAGCGCCTGCTGGGCCTCCGCCAGCAACGCCCGGGCCTGAGCCAACTGCGCCCGCGCCGCCTGCAACTCCTCGGGCCGGGCCCCTGCCTCCACCAGGCTCTGCTGCTGCCGGGCGCTGTGCAGTTGGGCCTGCGCCGCCCGCACCTGGGCCTGCGCCGCGTCAACCTGAGAGCGGGCGCGATCGTAGTCCAGGCGGGCCTGGTCCACCTGCGCCTGCGATACGGCACCGTCTAGGAGGAGCGCCTCCAGGCGCCGCAGGGTAACCTCTGCGGTGGCGGCTGCCACCCGGGCGTGCTCCAGGTTCGTCTGTGCCGCCGCCAGCGCGCTCTCGGTCTGGCGCACCGCCGAGGCCGCCTGAGCCCGTTCCTGCGGGCGCGGGCCCGACTCCAACAGGGCGAGCCGGGCCTGAGCCGCCGCGACCGCGGCCTCCGCCTGCTGCACCCGCAGTGCAGCCTCTGTGGCGTCCAGGACGACCAACGGCTGCCCAGCGCGCACCCGTGCTCCCTCGGCGACCAGGACGCGGGCCACGACCCCCGAGCGACGGGGCAGGATCTCGGCCATGCGCGTGGAGGTCAGGCTGCCGCTGACCTCCACGGTCCGCTCCAGCGTGGCCGCCCCCACGGGGGCCACCTCCACCGGGATGACCTCCTCCGCCGGCGTCACCGGCGCCGCCCTGGGCGCGCGCATCCGCCCTGCGGTAAGCCCGCCGGCGGCCAGTACCCCCGCCACGAGGATGATCCAGAACCAGGGACGTCTCACGATACCTTCTCCTTTGCCGGGAATAGCGCGGCGATCTCGGCCGGCGACAACGGCTTCGCCGCCAGGCCGTTCAACAGCACATCCATGACGTTTTTCGCCACCTCCGCAGCCGCCACCGGCGGGGCGGACAGAACGTATCCGGCACTGAGTATGTCGGTGACCACGCACAGCGCCTGCGCGGAGAGGTCCGGGTCCACCGGCTTGAACTCGCCGCCCGCGATGCCTCTCTGCAGCACGGCGGCGAAGAGGGCCATCTCCTCCTGGTGGTGCCGGGCGACACTGACCGGCCGCCGCTCCCCCGCCCTCCACTGCTCCCGCACCAGCATCCGCAGCAGGTCGGAGTGCTCCCGGGCGAACTCCAGGTGGAGCAGGAGGATGCGCGCCAGCTGCGCCCGGGCCGGGCCATCCTGGGGGATGCGCCGCATGGCCGCCGTCAGGGTGGTGATCCCCGCATCCAGCAGCTCCCGGTAGAGGTGGCGCTTGTCCTGGAAGTGATGGTAGATGGCCGCCTTGGAGACCCCCGCCGTAAGAGCGATTTCCCGCATCGATGTACCGGCGAAGCCCCGCTGCGCGAAAAGGCGGCGTGCCGCGGCCAGGATGGCCGGGCGGGCAGAGCGGAACAAGAGTTCACGCGGCACCGGATTCTGACCGACCGGTCGGTAACGACTCTTCATTATGAGGGCCGCCCCGCTGTGATGTCAACAACATGGAGTTGACAACGTGGAGTCCCCCGGATAAACTTATTTAGGAGTCCTAACTAACTTCCTCCGTCATGGCGCAGGAACCCTTCGACACCCGAACCGACCCCCCGGCGGGACGTGTGGCCACCGGGTTGATAAAGATGGGACTCGCCCTCAAACACCAGGCGTGGCGCCAGGCCAACAGCCAGGGGCTGTCACCTATCCAGGCGCAGATCCTTACCCTCGTGCGAACCTCTCCCCGCGGACTGCGTCTCACAGAGGTGGCCGATAGGCTGGCCGTGACCACCGCAACCGCTAGCGAGGCGCTGGGCGCGCTGGTCCGGAAGGGCCTGGTGCGAAAGAGGCGGGTCGCGACGGACAGGCGTGCCTTGGCCGTCACGCTCACTCCGTCTGGACGGAGAGTAGCCGACCGAGCGGCGGAATGGCCCGATTTCCTGGTGCAGGCCGTGGATGCCCTCACCCCCGCGGAACAGGCTGCCTTCCTGCGGGGGCTTGTGAAAATGATCCGCACGCTCCAGGAACGAAGGCAGATTCCCGTCTCGCAGATGTGTGTCACATGCCGCTTCTTCCGGCCAAACGTGCATCCCGACCGCGAGCGCCCGCACCACTGCGCCTTTGTGGACGCCCCTTTTGGCGACCGGAACCTGCGGCTGGACTGCCCCGATCACCAGCCGGCAGAGACCCGGCAGCGTGAGAAGATCTGGAGTCGTTTTGCGGCCGCAGGCGGCCGGACGAAGGTCGCGTGATTGTGTTGCGCCAGAATCTTGGCGCAATGGCGAGAGCAAGACAAGACAAGGAGGGAGGTAGCCATGCGAGAGGTCGGTATCCCGGGGTACGCATATGGGAAGGTGGCGCGGTCGCCTGTAGGACCTGATGATCTGGAGCTCCTCAAGCAGAGCGTCCTCTTCACCGAGGAGGACGAGAGGTACCTGCGCATGGCGGGACAGGTGCTGGCAGATCAGGTGGAGGAGATCCTGGATCTGTGGTACGGGTTTGTC
>Ga0209479_1001905_pt1 | contig 16966 bp, 14 predicted proteins | sample DewCreD2012metaG_2_FD_184112 | JGI IMG/M metagenome (GOLD analysis project Ga0209479, IMG submission 184112) | Hot spring sediment bacterial and archeal communities from British Columbia, Canada, to study Microbial Dark Matter (Phase II) - Dewar... ...
TGCATCATGCCTTGATATTCTATATTAATGGCAGTAGCTACAGGGTAAAGGATAAGCTAAAGAGGGTTAATTAGAGGGGTCAATTTTATTTGCACATAAGGGGTCAAATCTCTTGACTATCAACAGGATAAGCAAAAATAGAATAAGCGGATTTACTGTTGGTAGTTTTGCGGGATATTTTTTGCACCCCGAAAAGAAGATGCCGGGTTGCAAATTTCCATACGGAGAATTTGATGAGCATTGGATTATAGGCTTTATTTATACTTGGAACCCGGAAGCAGATAGCCTACATATGGTTTCTGATGCCGAAGTCATCGTCCAACCTAAGTGGAAAATTGCTTCAAAATCCACCGGCACAGGAACAACCTTTGCTATCGGTTCAATTAAAGATATAGATAAGTTGAGAAAGGCTGAAGCAGAATTTAAGAACGAAGAAGATTTTGAGAATTATTGGAGGAAGCGAGGAAGAGGGAGGAGAAGGTGATAAATGGCACGAAAATATGACATAAAAAAACAATTTGTGTTACCTTTCTTGGAACAATTTCAAGAGGTGAGAATTCCTACAACTCGTTATCAGGGCAGTAAAGCAAAACTTGTGGATCGGATTTGGGAAAACATAAAGGACTTGGGTTTTGCAAGTGCTCTTGATGCTTTTGGTGGCACAGGAGTAGTAGGGTATTATTTGAAACAACATGGTAAGCGAGTTTTCTACAATGATTACCTCAAATCGAATTATTATATAGGAGTAGCTTTAATTGAAAATAATAATATTAGATTAAGTGAACATGAAGTCGAAAGACTTCTAACAAAAGACCCAAAGTATGATTACCGCTCATTCATAGCAAAAACTTTTAAGGATGTTTACTATACAGATGAAGAAAACCAATGGTTAGATATGGTGGTTCAGAATATTGAAAGACTGAAAAATATTTATAAGAAGGCATTAGCCTATTATGCTCTTTTTCAAGCTTGTTTAGTAAAGCGACCTTTCAATCTCTTCCACCGTAAAAATCTCCATCTTCGTTTCGCTGAGGTAAAAAGAACTTTTGGGAATAAAGCAACATGGGATAAATCTTTTGAAGAACATTTCATGGATTTTATTCGTGAAATTAATTACCTGGTCTGCGATAATGGTAAAGAAAACAAAGCTTATAATCTGGATGTGTTTGAAATAAATGGCGATTTTGACTTAGTATATATTGACCCTCCTTATACTTCATTAAAAGGTATCAGCGTTGATTATAAGAATTTCTATCACTTCCTCGAAGGATTAGTAAATTATGAAAAGTGGGGAAGTATGATAGACCGTAGGACTATAAATAAACGCTTTTATAGGGATAATAATCCTTGGAATAACAAGTTGAAAATTAGAATGAAGTTCAGAGACCTCTTTGAGAAATTTCGGGATAGTATCCTTGTAATATCCTATAGGTCTGACGGGATTCCTTCAATTCAACAAATTGAATCTGACCTCAGACTTTTCAAAAAGCGTGTTCGCGTTCATAAATTTGATAATTATAAATATGTTCTTAGCAATAGCACAACTTCTGAAGTTTTAATGATTGGAGAATAGAATGACGGCGAAATAGCGTATAACATGCGAATGAGCGGCTGAAGCCCAAATGCCCCTGCGGGGCACTTCGCTCATCCGCCACCCGTTGTCTGCTCATGTAGGCAGGAAAAGGGATAAAAATATATGTGGTATCAATTTATAAAAGATGCAGTTTTAAGTATCCGCTGGCTTAGAAAAAGGAAAAAAGGCTTAATTGAATATCAGGGAGGATGCTATTATTTGAGAGGTCATGCACCTAAAATTTAAGTTTTAACTGTTAGAATTACTAATAAAAAGAGCCCATTGTGGCCAGAATAACTGGATAAATGGTTGTAGCCGATAAGAAAAGCTAAAAGTGGAACAACAAAAATATAATAGTTGAACTTACCAGTACTACATGGCAGGAAATAATGATGCTATGGGGCAAGAAATTTTGCAAGAACTCGCTGAAAGGTTAAAAAAGCTATAAATAACAGGAGAAAATAAAAGAATGGACGGCTCTATTTAAAAAATGCCCGCAACGGCATCAAACATCAATGGATAAAAGAGAAATCAAAGATTTCACAAAATTGCCTTCGGCAACTAAAATCAATAGGTTACGAACTTTTGTGAAATCCGATTTAGAATTTTTAATTCAGGAGGAGTAGATGGCCAAGAAGTATGTTTATTTTTTTGGAGGCGGCAAAGCCGATGGAAATGCAGGGATGAAAAATCTCTTAGGGGGCAAGGGGGCAAACCTTGCTGAGATGGCAGGGCATCCTCGCCTGAGACTGCCAGTGCCTCCTGGCTTTACCATAACAACCGAGGTTTGCACTTATTACTATGAACACAAGAAAAGATACCCCCCCGGATTAAAGCAGCAGGTTGAGGCTGCCTTAAAAAAGATAGAAAGGCTTACAAATAAAAAATTTGGTGGTGTAAACCCCGCTTTTATGGGGTACGGGGTAAATAATCCGCTCCTTCTATCTATAAGGTCAGGGGCAAGGAGTTCAATGCCGGGGATGATGGAGACTGTGTTAAATGTTGGGCTTACTGAAAAGACAATTCCTACGCTCATTGAGCTGACAGGAAATCCCCGTTTTGTTTATGACGCCTATCGCAGACTGATTATGATGTATTCCGATGTTGTCATGGAAAAGGCAGCAGGCATTGAGCCCATTGGTGATATGGGAATCCGCAGACAGCTTGATAGACTAATGGATGAGGCTAAACATAGAAAGGGTGTAAAGGATGACACTGAGCTTGATGCAGAAGACCTGAAAGAATTATGCGCTAAATTCAAAGAGAAGGTTAAAGAGGTATTAGGTAAGGAATTTCCTGATGACCCTTATGAACAGTTATGGGGGGGCATTGAGGCAGTCCTTGCATCATGGAATGGCAAAAGGGCAGTTGCATACCGTCGCATTGAGGGTATACCTGATGACTGGGGAACAGCAGTGAATGTCCAGGCTATGGTATTTGGGAACATGGGAGATGATTCTGCTACAGGGGTTGGTTTTACCCGCAATCCCGGAAATGGGGATAATCATTTCTATGGCGAATACCTGCCAAATGCGCAGGGCGAAGATGTTGTTGCAGGATTGAGGACACCGGCACCCATCAATGAATATTCAAAGAGTGAATACAACAAGCACTTGCTAAGTTTAGAGAAGGCAATGCCAGGACTCTACAGGGAACTTTTTAATTATCAGAAGAGGCTTGAGAGACATTACAGAAACATGATGGATATAGAGTTCACCATTGAAAAGGGCAGACTCTATATACTTCAGTGTCGTGTTGGCAAAAGAAACGGCCCTGCTGCTGTGAAAATGGCATTGGACATGTATAGGGAGAGACTCATAACAAAAGAAGAGGCTATAATGCGTGTGACACCAGCACAGTTGGACGAACTTCTCCATCCTATAATTGACCCTAAGGTAGAGACAGGTAAGAGCCCACTTGCAAAGGGGCTTCCTGCAGGCCCTGGTGCTGCCTCTGGCATGGTTGTATTCTCTGCAAATGATGCGGTTGAGTGGGTAAGGCAGGGTAAAAAAGTGATTCTTGTGCGTGAGGAGACAAACCCTGAAGATGTAGAGGGCATGCGTGCTGCAGAGGCAATACTCACTGCCCGTGGAGGCATGACCTCACATGCTGCACTCGTTGCCAGAGGCTGGGGCAAATGCTGTATTGTGGGTGCGGCTGCCATTCATATTGACTACCAAAAGAGGCTATTTACCGTGGATGGCAAGGGCATCAAAGAAGGAGACTGGATTACGCTGAACGGAACCAAAGGCATTGTCTATGAAGGTAAGCTTCCAATGATAGATGCCTCACAGGAAAATAGTGTTCTTAATTCTTTCTTAAAACTCTGCGATTCTCTAAGGAGACTGAAGATTCGCACAAATTCAGATACACCTGAGGATGCATGGCGAGGGCGCTCATTTGGCGCAGAAGGAATCGGGCTCTTTAGGACAGAACACATGTTTTATGGGGAGGGCTCTGCGGAACCACTCTTTAGGCTCCGCAAGATGATTGTCTCTAAAACCACTGAGGAACGCTGTTTGGCACTTGAAGAATTATATCCATATATGAAAACCGATATTAAAGGGACACTACAGGCTATGGAAGGTCTACCTGTGACAATAAGACTCCTTGACCCCCCTCTTCATGAATTTGTGCCACACGATAAGGAGCAACTTCAGAATTTAGCCATGAGTCTTGGCATCTCAATAGAAGAGCTTGAAAAGAGGGCGCAGGCACTAAGAGAGAGTAATCCCATGATGGGGCATAGGGGTGTCCGCCTTGGTATTACCTATCCCGAGATAACAGAGATGCAGGCAAAGGCTATCTTTGAGGCATCCGCCGAACTGATTAAAGAAGGCAAAAAGGTATATCCTGAGATAATGATTCCTCTTGTATCTGATGTAAAGGAGCTCAGCCATCAGTTTGGAGTACTTGATAAAGTTTATAAAGAGACCTTGGCAAAATATGATTTAAAGAAAATCCCATATATGGCAGGCACAATGATTGAAATCCCCCGTGCCGCACTCCTTGCTGGCAAACTTGCAGAGATTGCCCAATTCTTTTCCTTTGGGACAAATGACCTCACACAGATGGGCTTTGGATTCTCCAGAGATGACATAGGAGGGTTTCTTCCCCACTATCTTGAAAAAAGGCTTCTTTCTGATGACCCATTCCAGAGCCTTGACCTTGAAGGCATTGGGGAGATGATAAAGATAGCGGTTGAAAGGGGAAGGGCAACAAGGAGGAACCTTAAGATTGGTATATGCGGTGAGCATGGTGGAGACCCAAGGTCAGTGGAATTTTGCCATAATGTTGGAATGGACTATGTAAGCTGTTCTCCTTTTAGGGTCCCAATTGCAAGGCTTGCAGCAGCACAGGCTGTGATTAAGGAGAAAAGGCATCTGATTTAAGACCTCTGCCCTTCCACAGAAGATATATGGCAGGATAGATTAATAGCTCAAGCACTACTGAGGTAATAACCCCGCCAACCATTGGTGCTGCTATCCTCTTCATTACATCAGCACCTGTGCCTGTGGCAAATAAGATGGGAATGAGCCCTGCAAGTATTACGCTTGCTGTCATTATCTTTGGTCTTATCCGTTTTACTGCTCCATACATTATTGCCTCTTTAAGCTGGGCTATATTTCTCATCCTTCCTTCCCTCTTCCACTTCTCATAGGCAAGATCAAGATAAAGGAGCATCACAACGCCTGTCTCTGCATCAAGCCCTGCAAGGGCAATAATGCCGACCCATACTGCAATGCTCATATTGTAATTGAGGAGATATAAAAGCCAGAAAGAGCCTACCAGTGAAAATGGAACTGCAAGAAGGACTATGAATGTCTTTGTGACTGACTTTGTGTTCAGGTATATAAGCACAAAGATTATTAGGGCTGTAAGGGGGATGACAAGTTTGAGCCTTTCATGTGTTTTTACAAGATGTTCATACTCACCGCTCCATTCAAGGCGGTAGCCCTCGGGGATTTTCATAGAAGCAACCTTTTGTTTCGCCTCGTTTACATAACCTCCAATATCCCTTCCTGTAAAATCTATATACACATAGGCGGTCAAAAGCCCTTCTTCACTCTTTATCTGTGTGGGGCCTTTTACAATCTTTATGTCAACAAGCTCGCCGATGGGAACCTGAAGTGTTTTCATGGATACGGGCTGCACTGCTCCCATACCTGACTGCTGACCGCCAGATGCTGAAGGCTGATTCATGACAGGCACAAGAACCCTCTTTAGTTTTTCAATATCGCTTCTTAATTCCCTTGAATAGCGGACATTTACAGGATAGCGTTCCCTGCCTTCAACTGTAATTGTTAGGTTCATGCCTCCTACCGCGGTTTGCACTACTTCCTGAATGTCATCAACATTTATCCCGTATCTTGCAGCTTCTACACGCTTGATATTGAAGTCCAGAAAATATCCTGTTGTCACCCTTTCTGCATAAACGCTTCTTGTGCCCGGAATATCTTTAATGATGTTCTCTAATTCCAATCCGAGTTTCTCTATTTCCTCAAGTCTTGGGCCTAAAACCTTGATTCCTACAGGCGTTCTTATCCCTGTTGAGAGCATGTCAATGCGGGCTTTTATCGGCATTGTGAAGGAATTTGCAACTCCAGGTATGGTCAGCGCCTCATTCATCTCATCCTTTATCTTTTCTGGAGTCATGCCTTTTCGCCATTCATGCTCGGGCTTTAGGTTTATAACAGTTTCAAACATCTCAAGGGGTGCAGGGTCTGTTGCTGTTTCAGCCCTGCCTGCCTTTCCAAATACCTGTGAAACTTCTGGAATTTGCTTCAATATCTTATCCTGCATCTGTAAGAGTTTAGATACCTCTGATATTGATGCCCCTGGCACCGTAACAGGCATATAAAAGAGTGTCCCTTCATAAAGCGGGGGCATGAATTCAGAGCCGAGTTTTAAGAAAGGATATGCGGTAATCGCCATAATAATTATTGCAAGAATAATGACAGTCTTTTTAAACCTTAGTGTAAAGTGTGCGAGAGGCTCATAAATCTTATGGAGTATTATGCTTATGGGATTCTTCTCCTCCGGTCTTATCCTGCCCCGTATAAAGAGGGTCATTAATACAGGTGTTAGGGTTATGGCAAGAAATGATGCAAAAAGCATTGCAAAGGTCTTTGTGTATGCTAATGGTTTAAACAACCTTCCTGCCTGAGCCTGCAATGTGAATACAGGAAGGAAGGCAACAGTAATTACCAGTAAGGCAAAGAAAAGTGAGGGCCCAACCTCTTTTGCAGCTTCAATAATTACATCTACCCTGCTGCCCTGTTTCCCATGAGCCTCCCATTCCTCAAGTTTTTTATGCGCATTCTCTACCATTATTATTGATGCATCCACCATTGCACCGATTGCAATTGCAATGCCACTTAGGCTCATGATATTTGAGGTAACACCGAGATAATACATGCATATAAAAGAAATTATTATTGCAATAGGCAGGGTTAAAATTACAACGAGGGCACTTGGAAGATGAAATAAAAATACTATGCATACAACGCTCACTACTATAGAGAGCTTTATGATCTCTTCCTTGAGTGTATCAATTGAGCGGTGTATGAGGTCGCTTCTGTCATAAGTTGTAATAATCTTCATTCCCTTGGGAAGGCTTGGCTCAATATCATTTTTGATCTTCTCCTTAACCCTCTCTATAACATTAAGGACATTCTCGCCGAACCTGACAACTACAATGCCTCCTGCCACCTCACCTTTTCCATCAAGTTCTGCAATTCCCCTTCTTATCTCTGGTCCAAGCTGTATGTTCGCTACGTCTCTCAGGAATACAGGCGTTCCAATCCCATCAGTGCCAAGAGGAATATTTTTTAAATCATCAAGGCTCCTGATATAACCCCTTCCCCTCACCATGTATTCAATGCCAGAGAATTCCAGCACCCTCCCCTCAACATCCTTATTGCTTTTCCTTATTGCATCCATAACTGTGGTTATAGGAAGGTTATATGCAAGAAGCCTGTTAGGGTCTATTGTTATCTGATACTGTTTGACAAACCCGCCGATGCTTGCAACCTGAGAGACTCCTTCCACGCTTTCTAGGGCGAGTTTTATGTTATAGTCCTGAACAGAGCGGAGCTGGGATAGGTCATGCCTGCCTGTTTCATCTACCACTGCATAGGAGAATCCCCATCCAACGCTTGTTGCATCAGGCCCAAGCACAGGGTTGACATCTGCAGGGATTTTAGTTTTAACTGCCTGCAAATACTCAAGCACCCTGCTTCTTGCCCAGTAGATATTTGTTCCTTCTTCAAAGATTACATAAATGAAGGAACTGCCAAGATATGAAAATCCACGCACAACCTGAACCTTTGGAGCAGCAAGTAATGTGGAAGTTATTGGATATGTTATCTGGTCTTCTACAAGGTCAGGGCTACGGCCGGGCCATTCAGTATAGATAATGACCTGAGTGTCGCTTAGGTCAGGGATTGCATCAAGGGGGGTATTTTTTAATGCCCAGTATCCCCATGCAACTAAAAAGATTGCCAGCAGAAGGATGATAAACTTGTTTTTAGCGCTGTATTCTATTATTTTAGCAATCATAAATGTTTATGCCCAAGCGGTTTTATCCCTTTTAACTGCGCCTCTGAGTCAATCAGGAAGTTGCCTGATGAGGCCACTTTCTCTCCTGCCTTTATTCCCTTGAGAACCTCTACCATGCCCTCTGCTTTAAGCCCTATCATAACCTCTCTCGGCTCAAAATACCCTTCTCCTTTATCCACATAAACTATCTGCCTTATTCCGGTATCAATTACAGCGCTTTCAGGTATGACGAGTTTATTGCCTAAATTGATTTTTACCTCTACATTGGTAAACATCTGAGGTTTGAGCTGTCCGCCCGGGTTTGCGATTGTGAATCTGACTTTTGCTGTCCTTGTTTCGCCTGCAAGAGAAGGGTAGATGTAGTCAATTGTTGATGAAAATTCTTTACCAGGGAAATAGCTTAGGCTCATGCTTACCCTTTGCCCTGGTTTTATTAGAGGCAATTCATATTCATAAATGTCAGAGATGACCCAGACTGACGACAAATCAGCAATATCAAAGAGCCTTTCTCCGGGCATTACTCGTATCCCCTGCAACGCCATTTTCTGTGTAACATAGCCACTCACCGGACTGTATATAGTGAGCGTCCTTATGGGTTTTCCTGTCTCTTCTATTTTTTTAATCTGCTCATCTGTTATATCCCATAGCCTCAATCTCTGTTTTGCAGCCTCTATAATTGCCTCAGCGTCTTTTGATAGCATTGCACTTATAGATTCATCAGGTAATCCCCCCTTCCCCCCTTTACTAAAGGGGGGTGAAGGGGAATTATTTTTGCGATTTGCCCACTTAAGAAGATTTACAAATTCCTGTTGTGTTGCAAAAAGCTCAGGGCTATAAATCTCTGCAAGTGGTTCTCCTTTTTTGACATACTTTCCTGTGTAATCCGCATAGAGTTTTTCAATCCATCCTTCAAACTTTGTATTAACAGTGGCGAGTTTTCTTTCGTCATATTCAATACGCCCAACGGTCCTGATAATCTTCTGAATGGGCTTTACGGATACCTCTACAGTTTTCACGCCTATTAACTGCTGTTTTTCAGGAGGAATCTCAACTGTTGGTGCCTCTTCTGTCTGCTCTTTCTGCTGCGTTTCAACCCAAGCCTGCGGCTCTTTATTCTCCGCAGTGTGTCCCTGATGTGCAGGAGCAGACGTTTGCGCAGATGCCTGAGGTTTGCTTTTTGCAGGGCTTTTCAGGAACTCTGTTTTTAAGAGATAGAATATGACTCCTGCTGTCAAAATCAGTCCGATAATGATTATGAGATTTCTTTTTTTCTTCATTTGAAACGCCCCTTAAGTTTCATATTAATTTTTTGCTATTTGTCATTGCGAGCCGAAGGCGTGGCAATCTTGACTTTTGAGATTGCTTCGTCGTCCCAAAAACTTTCGGGACTCCTCGCAATGACATTTTCACTATCCTCTTTTTTGACTGCGGACTGCTGACTGTTGACTGTAGTTATTGCCTCAAGCCTTGCTATTGCCTTTTCCTTCTCAACAAACTGCTGCCAGTATAATGCCTCAAAGTCAATAAGTAACTTGAGCCTTGTGATAACAGTTATAGCCTCAACTTTTCCTGTTACATAACCTGCAAGTGCTGATTCAAAGTCCTGATATGTCTTTGGGATTAAGCCGTTTTTATACAATTCCATCAACTTCTCCGCTGTCTTGAGCATAGAGTAATTATCTCTGACAGCAGAAGAAAGCATGAGTTTTGTTGCCTCAAGTTCATGCCTTGCCTCTGACAGGGATGATGCTGCCTCGTTAACAGCCTGTTTTTGTTTTGTTTTATAAAAGAGAGGGATGTTGATGGTAGTTGTAAGACTCCACATATCAGGAAATTTGGCACTCCTTGCAAAATAATTAGCACTGATTGTGAAATCAGGGTAATATTCCCTTTTAGCCATCTGAACCCTTATTTCTGCAGATGCAATCATCTTCTGTTTAGCCTTTATCTGAGGAGAATTTTCATATGCTATTTTGATTAATTCCTCCATGCTGTGATGATATGCAGTAGGCAGGAGGCTAACAGGTCTGCCTAAAGGCGCGCTGACATCCCTGCCTATGGTGGCGTTTAACATTGCCTCTATGGATTGTATTTTTTGTTTAAGCATCTCCTCTTTTTCAAGAAGCATATACTTTTCTGTCTGAGCCATCAATACCTCTTGCTGTGGTGCCATTCCTGATGAATATCGTGAGAGTGCTACATCCTCAATCCTTGAAAAAAGCTCGGTTCTGTCTTTAATGAGGTCAATGCTCTTATATGCAAGAAACAGTTCATAATAAAGCTCTTTGACGCTCAGTATTGTTTTTAGCCGTGTGGCTTCAAATAATGCCCTTAGACCTTCAGCATCCCGCAAGGCCATCTCACCTTTTAATGGTAGCTTGCCTGGAAATGGAAACATCTGTGAAGCAGAAAACATCCATTGTGAGTCAGCCGCCATCTCTCCTCCAAAGGTGTATAGATTTCTTGTTCCTTCGTTCTGATAACCAAACATGAACATTGGGTCAGGAAGGCTCTTTGCCTGCGGTATCTTATAAGTGAATGTCTTCCATTTAGCCTCTGACATAAGGATTTCATGGTTATTTTTCAGGGATTCTTCAATGAGGCTCTGTAGGTTTAGCTCTTCTGCAGATACCTTGGTAGTAAACAGTAGGCAGTAAGCAGTAAGGAGTGAAATGGGCAGGGATAACTGTCTCTTTAACTCATACCACATGGCCATTACTACATAACCCTATCCTTTTTACCTTGCATCCACATTAAATTTCATCGTTGCTGTCTTTCCGCTGCGGGTTATCTTCACGGCAATATTCCATGGCCCTGACATTGAAAAATTCATCCTTGCCTTATATTCAATGCCTTTGAGCTCTGTATCTGTTTTATAGTGCATTGGAGGCATTCCTGGCATTGCAGGCATGGAATATTCAACCTTCACCTTTGCGTCTGCCACATACTTGCCGGAAGCATCTTTGATTTCAACAGTGATATTGTTATCCCCGACAACAGGTGGGTTTTTATCAATTTTCACTGTGACATCATAATCCCCTACCTTTTTCTTTACCTCATAATCCCTTGCATAAGCAATCCCTGCTATTAAAAGCAGGACTAAAGTAAATACAGCTAACTTTTTCATTTTCGCATCCTCCTATCTTTTGAATTCTTTCTCTACTGTCTCTTTTATCTTTTTTACAGGATAACCCTTTTTATGAAGCTCGGAGGCCCGCAGGGCCTCCCTAAGACAAATCTCTCACATAACTGCATGGTCATCAACATAACAGCTTAAAAGGCTCTTATGCCTGAATGGAGGGTCTTCACAATAGCAGTAACAAAAGATGCTGTCCAGGACCCATGGAATCTCCTTTGCTACTTGATATGCCCTTCTTATAGTTGGATCCATAAACAAGCGCGGCTCAAGGGTAGCCCTCATTTCTCCCTTCCTTAAGGACTTAGCCTTTGTTGACCCTTGAGCCATTACGCCATCAGTGACTGCCAGAGATATAACCACAAAAATGAATGCCAGCGGCAATAATGGTCTTTGTTTCTTCATCGTTTTTCCCAAATTTTGATTTAAATTTAACAATACATTTTGAAAATAATATGAAGGAAAGTTGAAGATATTATGAAGAAGAAAATATGAAGAATTATCCCCTTAGTGGGAAATACAGGGTGAATGTTGTTCCCCTGTTGACTTCACTCTTTATTTTCACACTTCCACCCATTACCTCTGTGAGCTCTTTAACTATGGCAAGTCCTAGTCCTAATCCCCCTAAGTCTCCCTTTAGCAAAGGAGGATTGAGGGGGATTTGATCTTTTATCCTGTAGAATCTGTTGAATATAAGCGGAATCTCTTTTTCGGGTATGCCTTTACCAGAATCTTTTATCTCTATGAAGAACCTTTCCCCGTCAATTCCATACTTAATCCAGGCACCGCCCTTTTCTGTGAACTTCAGAGAATTTGAAAGGAGGTTACGCATTATCCTTTCTAACTTTTCTACATCGGTAATAACAAATAAGTCATCTTTATTTTCAGCAAGAGGCGTCTCCGCTACTACCCTTAAATCAAGCCCCTTTTCTTTAAAGGCTAAAAGCATCTCGCTAACAAGCCCTGAAAGAAATTCTCTGAGATTGATCTCTGTGGTATCTGCCTTCACAAAGAAGCTTGCCTCTGCCATCGTGATGTCTTCTATGCCTTTCACAAGCATGGTTAATCTCTGGACCCCATCTTTTATATTTTCCAGCCCTTTTCCTCTATCTACTACCCCATCCATTATCCCTTCTACATGGGTTTTTAGGATTGTGAGGGGGGTCCTTAATTCGTGAGCAATATTGGACATGAGGTGTTTTCTGAGCTCCTCTTCTTTCTGAAGGGACTCTGCCATTATGTTGAAGCTTTCCGCGAGCCTTCCTACCTCATCCTTAGAGCTAACAGTTGTCCTTACTTTAAAATCTCCCTTTGAGATCTTCTCTGCCGCTGCCTTTAAACGGCTTATGGGCTTTGTGAGATACTGACTGAGAAGTAAGGCAATGAGTAAAGAGCCGCCGCCTGCAATTAAAAATGAGACAAAAAGAAAGTTTTTGGTTCTTCTCTTAAATATGAGTTCCTTTTCCATTAATGTTTCCTTCTGAAATGGTCGTGATAAAAGGGTTCCGATCCTTTTGCCTTTTATATAAAGTGGATATTCTTCGTATTTACCTTCTGTTTTATGAATATGGAAGAGTCCTTCCATTCTGTGCCTCATGGTATCTGAGAGAGAATTTATAACTTCCTTTGATGAGATAACCTCCTGACCTTCAGTGTTAAGAACCTTTACATCTAATCCAAGCATCATTGCCCAGTGAATGGGTTCTGATAATGCCTTCTTGTCCCATCCTCCATTAGAGTAACTGCCCTCCACTGATGCCAGTATCCAGTAAAACTGATCTTCCCTGACACCGCTCACATAACTGTCAAAATCTCTTGTTATCAGCCACCTGAAGATAAAATTTGAAAGCAGGGAGACCACAATTACGATTATAAAGGCAAAAAATATCTTAGTTTTCATAGAAGCCGTTTGGTTTTAGCAAAGAGGACCTCAGTCCTCCTTGCAGGTCAATCAGGAATTCCAATAAATTTATAGCCTGCGCCATAGAGTGTTTTTATAAAAAGTGGTCTCTGGGGGTTGTCCTCTATTTTCTGTCTTATGTTTTTTATATGCGCATCAATAACCCTGTCATATCCTTCAAAATCATATCCTTGCACAGCATTGAGAAGCTCAGGCCTGCTCAGGAGAATCTGCGGTTTTTCAGCAAGGTGAAGCAGTAGTCTGAATTCTGTAACTGTCAGTGGTATGTTTTTTCCAGCCTTCCATACCTCCATTGAGAGGGTATCTATCCTTAGAAGTCCCTCATTAAATGATAAAACCTTCTTTTCTTCTCTCTTTATCCTTCTTAGATGTGCCTTTACCCTTGCTACAAGCTCCCTTGGGCTAAAGGGTTTTACAACATAATCGTCAGCTCCGATTCCCAGTCCTTTGACCCTGTCATCCTCTGCACTTTTAGCGGTCAGCATGATTATAGGGACCTGAGAGGATTCTCTTATAGAGGTGCATATACTCTCTCCGTCAATATCAGGAAGCATCAAATCCAGGATTATCAGGTCAAACCTCTCTTTGATTAATTCCAGTGCCCGTTTTCCTGTCTCTGCAATGGTAACATTAAAGCCGTCCTTCTCAAGGTATGACCTTACAATCCGGGCGATCTCCCTTTCGTCTTCAATAATGAGAACCTTACCATCATTCATACTCTCTTCTTCCCTCAATTGCCTTTGAAAGAGTGACCTCGTCTGCGAATTCAATGTCTCCTCCTATGGGAAGACCGTAAGCAATCCGGGTGATTCTAACACCGAGGGGTTTTAAAACCTGTGATAGGTATTGCGCTGTGGTCTCGCCTTTTGTATTTGGGTTTGTGGCTATGATAATCTCTGAGATATTTCCTCCCCTTACCCGCTGAATCAATTCATTTATTTTTAATCTCTCAGGTCCAACCCCGTCTATAGGTGAGAGGGCGCCCAAAAGCACATGATAAAGCCCCCTGTATGTCTTTGTCCTTTCTATGGCAACTACATCGCCTGGCTCTTCAACAACGCATATCCTGTCTCTATCCCTCATCTCACCCCTGCATGCAGGGCAGAGCTCATCCTCTGTGATGTTAAAACAGAGGCTGCAGAATCGGGCCTTTTCTTTTATCTCAATGATGGCATTGGCTATAGATTTTGCGTCCTCAGGAGACATCCCGATTATAAAAAAGGATAACCTTTGTGCGGTCTTTCTTCCGATGCCAGGGAGTCTCATGAGTGCATTTATAAGATTCTCTACAATTCCATCGCTCATTGAGTGAAGAGTCCTCCCAGACCCGGAAGCCGTAATCCACCTGTTAGTTTGCTCATATCCTGCGATACCATCTGATTCGCCCTTCTCAATGCCTCATTAACCGCTGCAACAACAAGGTCCTGGAGCATTTCAATATCCTGAGGGTTCACCACTTCAGGGTCTATCTTGATGGAGACTATCTCCATTGCCCCATTTGCAATGACGGTGACCATGCCACCGCCTGCGGATGCCTCAACAGTTTTCTTTCTTGATTCTTCCTGAATCTTCCCTATCTCCTCCTGGAGTTTTTGTGCCTGCCCAAGAAGGTCTTCAAGCATTTTTTTAGACATCTTAGCCTCCCTTTAGTAAATTCTAAATCCTAAACAGTGCCAGATTTAAAATACTTTCACTGTTCACTATTCACTATTCACTTTATCAAGTGGTTTAACCTCTAACACTGTCCCGTTAAAAAGTTCAAGGGCACCCTTAACAGTAGGGTCAGAAAGGACAACTTCTTTTATTTCCCTCTCTTTATTAGGCATTGCTATGATTTTTAATTTAAAGGCCTGACCTGTAATATCCTTCAGGACATCCTCAATCAGGGAGGCATTTTTTTTCACGGAGTCCATAAGTATAGCCTTTCCGCCGTTAAATCCTATCGTGAGGTCCCTCTCTCTAAGTTCAACCATTGTTGCCTCTGCGAGTTTGTATGCAAGGAGATGGTCCTGAGCTTTAAGTTTTTCAATGGTCTTTTGCCATAATTCCTCTGCATTTATTGATGCCCCATGGGGTAGTTGTTCTTCCCCTCTGGTGTCTGAGAGTTTTTCCAAAAGCTTACCAATAGAGGTCATGCCTTTAACAAAGGATGTGCGTAAGAGACCGAGCTCAAGTGTGTATCTGGGGTTTGTAGCGCTCCTCAGCTCAGAGTCAAGTTTAAGAAGCTGACTCATAAGGAGTGTGAGTTCTTCTATGCTGACCTTTCCTGCCTGCTCATAAAGATTTTTTATCTCGGTTTCTGTGAATTCAAGAAGCCCCTGAGGGTTCTCGGCTATTTTTGCAATGGCTAAATTGCGGAAATGCTCTACAAGTTCTTTCACCACCACACGAAGGTCATAACCCCTGTCGGAGAGCTCTTTTATCATAAGGAGGTTCCTAAGGACATCACCTTTTAGGATTGCCTCTGATAGGGTTAAGATTATATCTGTCTCGGGCAGTCCTAAGAGTATCTGCAGCTCTTCTTCACTAATGGTATCGCTGAAGGAAGAAGCTTGGTCAAGGATGGTAAGTGCATCCCTCATACTTCCATCCGCAGCCCGCGCTATCATCTCAAGGGCGGTATCTTTTATATTTAGATTTTCAGCCTCTGAAATCCTTCTGAGCTTTTCTTTTATCATTCCCTTAGGAATCCTGCGGAAGGCATGATGCTGACAGCGGGAAAGGATTGTGGCAGGTATCTTTTTTGGTGCTGTGGTGGCAAAGACAAAGATGACATGGCTCGGGGGCTCCTCAATCGTTTTAAGTAATGCGTTAAATGCTGATTCTGAAAGCATATGCACTTCATCTATGATGTAGATTTTATATCTGCCGATGGCTGGTGCGTATCTTACATTCTCCCTCAATTCCCTTATGTTATCAACGCCGGTGTTTGATGCACCGTCAATTTCAAGGACATCTACCGAGGAACCATCTGTTATTGCCCTGCAATTTGGGCACTCTCCGCAGGGGTTGGCAGTTGGTCCTGCCCGGAACGGGTCGATTCCGACAGAACAGTTAAGTGCCTTTGCCAGAATTCTTGCGGCCGATGTCTTACCTACACCCCTTGGACCTGAGAACAGATATGCATGAACGACCTTTTCGCTTATGATGGCGTTTCTCAATATCCTGACAACTGTCTCCTGACCTATTAACTCATCAAAGCTCTGAGGTCTCCATTTTCTTGCAAGAACAAGATAACTCATAATTCTTTACTCTCCACTTTTAACTGTCTTTATACGGTCAGGCTTTCAGGGAGTCCTGTGGCACCCAGGTAACTGCTTACCGTTGCTTCCTTCCGAACCTGGCGGGGTTCACAGCACACTGTTGCACAGGGCCCAAAAGCCTGACCGATTTTATTATACTATCTTTAGCTATGTATTAGACCTAAAAGCATTAAGGAAACGCATTCATAAAACCGAGCCTCTGGCGATTGTATAAAATTTCGGGTCTTCGTGTAAGAGTGTGGGTCATTTTGCTCTATTTCCCCTCTTTGGCAAAAATCATAATCCGCTCCATATCTTTTCCAAAACCGCATCAAGATTCCCCAATACCTCTCTATCTGAAAACCTAAGAACAGTTATTCCCTCTCTCGTCATATAATAATCTATCTTCTTGTCTTTTTCTTTCCCTTCCGCACTATAATGCTGCCCGCCGTCAACCTCAATAACCCTCAGACCTGCACCTCCGAGGTGCAGGTATCGGCTTTATAATTTATTTATTCCCCCTTTATGAAAGG
>Ga0209479_1001920_pt1 | contig 16849 bp, 16 predicted proteins | sample DewCreD2012metaG_2_FD_184112 | JGI IMG/M metagenome (GOLD analysis project Ga0209479, IMG submission 184112) | Hot spring sediment bacterial and archeal communities from British Columbia, Canada, to study Microbial Dark Matter (Phase II) - Dewar... ...
CTACCAACTGAGCTATTCCCGCAAAGAAAAAAACCTCTGCGCTGCCCTACTCTCCCAGGCCCCTTCGAGCCAAGTACCATCGGCGCAGGCACGTTTCACTTCCGTGTTCGGAATGGGAACGGGTGGTACCATGCCGCTATGAGCACAGAGGTTTCCAATGTTTTACATTTCAAAGTTGGATCGAAAAGGGGTAGGGGAGGGAAGGGGTATCCAGATCAGTGCATAAAGGTCAAGACCTCGGACGATTCGCACGGGTCGGCTCAACGCATCGCTGCGCGTACACCTCCCGCCGATCCACCCGGTATTCTACCGGGGTCCTTACCGGATTGACTCCGTGAGAAGGCTCATCTTGGGGCAAGTTTCCCGCTTAGATGCTTTCAGCGGTTATCTCTCCCGTACTTGGCTACCCTGCATATGCCCTTGGAAGAACAGCAGGAAAACCAGCGGTACGTCCACTCCGGTCCTCTCGTACTAGGAGCAGCCCCCCTCAACCTTCTTGCGCTCGTGACGGATAGAGACCGAACTGTCTCACGACGTTCTGAACCCAGCTCGCGTGCCACTTTAATGGGCGAACAGCCCAACCCTTGGGACCTTCTTCAGCCCCAGGATGTGACGAGCCGACATCGAGGTGCCAAACGATTCCGCCGCTATGGACGCTCGGGAATCATCAGCCTGTTATCCCCAGGGTAACTTTTATCCGTTGATCTATGGCCCTTCCACACAGAACCACAGGTTCACTAGGCCCCGCTTTCGCGTCTGCTCGGCTTGCAGGCCTCACAGTCAGGCTCCCTTCTACCCTTGCGCTCTCTGGTGGGTTTCCGTCCCACCTGAGGGAACCTTTGGGCGCCTCCGTTACCTTTTGGGAGGCGACCGCCCCAGTCAAACTGCCCATCAAGCCCTGTCCCCGTCAACGGGTTAGAAATCCAGACGTCTCAGGGTGGTATCTCACCGTCGCCTCCACCGAGACCAAAGCCCCGGCTTCATAGGCTCCCACCTATCCTGCGCAGAAACGGCCGAATCTCAAGGCCAGACTACAGTAAAGCTCCATGGGGTCTTTTCGTCCTGCCACGAGTAGGCTGCATCTTCACAGCCAGTTCAATTTCACCGGGTCCCTCGCTGAGACAGCGCGCTGATCGTTACGCTTTTCGTGCAGGTCGGAACTTACCCGACAAGGAATTTCGCTACCTTAGGACCGTTATAGTTACGGCCGCCGTTCACTGGGGCTTCGGATCAGGGCTTGCACCCCTCCCCTTGACCTTCCAGCACCGGGCAAGCGTCGCTCCGTATACTTCCACTTACGTGTTCGCACAGAGCTGAGTTTTTGGTAAACAGTCGCCAGCGCCTATTCACTGCGGCTCTCCATGGCGCCGCACGCGGCGCCACCTTGAGCACCCCTTCTCCCGAAGTTACGGGGCTAGATTGCAAAGTTCCTTAGCGAGGGTTCTCCCGCGCGCCTTGGTGCATTGACACCCACCCACCTGTGTCGGTTTACGGTACGGGTACTCCGCAGTTATGCTTAGAGGCTTTTCTCGGCTCCATGGCTTCGGCGAGTTGTCACCTTGCGGCTTCCACACCACCCACCGGTAATGGACTACGGATTTGCCTATAGTCCCCTTTGGGCTTCTGTCCGGGCTCTTCCATGGCTCCGGTTCGCCTAGCCTAAAGCGTCCCCCCATCGCACTGCGTAGTAGGACTGGAATATTAACCAGTTGTCCGTCGGCCTCGCCTCTCGGCTTATCCTTAGGCCCCGCCTAACCCTACGATGACGACCATCGCGTAGGAAACCTTGGGTTTACGGCGAAGGGGATTCCCACCCCTTTTATCGTTACTCATGCTGGCATTCGCACTTCCCGTACCTCCACCACTCCTCACGGTATGGCTTCATCGGCATAGGGAACGCTCCTCTACCGCTGTGTTGGGGCCGCGAGCGGCCCCAACACAACCCGCGAATTCGGTGACAGGTTTAAGCCCCGATCATTTTCAGCGCAGGGTCACTCGACTAGTGAGCTATTACGCACTCTTTAAAGGATGGCTGCTTCTAAGCCAACCTCCTAGCTGTCTGGGCAACCCCACATCTTTATCCACTTAACCTGTACTTGGGGACCTTATTCGGCGGTCTCTGTTGTTCCAGCGCTTGGACACGGATGTTAGCACTCGTGCCCTCACTCCCGGACTCCATTTCGGACCCTTCAGAGTTTGAAAGGGTTTGGTAGGCTGGTAGGCCCCCTAGCCCTATCAGTGCTTTACAGGCCCAAATAAGCATCCGAGGCTGACCCTAAAGTCATTTCGAGGAGAACTAGCTATCTCCCAGATCGGTTAGCTTTTCACTCCTAACCCCAGCTCATCCGAAGGATTTGCATCTCCCACCGGTTCGGCCCTCCACCGAGTGTCACCTCGGCTTCAGCCTGGCCAGGGCTAGCTCTCTGGGTTTCGAGTCTACGGCAGCCGACTACACGCCCTATTCGGACTCGCTTTCGCTACGCCTCCACCTTCCGGCTTAAGCTCGCCGACTACCGTAAGTCGCCAGCTCATGCTTCAATAGGCACACCAAAAGACCTGTATAGTCCTTTGATTGCTTGTAAGCACACGGTTTCAGGTTCTATTTCACTCCCCTCCCGGGGTTCTTTTCACCTTTCCCTCACGGTACTGGTCCACTATCGGTCACCTAGAGTATTTAGCCTTACGCGGTGGGCCGCGCAGATTCACCCATAGCTCCACGAACCACGGGCTACTCGGGTACTGGCTACTAGCCTCCGCCTTTCGTCTACAGGACTTTCACCTTCTATGGTGGGCTTTCCCAAAACCCTTCGACTAGACTTCCGCTTCGATACCGCCAGCCCCACAACCCCGCTGAGCACGCTCAACGGTTTAGGCTCCTCCCCTTTCGCTCGCCGCTACTCAGAGAATCGATTCCTCTTTCTTCTCCTCTGGGTACTTAGATGTTTCAGTTCCCCAGGTTCCCCCCACCTCATAGGTGGTGACCTGTGTTCCCACAGGCCGGGTTCCCCCATTCGGACATCCCGGTATCAACGCTTACTACCAGCTCCACCGGGCTTTTCGCAGGTAATCACGTCCTTCATCGGCTTAGGTGCCAGGGCATCCACCGTGTGCCCGTTCTATCTTGACCTTCTCTCCTCCTCAGGGTTACCCCCGAAGATAAGGCCTATTCCAACTCACCCCATGTCGCCTCTACCAATCTCGCATATAGAAGCCTGGGATGGTCTTCCTTCACACTCCCTACTACCCCTTTTTCATGATCCTCGCGCCTGCTTTCTATCGCGGCGCAACGAGAAGAATATCAAAGGCAGTGAGATGTGTCAATAGGGGGTGCCCGGCCCCTACTCGAGCATGCCGTCAGCCAAGGCCAGGGGCCGCCAATTGAGTAAATCGGGCGCGTGCTTGCGGTTTCCATATGCCGGGTAGGATAGGGGCTATGAAGCAAAACCTGACCATGGAAGATGCACTGGAGTTGGTTTTGCAGGTAGCCAGACCGCTACAGGACATCGAACACCTACCGCTAGCCGCGAGCTATGGAGCGGTATTGGGCGCAGACCTGGCCTCAAAGGTCGACCACCCCTCGGTCAACGACACAGCAGTAGATGGCTATGCCTGCCTCGAGGCCGACACGCGCAGCGCTTCCCTGGGCAACCCGGTCAGGCTCGAGGTAACCGGGCAGTCCCCTGCCGGTAAGCCTTATGCAGGAAAGGTAGAGCCCGGGAAAGCAGTACAGGTCTTTACCGGCGCTCCCATTCCAGACGGGGCCGACGCTGTAATTCGGGTAGAAGATACCCTGCGAGAGGGGGATTTTGTGTGGCTGATGAAGCCCGCCTCGAGGGCCGACATTCGCCCCAAAGGCGCCGATCTGGTGCAGGGGCAGGCCTACCTGCACAAAGGCGATCTGCTCACGCCGGGGCGCGTGGGACTGGCTGCCGCGATGGGCTACGCCACCCTGCCGGTCATCCGACGGCCCCGTGTGGGCATCCTGTCTACTGGCGACGAAGTGGTCGAGCCGGGGGAGCCCTTGCCCTATGGTGGGGTCTACAACTCCAACAGCTACTCCGTAGCAGGCTTGGTAGCTGAGGCAGGCGGTGAGCCTGTCATTTTGCCAAAGATATCAGATGATGTAGAGAGTCTGCGCACCCAGTTGCGGCGAGCTGGGCAACTCGATCTGCTCATTACCACCGGTGGGGTTTCCATGGGGGCGTACGACATCGTGCGTCAATTGCTCGAGCGCGAGGGCGAAATTCTCTTCTGGAAGGTTCGAATACAACCCGGAGGCCCCTTGTTGTTTGCAACCTGGAACGGGCTGCCCCTGATGGGGTTGCCCGGCAACCCAGTATCGGCCATGGTCACGTTTTTACTTTTTGGGCGACCGCTGCTCTTCAGGTTGCTTGGACGCACCGATCCACCCTATAGCCGGCTCAGGGCCATAGCCGATACCCCCTTTGAGGCCAACCCCACCCGCCGGGCCTACCGCCGGGCGGTGCTGCGCTGGGTGGACGACCGCTACCGTGTAGCCACCACCGGCAATCAATCCAGTGCGGTGCTTAGGTCAATGGCCGTGGGCAATGCTTTGGTGGTGCTCGAGGCCGGGCGTTCGGCCCAGCAAGGTGAAGCTGTAGAGGTGATTCCTTTTCCGGGTGCCTGGTAGCCTCTCTTGACAAAACCCATTCCATCCCCCAGACTGCTAGGGTTGCGCTTACTCGAAACCGCAGGGTGCGGTCGAGCGCATGGTTCCCAAGCCGTACATCCTTACCCCTGGTACAGTCTGGACATTCGGTTCTTTCTGGGATGAGCGGCTCGAACCCTATAGGGTTGGTTTCGCCTACGTGGCATTCAGCCCACACCCAAAAAGGACGTTAGAAACATGGAGTTTTCCGCATTTACGTTGAGACCCGAGGTTGCCCAGGCCATCCAGGCCAAAGGTTTTACCACCGCCACCCCCATCCAGGCCGCGGCCATTCCGCTGGCCCTCGAGGGCAAAGATGTGCTGGGCCAGGCCCGCACCGGCACCGGCAAGACCCTGGCCTTTGGCATCCCCATCGCCAACCGGCTGGACGCGGCCCGCGAGCGCGGGCGCGCTCCCAGGGCCCTTATCCTCACCCCCACCCGCGAACTAGCCCTTCAGGTAGCCAAAGAGCTGGAGTGGCTGGCCCCCCACCTGACCATCACCCCCATCTACGGGGGCACCGGCTACGGCAAGCAGGCCGAAGCCCTCAAGCGCGGCACCGACGTGGTGGTAGCCACCCCAGGCCGGGCCATTGATTACCTCGAGCAGCGCGTCCTCGACCTTTCCAGAATTGAGATTGCGGTGCTGGACGAGGCCGACGAGATGCTCTCGATGGGCTTTGAGGAAGCCGTCGAACAGCTCCTGGAAGCCACCCCACCCACCCGCCAGACCCTGCTGTTCTCGGCCACCCTACCCACCTGGGCGCGCCGCCTCTCCGAGCGCTACCAAAAGGCGGCCATCCACATCAACGTGATCAAGGACGAGGCCATCTCCTACGAAGAAGTGGCCATTCAAGCGCCCATTCACAACCGCCTCTCGGTGCTTTCGGATCTGCTTTTCGCTTACGCCCCCGAGCGCACCATCGTTTTTACCAGCACCAAGGCCGAGTGCAACGACCTGGCCCTGGGCTTAGAAAGCCGCGCCCACAGCGCCGCTCCCATCCACGGCGATATGGGCCAGATTGACCGCGAACGGGTGATGGAGCGCTTCCGCAGCGGGGCGGTGAGCGTGCTGGTGGCAACCGATGTGGCCGCTCGAGGCCTCGACATCCCCGAGGTGGACCTGGTGGTGCACTACCGCCTGCCCGACCAAAACGAGTCATACCTGCACCGCTCGGGCCGCACCGGGCGGGCGGGGCGCTCGGGCAAGGTGGTGATTCTGTACGGCCCGCGTGAGAAGCGCGAACTGGAGACCCTCGAGCGCGAACTAAAGCGTAACTTCAAGCGGGTTAATCCCCCCACCCCCGAGGAGGTCATGGCCGCCAAGTGGGCCATGCTGGCCCGCCGCATCGCCAAGCAGCCCGAGGCCGATAAAAAGCTCTGGCGCGAACAGGCCGAACGCCTGATAGCCGAGGGCGGCGTCGACGCAGTGGCCGGTATGCTGGCCCTGATTCTGGGCGGCGCCCCCACCCCCAAGAGCCTGATTACCGGTGAGGAGAACTGGGTCACGGTCAAGCTCTCGGGTTCGCGTATCAGCGTGAACCGGGCGGTGGCGGTGTTGAAGAGCGCCGGCGCTGGGGAGATTGGCCGGATTCGCCTGGATGGGGATGTGGCCGCCTACGTGGACATCCGCCCCGAGGATCTGAGCAGGCTGGATCACACCGCGCTGCGCGACCTGCGCCTCACCAAGGCCACCGAGGTTCCCGCTGAAACCCGGCAGTCCGAGCGCCAGGGGCAGGGCTTCACGCGCGGTCAGGGCAAGCGCCAGGGTCAGGGTCGCCGCGAAGGAAGCAGCCAGCGCGAGCGGCCCTTCGAAAGCCCGTCCGAAAACCGCCGCGAAGGGGAACGCCGGCGGGTCGTGTACCGATAAACGACAGGAAAGACAGAGCCCTAAAACTGATATTTCCCCATCTTGGGGCCCCCGCGGGAAGCACAAATAGGTTCCTGAGCAAGAACACGCTGTTTTCTGCAACAGGCCAAGGCGCAAAGCTTCCCGTGGGGTACATGAAAGCCCCCTCGAGCGAGGGGGCTTTTTACTTCAGGCCTGCAAGCGCGGGCGGCGCGTCCGAGTGAGCAGCCAAATACCCGCCAGTAACAACAATAAGGGCAGCCCCCACTGGAGCAAAAACCCGAGCAGGCCCGCCGCCACGCCAATGGCACTGCCCACCACCCACAGCACCAGCCCCAGAAGGAGCCCCACCAGCAGCAGCGGGAAGAGCAGCACACCCAGCACCGCCAGCGCCGGTAAGGCCGCAACGGCCAGCACCACCCCCAGCACCGGCCCCAGCAAACCCGTGAGCAGCAGAACAGCCAGAATTACCAGCGACCACCCGAGGAGTTCCATACCCTGAGGGTAGCGCATCCAGGGGTGGGGGTCGTAAGCCCCCTTACACTTCAAAGCTCCTCATCCCCCTGACCCAGGCCCTGCTTGCGGAAGCGGTTTACCAGCATGGGCGAGAGCAGCGAGAGCCCCGCCAGCACCCACAAGCCAACAGCGATGGGGCTGCTGAACAGATAGCCCACGTCGCCGTTGCTGATGGTCATGGCCCGGCGCAGGTTGATCTCCATCAGGTAGCCCAGCACCAGGCCCAAAAGCACCGGGGCCAGGGGAAACTCGAGCTTGCGCATCAGGTAGCCCACCAGCCCGAACACCGCCATCAGGAGCAGATCGAAGGGGTTGTTGTTGACCGCATAAACCCCAATGAAGCTGACGGCCAGCACCGCCGGAATCAGGAACCAGGCCGGCACCGCCAGAAGCCGCACAAAAAGGCCCACCAGGGGGAGGTTTAGGAGCAACAGCACCGCGTTGCCCACGTACATCGAGGCAATCAGGCCCCAGACCACCTCGGGGTGCTGCTGAAACATCTGCGGCCCCGGCGTCACCCCCAGGCTCATCAGGGCCCCCAGCATGATGGCGGTGGTGCCGCTACCGGGCAGCCCCAGGGTGAGCAGGGGAATCATGGCCCCGCCCGCCGCGGCGTTGTTGGCCGACTCGGGGGCGGCCACCCCGCGCAGGTCGCCCTCGCCAAACCGGGCCTTGGAGCCCAACAGGCGCTTCTCGGTGGTGTAGGCCACAAAGCTGGCAATCGAGGCCCCCGCGCCGGGCAAAACCCCAATCAGGAAGCCCAGCACGCTGCTGCGCAGAATGGTGAGAAGCGAGGCCATGAAGTCCTTGAAGGAGAGGTAGATGCGCCCCACCTGGGCCCGCAGGGCCCCAGGGGTCTTCTCCTCCAGAAGCATCAGCACCTCGCTCACGGCGAAGAGGCCGATAGCCACCACCAGAAAATCCATGCCGTCCTCGAGCTGCAAGAAACCAAAGGTGTAGCGCGAGATGCCCGACTGGGGATCCTGGCCCACCGTGGCCAGCATCAGGCCAAAGCCCGTGGCAATCAGGGCTTTAAACAGGTTCTTGCCCGCCAGGGCCGAGAGGGTGGAGAAGCCAAAGACCATCAGGGCGAAGTACTCGGCCGGCCCGAAGCGGATGGCCCACTGGGCCAGCAAGGGGCCCAGGGTCATCAGGCCCACCACCGAGAGGGTTCCGGCGATAAACGAGCCCCAGGCGGCCATGGCCAGGGCCGGGCCGGCTTTGCCCTGCTTGGCTAGCTTGTTGCCGTCAATTGCCGTGACCACTGACGAGGTTTCGCCGGGGATGTTGAGCAGGATGCTGGTGGTGGAGCCGCCGTACATGGCCCCGTAGTAGATGCCGGCCAGCAGAATCAGGGCCGACTCGGGCGGCATCTTGAGGGCAAAGGTGAGGGGCACCAGCAGGGCCACCCCGCTGATGGGGCCGATGCCGGGCAGCACCCCGATGAGCGTGCCCACCAGGCAGCCCAGCACCACCAGGAGCAGGTTAAGGGGCTCTAAGGCCACCCCAAAACCGTTTAGAAGCGCTTGCAGGATGTCCATAGACCGCTCCTATCCGAAAATCCGGCCCGCCGGCAGGGTTACCCCCAGGCCTTCGGTGAACAGGAAGTAGACCGCCAGCGTAAAGGCCAGCGCCCCTAAAAGCCCCTGCCACCAGCGCGCCCCAAACAAAAGCGAGAGCAGGGTCATCTCGAGGGTGGTGGTGAGGATAAAGCCCAGCGGAACCACCAGGTAGGCGTAGGCCATCAGGCTCAGGAGCACCAGCCCCAGCACCGGCCAGAAGCGCGGGGCCGGCCAGGTGGGGTTGGGGTCGGGTTTGAAAATCAGCCACAGGGCCGAAAGCCCCACCAGAGTGGCGATGATGTACGGAAAAGGCCGGGGGCCCAGCGGGTCGGAGAGGAAGCCCACCTGCATCCGGCTGGCCTCGAGGCCATACCCCAGGGCCAGTAACAAAATCAGGATGCCTACGATGCGTTCGGTCATAAAGGAGGCTCAAACGTATGGCCGACAGCCAGCAGCGGTGGGCCCTGGGCTATCGGCCATAAATGCTTAGGGGCTAGCGGATGATGCCCAGCTCACGGGAAAGGTTGCGGAACTGGTTGACCTGGCGGTCGATAAAGACCTGGAACTCGGCCCCGGCCATGAAGAACTGGCCCAGGCTGTTCTGCTCGCGAATCCTGGCCCACTCGGGGCTGCGCTCCACCTGGCGCAGAGCCCTGAGCCAGAACTCGTAGGCCTCAGCGGGCATGTTCTTGGGCACATAAAAACCGCGCCAGACCACCCACTCCACGTTGTAACCCAGCTCTTTGAGGGTGGGCACGTTGGCGTAGGGCGCGGGGAGGCGGCGCGGCGACATCACCCCTAGCACCCGCACCGTACCGGCCTCCACCTGGGCACGCAGCTCCGAGGCATCCCCAGCAAACACCTGGATGAAGCCGCCCAGCAAGGAGGTCAGGGCCTGGCCGCCGCCGTCGAAGGGCACATACTTGACCGAGCGCGGCTCGAGGCCCACCGCCCGGCCCAGCAGCAGCACCTTCATGTGATCCTGACCGCCCACGGCGCTGCCACCACCCACCGCAATCTTGCTGGGGTCGGCTTTCCAGGCTGCTACCAGCTCCTGCATGGTTTTCCAGGGGGCGTCGGCCTTAACCGCTACCAGGCCAAAGTCGGCAGCGATGGCCCCTAACCAGCGCACATCGCGTTCGGTAAAGCGGCTGAACTGCCCCTGGGCCAGGCGCACCGTGGTGGCCGGGCTGGCTGCCACAATCAGGTTGGGGTCGTCGCTCCGCTGGGTAACCACATTGGCATAGGCCACCCCCCCACCACCACCGGTTACGTTGGTGGTTTTAATCGGCTGGGTCACGATCTTGAGGTCTTGCATGACCTGGGCCACGCTGCGGCAGGTGAAGTCCCAGCCGCCTCCAGCGCCAGCGGGCGCGATACACTCAGGGTTGCGTGGGGTGAACTGGGCCAACGCCCCACCAACAGTTAGTACAACCACGGCCAACGTTACCCATCGCATCGTCTGTCCTCCTAGTTCAGCAAAAATCGCCAGAGGTGTTGAGTGTCTAAGATTCTATCCCGCTGGCCCTGCCCGTCAAGACCGCCGGGTACCCAGCAGAATAGAACCCTCGAGGCTCTTTAGCAGGGCCTCCCTCGAGCGCTCGAGGTGCTTCTGTAAGAAGCTCGCGGCCTCCTCGGCCTGCCCCTGCTGCACCAGCTCAATCAGGTGCAGGTGGTCGCTCAGGGCCTGGTCGGCCCCCTGTGGGCGGGTGATCTCGAGGTAGCGGGCCCGGTAGATGCGCTGCAGAACCTGGGCCAGCGAGGCCACCACAAAGCGGTTGCCGGTGAGCTTGGCCAGGGCCAGGTGGAAGTCGGTGGCTTTCTCTAGCTCCACCTCGGGGTCGAGGTCGGCCTCCACCGAGGCCAGCAGCTCCCGAAGCTGGCGGGCGTTGGGCCGTCGGGCCGCTGCCACCCGGATAATCTGGCCCTCGAGCCAGTGGCGAAACTCAAAGGCTTCCTCCAGCTCGGCCAGGTCGAGGGGGGCCACCGTATAAACCCGCCCGGTGCGCTGCGCCAGCCCTTCGCGGAATAGCTGCTGGATGGCCGCCCGGATGGGCGTGCGGGAGACCGCCAAGATTTCTTCCAGTTTGCGCTCAACCAGGGGCTCGCCGGGCTTCAACTCCAGCGACAGGATCATCCGGCGTAGACGACGGTAGGCTTCTTCGGTTTGTGGAGCAAGCATAGCGTATGTCAGGATATGCTACCCGCTTTGGTATACCATCTCAACTCGAGCCCACACAAGCCGCCCCCTACACCGACCGGGCAGGGCCAGCCCCCGCCAGGGCCAGAATTTTCTGATCCAGCCTCGATAAGGGCCGGCGCACCGGGTTCTCTCCGGCCACCCAAGGGGCCCTGTAGACCCGAATGTGCAGCTTTCGGTGGGTAAACTCGTGGCGCACAGGGCCCACCAGCTCGGCCGAATCCAGACCGAAGCGGGCCAGCAGGCGCTCCAGGGCCCCCGGCCCTTCCTCCATCGGAACCCCCCACAGTCCGCCTAAAACCGGCCCCTGCCGCTGTTCCAGATAAACCCCTTCGGGCCCCTGCAGTACCAGCGCAACCAGCTCGAGGCTTTTCTGCTTGCGTACCCTGGAGGCCGGGTAGCGCGCAGGGCTGGCCTTCCCCTGGCAGAACGCGGCCACCGGACAGCCCCCGCAGCCTGGGTTCTGGGGCGTGCAGACCGTGGCCCCCAGTTCCATCAGGGCCTGGTTCCAGTCACCAGGGCGAGCATCTTTTTGTTGCACCAGAGCGGATAAAAGTGCATCGGCAGCCTCCTGCACCTGCTTTGGGGTGGGATGTTCCCAGGCCAAAAGGCGCGATAGCACCCGCCGCACGTTGCCATCCACCGCTGCCGCCGGCTCCCCAAAGGCAATGGAGGCTACCGCCGCTGCGGTGTAGGGGCCAATGCCCGGTAGGGCCCGCAGCCCCCGGGCCGACTGGGGGAGCACGCCCCCCGCGGCCACCACCTGCTGGGCCAGGCGGTGCAGGTTGCGGGCCCGGGTGTAGTAGCCACACCCCTGCCAGGCCTCTAGCACCGCTTCCTGCTCGGCCTGGGCCAGGGCCTCGAGGGTGGGGAAGCGCTGTAAGAAGCGATGGTAGTAGGGAATGGCCTGCTCGACCCGGGTCTGTTGCAGAAGCACCTCCGAGAGGAGAACCCTGTAGGGGTCTGGCTCGCCCCGCCAGGGCAGCTTGCGCTGGTGGCGTTGATACCAGGTAAGCAGGGCGCTGTGTAGATCGCTGGCCATGGGAACAATCGAGCGCTGCGGGTTGGCGACAAGCGCTAGCCCAGCAGTTGGCGGTGCACCACCATCAAGCAGCGGTTCTGCACCACCTGAATCCCGGCCCGCCGCAGGGTTTCAGCAAAGGCCTCGTTCACAATACCCGACTGCAGCCAGACCAGCCTGGGCCTGGCCGCCAGAATATCGTCCAGGTGCCCTGTCAGGGCCTCGCTGCGGCGAAACACGTCCACGATGTCTATGGGCTGTTCCAGATCGGTTAGCTGGCTGACCACCGTCCGGCCCCAGAGCGTTTGTCCGGCGTAGGCCGGGTTAACCGGTAGCACGGTGTAGCCTTTGCGGGCCAGGTAGTCGGGCACGTAAAAGGCAGCTTTGGCGGGGTTGGGGTGAGCGCCCAGCACCGCTATGGTGCGGGCCTGGAGTAAAAACTCGCGCAGGTTTTCCATGCTGGCCCACCTCCCAAGGGGCTACGGCCCCCGCAACAGCGCCACCATCTCCTCATGGCCCGCCTCCAGGGCAATATCCATCACCGTTTTGCCCTGGAAGTTCTTCCAGCCCAGGTCGGGGCGGGCGTGTTCCAGCAGCCAGCGCGCCACCGCCGTATCACCCCGGCTTACCGCCAGGCTGAGGGCCATACCGCTGCCCTCCCGCGCACCGTGGGAAAAGACCAGCTCGAGCATCGCGGGCTGGCTCGAGAGGGCCGCATGCGGCAAGAGCGGAATTCCGTGGGCGCTTTTGTGCTGGGCCAGCGCAGGCTCGCGCTGTAACATCTCCCGAACGGTTTCCAGCTCGCCCAGCATGGCCGCCGTGGAGATTTCCAGGGGGGCGCCTCGAGCCAGCAAATACAGGGCAATCTCCCGGTTCCCCACATGGGCTGCCGCCTGAATGGCCGTCTCGGTATCGCCGGGCTTCCACTCGTGCGCCCGATTGAGCAGCTCCGGGGTTTCTGCCAGCATGGCCTGTACCCTGGCTAGGTCGCCGTGGGCAGCCAGTATAAACTCACGGATGCGTTCAGGCGTAGGGTGCATGGTCATAGCGTACCGCAGGTTATGCGAATCGCTCCGGGTGGGTGGCCTGGTACAGCCGCCAGGCCTCCCAGTCGCGGGGGAGGGCCTGGGCCTCGGCCCAGTACCAGAAAGGCATCAGCATCGAGCGCGCGGTGCGGGTCTCGTGGTAGAAGATGTCGGCCCCCAGGCCTCCTGCTTCCATCAGGCCGGAGTCGTAGTAGGCCTGCAAAGCGGCTTGCAGGTTGTAGGGGATCTGGCGAAAATCTACCTGCACGTGGTTCTCCCCTATTTCCACCACCACATACTGGGCCCGCACATCGCCGTTGAAGGGGGCCCCCACCGCCCCGCTGTTGAGCACCAGGGCCTCGCCCAGCTGGTACATAAAAGGGCGGTGGGTGTGCGAGCCCACCAAAAGCCGTGCCGGGTAGTCCTCGCTGATCTCGGTGAGGGTGCCGAGGGTCTGGTGTTCGTCGTAGCCCTCGCGGTAGTGGCGGGGCGAGCCGTGGGTGGCCCGCACCAAAACCCGCTCGCCAAGGCCCTCGGCTTTTTCCAGCCCAAAGGCTCGCCGGGGGGCTTCTCCAATAGCCACCTGAAAGGGTAGGTTGCCCAGCCAGTCCAGGTGATCCTGGGATAGCTGGGCCACCGACCAGGCGGTGGGCTCGAACAGGGGGTCGGCGTAGAGATCGCTGAGGGCAGGATCGCGCTGGGCCCATTTGACCAGGAGGTCGTCGTGGTTGCCCAGGGTAAACCAAAACCCCTCGGGGGCCAGGGCCCGCCCTTCTTTGGAAGAGGAAAGATTGAGCAAACGCTCCAGCACCTCGCGGTTGGAGGGGCCCCGGTTGACCAGGTCGCCGTTGACGATCACCAGATGGGCTCGAACCTCCTTCAGGTCGGCCAAAACGGCCTCGAGCGCCGGAAGATTGCCGTGGATATCTGCAAGAACCGCAACGCGCATGGTTAGTTTACCGGGGCAAACGGGTTCCCCTGGATGGTGATGATGCCGGTGACCAGAGCCACGATGGCCAGAAGGCTGACCACGCTGAGGGCCTGCAGGAGCAGCCAGAAAAAGTCGCGCAGCCCCCACAGGGGGGAGGTTTTGGGGGTTTGGCGCAGGGCCAGAAAGCCCATCAGGGCCACAACCCACAAAAACGCCAGGACAACCAGCGCTCTGCCCACAGTTTATTCAGGATAGCAGCGAAGCTCCGCTTCAAATAGAAGGGGGCTCTCCATCCTCGAGCAAAGTTCGGGGCTACTTACCTTCCGACTGGTCGGGGTTTGGCCCATTCCCAGGGTTGGTGCTGCTCGAGCCCGGCGTACCGCTTCCTGGCTGGGGGTTTCCTGGGGGTGGCGTGGGGGTGGAAGGTGGGGTTGTTGACCCCGCGCCCACGCTGGCCCAGGCGTAAGAAGAACGCAGCAGCTCCAGGTCTTTTTGATCCACCACCCCATCGCCGTTGAGGTCGCCCTCGAGCCTCTGGGCTTGAGGGGACGGCGCAGGCGCGACCTGGCCCTGCGGGGCGTTGGCGGGTTCGGGCTGGGCGGGTTGCGCCTGTTCAGGTGGGGCTTGTCCAGGTTGAGGAGGCGGCGCCTGTCCAGGTTGGGTTGGCGATGCCTGTCCAGGCTGAGGCGGCTGCGCCGGCTCCGACGCCGTTTGATCGGCGGGTGCGGCTGGAGGCGTCTGCTGGGTCGTACCGGCGGCCTGGTTCTCGCTGGCAGGTGCGGTGGGGCTTCCCTGGCTCTGGGGTGGATTGTTCTCAGAGGTGGGCGGGCTGGCCGGGGTTAGGCGGCGACCCCAGTTGCGGGCGATGGCCTCGAGGTCGCTGTATCCATACTTTCCCTCGCTGGCCGTGCGCTCGATGGCCTGGGCATTGCCGGCCAACTTGCCGTTTTTGTCGTAGAAGGCCACCCGGGTCTCACGGAAGCTCACCTCGGGCCGGACTTTCTTGTCGGGTAGGGGGGTTGCGGTAAAGCGGAAGGCCTCGAGGTCCTTGCGCGGGCTGGTAAAGACCGCATCAATGTCCACCAAGCCCTTTTCTTCATCGTAGCGCAGCACATACAGCAGGCTGGCATCAGCTTTAAAGCTGTCCAGGGCCAGCTTGAGCTCCTTGAGGGGAATCTGCGCCCGGAACCCCCGGGCCTCGCGGTCGCGCACCCGGAACAGGTAGGGGAAGGGGTCGGAGACCTCGGCCAGCGGGAAGACCTGGTCGAGCCGGGGCGGCGGGGTCTCGCCGATCACCAGGGTGACCTTCTGGGTGCGGTTGGAAAGGTTGGCGTCCTCCACGCTCACTATAAGCTCGAAGCTGCCTTTTTCCTGCGGCGTGCCGCTGATGCGACCGTTGCTGTAGACCAGCCCCCTGGGCAGGTTGCCCTCGAGGGTGAACCGGTAGGGCCGCACCCCCCCGTCGGCGGTAAGGGTGGTGTTGTAGGGTTCGTCCACATAGCCGGTGTCGAATCGGAGGATGAGGCGCAGGGGCTGGCGGCTCTGGTTGTTCTGGCTGTCCGAACCGCAGGCTGCGAGCAGAATACCCAGGAAGACCAGCCCTCCCAGCAATAAGACCCTGCCCAATACCGGTCGCTTGCGCATGCCTTAAGTTTAGACCTCCAGATGAACGCTGGTTGTGAAAATGGCCGGGCCGCTGCCCTTGTATAGTGTGGGGCATGAGTGTTAAGCCCGACTGGTGGATTCGCGAAAAGGCCAAACAAGGCATGATTGAGCCGTTCGAAGAGCGGCTGGTGCGCGACGGGGTGATCAGCTATGGGCTCTCGAGCTTCGGCTACGACCTGCGGGCGGCGCGGGAGTGGAAAATTTTTGCCAACGTATTCCACACCATCGCCGACCCCAAGGGCCTCGACCCCAAGAGCTTCGTGGACTACGAGGGCGACGAGGTGATCATTCCGCCCAACTCCTTCGTGCTGGCGCGCAGCATGGAGTACATCCGCATGCCCGATAACGTGCTGGCCATCGCCATCGGCAAAAGCACCTACGCCCGGGTGGGCATCGTGGCCAACATCACCCCCCTGGAGCCGGGCTGGGAGGGGCACGTCACGCTCGAGTTCTCCAACACCACCCCCCTGCCGGCCAAGATGTACGCCGGCGAGGGGGTGGTACAGCTAGTGTTCTTCGAGGGCGAGCGCCCCGAGGTGACCTACCGCGACCGCAAAGGCAAGTACCAGGGCCAGACCGGCATTACCCTGCCCCGCATCTGAAACCTGGCGCGTTCTCATCCGGGCCGGTAGACTGGGTGGGATGCGCGCCGCTCTGCTAATCGCCGCTCTGCTGGCCCTGGCCATCGCCGCTTTCTTCCTCTGGCAAGGCAGCGGCGGAGCACAGAGAGGCTTTGGAGGAAAGATGGAAGCCCTGCCCTACAAGTCCGACCAGCCGGTGACCCGGTTTGCCAAGCCCGAACAGGTGATTGACCCGACCAAGTTCGACTACTACGCCGAGATCGAGACCAGCAAAGGCCGAATCGGCATCGATTTGTTCGAGAACGAGGCCCCCATCACCGTCAACTCCTTCGTGTTTCTGGCCCTTCATCGCTACTTCGAGGGGGTTGTGTTCCACCGGGTGATTCCGGGGTTTGTGGCCCAGACCGGCGACCCCACCGGCACCGGCATGGGCGGCCCCGGCTACCAGTTTGGCCTCGAGGTCACCCCCAAGCTCAACTACGACAAAAAAGGCGTGCTCGGCATGGCCCGCACCATGGACCCCAACTCCAACGGCAGCCAGTTCTTCATCACCTACGGCCCTACGCCCAACCTTAATCAGCAGTACACCATTTTCGGGCAGGTGGTGGAGGGGATGGAGGTGGTCGAGCGCATCGCCCCCACCGAGGGCCCCCAGGCCAGCCGGGAACGCGACAAAATCCTCTCGGTGAAGATTTTTGCCAAAAATAAATGATCCCCGAAGGCACCCGCTACTTTTTGCCCCCGGAAGCCCGCCTGCGCCGCGAACTACAAGAACGCCTGGCCAACCTGCTGTATAGCTGGGGCTATGAGCCGGTGGAGCTGCCGGCCCTC
>Ga0209479_1001921_pt1 | contig 16848 bp, 31 predicted proteins | sample DewCreD2012metaG_2_FD_184112 | JGI IMG/M metagenome (GOLD analysis project Ga0209479, IMG submission 184112) | Hot spring sediment bacterial and archeal communities from British Columbia, Canada, to study Microbial Dark Matter (Phase II) - Dewar... ...
GGGGACAATGTGCAGTTGATGGTGGAGTTGATTACGCCGATAGCGATGGAGAAGGAGTTGCGGTTTGCGATTCGGGAGGGGGGTCGGACCGTCGGAGCAGGCGTCATCAGCGAGATCCTCGAATAGAGGTAGGGAGGAGGAGATGACCACACAGAAGATCAGGGTCTGCCTAAAATCTTATGATCACAAACTTCTGGATAAGTCCACCGCTGAGATTGTGGAGACGGTTCGGAGAACAGGGGCAAGCGTGGCAGGTCCAATTCCCCTTCCTACAAAGATCAGCAGGTATACCGTATTAAGGTCCCCTCATGTAGATAAGAAATCAAGGGAACAGTTTGAAATTAGAACTCATAAACGATTGATCGATATCCTGGAACCTACTCAACAGACGGTGGATGCACTCATGAAACTTGAGCTGGCCGCCGGAATCGATGTGGAAATCAAATTATAAGGGATAGCGTGATGAATCAGAGATTAGGAATCCTCGGCAGAAAGATCGGGATGACTCAGGTTTTTCAAGAGGATGGTTCTCCTGTTCCAATCACTTTGGTCGAGGCAGGTCCTTGCTGGGTGATTCAAAAGAAAACCCGCGAAAAGGATGGCTACGAAGCCATTCAACTGGGGTTTCTTCCCAAGAATTCAAAGAGAGTCAATAAACCTCTACTGGGTCATCTTAAAAAGGCCGGAGTGGGCGGAGTCACTTATCTCCGAGAGCTTCGGGTAGAGGATGCCTCAGGATTTGAAGTGGGTCAAGAGATCCGGGTCGATATGTTTAAAGCGGGTGAATATGTGGATGTGACAGGATATTCCAAGGGAAGAGGATTTGCGGGAGTGATGAAACGTCATGGATTTCATGGAGCCCCGGGATCCCATGGGACCCATGAATATTTTCGTCACGGAGGATCGGTAGGTTCAGCCACTTACCCTCACCATGTGTTTAAAGGAAAGAAGATGCCGGGTCATTATGGGAACAGTCGAGTGACCCTTCAGAATATTCAGATCCATGAGGTGAAAGCCGATCAAAACTTGATCCTTCTTAGAGGGGGAATTCCCGGGGCCCGCAACGGGCTTGTGCTGATTCGAAGTGCTAAAAAGAAAGGTTCAAAGAAAGGCTCGGGTTAAGGAAGAAAGAGGATGACTGCATTTCCAGTATTTAATATTCAACAGGAGAAGGTCAGGGAGATTGAACTGGATGATCGAATCTTTGATGCCAAGATAAACCCTTCTCTCTTCTATGAGAGTGTGCGGTTTTACTTGGCCGCGCAGAGAAAAGGAACCGCAGCGACCAAGAATAAGGCCTTGGTTCGCGGTGGTGGGAAAAAACCCTGGCGACAAAAAGGGACTGGAAGGGCTCGCGCAGGATCTCGACGATCTCCTCTCTGGAGGGGTGGGGGGACTATCTTTGGTCCCATGCCGAGAGACTATTCGATCTCCCTTCCCAAAAAAGTGAAGAGGGCTGCCCTTCGAGCTGCCCTGACTCTGAAGCGTCAAGAGGGGAAATTGATCCTTCTCGATCAATTTCCCTTAAATGGATTTAAGACTCGACAGGCTCTTGAAATCCTAAAGAAGTTTGATATCTCCAATGCCCTTATTGTGAGTGCCGAAAAGAATCCCTACTTAGAACGATCCATTCGGAATATCCCCGGAATAGAGCATGTGAGGCTTGAGAATTTACAGACTTACGATATCCTTAACCATGACCATCTGGTTCTCTTAAGCGAGGCGTTGGAGAAGATTCAGGGAGCACTCCTATCATGAAGGAACCTCAACAGATTATTCGAAGACCTCTGATCACAGAGAAAAGTACCCACCAGAAAGAGGAGAGCCGCCAATATGCTTTTGAGGTGGATCCAAAGGCCAATAAGATTGAGATTAAGGCAGCCGTTGAACAACTGTTTAAGGTGAAAGTGATAAAGGTTCGGACCCTCAATGTCCTTGGAAAGATAAAGAGGCTTGGAAGGAGATATGGAAAGAGACCGGATTGGAAAAAGGCTATCGTGACATTGAGAGAAGGGGACCGGATTGACTTTTTCGAAGGGGCATAATGTTTTTAATTAAAAACGGAATAAGGAAGTTTGAAATGATTGGTTTCGTTTTTTCATGTTTCTGGTGCGCTGAGGAGTGAAACGATGGGACTGAAGAGCTTTCGACCGACCTCCCCTGGCAGACGGTTTATGACCGTTTCAGATTTTGAAGAGATCACTTCTATAGAACCCGAGAAGAGTCTTCTGGTTCCTTTAAAAAAGACCGGAGGCCGAAATTGCTATGGAAGGATTACCGCATGGCATCGGGGGGGAGGTCACAAAAGGTTATATCGGATCATCGACTTTAGAAGGGATAAGAGAGAGATTCCAGCAAAAGTGGTCTCGATTGAGTATGATCCCAATCGTTCTGCCAGGATCGCCTTGCTCGTCTATAAAGATGGGGAAAAACGCTATATCCTTGCCCCTGACCAATTGAAGGTAGGGGATGAAGTCATCGCCAGTCCCAATGCAGATATTAAACCTGGGAATGCTCTCCCTTTGAAGAATATTCCGACAGGGACACTCATCCATAATATTGAACTTAAGATTGGGAAAGGAGGTCAGCTCATTCGAAGCGCTGGAGCGGCTGGGCAGTTGATGGCCAAGGAAGGGAAGTATGCACAAATCAAACTTCCTTCTGGTGAGGTTCGATTAGTCCTGCAGGAATGTTATGCGACCATCGGTCAGGTGAGTAATATTGAACATGAGAATATTTCCTTGGGAAAGGCAGGACGCTCACGATGGTTAGGAAGACGTCCAGTGGTTAGAGGAGTAGCGATGAACCCCATTGACCATCCTCTCGGAGGGGGTGAGGGAAAGAGCTCCGGAGGAAGACCCGCTTGCAGCCCATGGGGTGTCCCGGAAAAGAAGACAAGAAGGAATAAATCGACAGATAAATATATTTTAAAGAGGAGAGATTAATGGCCCGTTCGCTCAAGAAGGGACCCTTTGTCGATGCGCACTTACTGAAAAAGATCGAAGAGGCTCGAAGGTCCAAAGAACCAAAGGTGATCAAGACCTGGTCAAGACGCTCCACGATCATTCCTTCGATGGTGGGTCTGACTTTTGCTGTCCATAATGGGAAGAAATTTATTCCTGTCTTTGTGACCGAGGAGATGGTGGGTCATAAATTAGGAGAATTTTCTCCAACCCGGACCTTCCATGGACATTCGGGGGATCGTAAAACGAAAGTAAAAGGGAAGACAGGATAGGGGGAAGGGAAAAGGAATGGAAGTCAGGGCGAGGTTGAGATTTGCACGATTAGCTCCGAGGAAGGCAAGGTTAGTTGCGGACCTGATTCGGGGGAAGGGTTCGGAGGAGGCGATCAATATTCTCTCTTTCACGAAGAAGGCGGCTTCACGGGTGATTCTTAAATTATTGAGATCAGCGATTGCTAATGCTCAGCAGAAGAAGACCATTGATCTCGACCGGCTCTACATCAAAAGAATCACGGTAGACCAGGGGCCCACTTGGAAGCGTTATATCCCTCGTGCCCTCGGTCGGGCTACCATGATCCGGAAAAGGACGAGTCATATTACTATTATTCTGGATGAGAGGTGAAAGGAGGAAGCGCCTTGGGTCAAAAAGTTCATCCCATTGGGTTTCGATTAGGTTATATCAAGGATTGGAATTCTCGGTGGTTTGCCGAGAAGGATTACCCCCAACTGCTGATCGAAGATATCAAGATTCGAGACTTTCTGAAGAAAAGGCTTTACCATGCGGGAGTCTCAAAGATTGAGATTGAACGAGCTGCGAGCAAGGCGAAGAAGGTAAAGGTAACGATCCATACGGCGCGACCTGGTATTATCATTGGGAAGAAAGGAGCAGAGGTAGAAAACCTCAAGAATGAGCTCCAAAGGATGACCCAGAAAGAGGTGTTTATTAATATTCAGGAGGTCAAGCGGGCCGAACTTGATGCCCAATTGGTTGCAGAAAATGTGGCCCTCCAGCTGGAACGGCGAGTCGGATTTCGAAGGGCCATGAAGAGAGCGGTGACCTCCGCGATGAAATTGGGAGCCAAAGGGATCAAAATCGCTGTATCAGGAAGACTGGGAGGAGCGGAGATGGCCAGAAGTGAGTGGTATCGCGAGGGACGAGTTCCCCTTCACACCCTTCGAGCAGATATTGATTATGGACTCGCTGAGGCCAAGACAACCTATGGGGTCATCGGGGTTAAGGTTTGGATTTTTAAGGGAGAAGTCTTCCCCACCCGAGAAGGGGAGGAGCGACCTATATAAATGAGGGAATTTTAAAACCCGACAGTCCATGTTTGATTAAGGGAATATATCATTATGTTGATGCCGAAGAAGACAAAATATCGAAAGATGCAGAAAGGAAGGATGAAAGGAGCGGCCTATCGTGGAAACACCCTCAACTTTGGTGACTATGGACTTCAGGCCCTCGAATGTGGGTGGTTGACTTCGAGACAGATTGAGGCGGCACGAATTGCGATTACTCGATTCATTAAGAGAACGGGACGGGTATGGATCCGAATCTTTCCTGATAAGCCCATTACGAAAAAGCCGGCAGAGACTCGGATGGGAAAAGGAAAAGGACCCCCTGAGGATTGGGTGGCAGTGATCCGACCAGGACGAATTCTCTATGAAATGGAAGGAGTTCCAGAAGAAAGGGCGAGAGAGGCCTTCCTTTTGGCATCCCATAAACTCCCCATCAAGACAAGATTTGTAGCCAGGGGGGTCCATTCATGAAAGCAAAAGAGCTCAGAGCCCTGAGTGAAGGAGAACTGTTAGAAAAGGAGAAGACCCTTCGAGAAGAGCTTCTTAATCTTCGATTTCAACATGCCACAGGACAGCTCGAGAATGTGGCAAGAATCTCTCAGGTCAAGAAGGAGATCGCTCGAATTAAGACCATCCTTCGTGAGAAGGGTTTAGGGAAAGGGAAGTGAGGGATATGGGAGAGCGAGGAAAGAGAAAGACATTGATCGGTGTTGTCACCAGTGACAAGATGGATAAGACCGTCGTCGTCATGGTGAATCGTTTGGTACTTCATCCTGTCTACAAAAAATATATACGGAAGAGGAAAAAGGTAAAGGCCCACGACGAGAGGAACGAATGCCGTGTGGGAGATAAAGTCTTGCTGATCGAGAGTCGGCCTCTCAGTCGGGAAAAGAGATGGCGAGTGAAAGAGATATTGGAAAAGGCCGCTTGAACAGGAGTGGATGATGATTCAGATGAGGACCATTCTTGAAGTTGCTGATAATTCGGGAGCCAAAAAGGTAGGGTGCATCAAAGTCTTAGGGGGAACTCGCAGAAAATATGCTACCCTTGGCGATGTCATCGTCGTTTCGGTAAAGGATGCGCTCCCAAATTCTAAGATTAAAAAAGGGGATGTGGCCCGGGCCGTGATTGTGAGGACCAAAAAAGAGGTTAGACGTCCTGATGGTTCCTATATCAAGTTCGACGACAACTCAGCGGTCCTGATCAACCCTCAGGGAGAACCCATTGGCACTCGAATCTTTGGCCCGGTGGCCAGGGAACTACGAGCGAAAAAATTTATGAAGATCATTTCATTGGCCCCAGAGGTTCTGTAAAAGTGAGGAGATAGGATGATCGGTCCTAAGTTTCATATCAAGAAGAATGATCTGGTCATGGTCATTGCTGGAAAGGAAAAGGGGAAAAGCGGTCGGGTATTACGAACCCTGCCCGAAAAAGAGAGGGTGATTGTTGAGAAGATAAACTTTGTAAAACGGCATACCCGTCCTCATGGTCGACAGAGACAGGGAGGAATTCTTGAGAAAGAAGCGCCTCTTCATATCTCTAACGTGATGCTCCTTTGTGAAAAGTGCAATAAACCCGTCCGAATTGGTTATCGGATCATCGAAGAAGGCAAAAAGGTTCGATTCTGTCGAAAATGTGGAGAGCTGTTTGATAAGTAGGTGAGAGTATGGCCAAGTTAAAGGAGATCTATCAGGAGAAGGTCGTTCCTGCTTTAATGAAACGATTTAATTATAAAAACAGGATGGAGGTTCCCAGGCTTGAAAAGATTGTCATTAATATGGGGCTTGGAGAAGCGATCCAGAATATTAAGATTTTAGATTCTGCCGTCCAAGAGCTGAGTCTCATTACAGGACAGAAACCGGTGATCACCAAAGCGAAGAAGTCCATTGCTCAATTTAAATTGAGAGCAGGGATGCCGATAGGGGTGATGGTGACCCTTCGGAAAGATAGAATGTATGAGTTCTTTAATCGCCTGGTCAATGTCGCTTTGCCGAGGGTAAGAGACTTTAAAGGGGTATCAGGAAAATCCTTTGATGGGAGAGGAAATTATGCCTTAGGAATTCGCGAGCAGCTCATCTTTCCCGAGATCCGGTATGATAAGATTGATAAAGTGAAAGGGATGAACATTGTGATCGTCACCACGGCAAAGACGGATGAGGAAGGCAAGGAGTTGTTGAGGCTTTTAGGGATGCCGTTTCGGAATTAGGAATCCTAATGGGTGAAATCTTTGGAACGATTTAGGAGGAGACGCCTTTGGCTAAACTTTCTTTAATGATTAAGGCTCAGAGACCCCAGAAGTTTAAAGTCCGTCAATACAATCGATGCCCGCTCTGTGGGAGACCCAGGGCTTTTTTACGAAAGTTTAATATGTGTCGGATCTGTTTCAGGAAACACGCCTCTCAGGGAGATATTCCTGGGGTTATTAAGGCCAGTTGGTAAAGAGGGAGCCCTTATGTCCATGACTGATCCAATCGCCGATATGTTTACCATCATTCGCAATGGTTCGAAAGCTGGATTTGAGAAGGTAGAGGTTCCTTACTCTCGGATCAAACATGAGATCGTAAAAATTCTCAAGGGAGAAGGATTTATTAAGAACTTTAAAGTCCTTTCGGGAGAGAATCAACATCGAAAGATTCAAATCTTTCTAAAGTATGATGAGAACCGCAAAGGGGTCATCCATATTCAACGGGTCAGCAAACCCGGTCGCAGGGTTTATGTCGACACGGACCATCTCCCCTCTGTAAGAGGAGGCTTGGGAATTTCCATCCTTTCCACCTCCAAAGGAATCCTTACGGATCAGATGGCAAGGAAATATCATGTAGGAGGAGAGGTTCTCTGTTACGTCTGGTAGATTATTTTAGGAGTGATTATGTCACGCATTGGAAAGATGCCTATTATTTTGCCAAAAGGGGTCACCGTCAGCTGTGATCATTCAAAGGTAGAGGTCAAGGGCCCCAAAGGGCAGCTCATCCACCCTCTTCCTTCAGGGATTTCTGTCTTCGTGGATGGAGAGAGACTCTTCGTTCAACGTTCCAATGATCAACGTTCCTTAAAGGCCCTCCATGGACTGACCCGTAGCATCATTGCCAATATGGTGACAGGAGTGTCACAGGGCTTTGAGAAGAAACTTGAGATTGTGGGGGTTGGATTTCGGGCAGAGACCCAAGGAAACGATCTTAAGCTTTCCCTGGGTTTTTCCCATCCTGTGCTTTTTCCATTACCAGAAGGAATAAAGGCGGAGGTAGAGAGACAGACCCTTATTACCCTTAAAGGGATTGATAAACAGTTATTGGGAAATGTGGCAGCCAAACTCCGTTCCATTAAACCTCCGGAACCCTATAAAGGGAAGGGAATCCGTTATCTTGGAGAACGGGTGCGTAAGAAGGTAGGGAAGACGAAGGCGTAAGGAGAAGATTGGGAAACCCATGAAGAGTAAGAAGCTGCTGGCGAGGATGAAAAGAAAGAGGAGAGTTCGAGGTCGGATTCAAGGCACAGAACAGCGGCCCCGTCTGAATGTCTTTCGAAGTTTAAAACATATCTACGCCCAGGTCATTGTGGATTCGACCGGAAATACCTTGGTTTCAGCCTCTACCCTTAGCCCTGAAATTAGGGGGATTCTCCGCTCGACCGGCAATGTGGAGGCAGCCAAGAAGGTAGGGGAGTTGATCGCGAAGAAGTGTCTGGAGCGAGGGATTCAGAAAGTGGTATTTGATCGAAATGGATATCGCTACCATGGAAGAGTAAAGGCATTGGCGGAAGCCGCAAGGGCCGCCGGCTTGAGTTTTTAGGGGAGGACGAAACCTTGGCGAAGATTGATCCCAATACATTGGAATTAACAGACCGAGTGGTTCATATCAGCCGAGTGGCAAAAGTGGTCAAGGGGGGGAGACGCTTCAGCTTCAGTGCCCTTGTGGTCGTAGGAGATGGAAAGGGTCATGTGGGAAGCGGTTTAGGAAAGGCCAATGAAGTCCCAGAAGCCATCCGGAAGGCGATTGAACAGGCAAGAAAGAATCTGATCAAGGTTCCCATTATCAACAAAACCATCCCTTACGAGGTAATGGGTAAGTTTGGGGCATCGAAAGTCATTCTCAAACCGGCCTCTGAAGGGACAGGAGTGATCGCCGGTTCGATCGTTCGAGCTTTGGCAGAATCTGCGGGGATTGAGAATGTCCTGACCAAATCTTTAGGTTCGAACAATCCTCACAATCTGATCAAGGCGACCTTTCAAGCTTTTAACCAATTGAAATATCCAGAAGAGGTTCTCAGAAAGAGGCAAGAGAAGGAATCCGAGAAGAATGGTTCAAAAGATGAAGAGCGTTGATCCAACCTCCTCTGTAATTACGGTGAAGTGGGTCAGAAGTACGATTGGGAGGCCTGAAATTCAAAAGAAGATCATCAAGGCCATGGGATTTAGGCGACTCCATCAAACCCTCGTGCTACCGAATCGGCCTGAGATTCGAGGGATGATTAGCCAGGTGCGCCATCTGGTAGAAGTCTTGGAGTGAGGAAAGAAAAATGGTTTTAGAGAGGTTGAAACCTCCGGAGGGATCGAGGAAGAAGAGGAAACGGGTTGGAAGAGGGATCGGCTCAGGGCACGGGAAAACAGCCTGTCGCGGACACAAAGGCCAGAATGCCCGTTCAGGAAGGGGGACAAAAGCAGGATTTGAAGGAGGCCAGATGCCCCTTCAACGACGTCTTCCCAAACGGGGATTTAAGAATCCTTTTAAAGAGAAAGTGGGCCTTCTCCATCTCAGAGATCTTAATCGTTTTCCTCCCCATAGTGTCATTGAGCCTCAGACCCTCTACGAGTCAGGTCTTTGTAAAAAGGGGGAAAAGATTAAACTCCTTTCGGATGGAGAACTTCAGCATCCTTTAACCATCCGTGTTCATCAGGTGAGTGAAGAAGCCCGAAGAAAAGTGGAGGCAGCCTCTGGTAAAATCGAGGTGATCCAATCATGATCTCAGGGGCTCAAAATATTTTTAAAATCCCGGAGCTGAAACGAAGGATTCTCTATACCCTCTTCTTCTTAGCGATCTATCGGATTGGAGTCCACATTCCAACCCCTGGGGTCAATGGAGATGCCTTGGCCTCTTTCTTTGCCCAGGCCAAAGGAACCCTTTTTAGCCTGATCGATATGTTCTCAGGAGGTGCTTTGGAGAGGCTGTCTGTCTTTGCCTTAGGGATCATGCCCTATATTAGTGCCTCCATCATTCTTCAACTCCTTACCGTGGTTATCCCCTATCTTGCCCAACTCCAGAAGGAAGGGGAGTTGGGAAGAAAGAAGATCATTCAATACACCCGATACGGGACCGTTCTTCTCAGCATGATTCAAGGATTTGGGATTGCTGTTGGACTTGAGAATATGCGGGGGGCAGCCGGAGAGATGATTGTCCTTACACCGGGCTGGTCCTTTCGGCTCATGACCGTCATCACCCTGACGGCGGGGACGGCCTTCATCATGTGGCTGGGGGAACAGATTACGGAGAGAGGGATTGGCAATGGAATCTCCCTTATCATCTTCGCAGGGATTGTAGCCAGAATGCCGAATGCCATCGCAAGCACCTATGAGCTGTTTCGGGTCGGCCAGATGAGTATCATCACGATTCTTATGATTATCCTCCTCATGATCCTGGTGGTGGCCGTCATCATCTTTATTGAAACGGGGCAAAGAAGGCTTCCTGTTCAGTATGCCAAGAGGATTGTTGGACGGAGAGTCTACGGAGGCCAATCGACCCATCTCCCTTTAAAATTAAATACATCAGGAGTCATTCCCCCGATCTTTGCTTCTTCTATTTTGATGTTTCCTCTTACCATTGCGAATTTTTTACCTAAACCCTGGATCGAATCCCATGGTTGGATTCAATCCATTCTTCGCCATTTAGAACCAGGAGAAATCCTTTATAACCTCCTTTATGTGGGCTTTATTATCTTCTTCTGTTATTTTTATACGGCTGTCACTTTTAATCCCAATGATGTGGCCGAGAATATGAAAAAATTCGGGGGATATATCCCTGGGATACGTCCCGGGCAGAAGACGGCGGAGTATATCGATAAGGTCCTTACCCGAATCACCCTCGGAGGGGCTATTTATGTCTCGGCGATCTGTGTCCTTCCCACCATTCTGATTCGAAAATTCAATGTCCCTTTCTATTTTGGAGGGACAGCCTTATTAATTGTCGTCGGAGTCGCCTTGGATACGGCACAACAGATCGAAGCCCATATGCTCTCCAGACATTACGAAGGATTGATGAGGAAGGGGAGGCTGAAAGGTAGGAGAGGATAGGTTGACTATTAAGAATGGGGAGATCTTTGGATGAATTTAATTTTGTTGGGCCCTCCTGGGGCAGGGAAAGGGACGCAAGCTCAGCTCTTGGTGAACCGATACCATATTCCCCAAATTTCAACCGGGGATATCTTGAGGGAGGCTGTAAGAAGGGAGACAGCCTTAGGGAAAGAAGCTAAAAGGTTTATGGAAAAGGGTCAACTCGTTCCCGACGAGGTGGTCATCGGAATCATTGAAGGGCGGCTGAAGGATTCGGATTGTCATTCGGGATTTATTCTGGATGGTTTTCCGAGAACGATCCCTCAAGCCGAAGCCCTCCAAAAGATTCTTCAAAAGATGGAAAGGACCCTCGATCACGTGATCAATATTGCAGTGGAGACCGAAGAGCTCATTCGGAGGCTGAGCGGTCGAAGAACCTGTAAGTCGTGCGGAGCCATGTATCACATTATTTTTTCTCCTCCGAAGAAAGAGGAGATCTGTGATCGGTGTGGAGGTCCTCTCTATCAGAGAGAAGATGACCAAGAGGAGACCATCCGGATGCGATTAAAGGAATATGAACGCCAAACCGCTCCTCTCATCCAATATTATAAAGAGAAGAGCCTCCTCCGGTCGATCAATGGAATAGGCTCGCAGAGTCAAATCTTTGATCGAATCGTTCAGGCGATTGAGAAAAGGTCTCTTTAAGAAAGAAAGGAAAGGGAGTTTCAATGCCAAAGGAAGAGGCGATCCAGGTTGAAGGGAAGGTCATTGAAACCCTTCCCAACGCTATGTTCCGGGTGGAATTGCCCAACGGGCATAGAGTGCTCGCCCATATCTCCGGGAAGATGAGGATGCATTTCATTAAAATCCTTCCTGGAGACAAGGTAACCGTGGAGCTTTCTCCTTACGATCTCACCCGGGGAAGGATTATCTTTAGAGAAAAGTAGAACAGGGAGGATACTGGGTCTTCTCCCTTTGGATCTTTTCGAGGGGAAAGGATATTTTTTATTCATTAGGAGAAACCCGTGAAAGTGAGAGCATCCGTGAAGAAGATTTGTGATAAATGTAAGATTGTGAAGAGGAAAGGAGTCGTTCGAGTCATCTGCGAAAATCCCAAACATAAGCAGAGGCAGGGCTGAACCCTATCACTCATTAAGGAGAAATCTATGGCACGAATTGCCGGTGTAGACCTTCCAAGGGATAAAAGAGTGGAGATTGCTCTTACCTATATTTATGGGATCGGGAGACCCTCGGCGAATAAGATTCTTGAAAAAGCAGGGGTGAACAAGGATACTCGTGTCCATCAATTGACCGAAGCAGAAGTGGTTCGCATACGAGATATTATTGAGCAGGAATACAAGGTCGAAGGGGATCTTCGAAGGGAGGTTGCCACTAATATTAAACGATTGATGGATATTGGATCCTATCGAGGGCTTCGGCACAGACGAGGCCTTCCTGTTCGAGGTCAACGTACCCATACCAATGCGAGGACAAGAAAGGGACCTCGAAGGGCCATCATCGGAAAGAAGAAAGAGAAGGCATAAAGGAGGAAGGTTATGGCCACCGGGCCAGGAGGGAAAAAGAAGAAGGTAAAAAAGAATGTTCAGACGGGAATCGCCCATATTCAAGCGACCTTTAACAATACGATTATCACGATCACCGATATGGAAGGAAATGTCGTCACCTGGTCCAGCGCAGGATCACAGGGCTTCAAGGGATCCCGAAAAGGTACCCCTTTTGCAGCTCAGATGGCGGCTGAGGATGCAGCAAAGAAGGCGATGGAACATGGGATGCGAACCGTGGACGTCTATGTGAAGGGTCCTGGAGCAGGGAGGGAATCCGCCCTCAGAGCCCTTCAGGCCGCAGGCCTTCGGATTCATATGATCAAGGATGTCACGCCCATTCCCCATAATGGTTGTCGTCCTCCAAAGAGAAGACGAGTATAAGGAGGGTCCACCTTGGCAAGATATAGAGAGTCAACGTGTCGGCTTTGCCGGAGGGAAAATCTGAAACTCTTTCTGAAAGGAGAGAGGTGTTATACGGAGAAGTGTGCTTTTGAGCGGAGAAACTATGCCCCCGGGCAACATGGCCAGAACCGACCGAAAGCTTCCGACTACGGGCTTCGACTTCGGGAAAAACAGAAAGTGAAAAGGATCTATGGTCTCTTAGAGAAACAGTTCCGAAATACCTTTGAGAAGGCAGAGCATCAAAGGGGGATCACAGGTGAAAATCTCCTTGTCCTATTGGAACGTCGATTGGACAATACCGTGTATCGCCTGGGTTTTGCCAACTCCAGAAATGAGGCTCGACAGCTCGTTCGGCACAGTCACTTCTTGGTCAACCAATCCAAAGTGAATATCCCCTCTTACCTGGTTAAACCTGGAGATGTAATTGAGCCCAACGAGAAGAGTAAGAAGATGGTTCGAATTCTGGAGGCCCTGGAAGGGGTTGCCAGGAGAGGAATCCCTTCTTGGCTGGAATTGGATAAGGAACAGATGAGAGGGATTGTAAAGGCGATGCCAGCTCGGCAAGACATCGATTTTCCTGTTCAGGAAAAGTTAATCGTGGAGCTTTATTCTAAATGATCCTTTTTCACACAGGAAACCCAAATGTTTAACCCTTGCTTAAAGGGGGAGGTTATATGATTCATAAAAGTTGGAAAGGTCTCATTCGACCCAAGCGGTTAGAGGTGGAAAAGGAGACATTGACCCCTTTCTATGGGAAGTTCATCGCGGAACCTCTTGAAAGAGGTTTTGGAATCACCATCGGGAACTCTCTTAGACGGATTCTCCTTTCTTCTCTTCAAGGGGCAGCGATCACCTCGGTGAAGATCGAAGGGGTCCTCCATGAATTCTCCACGATCCCCGGAGTCCGAGAAGATGTGACGGAGATCATCTTAAACCTAAAAGAGGTTCGGTTGAAACTCCATACCGAAGGGCCCAAGTTGATTCGGGTGAAAGCAGAAGGCCCCAAAGAACTTAAGGCTGGGGACATCATTACGGGGGATGCAGTGGAGATTCTTAATCCTGACCACCATTTAGCGACTCTTTCCAAAGATGCGAAACTTTCGATGGAGATGATGGTCAAGATGGGAAGGGGCTATGTTCCAGCGGAACGAAACAAGGATGAATCTCAGCCCATCGGCACCATCCCTATCGATGCGATCTTTTCTCCCATTAAAAAGGTGAACTATACGGTCACCAATGCCCGGGTGGGTCAAATTACGGACTACGATCGATTGACTCTTGAAGTGTGGACGGACGGAAGCATCGATCCTGAAGAGGCGGTCGCTCAAGCGGCCAAGATTTTAAAGGATCAACTCTCTATCTTTATTACTTTCGAGGAGGAAGAAGAGGAGGAGACTTCTCAAACCGAAGAGCAACAGGAGACGGAGAAATTTAATGAGAATCTCCTTCGGAGCGTCGATGAACTAGAACTCTCCGTGCGATCTGCAAACTGTTTAAAAAATGCCAATATCAAACTCATCGGAGATCTGGTTCAAAAGACAGAGGCAGAGATTTTAGCGACCAAGAATTTTGGTCGAAAGTCTCTTAACGAAATTAAGGAGATTTTGGCCAGTATGGGACTCAGCCTCGGAATGAAATTGGAGAATTGGCCTCCCAAGAAATTGAAGGGAGAAGAAGAGATGAAGTCCGAAATGGTCGGATAGGGAGACGAGGATGAGACATCGAGTGAAGGGAAGGAAATTGAGCCGGCATACCAAACATCGGGAGCTCATGTTTAGAAATATGCTCGTCTCACTCATCAAGCATGAGCGAATCCGAACGACCTTGGCCAAGGCCAAAGAACTTAGAAGCTGGGCCGATAAGATCATTGGACTGGGGAAAAAGGGCACCCTTCATGCTCGAAGACAAGCCTTTGCCCTCCTTCGGAATGAAAGTATCGTAAAAAAACTCTTCGATCAAATCGCTCCCCAGATGAAGGATCGAGAGGGTGGCTATACTCGAATTTACCGATTGGGCTGGCGTCAGGGAGATGGAGCCCCTCTCTCCATGGTGGAACTGGTAACCTATTCGCCAGCCAAAGAGAAAAAATCCACGATTCAGAAAGCAAAGGAAGTCATCGAGAAGGTGAAGCCCAAGAAGAAGGGTGAAGAAAAAGAGAAATAATTCTCTTCGATTCTCGGCGAACCGCCGAGTCTCTTCAGGCTCAGGAGAATCGGGTAGACGGAGAAGGGCCACAAGAAGAGGGAGATTCCTCCCCTTTGGAAGAGGAGAAGCAAGAGAGGAGTCGTTCAGGATTTCCCTCCCCGCATTGAGGACAGAAAACAGTATCAGACCCTTCATTCCATTTTTGGATCTTCTCAAAAATCTTTCCACACTTTCGACATTGATATTCGTAAATGGGCATCTTTTCCCTCCTGAAACTTTTATCCTATCAACCCAATCTCATATTTATTTCAAACCCAATAGGATCTCTTTTAAAGATAATCAAATCCTTTCCAATTATCAAGGCTAAAGAGGCGAGTTTCTTTTAAAAACTGTTTGACAATTAAGAAACTTTACTCAAAAATAGAGGTCAGGGGGAGACACGAGGATGCGTTTTGGATGGAGACGATGATGAACTGGGTGATGGTTGGAATGGTCTTCTTGGCTGGCTTCCTGTTAGGTTTGATAGCGGCCTATCTCCTGGGGATCATTCAGGGAAAAACGGCCAAGGAATTAGCTGAGGAGATCTTTCGAAAGAGCGAATCCGAGCGCCAATCCCATATCGAAATCTTGATGGAGAACATCAAGGCCAATTTCGGGAAGCTCTCTCTCGAAGCCCTTGCCACTTCGACCGAGGAGTTTTTAAAACTGGCCAAGGCAAAATTAGAATCGGAAAGGGAGGTCAGTTCCAAGGAACTGGAGGCCAAAAAGGGCCTCATCGATCAAGAGTTAAAACGGATGGCAACGGAGTTAGAGAAGGTTTCGAGTCTCATCAAAGAACTCGAGAAGGATCGAGCTGAGAAGTTTGGGGAGCTTTCTCATCAGTTAAAGATGGCAAGTGAACAGACAACTCTCCTGATGCAGACCACCCAGACCCTCAGAGAGGCCCTTAGTAGCACAAAGGCAAGAGGTCAATGGGGGGAGCGGATGGCAGAGGATGTGTTACGATTGGCAGGTTTTATCGAGAATGTGAATTATTTAAAGCAGAAGGCCATAGAGGGTCCTGGCTCGAGACCCGATTTTACCTTTCTTTTACCTCGAAACCTGAAGCTCCATATGGATGTCAAGTTCCCTTTGGATAACTATCTCCGGTATCTTGAAGCGAAGTCCGAAACGGAAAGGATAAGGTACCGGAATGACTTCTTACGAGACGTCAAGGCAAGGATCAAAGAGGTGACGACCCGGGAATATATTGATCCTGAACAGAATACTCTCGATTATGTCCTTCTCTTTATCCCCAATGAACAGATCTACGCCTTCATCCATGAACAGGATAGCTCCATTCTTGACGAAGGGATGAAACATCGAGTCGTCTTCTGTTCCCCTCTCACCCTCTTTGTTGTGTTGGCCGTGATTCGACAGGCGGTGGATCATTACGCTTTGGAACAGACTTCTAATGAAATCCTCTCCCTGTTAGGGGCATTCCGGAAGCAGTGGGAGGAGTTTTTGAAGAGATTCGAGCAGTTAGGGAAGAGGATAGGAGATCTTCAAAAGGAATATGATGCCCTCATGACCACCCGAAGGACTCAACTCGAAAGGCCCTTAAAAAAGATGGAACTTCTCCGAACTCAGCGAGGATTACCCGTAGCCTCCGAGGAGGCCGAAAGGCCATTGATGAACAGCGAAAGGATGGAGGAGTAAAAAAAGAAGGTGAATCAAGAAAGCTTAATTCTTGACTTCAATATTCTATTCAATTATTATGGAAATTATTAAATTTTCTTTTTCGAGGGCAGCATGATTTCGATGGGTTGGGGGCACCGTTATGAATCCTTCTTTAGAAAGTAATGAAGAGAGAGAAGCAATTTATAAGATCCTTCAGAGAGTTCTCGAAAAATGGCGTGAGCAATTGGGGACTAAAGAAGAAGAGTTAGAAAAGACTCTGGTTCTTTCACCCAGAGTCTCCCCTCAAGAGAAAGAGGTCCCTTCTTCCGTTAAAGAAGTTTTTAAAGAGAAGAGGATTGAAAAAGAGATTCTCCCTGAGACGGTGATCATCGCTCCAAAGGAGAAAAAAGAACGAATATCTATAAACCTTAATAATGCGTCAATATTGAAATCAAATTTATGGCAAATATAGTATTTTCAAGGTTAGAAGGCTATAATGAATTAATTCCACAAACCGTCCAAAAAGGACGGTTTGTGGAACAGATATTGTCTC
>Ga0209479_1001937_pt1 | contig 16687 bp, 14 predicted proteins | sample DewCreD2012metaG_2_FD_184112 | JGI IMG/M metagenome (GOLD analysis project Ga0209479, IMG submission 184112) | Hot spring sediment bacterial and archeal communities from British Columbia, Canada, to study Microbial Dark Matter (Phase II) - Dewar... ...
GGACTTTAACTTGTGTGCTTGTTTATACATATGCTTATGCTATTGGATATAGCTATTACAGGAGGGGTGAACTTGAGGTCTAATTTCTCACCCAGCGTATTTTTTGTCTGAATTCATAACAATCTGACATGTGGTGCTGGTTCCACAAGCTGAGCAGTCTCCCGACCAGCCTTTGAAGGATGCTCCAGTGTAAGGTGTTGCTGTCAGTGTGGCTGTACTGCCATTATTGTAAACACCGACGTTACCATCTACAGCACCCAAACCCCTTACATCTACAAGCAGAAAGTAAAAAGTTCCTGGCTGACAATCGCTAATCGTTAAAGCCTTATAGGCGTTTATCCTTCCGCCAGTTATGGTCTTTCCGTTGAGGGAAGAAAGAGGATCCACACCCTTCATTATCCTACACTTTAGCTCTCTCCATGTATAGCTTGAGTTTTGAGCCTTCAAAAGGGCTGCAAGGCCTGCCACATGAGGTGAAGCCATAGAGGTGCCACTAAACTCACAATATTGGTAACCATTTAAGGTGTAGCACGTATAACCAGTGAATTGCAAATTAGGCACAGTACTCAAAATATCTACCCCCGGCGCTCCCACATGGACAGAGTTCCTTCCGTAATTGGAAAAGCTCGCCAAAAGGTCGTTTTGGTCTGTTGCAGCAATGGAGATTATATTTTCCAAATCATAGGAAGCTGGGTATAAAGGAATGAGGTCGTTGTCATTAGCTTCATTCCCAGCTGCCGCAACAAACAGTATGCCCGCATTCTTTGCGCTTGCTATGGCATCCCTTAAAGCTTGGCTATAGCCGTAGCCTCCCCAGCTTGCGTTTATGATGTGGGCACCCTTCTGTATGGCGTAGTTGATGCAGTCTATGGCATCTGAGGTGGTGCCTGAGCCATCGCTACCCATAAACTTAAGAGCCATTATCTTGACCTGCCAATTTACACCCACTACGCCAACGCCGTTATTACCCACCGCACCGATGGTTCCAGCCACATGGGTCCCATGCCCGTTGTCATCCATAGGGTCGTTTGGATTGGGCGCACCTGTAATACAGTTTTTGCCATAATATCCAGTGGCTGGGTCCTGCCACATATTAGCCTGTAGATCCGGATGGTTATAGTCCACTCCCGTGTCTATCACAGCCACCACCACACTTTGGCTTCCTGTGGTAATATTCCACGCAGATGGGGCTTGTATTTTTACAAGGCCCCAAAGGTTGCTCCACAGTGGATCGTTTGGTATGGCTTTTATAGTGTATATGTAGTCTGGCTCTGCATACTCTACATCGGGCCTTTTTCTTAGCTCTGCAATGGCCTCATGGGGAGTTTTGCCTTCTGGCAGCTTAAACACGTAGATATTTAAGCTTTTAAACTGCTTTATGCTTTGAAGTCCATACTGGTTTTTAACTTCAGAGAGAGTTTGCAATCTAAACTGGCCTCCTTTGAACTTCACTATCACCCTATCTAAGGCATACCTAGGGGCTGGTGTGTATTGAGGTCCAAAAGATGTAGAGCTGTTAGCCTGCGCTTTGCTAATTTGACTACCTTGAGAGCTAAAGAGTGTTCCCAAAATCACAACAAAAAGCCATAATAAAAGCCTTGATATTGTTTTAAGCTTCATAACCCGCCTCACTACTGTATTTTGTAAATTCTGTCGGGTTCCACATACTCAACCTCTTTTCTCTCAGAGAGCCTCTTTATCAGCTCTTCCTGCGATGCCCTTTCTGGCACTTCCACCACATACATGTTTAGGTCTTGAATGGTCTTTACAAGCCTTAGTCCATACTGGCTTATTATTTCTCTCTTCTTTTCTTCTGGTACATCCTTTTTAAACTTTATTATCAGCCTTTGGGATGTTTTCATAGGGGCTTCTCCGGTGTTTAAAGGTCTGCTTGTGGCGCAGCCTTGGCTAAAAAGGGTGAAGCCAAGCAAAAGGGCTAAAAGCAAGCTTTTAAACATGATTACCTTCTTCCATACCTTCCCATCGTCTGTCCCTGTCCTATTATATGTCCCTGCATCTTGCTTTCCACCTCCCTTCTTGTGGCACCAGGCCGTAGCCCTAAGCTTTCTACATCAAGGGCATAAACCTTTATGTAATATTTATGGGTATGTCCACGAGGAGGGCAGGGGCCACCATAGCCCACACGGCCAAAATCGTTAATGCCTTGTTTTATACTTCTAACCTCACTTCTTTTGGGAAAGTTCTCCTGCAAACTTGTTTGGCTTGCTGGAATATCATAAACTATCCAGTGGGTAAAGGTGCCAACGGGTGCATCTGGATCATCCATGATAAGCACAAAGGACTTGGTATTGCTTGGCTGTCCAGACCATTTAACTTGAGGAGAAACATCCTCTCCATCACAAGTATATTTGCGAGGTATATCTTGACCTTCTTTGAAAGGAGCTTCTACCTTCATGGCTTCACTCCCAAGGCTGTAATTGATAAAAAGTAAAGCAAAAATTATGGCAAGCAATGCCTTTTTCAAGACCCACCCTCCAAGGTTTATTATATACCAAAGTCCTATCATTTATATTCTTTACCATTCCATTTCAGTTTACGATAATTACCATTACTGTCCATTACAATAAGGTCATACCACCCGTAGCTTTTGCTTTTTATTATTCCAATCTTAGGTTCAGGCAACACAAAAGCAAAGTTTATTGGGCTTAGTTTACCCTTTTTATTTATATAAATCTCAACAGAGCATCCTAAGGACCCACAATAATATGGATGGTAAAAATAGGCGATAACATCCCTAATACCATCTCCATTTATATCCTCTAATGCTATAAGGATTTTCACTTTTTCTTTTGTAAGTTTTTCAGCTTCTTCAATATCCTCTTTCTCCAATTCTCTAACTAAATTGCGTTCATAAGAATATTTAGTGGCAGAAAAGTCTAACCATTTGATATGTTTGGTATTAATCTGCGTTCCCTTATTTTCAGCCAACGCTGTTTGGCTTGCAGTTAGGACAAACAGCAATAGAAATAAAGCTACTCTGTATCTTCTGAAAATCCCTAATGCTTCCCTTATCCCTCTCATTTTATTACCCCTCTTTTAAACTAAAATTATATCCAGGAATTGTTAAAATTTTGTTAGGGCTTAGTTATAACTCATTTTTAGCAATGGGTTTAGGTATAAGCTTATTGAGTTTCCCACACAGTACCTCTCCGAAGAGCCTTGTAGTATAATCCTTTCTTTATGAAGGATATAGGCCAGTACGACCACAAGAAGGTGGAAGAAAGATACTCCAAGCTTTGGGTGGAAAGGGCTTTGTATTCTGTAAAGGATACATCTGGAGAAAAGTTTTCTGTGGTTATCCCACCCCCTAATGTGACAGGTTCATTGCATATGGGCCATGCCTTGAACGCTACCCTTCAGGACATAATCTGTAGATGGCAGAGGATGCTGGGTAAAGAGGTGGTTTGGGTGCCGGGCTTTGACCATGCGGGCATAGCCACCCAATATGTGGTAGACAGACAGCTAAGGGAAAAGGGCATAAACAGGCTGGACCTTGGAAGGGAGGAGTTTTTAAAGAAAGTTTGGGAGTGGGTGCCCATATCAAGGAATGCCATTAGAGAACAGCTTGAGAAGTTGGGCGTTAGTGTGGATTGGAAAAGGGAGAGGTTTACCCTTGATGAGGGCTTTTCAAGGGCTGTAAGGTATGCCTTCAGAAGGCTTTATGAAGAAGGTCTTATATACCGTGGAGAGTATATGGTTAGCTGGTGTCCAAAGGACCTTACAGCCCTTTCGGACCTTGAGGTGGAGCATGAGGAAGAGGAGGGAAAGCTCTACTACATACGCTATCCCCTTGAGGATGGCTCAGGGCATATAACCGTTGCCACCACAAGGCCGGAGACCATGCTGGGAGACACGGCTGTAGCCGTGCATCCGAAGGATGAAAGGTACAAAAGCCTTGTGGGCAAAAAGGTAAGGCTTCCCCTTGTTGAGTGGAAGAGGAAGGCTATGGATGGCTCAGAAGTAGAGCCAATTATCCCCATAATAGCGGATGAGAGGGTAAAGCCAGAGTTTGGAACGGGTGCGGTAAAGATCACGCCAGCCCATGACCCCTTAGACTTTGAGATAGGAAAGACCCATGGCCTTCCCTTTGTGCAGGTTATGGACCAGTTTGCCCGTATGAACCACAATGCAGGCCAGTTTGAGGGCCTTGACAGGTATGAGGCAAGGAAAAAGATAGTGGAAAGGCTTGAAGAGCTTGGCCTTCTTGAAAAGGTGGAAAGCCACAGGCATGCGGTAGGCAAATGCTACAGGTGTAAAACGGTGCTTGAGCCCTTTGTCTCTACCCAGTGGTTTTTAAAGGTCTCAGACCCACGCATAAGGGACCAAGCCATAAGGGTGGTAAGGGAAAGCCTAATTAAGTTTATTCCAGAAAACTGGTCCAAAATATACCTCCAATGGATGGAAAATCTAAAAGACTGGTGCATATCACGCCAGATATGGTGGGGCCATAGAATACCCGTTTGGTACTGCGAGGACTGTGGAGAGGAAAACATATTTACCGATGAAGACTTTGACAGGGTTTATGACAAGCTAATCTTTAACCTCATGGCAGATGGTAAGATAGGAGAGGAGTTCACTCCGGAGGAGGTGGCAGATATTCTCCACTCTCCCTCCTTTGTGCATCCAGAGATGACCGTCTTGGACTTTTATAAGCATTTTGCCTTTCATAAATACCACTCTACGGAAGTGGATGCCAACTCTCTCAGGCTCTTCTTTACGCAGGATCTTAACCCCATGGCCATACTCACAGAGAAAAAGAGCAGGTACAGGTATAATCCGCAGAAGAAGGCCTACCGCTTTGTCTTAAGGTGTAAAAAGTGTGGTTCAGAAAGGCTAAAGCAAGAAAGGGACGTATTGGATACTTGGTTTTCTTCTGCCCTTTGGCCCTTTGGAGTCTTTGGCTGGCCGGAGGCCACTCAGGACCTTCAAAAGCTATATCCTACAGACCTTTTGGTTACAGGCTTTGACATCATCTTCTTCTGGGTTGCCCGTATGGTGATGATGGGCACCTACTTTACAAAGGACATACCCTTTAAGTATGTCTATATCCATGCCCTCATAAGGGATGAGAAGGGTCAAAAGATGTCAAAAACTAAAGGCAATGTGATAGACCCCCTTGATATTGTGGAAAAGTATGGTGCAGACGCTTTGAGGTTTACCCTTGCCATACTCACACAGCAGGGAAGGGACATTAGACTGTCAGAAAAGCGTTTTGAGGGCTATAAGCACTTTGCCAACAAGCTCTGGAATGCGGGAAGGTTTATACTTATGAACCTTGATGAGGACCTTCTTTCCAACCTTCCCTACGGCGCCCCGCCGAGGCCTGAGGACCTCTGGATAATCACAAAGCTTAACAGGACCATAGAAAGGGTCAACAAGGCCCTTTCTGAGTATGAGTTTTCCGAGGCTGCAAGGGAGCTCTATGAGTTTATATGGAGTGAGTTTTGCGATTGGTATATAGAGTTTTCTAAGATAAGGCTCTATGCCAAGCCCCAACCGGAAGACCCAGAAGAGGAAAAGAGGATAAAGGCAGAAAGGATAAGCGCACAGGCCACCCTCCTTATGGTCTTTGAGAAAACTCTCAGGCTCTTGCACCCCTTTATGCCCTACATAACAGAAGAGCTATGGCAAGCCCTGCCAACGGCACACCAAGAGAGCATATCCATAACCCAGTACCCACAGTTTAACCCCCAAGAGGTCTACGAGGAAGCGGAGAAAAGAGTAGAAAGGCTAAAGGAGATTATCTCCTCCATAAGGTCCTTGAGGAGCGACCTTCGCATTGAGCCATCAAGGAGGATAAAGCTATACTACAGAGCGGAGGAAAGCAAAAGCCTTGTAGAAGAGTTTATGCCTCACATTCTCAGCCTTGCGAGGCTTGAAAGCCTTGAGGAAGTGGCAGAAAGGCCACCCAAATCTGTGGCGGGCTTTTCAAGGGACTTTGAGTTCTATGTGCTGGCGGAAGAGAACATAAATCTGGAGGAGCTTATAAACTCTTACTCACGAAGGCTTTCAGAGGTGGAAAAGTCCATGGAAACCTTTGAGAAAAGGCTCAGCAACGAAAACTTCTTAAAGAAGGCACCGGAAGAGGAGGTCCAGAGGACAAAGGAGGCCCTTGAGGAGCTAAGAGAAGAAAGGGAAAGGATTCAAAGGCTTTTGGGTATGTTGCAAGAGGCAAGGTAAGTTATCTTTTTATATCCTTTAGCTCCCTTGCAGCGGCGTAGAGTATGGCGGTAGCCACAATCTCAGAATCTACCCTTGCCACCCCCTTCATCTTTGAAAGGCTTTTCTTTAAAGAGATGACTTCCAGCTCCATTATAAGTTGGTCCCCCGGATATACTGGCCTTTTGAACCTTGCCTCATCAATGCCGGCAAAGACTATGGCATACTTTCCTATCTCAAGCCCAAGTGACTTTATCATGAGAATACCGCCTACTTGCGCCATGGCCTCAAGGATGTAAACACCGGGCATGAGAGGGAATCCGGGAAAGTGCCCTTGGAAGACAGGTTCATTAACGGAAACGTTCTTTAGACCCACTATCCTTTTGCCCTCTTCCATTTCAAGGATTTTGTCCACCAAAAGGATGGGATACCTGTGTGGAAGTATTTCCATTATTTCCCTTGCGTCTAGCATAGCTTAAAATTATACAAGGATTTACACGGATGAGAAATTAAAGGTTTAGGATCTTCGCCGGCTAATTTTTTATGTAGGGGTAGGGCTTATCCTGTCCAATAGGGCACCCGTAAGGTGTGCCCATACAAGATTAATACCATATTTTCAAAAGAGAATTTTTCACCCAACGTAACAGTTTAAAAGATTTGTCTCAATTATCTTCAGCAAGGCTTTACCCTTTCATTTCTCTGTTCAAATCTCTTGTCATGGCCTCTTCATAGGTATAAGGACATACATCCGGTAAATCATCTTTAGAAAGATCAATGTTGTTATTCCATGCCCAGCTTAAAAGTTCTATTTTTGCAAACTTCCAAGCATAATCTACTTCATTGGGGAGCTTATTCTTCAGGCTTGGATACCAATCAAAAAGTATTTCTATCTCCTCCCTTGCATTTCTTATATTTTTTAACCACCTTTGGCTTTCTTTAGGTTCTGCCAGACTTTGAAAATTGTCCAGCTTGTATAGATGTTCCAAAATGACTGCAAGATAACCCACAAGAACATCAAGTTCCCTCCGCCACATATCCTCTATCTCCTCTAAGAGGTTTTCCCAGTCTACCAAGTGGTAGGCCTTTTCTTTGAGAAGCTGCAGGTTTATCTCCACCCACAGGGGAAAGTCCTTATCATAAAGCTCTTTTAACTCTTCTTTGCTTATTGCCTTCATGCTTTAAAAATATATTTAGCTCTTCCTTCCGAACCTTTCATATACTAAGGGAAGTATCAGCAAGGTTAGTGCTGTAGAGGTAAAAATACCACCTATAACCACCACCGCCAAAGGCTTTTGAACCTCCGACCCTATACCTTTGGAAAATAACATGGGCAAAAGGCCCAAGGAGGCGGCGGTAGCTGTTATAAGGATGGGCCTTAGCCTTCTTGAAGCACCCAAAAGCACAGCCTCTTTAAGGTTGTATCCATTTTCCAGCAAGGACCTCACATAAGATATTAAAACCACTCCGTTGAGGGTTGCTATGCCAAAGAGGGCTATAAAGCCTACTGCAGAAGGCACAGAAAGGTTATAACCGGATATATACAAAGAAAGCACGCCACCTATGGTGGCAAAGGGGACGTTTAAGATAACTATGAGGGCATCTCTAAGGGAGTTGTAGTTTATGTAGAGAAGTAGCAGTATCAAAAGAATGGATAAAGGCGCCACTATGGAGAGCCTCTTCATAGCTCTCTCTTGGTTTTCAAACTGCCCGCCAAAGCTTATAAAGTAGCCAGGTGGAAGCTTGACCTCTTTTGCTATCCTTTCCTTTATTTCCTTTACAAAGCCTCCCAGATCTCTGCCTTGAAGGTTGGATTGCACAAGGGCAAACCTCATGCCGTTCTCCCTCCTTATCTTTGAAAAACCTTCAGTTATCTCCACATCCGCCACCTGTGAAAGGGTCAATATGTTGCCATCCTTTGTGATAAGGGGTAGGTTCTTCACACTTTCTAAGTCCTTTTTCTCTAAGCCCAAAACCAAGGGGAAGAGTATGGTGTCTTGCTGTATGTAGCCTACTTCCTTTCCTCCCAAGGCATAGGCCACCAAGTTCATAAGCTCTGCGGTGGTTAGGTTGTATCTTTTTAACACCTCCATCTTTGGCACTATCCTTAGTTGTAGCTTTCCAGACTGGGCTTCCGTTTCCACATCCACCGCACCCTTTATACCTTTTACTATCTCTTCAATCTTATAGGCTATCTCGTTTATCTTTTTTAGGTCATCGCCAAAGACCTTTATGGCTACGGTGGACCTTGCTCCCGAAAGGAGTTCATCTATCCTCATCTGTATGGGCTGTGTAAAGCTAAACTCCACACCCGGCACGCCTTCAAGCCTTTCCCTTAGTATGTTTTCAAACTCCTGCCTGCTTTTGAAGTTTTTCCACTCCTCCGCAGGCCTAAGGATTATAAAGGTCTCAATGTAGCTAAGGTCCGCAGGCTCCCCCACCTCAGCCCTTCCTATGTTGGAAAAGGTCCTTACCACCTCTGGGTATTCAAGGGCAGTCTCCTCTACCACCCTTGCCACCCTTTTGGCCTCTTCCATAGAGACGTTTGGGTTCAAAAAGGACTTTACCAAAAGGGTGCCCTCCTCCAGTTGTGGGGCAAACTCTGTTCCTATGCGGGAAAGTAGGAAAAGGGAGAATAAGAAAAGGCTAAGGGTGGCCGTCAAAAGCAAGCTTCTAATCTTAAAGGCACCTTCCAAAAGCTTTAGATAGAGTTCTCTTAGCCTTTTGAAAAAGTAGGTTTCTTCTCCTCCGGGCCTTATCACATAGTAGGAAAGCACAGGCATAAAGAGGAAGGCAACCACCAAGGAAGAAAAGAGGGCTAAGATGATGGTGAGGGCCAAGGGCTTGTAGTATTTTCCTTCCACAGATTCAAAGCTAAAGATGGGCAAAAAGACAAGCATGATAATGCCTACTGCAAAGCTAACGGGCCTTAGGACCTCGCTTACAGATTCAACTATTATGGAAAACTTGTTTGCCTGTGGCCTCTCAGAAAGATGTCTGTATATATTCTCCACCACCACCACGGTGGCGTCCGCAAAAAGGCCTATACCTATGGCAAGACCGCCAAGGGTCATGAGGTTCCCAGAGATGCCAAGGTTTTTGAGAAAGATAAAGGTGATAAGAAGGGTAAGTGGTACAGAGAGGGCCACCAAAAGGGCAACTCTAAGGTTCCACATATAAAGGGCTATGGCCAGAGATACCAACAGTATGCCTTCTATAAGGGCCCTTTCTACGGTGGAGAGGGCCTTTTGAGTAAGGTAGGACTGGTCATAAAGGACCTCCACCTTTAAGCCATCTGGCAATATCTTTTGAACCTCTTCAAGCTTCTTTTTCAGCTCTTCTACAAGCTCCATGGTGTTTGTTTGAACTCTTTTCAAAACTATGTTGCCTTGAACCTCCTGGCCGTTGAGGGTGAAGACTCCCATCCTGTTTGGAAGCTCTGAGGGCAAGACATCTGCGATATCCCTTATGGTAAGGCTTACTCCTCCCTCCTTCTTTATAGGCACATTCTCCACCTCTTCCATGCTCTTTAGTCTTCCAAGACCTCTTACCACAAGGTCTCCTTCTGGAGATTGCAAAAAGCCCCCACCCGCTATCTGGTTATAGTCTTCCAAGGCTTTTACCACATCCTCCAAGCTTATGCCGTATAAAACCATCTTTTCTGGCTTTAGCCTTATCAAATATGCCCTTTCTGGCCCCCACTGGGATATGTCTTCCACGCCATCGGTGGCCTTTATAATGGGCCTTATCTTCCACATCTGGATGGTCTTTAGATCCTCAAGGGAGTAGTTTCCTTTCTCATCCAGCAGGGTATAGAAAAGCACATTGCCAAGGCCGGAGGTGTTTGGACCCATCCTTGGTACATAGCCCTGCGGTATTTGGGCTTGGGCCTCTGGAAGCTTTTGTGCCACAAGGTTTCTGGCAAAGTATATGTCTGTGCCATCTTTGAAAAAGACGCTCACATAGGAGAGGCCCGGAAGGCTCACAGACCTTACAAGCTCCACATCCTTTATACCAGACAAAACAAACTCTATGGGTTTGGTGACCAAAAGCTCCGTTTCCTCTGCAGAGAGGCCCGGAGTTTCTGTGTATATGATCACTTGTATGGGTGTGGGGTCTGGAAAGGTGTCTATGGGCAGCCTTCTGAAAGACCAAAGTCCAAGGGCTACCACTCCAAAAAGAAGCAAAAGCACCAAAAGCCTGTACTTTAAGACCTTCCTCATCTCTCTACCTGAGATTTAAGGAATACAAGACCTCTCATGGCCACCCTTTCACCTTTTCTTATGCTCCCCTCCACCAGCACCTTGTCCCCCACCTCCTTTACCTTCTTTACCTTCCTCACCTCAAAGCCCTCCTTAGTTTTCACAAAGACCACATAATCCTCTCCAAGCCTTTGGAGGCTCTGGGCAGGTAGCCAAAGGCCCCTTATCTTCCCAAGCTGAAGGTAGACATCCACCATAAGGCCTGGCCTCAAAAGCTCTTCCCTGTTTTCCACCAAAAGCCTTATGGGAACCCTCTTTGTGTTTTTATCCACCTCCCCCGATATATAATCCACAGTCCCCCAAAGCCTTTTATCCTTCCAAAGCACATAACCTTTTGTCCCCTTTTTTATCCTATCCACATCCCTTGGGTCCGCATAGGCATATACCCAAAGCCTCTCATAAGACTGGATTTTAAACATCTCCTTGGAAGTATCCACACCAGACCCAACAAAAACGGCCTGCTCCACCACATAACCGCTTATGGGAGACCTAACAAATATCTCGTTTTCCCTTACCTCACCAAAGGACCTAAGAGACATCAAAAGGGCCTCATACTCCCCCTTTGCCTTCTCATACTCTATCTTTGCACCGTAATATCTAGCATAAGGAATGACCTCTTCCTTGTATAGCATCTCCTCTCTCCTTAGCGTTTCCTCCGCCGTCTTTAGCTTCACCTTTGCCATCCTTATCTGGGCCTGAAGCTCTGCCACTTGAGGAGAATAAACAGAGGCCAAGGCTTGGCCCCTTTTCACAAAATCACCCTGCTTTACAAAAAGCCTTTTGACTATACCAGAAATTGGAGAATGGACTTGAGCTACAGAGCTTGAATAGTTGCTCACCTGTGCGGGAAGTCTCATTTCCTCCACCACCTCTTCCTCCTTTACCTCCCAAAGTTTTATGCCAAGCTTTTTCTCCTTTTCTGGGTCCAGCCTTATAACCTGGGAGAAGGAAAGAAGGGGTAAAATAAGAAGAAGTAAAAGCCTCATAGCTCACCCCCAAGGCTTAAATATTTGGCATACTCCTCGTGTGCCTGCCTTATTAGTTCCAGCCTATACTTTAAAAGCTCCACATACCTTCTCTTTGTCTCTGTAAGCTCCAAAAGGGTTATGGTCCTTAGCTTATAGCTCTTTATGGCAAGGCTAAGCTCCTCCTTTGCCTTTGGTATGGTCTGCTTTTCTATCCTTTCTATCTCTTCCAAAAGCTTTTCATACCTTGGCCGCACAAGCTCATAGTCCCTTTTTAAGCTTAGCTCCTCCAGACTTTTCCTAAGCTCCATGCTCCTCCTTTCTGCCAAAAGCTGTAATATCTCTCCCTCCCTTCTGTAGAATAGTGGAAGTGCGGCAGAAATACCAACTCTGAAGCCATACTCTTGGGAAGAGACCTTTTCTCCAAGCACTGTAAGGCTAAACTGGGGCTTGGAAAGTATTCTTTCTACCTCTATGCCCGCCTCCAAGCCCTTTATGGCATATTGGTACTGCCTTAGCCTTGGTGAATTTTCAAAGTTTATCTCCTTTATGCTGTGTAGCCTGTCAAAGCTTTCTTCCAAGTCCTCCACCCTCTGGCCGATAAGGTAAGAGAGATTTTTTAAGGCGTTCTCATAGTCCCTTTGGGCCATCTCCAACTCAACCCTTGCCAAATCAAGCTCCCTTTCGGACCTAAAGACCTCCAGCTTTGTGGTCTCTCCAAGTTCAAAAAGCCTTTTTATAAAACTGTGAAGCTCTTGGCTTATCTTATAGTTTTCTTGAGCCACTTTTAATAGTTCTTTCCTGTATAGGGCCATATAGTAGGCCAGATAAACCTCGCTTATCAAAAGGCTTTTTTCCTGTTCCATCCTCTCAAGGAAGGCCTTCTCTTCGTAATCTACCATCTTTTTGAAGCTTTTCCCAATGGGATAAATACTAAGAGGTTGAGAGTAAGAAAGGCTGTATATAGGATTTGTTTTGACGCTTTCCTTTGATGTGCCAAAGTTTCCCACTGCTACCTCAAGGCTTGGGTTTAGGTAGGACCTGTAGGTCATGGCCTTGCCCTTGAACTTGACGCTTTCTTCCTTTAGCGCCTTTAAGGATGGATAGTGCTCCAAAGCCCTATCAATGGCACCCCTTAGGTCTATGGCGTAGCACACTTGGATAAGCAAAAGTAGGGCTATTATCATGGCGTTTTAATAAGGTGTTCATATACCACAACCCCACCCATCCATCCCTGCAAAAATAAAAGCAATACACCAATCAAAAGCATGATTGTAAAAAGGTTCCTCTTCTTATAAAACCTGACAAGGCCAAGGGCCAAAAAGTACAAAGCCAAAAATAGGCCTAAGGCCTCATGATACTTGAAGATAGATATGCTTTCCAAAAGCTTTTCAACAGGCTCGTGGGCTATTATACCCGATATGCTCCCACCCACCACCGCCAAGACAGATAAATAGGTCAAAAGGGCATGCAAGCCATCAAGCTCCCTTTTTGTAATCCTATAATACATATCAACCACAAGCAGAAATGCTGGAAAGGCAATGGCAAAATGCACCACTGGTGGATGTAGCTTAATAAGTTCCATGTTTTAATTTTAACTTACCAAGCTTAACATAAACTTAACCGCAACTTCAAGGAAGCCTCCACCCTATAGCCTTCCTCTACTCTTTCCTGTCCTATGTTTAGATCGCAGCCCATCATCTTACACAGGTTATAAGCCACATAAAGGCCTATGCCCGTATGCCTTCCCTCAAAGAGCTTAAAAAGAACCCTCTCTTCTACAGGCTTTTCCGAAAGGTTGCTCACCTTTACATAAACATATTCTCCATCCTTTTCCACCCTTATATCTACCTTGCCCTTCTCAATGCCATGCCTTATGGCGTTATCCACAAGCACGCCAAGCACCTCCAAAAGCACATCTCTGTCACAATAAGCACAAAGAGGCTTTTCTAAAAGGCTTAGCCTTATCCTTTTGCCCTCTGGGTCATACAGCCTTACTATGCCTTTTAAAACCTCTTCCAGATTGCACCTTTCCTTCTTTATAAGGTCCTGCTGGCTCTCCATCTTGGCCATCCTAAGGAATGTGCTTAGGCTTCTTTCTAGCCTCCACAGCTCTTCATGGATAGTCTTTAGCCTATCATCTTTATGGGATCTCATGAGGTCTTCCAAAAGAAGAAGGGCAGTAGAGAGGGGAGTTTTTACAGAGTGGCTGAGGGCCAAAAGGATGTTCCTATGCCTTTCTGCACTCTCCCTTATCCTTTTTATCCCCTCATACACCTTTTCCATAAAGGGCTTTAGCTCTTCATATACCTTTTCATCAAATCTCCATTCAAAAAGGCTATCACTTGTCCTCTTTATAGAATTTAGCAAAGACCTTACGGTAAAAAGGTATATGCCAGCCAAGATGAAAAGGAATGAAAGCCATGATAGGAACAAAAAGACCTTTAACCTTTCTAAAAACTCCTTTTCTGATGTGAAGTTTACCGCATACTGCACATAAAAGCCATCCTTTCTTTTGTAGGTTAGCATCCTGTAAAATCTGTCTCCCACCTTTATAAGTCGTAGGTCTGGCATTGTCCAGTCTTTACTAAAGGGTAAAGAGATGTCTTCCGAAGCCTCCAAAAGGCTTCCATCGGGCGTCCTTATGGCATAAAGCTCATAGCCTGGGCGAGGTTCAAAGTCTTTTCCCAAAAAGTAAGATTGTTCAAAGATTCTCGCACCATCCGCTATGTGTCTGTCCACCGATGCAAGAAGGGCCCTTTCCACCACCATATAAAGTACAAGGCTATAGAAGGCAAAAAGAAGAAGGAGAATTGCAAAAAACAAATTTAGATGAAGCTTTATGGACCTTTTCATTCCACCATATACCCCAATCCTTTTACAGATTTTATGATATGCTTTGACCCAAGCTTCTTCCTTATCCGTGAAATAAGCACCTCCAAGCTGTTGCTATCGGAGTGGTAGTAAAAGACCTTTTCCCTTAACTCTTCTTTGCTTACATACCTTCCTCTGTTTAGGCATAGGTATTCAAGGATGGCATACTCTCCATATGTAAGCTTTATCTCCTCCCCTTTCACAAAGACATTTTTTCTTCCCATATCCAGCCTCAATTCCCCTATCTGTATCACATCGGAAGATCCTCCATACCTCCTCCTTATCAAGGCCCTCACCCTTGCCAAAAGCTCTTCAAGGTGAAAAGGCTTGGTAAGGTAGTCATCCGCACCCAAAGTGAAAAGCTTAACCTTTTGAGATATATCTCCCATAACAGTGAGCATAAGGACAGGTGTATTGATCCCCTCTTCCCTTAGCCTTTTTACTATCTTATCCCCCTCCAAAGTGGGAAGAAGAAGGTCCAGAATGATAAGGTCAAAGCCTCCACTTAGGGCCAGATCAAGTCCTCTTTTACCATCCGAGGCCAAGTTGACCTTGTAGCCCTCCCTCTCAAGGACGCTTTTCAAGGACCTTGCCAAAGAAAGGTCATCCTCTACGAGGAGTATCCTCAAGGTCTTGGCGCTGCCTCCATTAGCATCTTTTTGCGTATTTCATAGTCTTCCCTTCTTTTCTGTTCCTTTACATCCATCATACAAAGCTTCATATCCCTATAGCTTTTTGCCTTCTCCACACACTCTCTTTCCTTGGGAAGATACTTTTCCTTTAGCTTTATCTTCTCCAGCATATACACTTTACACTTTTCCCAGTTTTGTTCACACCACTCTTTGTGCATCTTTCCATCCATGGGATGGGCAAGGCTTACGCTTGTAATGGCCATCAAAAGTAGGAAGTTTCTTCATGGCTTTACCTCCTTAAGGTTTTAAGTTTAATTTAAAGCCTCTTTATTAACCAAAGATTAACCACAAAGGCTGAGCCATATCAGTAAAGGCGTGGCCATGAAGGATTAAAATTTTCAAATCAAAGAGGAGGCAATCATGTGGAGAGTAGTATATACGGGCCAGAGGCCCCACTATGAGAACATAGCCCTTGATAGGATCATGCTAGACCTTATGGCAGAGGATAAAATACCACCAACAATAAGGTTTCTGCAGTTCAAGCCAGAATGTGTTCTTGTAGGCTTCCACCAGGCGGTAGAACAAGAGGTAAGGCTTGAGTATACCCAAAGGGAAGGCATAGAGGTGGGAAGGCGTATAACGGGCGGTGGTGCCATATACTTTGATGAAACCCAGATAGGCTGGGAGGTGATAGCCACAAAGGACCATCTTGGGGACCTAAACTACGAAGAACTTACAAGGAAGATATGCACTGGCGTGGCAAAGGGGCTTCAAAAGCTTGGAATAAAGGCAGAGTTCAGACCAAGGAATGACATAGAGGTGGAGGGAAGGAAGATATCTGGCACCGGCGGAGTCTTTGAGGGAAAAGCCTTCTTATACCAAGGCACTGTGCTTATGGATTTTAACGTAGAGAGGATGTTAAAGTCCTTGCAGATACCAGTAGAAAAGCTAACCTCTAAGGGGATAAAATCTGCGGAAGACAGAGTGGAGTGGGTAAAGAGGGCTTTGGGATATGTGCCAGAAAAGGAAAAGGTCTTTGAGGCCATACTCCAAGGCTTAAAGGAAGAGCTAAACATTGATTTCCAGTGGGGAGAGCTGACCGATGAAGAGCTAAAGCTACTTGAGGAGAAGAAGGACTACTTTAGAAGTGAGGAATGGATATACCATGTTAAAAAGGCACCAACAGACAGTGAGATGCTCTTTGGCATATACAAATGTCCAGGTGGAACTTTTAGGGTCTCCGCCAAAGTGGACCTTCAAAGCAAGGTTCTACAGCAGGTTATAATAAACGGAGATTTCTTTATAAGGCCACAGAAGCTAATATACGACCTTGAGGCTTATCTAAAGCATACGCCCATTAGGGATGTGGAAAGTAGAATAAGAGACTTTTTCTCCAAAAGAGAATGGGAAGGTTTAAACCTAGGGGTAGAAGACTTGGTGGAGGCAGTTTTATTTCCCCTTAGAAAGGTGGAGGGCATAGACCTTGGCATAGAAAAAAAAAGATTGAATAACATAATAGCCTCCATAGGAGGAGGCCTAATAGAAAACCTACAAAAGGCCAAGGTTATGCTTCTTCCTTATTGTGCCAAGCCAAGATGGTGTGATTATAGACACCTTGATGATTGTGGCGAGTGCGGGGGATGCACCGTAGGCGATGCCTACAGGCTTGCCTACCAAAAAGGCATGATACCCATAACCATAACTTCCTTTGAACTTCTTAGAGATACGCTTCTTTGGTGTGCTCAAAATGGCTACACTTACGTGGGCCATTGCTGTT
>Ga0209479_1001940_pt1 | contig 16674 bp, 5 predicted proteins | sample DewCreD2012metaG_2_FD_184112 | JGI IMG/M metagenome (GOLD analysis project Ga0209479, IMG submission 184112) | Hot spring sediment bacterial and archeal communities from British Columbia, Canada, to study Microbial Dark Matter (Phase II) - Dewar... ...
GGAGGTCACCCCGATGATGGCGGCGGGAGTGACGGATCACGTATGGACTCTGCAAGAGTTGCTGACGTATCGGGTACCACCCCGGGCTCCCGAAAATATTGTGTCAATTGACGAGGGACATCAGACTAAACTGGACTTTGGACTAACTGCTGGGATTGAGAGAGTGCGCTTGCGGCAATCCGAAAAATGAGGCATTAGAGTGTGGATGCCAGCGCCCTCTCCCAATTCCGGAAGCAGATTTTTGATCGGCTGCACCTTCACAATCGGGCCGATGGCATAATCCTGATCGATGCGCTCTCCAGCGCCTGCGGGGTGCGGTCGGTGGTGGAATTGAGCCTCCAACCCGCCTTTCGCCACCGGAACTACAGCGGGCTCTTCAAGGCCATTCGCGATTTCCCGCTGTCCAACGCTCAACTCCAGGGCTCTTTTGCTCCCCACCTTCCACCTCCTCAGAAGCGCCCCTTCCGGCTGCTGGCCGTGGATACGTTGCCCCACCCCCGTCCCTTCGCCGCCTGCCTGGAGGGCCGGGGATATATTACCACCCTAACCCCACCCCAGGAGGAAAGCCGGTGGCCGTGGGGCACACCGATTCCCTGATGACCTTCCTGCCGGAACCGGAGAGCGCATCGTCTCCCCCGTGGGCGGTGTTCCTGGATGCCCGACGGGTGGCAACCCACCAGAATGCCGCTCAAGGGGCTCAGGAACAGATCGTTCAATGGGTGGAGATCCAGGAACAGGCAGCGCATCCCGTCCCGGCCTGTCAGACCCTGGGGGTGGCCGACAGCCGCTTCTGCACCCCGGTGTTCATCTACCCGCTGGTGCAAAGAGGGATCAACGGAGTCGTGCGGGTGCGCAGCCACCGGGTCTTCTTCCGCCCGCCGCCGGAGGCCGAGGGGTCTGCCCGGGGGCATCCCCGCTGGGACGGGGAGCGGTTTGTCCTGGACGACCCAACCACCTGGCCTTGTCCGGACGAGGAGGACACCTGGGAAGAGACCACCCGTCAAGGGCGCACCTGGGTGGTTCACCTGCAGGCGTGGCGGGGGATGCGGATGCGAGGGAGCAGGCAGTGGCCGACGCACCGCTGTCCCTGCACCCTCATCCGGGTCTGGGTCACTACTCCGGAAGGTGAGATGGTCTTCCCCCGACCGCTCTGGCTGGCCCTCTTCGGCCCCTGTCCGCGGGGATGGCCTCTGCGGGAAGTGGTCCGGGCGTACTTCCAGCGCTCCCACCAGGAGCACGGCCATCGGTTCCTGAAGCGGAATCTCCTGGCCACGGCGTACCAGACGCCGGATGTGGAGAATGAGGAACGGTGGTGGCGGATTGTCCTGGTGGCGGCCTTCCAGATCGGGTTGAGCCGGGAAGGGGCTCAAGGGCTCCCTCGGCCGTGGGAGCGATACCTTCACCGGCGGCGGGAAGGCGGAGAGAGCCCGAAGAAGGGGCCAGGCGTGCCTTACCTATGCCGTCCCCGGCGTACGTCCAGCGGGACATGGGGCGAATTCTTCAGGAGTTGGGCACGCCTGCTCGTCGGCTCCAACCCCGAGGAAAACCCGTGGGGCGGCGGGAAGGGACACGCCTGACGCCTCGGGCCCGGCAAAAGATAAGTTCCATCGGGAAGAAGAGCATTCGTGGTCCGTAAAGGGGCTTCTCAGGGCTTCCGAGCGGTCTCCCGGCCCGATTGAGAGATTTTAAAGGTGCGGCATTGGGCCCGGCTTATCACCGGGTGAGGGGGATTTTTGTCCAAAGTCCAGTTTCATCGTACCACCTCAGTATTGAACTCCCTGCAGCCGCACGCTGAACAACTGTTGTTCGGGCGTGAGCGGGCAGGCCGAAATTGGCTGATCCGTCGAGCAGTTGGCGTCGGCGCGCGGCTCCCAGGAGGCCATCACCAGCAGCAGCGCCCTATCCCGCGTGAACGCCGTAGCCGTAGCCGTGGGACTATCGGCGGCGTAAGATGGATTTTCCTGCCAGCCGACCAAAACGCTGCGCACTTGAGCCATCACCTGAGGGAGCGTACCAAAGTCGGCGCCGGTGCCGTTGGCCTCCAGGGTGCAGGCCATGCCGCTCGCACCGGTGAGCGGATCGGTGAACGGCGTGTCAATGAGGTTGAAACGCATTCCAAAGGCGCGGGTCAGATCCGCCTGGAGCGCCTGGCAGTCCGGGAGCGCGAGCGCTTGATACACCGGCACAGCCGTGTGGACCGAGATCGTGTAAGAGGCGTTGCCGTGTGTCGAGCCGACCACGATGCTGTGTGTGCCCCCCGCCGGCAGGATGACCGTCCAGCGGGTCACCCCCTGTCCCTCTTCGGTACCCGGCAGCGGCGCGCCGTCGGGGCCGAGGATGCTCAACACGGCATTGCCTTCCAGGGACATTAGCCACACATCCAGCATCTCGCCCGGCACGACCTGTAGTTCGTAACGGTCGCGCTGGCCGCTCAGCACCGCGCCCACGGCCTTAAAGTCGAGCGGCCCGCTGTCGAAGCGAATCACTTGCTCGTGGGCATAGGCAGAGGCCGGCGTTGCCGTTGGCAAGGGGGCGGTCGTTGCGGTCGCAGGGGGCGCGGCCGTTGCGGTCGCCGGGGGCGCGGCCGTCGGCGTGGCAGGCAACATCGGCTGCTGTCCGCAGGCCGATAGAACCACGGTCATCAGAACGATCAACAACCCATATACTCTGTAAGCTGATTTCATCTCTTACCTCCGTCGTAATCTCCTGACCAGTCAGGTGCAACGCGCCTGAGGTCAGTGATTTCTAACCACCAGGGGCAGAAAGACCCTGATGATCCGAAACTCATACGCGCCCATATCCACGGTCTCTACCCCGTCGTCATTCCCATCGGCGATGCGCGGCCGTCCGTCCAGGTCGGTGGTGATGCCCCCAGGCACGGCAGCGTTGTTCCCGACGTCAATGGCGGGCGAGCCTGCTTGCAGGCGCAGGTTGCCGCCTGCGGAATCCACGAAGCGCGGGTCGGCGTCTATGTTGCCGCCGCCGTCTGTGCCGCAGGCGGATTGCCACCCTGCCCCGGAGCCGCCGCAGCCCTGGATGGCGCTGTAGGAGATGGTAGCGGTGCTGTTGTCGTTGGTGATTTGCGGTCCCGTCGGGGCGCTGTTGCCCCACAGGATGGCGTTGGTCAGTGCGGGGGTCGCCCAGAAGTTGTACAGACCGCCCCCGGCGCTGCCGGCGCGGTTGCCGTTGAACGTAACATTGACCAGCGTCGGGTCGCCGTAGTTGATCATCCCGCCACCGGAGGCGTTGGCGCTGTTGGCGCTGAACACCACGTTACTTAGCGTTGCGCTGCCATTATTGACCATTCCGCCGCCCTTGTTGTTTGCCCGGTTATTGCTGAAAACGACGTTGACCAGCGTCGCGGTGCCGTCAAATCCTTTGTACATCCCGCCGCCCGCCCAGGCCTGATTGCCGTGGAAGGTCACATCGTTCAGGACGGGGTGACCGTCGTTAGTGCACAGTCCGCCTCCCTCCAAACTGGCCAGGTTGCCGCTGAAGGTCAGGTGGGCCAGCGTTGGGCTGCTGTTGTAGAGGTACATCCCGCCGCCGTAAATGTGCAAATAGCCGGTGTCGTTCGCCTGCCCGGCGGTGATGATGAAGCCATCCACCACGGTGTCGGCGCCCAGGTTTTCGCCGCGCAACACGTGATAAGCGTTTTCGCCCACGATGTTGCTCGCGTCAGTAACGACGCCGTTGACCGTGATGTCGTTCCGATCAATGTCGCCGCTGAGGATGGTGGGATTGGCCCGCCAGTCGCGCGCCTCGCGGGCGGTTTCCGTCCCGGCAAAGCCGCCGTAGAGCGCCACGCCGTCCTTCAAAGTGAAGGTATCGGCGCGGGCTGTGCCGGGGTAGTGCACCCCCGATTGCACCCAGATTTCGCTCCCGTAGCCGGCGGCGCTCAAGGCGCTCTGCAAGGTGCAGGCATCCGCCCACGAAGCGCAGTCGCCGGCACCGCGCGCCGTCGGCGCGGCGTAAAGGATCGCGCCGACCGCCGCCACCGCTGTATTGTCCGAGGGGTCGCTATCCTTACCGTCGGCGCTCACTTCGGCGCGGTTCACGAACAACGCGCCTGTCCAGGTGTCAGCGATGCGCGCCGCCAGCGTCACAGCCAGGCGTTCGTTCCAGCCGATGGTCGGCGCCGGCCAGAGGCAGACCAGTTCGCTGCTTCCGCTGCACTCCGGCGGCGCGGAGACCAGCGTCACTGCGGCGGGCAGGGTGTCGGTCAGGCGCAGGTTCGTCACCAGGTCATTGCCCGGTTCGGTTCGGTTGAGGATCACCAGCGTGTAGGTGATCAGGTCGCCGGCCCTCACGCCCGTCGTCGGCGTCACCGTCTTGCTCAGGGAGAGGTTATAGACGGGCTTGACCAGCAGGTTGAACGGCCCGCCCACCGTCCAGTTGCGCGCTATGTCCACCGTCCGCACGGTGATGGTGTGCACGCCCGGCACGGAAAAATCCAGTTGCGGCACGCCGTGCCAGCGGCCGTCGGGGAAGCGCACCAGGCTCGTCGTCCACAGGCCGCCGTCGGGCTGCTCGATGCGCAGGTCGGCCCAGTCCAGCGCCGCCTCGGTCAGCGTGCCGGTGAGGATGGGCACGGCATCGGTGATCGGATTCATCAGCCCGCCCCAGCCCAGATTGATATAGTCGTTGTGCCACACCTCGGTCAGCGTCTGCGTCACGGTCAGGCGCGGGGGCAGCGTGTCCACGCGCAGGGTGCGGGTGATGGGCGCCGAGCGGTTGCCCGCGCCGTCCACGCCGTAGAAGCGCACCGTCTCGGTCACGCCTTCGCCCCAGGCGGCGATGGTGTAGGGCAGCCACCAGGTGCGCCAGGTCGCCGGCCAGGGCAGAAGCGCGCCGTCGCTCTGGCAGGTCTCCACGCCGTCATCCACGCGGCAGGCCAGCACGCCGGCCACGCTCAGATCGTCGGTTATCACGCCGCCCAGGTTGACCGTCGGCCAGTTCAGCCCGCCGAAGGTGGTGTAGGCCAGAATCGCTTCGCTGTTGGCATCCAACGCGACTTGCGGCGGGGTGAGGTCCACGGCGACGGTGATCGGCTCGCTCCAGGCGCTCCAGTTGTCCGCCGCGTCCTGGGCGCGCGCCCGCAGGCGATACCGTGCGTCGCTCGTCCCGGCATCCCAGGCGCACACCCAGGTGTAACCGCCGCTATGCGGGCAGTCAAAGGTGAGCGGGCTGCCCGTCGGCAATGGCTGCGCCTCCAGTTGCAGCCGGGCCACGTCCTCATCATAGACCCAGCCGCTCACGGTGTTGGTCAGAGGTTGGATGAATGCCCATTCCAGTTGCGAACTGGCCGGCAGCGGTTCAACGATGCGCGGGGCATGCGGTGGCGTGCTGTCTACGGCGTGATGCACCCAGAACCATTCAAAGGGCTGATGGGTGGCGTCGTCCAGCGCCAGCATCAACTCGGCGGCGTTGTTGAGCGCAGTGTTCACCTGCGCGGTGAAGGTCGCCGTCACGACGCTGCCGGGCGGAATGCTGCCCAGCGCTACGCTGACCGGGCCGGTCAGTTGCAGCGCGCCGCGCGCCGTGGCGGTGACGACCACGTCGGGCATTGCGCCGTCGCCGCTGTTGCGCACAGCCACGGTGTAGGTCACCGTCTGCCCGTTGCCTACCAGGCCCGAGGTCACGTTCAGCGGGTGATCCATTACGCCGTCCAGATCGGCGTCAATCGGCTGACCCGGCGTGAGCACGTCGTAGCGGTCGCTCTGCAGGTAGCCGACGACCGCGCCGCGCGGCCAGACCTGCACGTCCACGGCGGGCACGGCGCCGCTGTAGCGCCCGGCGTTGGGCAGCGCGTTAGCGGGCAGGCTTTCAAAGGTCAGGAATTGCGTCAGCGCGAGCGCGTGAATGTCACCCGTGCGCGCCAGCGGGTGCAGGTCGGCGGCGCAGTTGAGCGGGTTGAGGTCGGGCGCGCCGACGAGCAGGCAGGGCAGCGAACCGCTGCTGTAGGCTTCGTTGACGACAAAGGCCGCCAGGCGCAGCGGATTGGCCGCGCTGGCGCCGAGGTAGCCCAACGGGATGTACAGGTCGGTGCGGCGCGGCATCTGGTCGCTCACCAGGCGGTAGACCGGCGGGCCGGACGGGGTGGGGCGCGCGGTCGTGCTCATCAGCGTGCTGGTGATCCACGCGCTGCCGTTCCACTGCCTGATGACGGCCGTGTCGCCGTCGCGCACGTGGATGGCATAATCGGCGGCGAAGGGCAGGATCACATTCACCGCATTCTGCCAGCCCTGCGCTGGATAGGGTTGATCGGCGGTCGTCGTGCCGCCGGATTGGGTGTCAAAGTAGACCCACAGGTCGCCGTGCACGTCCCAATCGCCGTCTTCGGCGATCCAGGTGAGTTGCAGCGCGTCGGCGTTCCACGAGCCGTAGAGCCGGTGCGATCCCTGGCTGCTGCGTTCGCGGCTGAGGAGCGACGCGCCGCTCTCCAGCCAGTGACTGTACCAGACGCCGTCGGGCGAGGCGCCGATCAGGTCGGGCGTGAGCGGCGAATCCACGATGTACGGGCCAAAGGTCTGCACGCGCGCGTTGCCCAGCCCGTCGCGGATGACCAGATGGGCGTAGACGGTCTGCGCTTCGCCGACGGTCTGCGCGTGGTGGCGCGGGTCGGTGGGCGCGTAGCGGTGTAGGAGCGCAAGACCTTGCGCATCTACCGTAACCGTCGGGCTGTTCGTCCAGCCGACGTAATAGCCCTCGATGCCGCTGCCGTCGGTGGCGGCATTCCATTCAATGATGAGCGGCACGTCCTCGCGGATGACCGGGTTGGCCCACCCCAGCGGCACGCGCTGCCCCAGGCTGTCGGTGTAGGCCAAGGTGACGGTGACCGCTTCGGGGGGGAGCAGGTCCACGAGGAGCGTGGGGGTGATGACGGTGACGCGCCCGGCCAGGTCGGTGGCCTGCACGGTGATGGTGAACGGCTCCACGCCGCCGGGCGCAGGCATCGCCAGGCGCCAGCCGCACGCCGGGCAGGGGTCGGCGTCCAGTTCGGCGGGGATGGCCGGGGCGTCCGCAAGGGTCGCCCGTACGCGGGCGATGCCGCTGTCGTCGCCGGCGCTGCCGCTCAGGGTAAAGGCGTTCAGGCCGGGCAGGGCGTGCGTGGAGGTGTAAACCAATGTGGTCAGCGTGACCGTCGGCGGGGTCGCGTCCACGATCACGCGCGTTGGCGCGCTTTCGCCGACGTTGCCGTTGCGGTCCTGGGCCTGCGCGGCCAGGATGTACTGCCCCGCCGTCGGCGTCCAGGGTTGCGTTTCGGTCGCCTCCAGCAGGCCGGGGCCATAGGTCCAGGTCTGAATCGGCGCGCCGTTCACGGTGAGGGTGATGGCTTGCAGTTCGTTGAGCGCATAGCCGCTCACGGTGATGGGCGCCGCGCCGGGCGCGACCACGGCGTTATCCGCCGGTGAAGCGATGGCCGCATAGACCGGGTTGGCGGGCCAGACGCGCAGGATGACCTCGCCCACCGCGCCCGCGCCGCGGTTGTCTTCCACGCGGTAGGGGAAGCGATCCTGTCCGACGAAGCCGGCAGCAGGCGTGTAGGTCACGACATACCCCGTCGCAACCAGGCTGCTCCAGGTCGGCGTGACCGGCAGCCCGCTCAACACGCCGTTTTCCGGCGCGCTCAGCAGCATAAAGCGCAGCGGGTTGCCGTTGGGATCGCTCGCGTCCAGCGTAAAGGTGACCGGCGTGTTGTGCGTCACCTGCACAATCTGCGTCGTCGCCGTGGGCGGATGGTTGATGTCCAGGTCCAGGCTCAGCGTCCAGCCGCGATGGTCGGCGGCGGTGTAGACGACCTCCGCGTCGCTGCCGTCCAGGTTGGCGCGGCGGACGGTGACGGTGTACGGGTTGCTGCCGGTCAGCGTGCCGAAGTAGAGTTTGCCGCCGCCGGCATCCACCGCCAGGCCGGAGATGCCCAGGTAGAGGCTGGACGGGACCACAAGGGTCGCTTCGGTGTAGGTGTGGGCGCCGTTCCAGGCGGGCGGATAGGGGATGCGCAGGATGCCGCTGCCGCTGCCGGTGCGCTCGCCGGCCACATAGAGCATCCGCGCCTGCGGGTCAACGGCCATTCCGCTATCCAGCAAGACATCCACGATGGGCTGAGGCGGGCTGCCTTCCAGCGCGGGGTCCATATAGCCGCTTTCGCCGCTTTCGGCATAGAAGCGGATGCGGCCCCCCGCGTTTTCGGCGACGAACACCACCCCAGCGGAGGGGTCGGCGGCCAGCCCGACCGGGTTGCTCAGCGCGGTGGTCAGGGTGATGACATGACTGCCGTCCAGGTTGGCGCGGAGGAGTGCACGGCTCCCGCCGCCGCTCTCTATCCAGTAGAGATGGTCGCGGGTGAGCGCCACCGCCAGGATGTCGCCGGGGATGGTGCGGGTGATGATCCATTCGGGGCCGCTGCCGTCCAGGCTCAGCCGCCAGATGCGGTCGTCGCCGGCGGTGGGCAGGGCCGCGTACAGCCGTTCGCTGTGCGGATGCACCTTGAGGTTCTGGTGGCTGTACAGGGTGTTGTGCCCCAACGTCAGCAGGTCAATCAGATACGTGTTCGCCGCCGTGTTCAGGTCCAGCCGGTGCAGCGCGCCGTCGGGGGTGGGGCTATAGTCCCAGTAGAGCGCGCGGGTGTTGGGCGCTTCGGGCGGCGTGGCCGTGAGCGTGGTGGCGCGGCCGTAGCGGTCGTAGGCGGTCACGGTCGGCGGCGTGGTCACATAGCCGGGGACGCTGCACTCGCCGTACAACTGGTAGAGGCGTTGCGTTTCGCCGAACAACTCGCGCCACCAGGCGGTGTCATAATAGTAGGGGCGCAGCGCCGCTGCGCCTCCACAGGGCGAAACCAGCCCCTCTTCCACCAGGTTGAAATCGTTGACCCAGACGCGGTAGTGGGTCTGCGCGGTGCTGCCGATGCCGGTGTAGGTCACGTCCAGGGCGACGCGCGGGGCGGCGGTGTCAATCTCGCCGCGCCAGGCTGCGCCGGTCAGGGCGTTGCCCAGTACGTCGGCGGCGCGCGCATCCAGCCGGTAGAGGCCCTCCATTCCGTCCGGCGGCGTGTACTGCCAGGTGGTGCTGATCACGCCGGCGCCGCTCTGCGCCAGGGTCGCCGCGTTCCAGTCGGCCTCGGCCAGTTCGGCCGTCAGGCGCACGCGCGCCTGGCCGGTCGTTTCGTTGTAGCGCAGGCGCAGGGGATGGAGGCCCGCATCCAGGGCCAGGGTGAACACAGCGCTCGTCTGCCCCGCCGGCGCGCTCAGGCGCAGCGCGCTGTCTATCCACAGCGCGGCGGTGGAGTCGGCGTCTTTGGTCACGGTGAAGGTGTAGACGCCCGACACGCGGAAGAGCGCCTCCTGCTGCCATTCGGCGATGAAATTGTCGGCGTTGATGCCCGGCGCGGGCGAGCCGCTGCCCCAGTTGGCGTTGATTTCCGGCGTGGTCGTGTACACCGTCGTCTGCGAACCGTCCAGGTTGTAGAAGCGGCCGCGCCACAGCCCCGGCGCCACGCCCAAATCGGCGGGCGTCAGGCGCACGTCCAGCGCCTGCACGCCGCTGCGCACCGTTTCGGTCTCATAGACCGTGCCGGTGAAGGGGAGCGTGCCGGTGATGGGCAGTTGGGGCTCACGGCCGTACGCCCCTATATTCACGCGCGGGGCCGAGCCGTCCACCTGATAGGCAAATGCAAAGGGCGCGGAGACGTTGCCGGCGGCGTCGGTAGCGCGCACCTGTGCGGTGTAGATGCCGTTCGGTTCGCTCAGCGGCAGGCCGTCGGCGCCGACCGTCGGCAGGGTGTAGGTGATGACCCACTCACCGCCGACCCGGGTGGCCACCTGCCAACCGGCGCTGTGCGGCGCCAGGTCCATTTCCACCTGCGCCACGCCGCTGCCGGGCACAGAGCCGGGCAAAGTCGGATCGCTGGCGGTGAAGCGCAGGGTCAGTTGACGCCGGCCGTCCTGCTGCACGATGGGGGCCAGTACGGTCAGCGGCGCGATGACGGCGCTCACCGTGGGCGGCGTGCCGTCGGCGTAGAAGGCGATGCTGTGGGCCGGCGATTGCACGTTGCCGACCGCGTCGGCCGCGCGCACCCAGAGGGTATGGCTGCCCTCGGCGGCGGGGATGGGCACGGCGGCGCTCCACATCTCCCGTCCGTTGGCCGTCTGCCAGGCGTTGTTGTCGGCGCGCGCTTCCACCTTAGCGATATACGAGGTCGGATCGCTGGCAACGCCGCCGATGATGACGGTCCGCCCGGCGGGCAGGTAGGCGTGTGCGCCGGGCCAGGTGATGCTCGCTCCGGGCGAGTCGGCGTCCACGGTGACCGAGAGTTGCGCGGAGGCGGTCAGGTCGCCGGGCAGCCGGGTGCCGTCGGAGAAGACGCCGGTGGCGCGCGTGTCGGCCTGGAAGGTCGCCACCTGGGTCCTCGCCGACGACGCGACCGTGGCGCCGGCCCCGAAACTCTGGCTGTGACCGGGCGCGAGGGCGGGATTGTTGCCGAAGGTCCAGGTCGTCACGTTGCCGCCCAGGTCGGCCGGGCGGGTGAGGGTCAGCCCGCCCTGCGATGCCGAAATCTGGTTCATTTGGTTGCGCACGGTGGTGGTGATGGCAATCTGCTGACCGCGGCCGAGGTAGCCGTCGGCGTCGCTGGTGGTGAGCGTGAGCGCCAGACCGAAGGGATTGGGCACGCGCGGATGGAAGGGATACTGCGCCGGGTCGCTCTCGTGCAGGGTGCGTTCCAGCAGGTCGCTCATCCCGTCGCCGTCGGTGTCGGCAGACAGCGGGTCGGAGGTGACGGTGGTGGTGCGCGTTGGGGCCGTGTTGTAAGTGAACGTCCAGCCCTGCACCTCCTGCCGGTCGGTCAGGCCGTCGCCGTCGGTGTCGGTGCGGGTGGGGTCGGTTCCCAGGCGCAATTCTTCGGCGTCGCTCAGGCCGTCGCCGTCGGTGTCGGCGGCGTTGGGGTTCAACAGCGCGCCTTGCTCGCGCCAGCGCAATTCAACCAGGTCGGAGACGCCGTCGCCGTCCGTGTCCCATTTTGTGTCGTTGGGGTCATTGCCACCGCGCGCCGCCGCGAGCAGTCCGTCGCCATCGCGGTCGCGCAGGGGCGGCAGGTTGGGGTCCCAGGTCCAGGATACAAATTGATCCAGCGTGGCGGGGAAAACGTCCAGGATCAACGGGATGGGAAAAGCGTCGCTGGTTTTGATCGGGTCCAGCGAGCAGACGCCGAACCAGCACTCGGCGGCCGGCAGAGCGATGCCCGTGGAGAGCCAGAACGTGGCGCGACGGTTGAGACCGGCGGGCAGTTGGATGGCCTGCGTGCTGGTGACGACGCGGTCGGCGCGCAGGGCGTACAGGTTATACGTCCACCAGACCGGCCGGCCCGTCATCCTCAAATCACAATACTCGACGCTGCCAATGGTGTGCCAGCCGAACCAATACCCCGTCATCTCGCCCAACTCCGGCTTGCCGACGGCAATGGTGTACGGCCCCAGGCTATAGCGGAAGGCGGTTTGATTTTGGGTGCTTTCATAGGGAGCAATGCTCAGGTATTCCACGATATTGAGTTCGTCACCCTCATCGTAGATCGGCGTTTTGGCCCAGTGGCGCAGGTGCAGCACCGGCATAATGGGAACACCGTCGCTCATCATCGGGCGATACGGGTCGGCCAGCGGCAACAGTTCCAACCCGCGAATCTGGAGCAGGTCGTTGCCGGTCTCGGTGAGCACGCCGACGCGATAAAAGACCCGGCGAATGCGTGAGACAAATTCGCTGCTCAGGCTGAAATTACAGGCCGCATCCCAGACCCCGGTCTTGCACAAGACCAGCGCGGCCAGGTCCACAAACGCGATCACGGCCAGCACCAGACTTACCGCAAAGAGAATCACGCCCACGCCCGTAGAAGCGCCGGCGATCAGGCCGATCACAAACAAAATCAACGTAGTGGTCAGAAGGATGGAACTGATCGCCAGTTGGATCATGGATTCAACCAGCAGGATGCGGCCGGCGATGCTAAAGAACTCCACCTGGCCGGTCAGGTAGACCACGAGCAGGAAGATGATGGTGGCTATCACTTCAACCACAAAGCCGACGACGGCCAGCGCCACCGCCGAAGATTTGATGGCGAACACCGCCCTGGCCATATCTTTCAAGGCGGTCATCGTGGACACGCCGGTCTTCAAGACGGCGTAGAGCATCTTGCCGAACTCCAGCACCGCCGAAAAGTTCTTGACCAGGCCCAGATAGACCACCCCCAGCCCTGCGGTGATGCCCACGCCGGCGACGACTTTGAGCCATTCGGGGCCGCCCACTTCGGAAGCGATCCAGGCGGCAACCGTGATGACGACCAGGGTAGCGACGACCAGGACGACCGCCACGACGGCGACGGTGATGAGCGCGCCCTTGAGCGACGCCAGTCCCTTGAACATGGTTTTGAGTTCACCCAGCGCATTTCGCAGTTCCTGCGCCACCTTGTGAAGGCCCGAAACGACCTTGTCCCAGGCTTTGACGAAAATCTGCTTCACCTCGCTGAACAGTCGGAAGGGGTTGGTCAGGATTTCCGTGATGGCGCCTCCTCCGCCCTTGGGAAGGTTATCGCGGATCGCCTGGATCAGGTAAGGGGCCACCTTGACCGCCAGTTTGAGCACGCCGTTGATGGCGCTGGGGCTGGATTTGATGTACGAGGCGATGCCCGTATCCGCCTTGAAGGTGTGGCGGATGGGCTGGCTGCCGATCTGTACCAGTTCCACCACGCCGTTGAGCAGCGTCAGGTAGTAGAGTTGATAGGCGAACTGCTTGCCCTCGGCGTCCCTCTCCGTTTCACCGGCCTGCGTAATCAGCGCGCTGAGCGGATAGCGCCGCTCGATCTCGGTCAGGTACGCTTCGGCTGAGACCGGTTGCCAGGCTTCGCCGGTGTGATGATAGGGCATCCATTTCAGGCCGGCGTGGACGTATACGGGGTTGGCCGGCGGGCTGGCAAAGTCAACGGTGACGCGCGCGCCGTTCCAGACCAGGGCCTGCGTTTGGGTGGGCAGCGCAGTCGTCTGCAGGTCAATCAGGCGGAAGCGCTCTTCGGTGGCAAACATCAAGGTCGGCGTGAGCGTCCGGTGCGCGTCAAAAGCGGAGAGCGCGGCTTGCAGGTCTGCCCCGGTCAGTGCGATGAGCGCCGCGTCCTGATGGGCGTAGGTGTGCGTTTCCACTTGCAGCGTGTTGGGGATGCCCCAATGTTCATTTTCATTGTAAGGTAGATGGGTGTTATAAAAGTTGTCGCGGTCAAAACGACGGGCGATTTCGCTCACGGTGATGTCACGCTGACCGTCGGTGGAGCATGCGCCGGTGGGCGTCTCCTTGCAATCGCGGCCGGAGAGGAAGGCGTCTTCCAGCCCCATCGCCAGCGAGACCAGTTCGCGGTCGTCGTTGGGGTCGGGGTCCACCGTCGGGTCCTCGTAGATGATGGCGGCCTCCAGGCCGTGATCCTCGCGCACCCGCAGGCCGGTGAGTTGCCAATCGTCGGGGTAGATGGTGAGGATCTGCGTCTGGTTGGCGCGGCAATCGCCACCGGCGCAGCGGTCGCTCAGGCCGATGGCGACCCACACCAGGCGCACCTGATGCGGCGCGCCCCACGTGTTGCCGCGCAGGTGGTAGACCACCCGCCCCTGGAAGGCGTATTGCGCGCCGGTGGTGGTGTCGGTCGCCAGTTGCAGCGGCAGATAGAGCGCGCGTCCCCTTCCCGGCCCCAGGCTCAGGACAAAAGCGCCATACGGCTCATAGAACTGGGGATCGGCCATCTGCGCGCGGGTCTCTTCAAACGGCAGCATAGCCGCCGGAATGTCCACGCAGCCATAGTTGGCGTTCAGGCGCAGGGGGTCAAAGGGCGGCGCGAAATGGTTCAGCACGTCCAGGTCGTTTTCGTAGTAGAAGATGAGCGCGTAGGGCTGGTTGGCGAGTTCGTCAAAACTGAAGTTGAAATGCCCAGACGATTGGGTCTGGTAGATGCGCTCTGCCGCCCGTTTTTCCACCGGTCGCTCGCACGTGCCGCTATACAGCGCCAGCCGGTGATAGCCGTACTGGTCGGCGCGGGAGAGAAAGGCTTCAAACGTCACTCTGCCGTTCCCGGCGTTGCGGCGCAGCGTCACCGTGCCGGTGAGGGGCGCGCCGACGCGGAAGCGCGGGTCGGTGCATTCCTCCAGCGTCAGGTTCACATAGGGAGCGGTGGTCACCAGGTGGCTGGGGCCGGCCGCGCCGGGGATGGCGACCTCCAGCATCGGCACCAGGCGCACGTCGCCGTAGGCATCCTGCGGAGCCGACGAATTGGGATTCACATCCAGGAACGTCTTGCTGTCCCGATCCTGCATCTGGCCCTCTTCGTCGCGCGGCCAGTCGCGCGTGGTGAGCGCGTACCACAGGTGGTCGGGGTTGGTCGGACGCAACTGATACTCCGCGTAGAGGTACTTGCCGGTGTTGAAGTTGTTCACGCTGAATTCCAGCGGGTTGGTCTGCGAAAAGACCGTCGTCTGGCGCGCGAAGGGAGAATAGTCATAGGCATCCGGCACGCCGTCGCCGTCGTTATCGGCATCGTAGAGATCGGGCGTGCCGTCGCCGTCGGTATCCTGATTCCACTCCATCACGTCGGCGATGCCGTCGTTGTTCGTGTCGGGCGTGAGCGGGTCGCCGTACCACATCCGACCGTTGTAGAAAAAGCCGGTCACTTCGGCATAATCGGAGACGCCGTCGGCGTCGGAATCGCGACCATCGGGGGTGCCGTCATTGTCCCGGTCCGCGATGATGGAGAGCGTGCCCAGGCGTTCTTCCTCGGCGTTGGTCAGGTCGTCGCCGTCGTCGTCGGCGTTGGGGTTATCGTGTAGGAGCGAAAAATTTTGGTGTAGGGGCGAAAAATTTATCGCCCCTACATCGAAGAATGTTGCCCCCAGGCGACCATCCCGCGCCGCTTCCAATGGCGAGATGCCGGCGATGGCCAACTTGCCGGCAGCGGAGGGTTCGGCCAGCGCCTTTTGCAATTCGGTGAAGGCCTCGGCGCGGGCTTCTTGCGCCTGCTGTTGGGCCTGCGCGGCCCGGCGACGTTCGGCGGCGGCCGCCACCCGGTCGGATTGCAGCAGCGGGGTGAAAAGCGTGCTCAGAATGACCAGCAGGCTCACCCCGGCGCGGACGCGGCGCGAGCGCCCGCCGCGCGCCACGATCACCGTCCCCAGGCCGACCAGCGCCGCCGACAACGCCGATATCCCCATCTGCGGCAACGTAGGCAGTCGGGGGACGCCCGGGGCCCGCGCCACCGGTGAACCGGCCAGGCGCACATCGCTAAAGTCAACCTGCGCGGTCAGGCGCACCTGTTCGGTTGGGCCGGGCAGCGTGAGGTTGAGCACGTTGCGCGCCGGCAGGCCCTGCTCGTCCACCCACAGTTCGCCGTCGCCGCTCATCCCGCGGAATTCGGGCGGCAGTTGCACCTCCGCGCCGGGGGGCAATTCGCCGCGCGCAGTCATCGCGGCGACGGTCCATTCCTGCATCGCGCGGGCCAGACGCGGGCCGTCCAGGCGGTAACGGTAGGGGCGAATCGGTGATTCGCCCGCGCCACCCCCCATTTCAATTTCAATCGCGTCCTGCGCGGCATCCAGGAACGCCAGCCAATCGCCGTTGGGGGCAAAGGTGGCGCTGAAATCGTTCATCTCCTGCCACTCATCGCCGACGCGCACCCAGGTGCGGCCGTTTTCAATGCGCAGGTCTATCTTGCCCTGACCGGTGAGCACATCGCCGCCCTGCGCCCAGATGCTGGCCTCCATCTTTTGCTCGGCGGGCCAGGCCTGGCCGGAGAAGTAGAAGCGTTGCCGGCTACCGCTCTGTCCCACCGTGGTCACGCCGGGCGTGGGAAAGCGTTCCTGGTCCAGCGTGGCGGAGAAGCGATAAAAGGCCACGTCGTCCCATCGGCGTTGCGCGTCCCTCACCGCCTGTTGGGCCGGCGTGGATGCCGTCGTGCGCAGCCAGGGCACGGCGAAGAGCGCGGCGACGAGCAGAATGAGCAGGGATAATTTCTTGAGCATTGGTACCTCCAAAAATGTAACGTAAAACGTAATGCGTAATTTTACGTTTTACGTTTTACGTTTCACGTCCGCTTCCTCACCCTCCGGCGTTTGAGCCTCCAGGAAGGCGAGCAGGTCGGACATATTGTCAAAGCCCCAGCGCTGGCCCGTGGCGATAGCATACAGAATCGCGCGGCAGGTCGTCTGGCCCTGCTCCTGGACGCGCCATACGCGCAGCAGGTAAGACGTGTAGGGTTGAACCGGATCGGCTGGCATTGGGCCTCCTCAACAGGAATAGAACACGGATGCACACGGATGGGACGGATATTTACGGATCAATCCGTGTTAATCCGTTTCATCCGTGCGAATCTGTGTACTTTATCTTACACGATGGGCGTCAGGAAAACGTCAGGAGCGTCTCCCGCGCTTTCAGTTCTTTTCTCACATATCGTTTTGGTGTATAATCAATGCAATGACGGTGCGATCAGGGCGCAATCTTGCTATACTCTCAACTCTGACTGCATTGTGCAATGAGGACGTAACTACCTAAATTTCGCCCAAAATAATGGCCGTTTCCTCCGGAGCCAGAAGGGCCGCCAACCCAGGCCCTAACTCTCCGGCCACCGGGTCTCCCCGGTTCAGCACAATTTGGACGATTTTGGAA
>Ga0209479_1001941_pt1 | contig 16673 bp, 18 predicted proteins | sample DewCreD2012metaG_2_FD_184112 | JGI IMG/M metagenome (GOLD analysis project Ga0209479, IMG submission 184112) | Hot spring sediment bacterial and archeal communities from British Columbia, Canada, to study Microbial Dark Matter (Phase II) - Dewar... ...
TGATGGAGGCGAGAGGCGGTGAGCGGGATGGCCGTAATCATCCACGTTCCCGAAGCTCTGCGCGCGAAACTCGGCGAAGACGGCACAAGGGAGCTTGTCGCTCTTCTTGATCAGACGGCGCGGGGCCTGCGGGAAAATATCGACGGGACGGCTGCTGAAAGGCTGGAACGGCGGCTAACCGAAACAAAAGCCGACCTGGGAAAACAGATCGCGGAACTCCGCGCCGAAGTTGTGAAGCAGGTTGCCGCAGCAGAGTCCCGCCTGATGTGGAAGACCCTGGCATTTCTCGCCGGCCAAACCGGCGTTGTGTACCTGATTCTGAAGACACTGCTAAAATAGCGAAAGGCCCGGGTTTTAACCCGGGCCTTTCGTTTTTCAGAACGGCAGCGGCTCTTCCCCAGGCAAAAGCCCCAGCTCCTCGAGCCTGATCCGCATCGCCTCGTGCGAGACCATGAACTTTTCGGCCAGCTTCGGGACCATATCATAGCCCACGCTTCCCCCCGCGGCGGCCCGCACCCACGCCTTCGGCATGAGAAACTCCCTGGCGAAGATGTCCGCTTCCCTGTCGAGGATCCGCCTCTCCTCTTCGGTTAATCTTTCTACGACCCCGCCGTTGGTCAGGCGGTCCACGTCATACTGCTCGAAGTGCTTCAGGACCCAGTGCCCCAGCTCGTGCGTCGCCGACCAGTTCATCCGTCCGGGGTTCGAGATGTCGATGCTCACGTGGAACCTGCCCTTTCCGTCGACGAAGGAGAAGGCGTAATCGACGGACTCGTGCATGTGGTAGTGCACGCGCGCCCCGAGCCTTTCCAGTACCTTCGCGGCGTCCACGGGCGGTCCGGTGATCCCCAGCTCCTTCAGGAGCAACCTGACCCTGGCGGAGGCGAAGTCGTGCCTGACGGCGGTGGGTTTCACTTCTCATCGCCCCCACCGGACTTCTCCTTCTCGTCGGCCTCGCCCGCGAGGATTTTGGCGAGCTCGTACAGCGCGTCCCTCTCCTTCGGGGACAGCGTCCTGTAGGCCCGCCTGATGAACTTGAGTTGCTCGCTGTACTCCCTGTCCTCCGGCACGGTCTGGTCCACCTCGCTCACCCTCCCCAGAAGGTAGTCCACGGAGACGCCGAGCGCGTCGGCGATCTTCACCACGACCTCGAGCGGCGGGTTCTGCGTCTCGCGCAGGTACCGCCAGAGCTGCTTGTAGCTGATCCCCACCCTTTCGGCGATTTTCGTGGGCTTCAGCTTGCGCCGCCAGATGAGCTCCTCCACGCGGTAGGCGAAAACGTCCCGCACCGTGATCTCTTCCCTGTCGGGAAAGCGTTCCCTGATCCGGGCCAGCTCGTCTTCCCTGATGTCGTCCACCCTGAGACCCCCTTGTTAGTGTAAAGTTACTGTAGGAATTTTGGAGGGTATGAGGGAGGAAAAAACGAAGAGAGACCTCACCGTCCTTCGAAGGGACGAGCAGTTGATAAACAACCACTCAAGAGAGGTGAGGTCTCTATGCAGATTGTAAAACAGATTTGGGAAAAGTTCCAGAGGGTAGCGGAGCTAACGCTGGAGATGTTAGAGAACGGGATTGACTTTATCGGCCTTGAGGAGAAGCTTTGGCAAGAGCTCAATAACTTAGGGCGAGAGATCCTGAGGGAGGTTTTAGAGACGAAAGACGCTTATTTACGGGAGCACCGGGAGGAGCGGCCTGGCTGGGAAGTTGTGCGGCGAAACGACACTAAAGGGGTGCTCACCCTTTTTGGTTTAGTTAACTACAAGCGGACCTATTACCGGCACAAAGAGACGGGGGAGCGGGCGTACTTAATAGACCGTTTGGTGGGTTACGGGCCGCATACGCGAGTTGATCCCTTGGTCAAAGCGCAAGCTTTGGAGACGGCTGTAGAGCTTTCCTACCGGAAGAGTGGCGAAGAGGCAGGGAGAGGCAATCCGGAGGTTGTGCTAAGTGGGGAAGCGGTGAAGAAAGTGATGCACTCCTTTACCCCGGAAGAATTGCCCGCGCCACCCAAAGAGAAGCGCCGGGTAAAGGTTCTTTATGTGGAGGCGGATGAAGACCACGTAGCCGGCCAGGACAAAAAGAGCCATCTGCCGCGGCTGGTTTACATCCACGAGGGAAAAGAGAAGGTAGGGGAAGACAGATACAAACTCAAGCGTCCCTATTATTTTGGTGGGCTTTACCCGGATACAGACGAGCTATGGCTCAAGGTGTTAAGTTACATTGAGGAACACTACGACCTATCTTCTGTGGAGCGGATTTACCTCTGCGGCGATGGAGACAGGTGGATAAAGAAAGGGTTGGAGTTTCTACCGAAGAGCGTTTTTGTTTTAGACCTTTTCCACCTGGACCGCTATCTTATAGCTGCCTTAGGGCGTGATAGTGATGCTCATAAGGAGATTTGGGCGGCGCTTAGAAAAGGTGATCAGGTAAGGGTAGAGAAGGTGTTAAGGGAAGCGGCGCGGCGGGCAGAGACTCCCGGCCGGAAGGAGGCGGTGCGGGAGTGCCGGCGTTACATCCGGCAGAACTGGGAGGGGATAATGGCCTACTGGCTTTATCCGGAGGCGGCGTTGGGGGTAAGTGCGGAGGCGCACGTAAGTCATCTCTTCTCGGCGCGGTTATCATCCCGACCGATGGCTTGGAGCGCACGCGGGGTAGACCAGATGGCCCGGCTGCGAGCAATGAGGGCGAATGGTGTTTCTTTGCGGGAGCGGTATGTAGCCCGGTATCAGGAGGGACTCAAACCCTTTACGATCTGCCAGACTGCCGTCGCCCAGGAGCGGCAAAGGCTAAAGAAGGTGGTAGGCGAGGTATTCGATAATCTCCCTGCTTTACGGGGACCGGTCACGCAACTAACCAGGACCCTTAAGGCGCTGAGTCGGAATTCTTCCCTGGTCTGGTAGCTCGGCCCGCTCCAAGGTCGGTGAGGTTTTAAGGTTTCCTACAGTGGGTTGACACGATCCACGGGCCGCGCTTAGTTGTGGCCCGCGCCGCAAAAATGATATAATGAGGAGATCAGGACGCCTGCAAGAGGAGGGGGATCGACGTGCTGCGTACCATCCGCAAGGATATTCAGGCGGTCTTCGAGCGCGATCCGGCGGCGAAGAATATCCTGGAGGTCCTCCTCTGTTACCCGGGGCTGCATGCGCTCATGATACACCGGGTGGCCCACAGGCTCTACAGGTGGCGGCTTTATACCCTGGCGCGCCTAGTTTCTCATATCTCCCGGTTTCTTACCGGCATCGAGATCCACCCGGGCGCCAAAATAGGTGAAGGAGTTTTTATCGATCACGGCGCCGGTGTGGTGATCGGCGAGACGGCCGAAGTGGGGAACAACGTGACCATGTACCAGGGGGTAACCCTTGGGGGTACCGGTAAGGAGAAGGGAAAGCGGCACCCGACGATCGGGAACAACGTGGTCATCAGCGCGGGGGCAAAGATACTGGGCTCGATTACCGTGGGAGATAACTCGAAGATCGGTGCGGGTTCGGTTGTCTTGAAGCCGGTGCCCCCTAATTGCACGGTGGTCGGCGTTCCCGGGCGCATCGTGCGGCGGGACGGGAAACGCGTCCAGGACACCATCGACCTGCGGCACGACCAGTTGCCCGACCCGGTGGCCGATGCGCTGCAAGCAATGATAAGCAGGATTAGCGTTTTGGAAGGCAAACTTGCCGCGCTGGAAAAACATCTGGAGGCCAAAGAAAAGCATGGAGTTGTTCAACACGCTGACCGGGCGCAAAGAGAAGTTTCAACCCCGTGACCCCGGAAAGGTGGCCATATACGTCTGCGGCCCCACAACCTACAACTACATTCACCTGGGGAATGCGCGCGCGATGGTGGTGTTTGATACTATCCGGCGCTATTTCATTTATAAAGGGTACGACGTTACCTACGTGCAGAACTTCACGGACATCGACGACAAGATTATTAACCGGGCGCGGGAAGAAGGGGAAGACCCGGCGGCCCTGGCCGCAAAGTATGTCCAGGCTTATTTTGCCGACGCCGACGCCCTGCACGTCCGGCGCGCGGATGTGCATCCCAAGGTTTCCGAACACATCCCGGAGATCATCGCGCTCATCCAGCGCCTTCTCGACCGGGGATACGCGTACGTTGCCGGGGGCGACGTCTACTTTGCGGTACGGAAGTTTCCCGGGTACGGCAAGCTTTCGAAAAGGTCCCTGGACGAGATGCTGGCCGGAGCACGGGTGGAGGTGGACCCGAAGAAGCAGGACCCCCTGGATTTTGCCCTCTGGAAGGCAGCCAAGCCCGGCGAGCCTTACTGGGAAAGCCCGTGGGGGCGCGGGCGGCCCGGCTGGCACATCGAGTGTTCGGCTATGGCCCTGAAGTACCTGGGGAAGGGCTTCGATATCCACGGCGGGGGGGCCGATCTAATCTTCCCCCACCACGAGAACGAAATCGCCCAGTCGGAGGCCGCCACGGGCGAGCCCTTTGTCCGTTACTGGCTACACAACGGCTTCATTACCATCCGGGAAGAAAAGATGTCCAAGTCCCTGGGGAATATCTTTCTGGTGCGGGACCTCCTGCAGCAGTACCCGGCGGCGGCCCTGCGGCTGTTTCTCCTTTCCACCCACTACCGCAGCCCCCTGGATTTCGATGCCGAAAAGATGACAGCGGCCGAGCGAGGCCTGGCCCGGCTGAAAAACTGCCTGGTGCTTTTGGACGAGGCAGAGACGCAGGCTGTGGAAGAGGACGGTCCAGAAGAAGCAGCTTTCCTGGCCCGCCTCGAAGAGTTGCAGGCCGACTTCGAGGCGGCCATGGACGACGACTTCAATACCGCGCTGGCCCTGGCGGCGGTTTATGAGCTGGCATCGGAAGTGAACAGCTACCTTCACAACCGGGCCCGGCCGGCACGGGCGGTACTTGTGCGCGCCCGGCAACAGTTTGATACCTGGAACTCTGTGCTGGGGATCTTCCCCGAGGAAGAAGGTCGCATCGTGCTCGAAGAAAAACAGCTCGGCGACGAACTGGCGGCGGGGCTTTTAGACCTTTTGCTTGCAGTCCGCCACGAGGCGCGCCGGCGGAAGGACTTCGCCACCGCCGACCGCATCCGGGACGGCCTGAAAGAACTGGGCATCTTGATCGAGGATACGCCGCAAGGTGTGCGCTGGAAGAGGATCGTGAGCGGGCGTGGGCGCTAAAACATTACAGGTAACCTTGATCGCGCATACCCCGTTCCCGGAAGAGGTCATCGCGCTGGCGGGACGCCGGTGTTACTCATCCCTGGACAACGCGGCGTTGCAGGAACGGGTGACACAGGAGAGCCCGGGCGAGTTCATCAAAAAGCTCATGGGTATGGGGCACGTAACCCCCATCGAGCACGCCAGCTTTACCTTTGCCGTGGAAGGCGTATCCCGAAGCCTCCTCGCCCAGATCACGCGCCACAGGATAGCCAGCTTCTCCGTCCAGTCGCAGCGTTACGTGGGAGAAACGGCGGCCAAAAACCCGGAAGGGGTGTTCGACTACATCATCCCGCCCAGGATCCAGGCGCTGGGTCCGGGGGCGGTCGAAGAGTTCGGGCGGCAGATGCGCGAGATCCAAAACTGGTACGACCGGTGGGTCGAGGCGCTAGGCGGCGGGCGCGACGCCTACGAGGATGCCCGCTTCGTATTGCCGAATGCCGCGGAAACCAAGTTCGTCTTCACCATGAACGCCAGGGAACTCTGGCATTTCTTTACCCTCCGCCTCTGCTTCCGGGCCCAGTGGGAGATACGCGCCCTGGCGGAGGAAATGCTGAAGCTGGTGCGACGGGTGGCGCCCACGGTCTTTGCCCGGGCGGGTCCCGCCTGCGTCCGCGGCCCCTGTCCCGAGGGGGAAATGAACTGCGGACGGATACAGGAAGCGAGGGAGAAGTACCGGCAATCGAAGTGAAGGAAGACGTAATCTGCGGGCGGAACCCGGTGCGCGAAGCACTCCGCGCCGGGCGCCCCATGCGCAAAATCCTCATGGTAAGAGAAGGCAACGGTGTCCTGCGCGACATCGCTTCCCTGGCCAGGGCCCAGGGGGTGCCGGTGCAGTTTGCCGACCGGGCCGCCCTTGACCGGCTGACAGGCGGGGTGCGGCACCAGGGTGTGGTAGGGCTTGCGGCACCGGTCGGGTATGCCGATCTGGAGGAAATCCTGGCCGGGAAAGAAAAGCCGTTGCTGGTGGCCCTGGCCGGCGTACAGGATCCGCGAAACCTGGGCGCAGTCATCCGTGCGGCGGAGGCGGCCGGGGCCGACGGGGTGATCATTCCCGCCCGCCGGGCGGCGGGCCTCACACCGGCCGTGGCGAAAGCATCGGCCGGCGCACTGGCCTATCTGCCTATCACCCGCGTCACCAACCTTGCCCAATCCCTTAGCCTGTTGAGGGAGAAGGGCTTGTGGATCGTGGGTGCCGACCCGGGGGCAGAGCAGGTATACTGGGATGCGGACCTGCGGGGGCCGCTGGTACTGGTCATCGGCGGCGAAGAAGCAGGATTGGGCCGCGTGGTGCGCGCGGCCTGTGACCTGCTCGTGCGGGTGCCCATGTTCGGGAAGATCGGTTCCCTTAACGCGTCGGTGGCCGCGGCGCTTCTCATCTACGAGGTCGTCCGCCAGAGGAGAGAAAATGGATAAAGAATTCCTGCTTGTCGACGGCTACAACCTCATTTTCCAGGCCCCCGAACTGAAAACTCTTGGCGACCTGGAGCACGCCCGGACGCGGCTGGTAGATCTGTTGATCAACTACGCCGCCCTTTCCGGGCAGAAGGTAACCGTGGTCTTCGACGCGCACCACGTTCCCGGCGGCACCACAAGGGTAACGGAGGAAAGCGGCGTTACGGTGATCTACACCGCGGAGGGAGAAACCGCGGACAGCGTGATCGAGCGGAAGGCCGGTGAACTGGCAAAGGAAGGCCTGGTCTATGTCGTTACGGCCGACTACGCCGAGCAGCGGGTGGTGCTCGGCCAGGGAGCTTACCGCATGCCTCCCGGGGAGTTCTGGCAAAGGGTAAAGGCCCTGTCGCAACAGGCAGCATACCGCCCCGGCGAAAAACAGGCGGAACGCTATCTGGAAGAGCGCCTGACGCAAGACATAAGGAAAGAGCTCGATGCCTGGCGCCGTGGCAAAACTATGTGAATAGTCGGACTAATTTTGCCTTGACGCCTGTCCCGGGCGCCGATATAATACAAATGTATATTGCCCCGCACCTCAACCCCAACATAAATCGGAGGGGAGATAGGTTGAGCCTTAATCCGCAGTACACCGCGGCGCGCAGTTTCCAGGGGATGGAGGACGAAGATATCGTCGGATTTGCGCGAGAGGGCGACGACCAGGCTTTAGAGTACCTCATCAACAAGTACAAGCATTTTGTGCGGGCAAAGGCCAGGTCCTATTTCCTTGTCGGGGCGGACCGGGAAGATATTATCCAGGAAGGCATGATCGGGCTTTACAAAGCAATCCGTGATTTTCGCCTGGACAAGCTTTCCTCCTTCCGCGCTTTTGCCGAACTCTGCATCACCCGGCAGATCATCACGGCCATCAAGACGGCCACGCGGCAAAAGCACATTCCGCTCAATTCGTACGTTTCCCTTAACAAGCCCCTTTACGACGATGATTCCGACCGCACTCTGCTCGACGTAATTTCCGGTACCAGGATAACCGACCCTGAGGAGCTGGTTATCAGCCGGGAGGAGTGCGACAATATCGGCGACAAGATCTGCGAACTCTTGAGTTCGCTGGAATGGAAGGTCCTCACGGCTTACCTGGAGGGGAAGTCCTACCAAGAGATTGCCGACGAACTGCACCGCCACGTTAAGTCCATCGACAACGCCCTGCAGCGTGTCAAGCGCAAGCTGGAGAAATATTTAGAGCGACGAGACGCCAGCTGATTAATTAGCCCGGGAGAAAGGCCGGGGCTTGATAATTTTGGGGGCCATCTCAGCAAGCGATGGAGCTTTCCCGAATTGTAAGGGTCTCATGATGAAGCTGACCCTTAGTCTTTCTTGCTGATGTTGTAATTGTTGGGACGGGTGCTTTAGTGCTCCGCCGTATTTGGAACTTCTTACTAAGGACATAGTCGAAGGACAGACAGAACGGAGGGGCAGGGACCTGCTACTTGCCCTGGGCGGGATTATGCCTTAAGATTTAGTAATGAGCCTGGGGCCAGTTACGCGGAGGGATGTTTTTGCACCTGGCAGTAGCGCAGCTCGCGGTCGGCGAGGATCTTGCGCAGAACACGCGCCGGACTATTTTTTTTCTTGAGCAGGCGGCCCACCGGGGTGTGGACCTGGTTTGTTTCCCCGAGATGAGTCTTACCGGATATACTCCTGCCATCCTGGCTGCGGGCAACATGAACGATCTGGTGCGGGCGGCGCTGGAGGAGCTTGCCGCCGCCGGCCGGCGGCTGTGGGTGGGCCTTATTGTCGGCCACGGCTGGTGGGAGGAAGGCGCGCTCCTGAACCGGGCCACCGTGCTTCTTCCCGACGGGCGGCAATTCCACTACGACAAGATCCATCTCACGGAGCAGGAAGAGAAATACTTTCGGCGCGGCGCACGCACCCTCCATTTTTCCGTCGGTGACCGCCGCGCGGGGCTGATCATCTGCCGCGACCAGAACGATCCTCTGCTTGCGCGGCAGCTGAGGGAGGAAGGAGCGGAAATCCTTTTTATCCTTTCCGCCCACTATTACTCTCCCAAGGAGGCGCGCTGGAAGCTGGAAAAGAACCGCGCCCTCCCGATCGCCCGGGCCGTCGAAAACAAGATGCACGTCTTCCTGGCCAACACGGTGGGCAGCCACCTGGGCATGGTGAGCCTGGGCAACAGCCTGATCGTGGACCCCGATGGCTGCGTGGTGGCGGCGGCCGGGGAAAGCGAGGAGACCTTGCTGACGCTTTCGCTTGACAAACTTTCTGTATAACATGACATAAATGGGAAGCAGCAAGATACAACAGGAGCAGTGAAGAAGTGCCTGCCGTATCGACACCGGTAGAGCGCCCGCTTGTCAACCCGTATATCGCCGTCTTGCTTGCGGTGGTTGCCGTTTCCTTCGCCTCCATTTTCATCCGGCTTGCCAGTGCTCCGCCGCTGGTCATCGCCTTTTACCGCCTGGCGTTTACCTTTCTCATCCTTACTCCCTTGGCGCTGCAAAACAGCGCGCGTGCGGAACTGGGCAGGATCAGGCGGCGGGACCTGTTGCTTGCTGCCTGCTCCGGGATCTTCCTGGCGCTGCACTTTGCCGTGTGGATTACCTCGCTGGCGTACACCTCGGTTGCCAGTTCGACCGTCCTGGTCACCATGCAGCCCCTTTTCGTGGTGGCGGGCAGTCACCTCTTTCTGCAAGAGAGAATAAGCCGGCGCGCCTTTTTGGGGGCGGGGCTGGCTTTGGCGGGAAGTGTGCTGATCGGTATCAGCGACTTTCGTATCGGCGGCCTTGCTTTGTGGGGAGACATTCTGGCCTTTTCCGGCGCGGCTTTTGTCGCCGGTTACGTTCTCATCGGACGCAGCCTGCGCAACCGTTTATCGGTTACGACTTATACCTTCCTCGTCTACGGCGTTGCTTCTCTTTGCCTCCTTGTTTTTAACCTCGCCGGCAGCCAGCGCTTCTACCCCTATCCCGCAACCGACTGGGTATGGTTCTTGGCGCTGGCGGTTGTACCGACGCTCCTGGGCCACAACGTATTTAACTGGGCGCTGCGGTATGTGAAAGCTGCCGTGGTTTCGGTGAGCGTTCTCGGTGAGCCCGTAGGCGCGTCGGTCCTGGCCTACCTGATCTTCCACGAGGTGCCAACCGTGCTCCAGCTTGCAGGGGGCGGCGTAATTCTGGCGGGGCTTTATATTTTTTTGGTATCGGCGCGCCAGCAGGGATGAGCCGCCACCTGCGGGTTGTCTGGTGGGCGGTTCCAGGGGAGCGGTTGGCGAAATGAAAAATCTCTGGAGAAGCAGGAAATACCCCTTAAACTGTAGAAAACACCTGTGTTTGGCACTGTTTTATTGCTGGTAACCTGAAAGTACGCATTTTGGGGGTGGAGGTGGGAATGGGGGAAAGCAAGGATGCTGGCCAACCGGCTAAGTAATCTGGCTATGGGAGGTTAAACGGTGTTTTGTAAAAACCGGCTACTTGCGTTTACTCTCCTTCTGCTATTTGTCTTGGCGGTTCTTGGTGGCTGCGGCGGCGGCCAGACCAAGGAAGAGACCATTAAGATAGGTTTTCTCGGCGCCCAAACCGGGGGGCATGCCAGCTACGGCATTGAGACCCTGAAAGGGATGCGCATGGCGGTGGAAGACATCAACGCCGCCGGTGGACTGCTCGGTAAGAAGGTCGAACTCGTCGTGGAAGACCACGGGAGCAAGAGCACCGAAGCGGCAAACGTAATGCAGAAGCTCATCACCCAAGGAGTGGTGGCGATTATCGGCGATCCGACGACCGGGATCACCAAGCTTGCGGCCCCCATCGCCCAGAGCAGCGGCGTCGTGCTCCTTTCGGCAGGTGCCGTGGGTGAAGGCGTGGTTGAGTTTGGCGACTACATCTACCGTGATACCCTGCTCGACCGGGTTGCCGTACCGGTAGTAACGAAATACCTGGCGCAGAACATGGGATGGAAGAAAGTTGTCGTGATTACTTCCAGGAACAACGATTACAGCGTCAGCCAGACGGCCCTGTTCAAGAAGGCCCTGGCGGACAACGGCATCGAAATCGTGGCCGAGCAGAGCATTCAGGACGGTGACCAGAACTTCAGCGCGCAGGTGACGGCCATCAGCCAGAAACAATTTGACGGTATCGTCTTCACGGGCTACTACACCGAAGGCGGCCTGTTTATGAAGGAAGTGCGTAACCAGGGGCTCAAGCAGGTGCTGGTGGGTGGTGACGGCCTTCTGTCGCCGGTGCTGTGGGAAATGGGCGGCCAGGCCGTGGAGGGCAGCATGGTCTTCACCGGCTTTGCTGCCGACCCGGACCGTGCCACGGGCAAGACGGCAGAGTTCATCAAGAAGTACCAGGAGAAGAACGACAACAAGCTGCCCGACATGTTCTCGGCCCAGGGGTACGACGCGGTGATGCTGGTTGCCGACGCCATCAAGAAGGTCAACAGTGCCGACCCGGCCAAGTTCAAAGAGGCGCTCAAGGAGACCAGGGACTGGCAGGGCGTGACCGGCACGATCACCTTCGGCCCCGATCGCGAGCCGATCAAGAGTCCGGTTTACCTCCTGGAGGTCAAGAACCAGCAGTTTGCGGTCAAGGCGGTCCTCGACGTCAAGTAACGGTATAGCAGAACGGCAGCCACCGCGGAACGGCGGTGGCTGCCGGCATGTAATCTGGAGGCGGGTAAATGACCTGGCAGATGATGCTGCAACAAGTGATAAACGGCGTTACCCTCGGTTCCACCTACGCCCTCATTGCCCTGGGCTATACCATGGTTTACGGTATCATACAGTTGATTAACTTTGCCCACGGCGAGGTTTACATGATTGGAGCTTTTGTAGGCCTCACCGCGGTGCTTGTATTCAAGGCCAATATTTTCGTTGCCCTGCTGGCAGCCATGCTGGTGTGTATCCTGCTGGCCGTGTCCATCGAGCGCGTGGCCTACCGGCCCCTCCGCCGGGCTCCCCGCCTCGCCCCCATTATTTCGGCCATCGGCGTTTCCATCTTCCTGCAGACTTTAATGCTGATCATCAAGGGCCCCCAGCCCGTCGGTTTCCCACCGGTGGTGAGCAACGCCCTGTATTACATCGGGCCGGTTAGAATTTCGCTGGTGCAGATCATCATTCTCTTGACGGCGAGCTGCCTGATGCTCGGCCTGCAATTAATTGTCAAACGCACCAGGATCGGCAAGGCGATGCGGGCCACGTCCGAGGATTACGACACCGCGAGCCTTATGGGCATTAACGTTAACCGCGTTATTTCCTTTACCTTTGCCCTGGGTGCGGCCCTGGCCGGCGCCGGCGGCGTACTGGTGGGTATTTACTTTAACGCGGTATTCCCCTTAATGGGCGTAATGGCGGGGCTCAAAGCCTTTTGTGCCGCGGTGGTGGGCGGCATCGGCAGCATCCCCGGGGCCATGCTCGGCGGCATCTTCCTGGGGGTGGCGGAGGTCTTCGGCGTCGCTGCCGGGTTGGACACTTACAAGGACGCCATCGCGTTCGGCCTGTTAATTCTTGTGCTGCTGGTCAGGCCAACCGGTTTGCTTGGTCAGCCCATACAGAAGAAGGTGTAGGCGGTTGGTCGAACAAACCCTCAACCACTTCATAAACCCTTATTACATCCAGGTACTTACGCTGCTGGGCATCTACATTATTGCCGCTGCGGGTCTGCACCTCATAACGGGGGTAACCGGCCAGCTATCTTTTGGTCACGCCGCCTTTCTCGGCATAGGTGCCTACACGGCGGCTATTTGTACCATGAAACTCGAGATACCCTTTGTCCTGGCGCTTGTAGCTGGCGGCACAACGGCGGCGCTGGCCGGCATCGTGGTCGGGTTTCCGAGTCTCAGACTCGCCGGCGACTACCTTGGTATTGCCACCCTGGGGTTCGGGGAAATCGTGCGGGTGGTCTTCACCAATCTCGAGATCACCGGGGGCGCCCGCGGCCTGGCGGGCATCCCGCGCAAGACCGATATCCTGGTGGTCTACCTGGCGGTCATCCTCACCATCTGGGCCGTATATAGGCTGCAGCACTCGCGCTACGGCCGGGCGCTGGTAGCCGTGAGAGAAGACGAGATTGCGGCCGAGTGCATGGGCGTTAACAGTCTCTGGTACAAGGTTACGGCCTTTGCCATCGGTTCCTTCATCGCCGGTGTGGCCGGCGGCCTTTACGGTCACTTCCTCCAGTACTTGAACCCGGTGGATTTCGGTTTCGCCAGGTCTTTTGAAATTCTCACTTTCGTTGTGCTTGGTGGCCTGGGTAGTCTACCAGGGGTGATCCTGGGGACCACGGTCCTGGCACTCGCCCCGGAGATTTTGCGCTTCGGCGCCGTTTACCGGATGATGCTTTACGGCTTCCTGATGGTCCTGGTAATGATCTTCCGGCCCCAGGGTCTGCTCGGCGGCGTGAACCTGGCGCGGGCGTGGCGGGTGGTGCGCCGCGGTCGCCGCCAGGCGCCGGCAACGTAAGTTTACCTGCGGAGGCAAGAGAATGGCACCACCGCTCCTGGAACTGCAAAACGTTACCATCCGTTTTGGTGGTCTTGTGGCCGTGGACCGTCTGGATCTGAGAGTGAAACGGGGTAAAATCCGGGCGTTGATCGGCCCGAACGGGGCCGGTAAGAGCACCGTGTTCAACGCGGTGACGGGCATTTACCGGCCCACAGGCGGCAAAATTTTTTTTAACGGCGAGGATATCACCCACCTGAAACCGTACGCGGTGGCGCGCCGCGGCATCGCCCGGACGTTCCAGAACATCCGGTTGTTCAAAAACCTCTCGGTGCTGGATAACGTTAAGGTTGGACGCCACTGCCGGGCACGCAGCGGGATCATCGGCGCCCTGGTCCGCGGCCCGGGGGTCAGGACGGAGGAAAGACGGATCAACGAGGCCGCCCTGGCGGCTCTGGCGCTGGTGGACCTGGTCCACAAGAAAGATGAAATGGCCGCCAACCTGGCGTACGGGGAACAACGACGCCTGGAGATAGCGCGCGCCTTGGCCTCTGAACCACTCCTCCTCTTGCTCGACGAGCCCGCGGCGGGGATGAATCCTGCCGAAAAGCAGGATCTCCAGGAGGTCATCCGGACGATTCGGGCGCAGGGGATAACCATTTTTCTGGTCGAGCACGATATGAAGTTTGTGATGAGCCTTGCCGACGAGGTTACGGTGCTGGACTACGGCAAAAAGATTTGCACCGGCACACCGGAACAAGTCCAGGCCGACCCGCGGGTGATTGAAGCCTATCTGGGGAGGGAAGCGGGCTAGATGCTGCGCCTTGAGAATCTGACCGTCGCCTATGGCGCGATCCGGGCCCTGCACGGCATTTCCCTGGAGGTAGAGGAGGGGGAGATCGTGGCGCTTATCGGCGCCAACGGTGCGGGTAAAAGCACGACGCTCCGCACCATCTCCGGCCTCATCCGCCCGCAGAGCGGCCGTATCTTCTTCGGCGAACGGGAGATCACCAGACTGCCGCCTGATCGAATTGTCGCCCTTGGCATCTCCCACGTGCCGGAAGGCCGGCGCGTCTTTACCCGCCTGACGGTGTCCGAAAACCTGGAACTGGGGGCCTATGTTCGGAAAAGCAGAAGAGAAGTAAGAGAAGCAATGGAGCGGGTGTTCCGGCGTTTCCCCCGGCTCCAGGAAAGGAGGGACCAGCTTGCCGGCACCCTGAGCGGGGGTGAACAGCAGATGCTGGCCATTGGTCGCGCCCTCATGTCGCAGCCCAGGTTGTTACTGATGGACGAGCCGTCCATGGGGCTGGCGCCCATGCTGGTGCGCGAAATCTTCGCCATCATCAAGGAACTGAATGAAGCGGGGACAACCGTTCTCCTCGTGGAACAAAACGCCCACATGGCCCTGTCCGTGGCCCGGCGCGCGTACGTCCTGGAGACGGGCGCGATTACGCTTGCAGGTCCGGTCGCCGAACTCGCCTGCCGGAAAGAGATTAGAGAAGCATACCTGGGAGCTTAGGTTAAAGACTGGCCACGACCCGGGCAACGGATCGTGATATACTTAGAAGCTGGGAAGCGCAAACGCGAGCTTAGCTAAAGTCTGTCCCAGGGGTGCGCGCCTTGCTTGCGGTTTCCACGAGCTGGTTCACTCGCCGGGAGTCTACCCCCGAGACAATCGTCGCCGGCTTACGGAGCCTTGGTGCCGAAGGTGTAGAGTTGGACTTCCGTCTGACCCCGGAAGCGCTGGCCCGCCTGCGACGGCTCCTCAGGCAGGCCGGAATACCGGTGGTAAGCGTCCACAACTTCTGTCCCGTTCCTGACCTGGCACCCAAACCGGAGGACCCCTTCCTTTTTACCTCCGAAGACGAACGCGAACGCGAACTGGCCCTGCGGTATACGCTGAAAACAATTGAGTGCGCTGCCGACATGGAGGCGGGAGCGGTCGTTCTTCACCTGGGCGAAGTTCCAGGCTGCGCGCCTCTGGCAGAGCGCCTGTATGAACTTTACGCGGCGGGCGAGATCGCAAGCACGGCGGCCAGGGCCGCGCAGGCATCGCTGGCCACGGTGCGCGCGGCCGGGAGCGGTAAGTGCCTTGATCGCGTCCTTCTCGCGCTCGATAGGATTTTGCGGGTTGCCGAGCGGTTGGGCGTCAAGGTGGGCGTGGAGAACAGGTACCACTATTACGAGGTTCCCTCGCCGGAGGAAACGGACCGGCTTCTCCAGGAGTTCGCCGGTGCTCCCCTTGGCTCCTGGTACGACACCGGGCACGCCCATCACTGGGAGGTCATGGGATGGACCGCGCCGGGGGAACTTTTGGACCGCTTCGCTCCTTGGCTGGTAGGCGTCCACCTCCACGATGCCCGGGGAAGGGATGACCACCTGGCGCCGGGCGTGGGGGAGATAGATTTTCAACGTGTGGCGGCCCGGTTGCGCCCGGAGGTGCTTCGCGTGGCGGAGGCCCACGGGAAGGAGGATCTCGCGACCTACCGGGATGGCCTGGAAGGCCTGCGCCGCCTTGGGTTTTAGGATGGCGACGTTTTGCAGCGGCGTCCGGAGATGGTTGACACCTGGCAAACCCTCTGCTAACATAAATTTGCGAGCCGGCGTAGCTCAACGGCAGAGCAGCTGATTTGTAATCAGCAGGTTGCGGGTTCGAATCCTGCCGCCGGCTCCACTGTCTTGCTAAACGGTGTCGCGTGTGCTATAATCAAAATCGAAACGTCGCGGGGTGGAGCAGCCGGTAGCTCGTCGGGCTCATAACCCGAAGGTCGTTGGTTCAAATCCAACCCCCGCAACCAGGCCCATATAGCTCAGGAGGCAGAGCGTATCCTTGGTAAGGATAAGGTCGCCGGTTCGAATCCGGCTATGGGCTCCATTCTTTTAGGCGGCGTAGCTCAGTTGGTAGAGCAAGCGGTTCATACCCGCTGCGCCGGGGGTTCGAGTCCCTCCGCCGCTACCAGGGAAGATAACCGGTCGTAAAGGCCGGTTTTTTTCATGGCGAATTTTGGGCACTGCCTGGCAGGATTTTATCGACTCCTTGACGAATAAATCATTTCACCGTAAGGCAGTTTTTTCTCTAAGTAATTTTTTCCGAATATCAAGGGAGGTTTAGTTGCCCATGGCGAAGGCCAAGTTTGTGCGGACGAAGCCTCACGTTAACATCGGGACCATTGGACACGTGGACCATGGGAAGACGACCTTGACCTCGGCGATCACTCTGGTGCTGTCAAAGCACGGGCTGGCTTCGTACAGGAAGTTTGAGGAGATTGACAACGCACCGGAAGAGAAGGCGCGGGGCATTACCATCAACACGGCGCACGTGGAGTACGAGACGGAGAAGCGGCACTACGCGCACGTTGACTGTCCGGGGCACGCGGACTACATCAAGAACATGATCACGGGGGCGGCACAGATGGACGGGGCCATCCTGGTGGTCTCGGCGGCGGACGGCCCCATGCCGCAGACGCGGGAACACATCCTCCTGGCGCGGCAGGTCGCGGTGCCGTACATTGTGACATATCTTAACAAGGCGGACATGGTAGACGATCCGGAGCTTTTGGATCTGGTAGAGATGGAAGTGCGGGAGCTTTTGAGCAAGTACGACTTTCCGGGTG
>Ga0209479_1001944_pt1 | contig 16634 bp, 19 predicted proteins | sample DewCreD2012metaG_2_FD_184112 | JGI IMG/M metagenome (GOLD analysis project Ga0209479, IMG submission 184112) | Hot spring sediment bacterial and archeal communities from British Columbia, Canada, to study Microbial Dark Matter (Phase II) - Dewar... ...
TCCAAATGCCGTGGTCTTTTGGTTCGTTATGAGAAGAAATCCGAGAACTATGCGGCATTGCTCCAATTCGCCTGTGCTTTACTCTGGTATCGCAGGCTGGCTTATGCATCGTTTTGAGATAGTTTCTTAGTAGGGGCGCAGCGGCGCTGCGCCCCTACGCTGACTGGCGATAGACGATGAGCATCCTGGATGACCTGCTGGCGAGCCTGCCCGATGACGTGGCTGTGCGCTCGGTGCTGGTCGGCGCGCATTGGACGGTGGTGTGCAGTCGCGGCTGCGGCCTGGCCTCCACGCTGATGAGCGAAGGGCCACACGGCCACGCCCAGGTCCGGGACGCAGGGCGCCTGCACCTGAAGAGCGCCCGTGAATTGGCCGAATATGCGCGTTCGGACGATTTGCTGGAGGCCAGCATCGGCGTAGCCGCCCTCAACTCGCTGCTGGATGTGGATGAGCGCCAGGCGGTGGAGCTAGACGCCGCGGAGGTGCTGGCCGAGAGGGGGCGGGGCAAGAACATCGCCATCGTCGGGCATTTCCCCTTCATCCCCAAGCTGCGCCGGGTGGCCGGGCAGGTGTGGGTGATTGAGCAACGCCCGGTGGAGGGAGAATACCCGGCGGAGGCCGCCGCCGATCTGATCCCTCAGGCCGACGTGGTGGCGCTCACCGGGAGCGCGCTGATCAACCACACCCTGGATGGGTTGCTCCAGTTGTGCCGCCCGCAGGCATTGGTGATGATATTGGGCCCTAGCACGCCGCTTTCGCCGGTGTTGTTCACTCATGGCGCGACGATCATTTCCGGTGTTCGGGTGATAGATGAGGCCGCTGTGCTGCGCACGGTTGGCCAGGGGGCTACTTTCCAGCAGGTGGAGGGCACACGGCGGTTAACGCTGTGGCGAGAGGGGGTGAGCGGGCCTGGCCCTGGGGCACAAACCTGATGTCTGTAACCGGCAATGGATGACATTTGTCACTGGCGATCTCCCAGGGCCCGATTTATGGTATAACAATAATGGGAAGGGCAGAGGAACACGGGATATGGGTGAACTTCATGAGGTTTATCTGGCCCTGGGCGCCAACCTGGGGGATCGCCAGAGCAACTTATTACAGGCATTGCAGCGCATCCGCACGCTGGCCTCTATTGAGAAAATCTCCTCCTGCTATGAGACCAAGCCCGTAGGCTACCTGCAACAGCCTGACTTTCTCAACATGGCCTGTCTGATTAAGACGGAGTTGGGGCCCCATGAACTCTTGCGCGCTCTGAAGCAGATTGAACGGCAGATGGGGCGGCAGGCCAGCTTCCGCAACGCACCGCGCCCGATTGACATAGACATCCTGTTCTACGACGATCTGGTCCTGGAATCATCTGACCTAATCATCCCCCACCCACGTATGGCCGAACGTGCCTTTGTCCTGGTCCCCCTAGCCGAGATCGCCCCGGATGTGGTTCACCCCGTGTTGAATCTCACGGTGAAGGAGTTGTTGCACCGGGTGAACCGGAAGGGTGTCTCCTCCACGCCACGCAGCCTGCGCATCCGGCTGGGGCGAGATGTCCAACAGGGCGTGCCGGTGACCCAGGTGAGCTTAAGCCGGGCAGGCGTCACCGGCCTGCACCGTGTCATCCGCCTGACGCGCGGCGGGCAGGAGCACCTGTTTTACGCCGAGATCGATCTCTTCGCCGATCTGGAGCCGCAGCGCATGGGCGTCCACATGTCCCGCTTCACCGATGTGCTGGAAGAAGTCGCCGACGAGATCACACTGGAGAAGTCGCCCAACATTGAGACCCTGGCCGAGCGCATTGCCCGCCGTGTGGTGGAGAGCCAGGGTGCCATCCGCTCCGAGGCCCATATCCGGGCGGTTTACCCGATGGAGAAGACCGCACCGGTGTCCACCAAGAAGATGCAGGAACTGTACACGCTGATCGGGATCGCCGTGAGCACCCGCGAGCGCAGCAAGCACATCGTCGGCGTGGAGGTGGATGGCATGACCGTTTGCCCCTGCGCTCAGGATATGATCCGGGATTATTCCCGCGAACGCTTGCTGGAGGAAGGCTTCTCCAATGGCGAGGTGGAACAGATACTGAACGCTATCCCCATCGCCTCGCACAACCAACGCGGGCGCGGTACGTTGCTGGTCGGCACGGACCAGGAGGTGCAGGCGGAGGACCTGGTAGGGATCGTGGAAGCCTCCATGAGTTCCGAGACGTATGACCTGCTGAAACGGCCCGACGAACTGTTTGTGGTGAACAAGGCCCACCGCAACCCCCGGTTCGTTGAGGATGTGGTGCGGGAGATGCTCCAGAACGTGGTGGACCTGTACCCCGACTTGCCGGATGGTACCTTTATCCTGGCGAAGCAGATGAACCTGGAAAGCATCCACAAGCACAACGCCTTTGCGGAACGCTACGGCACGCTGGGCGAGATCCGGCGCGAAATCCTGGCGGGCGAACATCTACTCAGGCATACCTCTCTCCAGGAGTGGCTGGCGAGTTGAAGGGGAACGGAGCGAATCATGGGATTCAAAGTAACGGTTGAGAAGGGCAATCTGCGCTTTAGTGCCGCCCACTTCATCACCTTCGGCGGCGAATGCGAGCGGCTGCATGGACACAACTACGCCCTTTCGCTCACGGTGGAAGGGCCGCTGACCGCCGATAGCTACGTGTACGATTTCGGCCTGTTGAAAGAGACCCTGCGGCGCATCAGCAATACCCTGGACCATCGCTTCCTGCTGCCACTGCACAACCCGCATATGCGGATACAGCAGCATGAGAGGGAGTGGGAGGTCCGCCTGGGGGAGCGGCGCTATCTTTTCCCGGCAGAGGATGTGCTGGCGTTGCCTGTGGATAACATCACCGCCGAACGGCTGGCGGAATACATCTGGGGGGAGGTGGCCAAAGAGCTGCGTGCGCGCGGTGGGGGGCATCTCACCCGCGTGACGGTAGGGGTGGAGGAATCCCCTGGGCAGACGGCGTTTTACAGCCAGGCCCTCTCCGAATTAGATTAGACGGAGGGCAGAGGGCGGAGGACGAGGGCCAAAACCGTCCGTCGTCCATCGTCCGTCCCCATTAAGACGTGGGTCGTGAAGCGCCAGTTATGGATCGCGCTTTAACGCGGCGATGTCCTCGGCAGTGACGCGCCCCTGGTGCAAGGCGGTAGCAATGAGGGCTGCGGCCACGCCTAAAGCCTGCAGGTCGTGGAGTTCATCCCTATCGCGGATGCCTCCACCGATGAGCAGGGCCAGATCGGGCAGACGTTCCCGTGCGGCGGCGATGAGCGCCCGGTCCACGCCCGCGCCTGTGCCCACGCGCCCCAGGTCAAGCAGGATCACCTCCCGCCAGCCGGCCCGGGCCAGGCTTTCCAGCGCCACCAGGGGGCTGAGGGCAGCCAGTTGGGGGCAGCGCGAGAGCACCTGCCCGGCTCGCATGTCCAGGCTGAAGACCAGGCGTCCGGCAGGGAGCGCGGCGGGGAGGGCCAGCACGGCTTCCCAGGCGGTCAGGGTCTCAGCGCCAATGACCACTTGGCTGGCGCCGGTGGCGAGGACCTCCAGCGCGCTGGGGACATCGGTGGCAGCGGCATCCACCAGGAGGTGCAGGCCCTCCTGGTAGGCCAGGGAGGTGAGCACCTCCCGGTGTCTGGTGCTCAAGGCCCAGCGCCCGCTGTGGGCCGCCTGGATCGCGTCCAGGTCGGCGACATACACTTCGGATAGCCCCAGCTTATCGCGGAAGGCCGCGGCGACGGCGCGTGGCTCGGCGCTATCGGTCAATATGCTCGTCACGGGCCGGTAGTGTTCGCGCTCGCCCCGCAGGGCGTGGACGACCTGGCCCTGGCGCACATCCATGACGGGGATCACACGCATGGTCTCGTCTCCTCGTGTGTTCGTGCATGAGTTCATCACCGGCGGGGGCTGGCCGCCCGGCGACCTCCCTTTTGGGCTGGCCGACGAGGCCGCCGCCATGCTCCAGGCGATCCTGGCCGATTTCCGCGCCTGGGGCGCGGTGCGCACGCTGACCACCTTGGATGCCCGTCTGGCCCATCGCACCCTCCCCGCAGATGAGGTGGTGCAGGTGGCCCCCGGCCAGTATCAGGCCGTGTTCTCGGCGCTATTGGCCCACAGCGACGCCGCCCTGCTGATCGCGCCGGAGACCGAGGGCCACCTGGCCCGGATCAGCGCATGGGTTGAAGCGGCGGGCAAGCCGCTGTTGAGTTCCAGCGCGGCCGCCGTGGCCATCGCCGGCGATAAGGCGGCCTGCTATGAGTGTTTCCGCCAGGCGGGACTGCCTACGCCGCTGACCCGCCGCGCCCGCTTCGCCGAGGCGCCCCAGGTCGCCCGCGAGATGGGCTACCCGCTGGTGATCAAGCCGCTGGATGGCGTCGGCTGCGAAGGGGTCTGCCTGGTCAATGGGCCGGCAGAGCTGTCCGAGGCCCTGGCGGTCGTGCGATGCGCTACCCCGCATGAGGCGATTTTACTCCAAAGCTTTATCCCCGGCAGCCACGCCAGCGTCTCGTTGCTGGTGGCTCAGGGCCAGGCTGTACCGCTGAGCCTGAACGGGCAGGAGATCGCGGTGGGCTGCCCCTTCACCTATCGCGGCGGGGTAGTGCCGTTAGCGCATCCATTGCGGGCGCGCGCCTTCGCGGTGGCCCAGGCGGCGGTCGGCCTGCTGCCGGGGCTGCGCGGTTATGTCGGGGTGGACCTGGTGCTGACGCAAGAAGAGGCCTGGCTGTTGGAGATCAACCCCCGCCTGACGACCTCGTATATTGGCCTGCGCCAGGTGGCGCCCTTCAACCTGGCCCAGGCCATCTGGGATGCTGCTTGCCGGGGCGTCTTGCCGGGGAGCGTTGCGCTGCGGGGCCGGGTGCGCTTCAGTAAGGACGGCAGATGGACAATGGAGGGCAGGGATCGGATCGGATGATCACGGTAGTGGGCTGGGATATTGGCGGCGTGAATGTCAAGGCCGCCTGGCTGGCGTATGAGCGCGGCGCGGCCCAGGCGGTCAGGACCGCTTCATGCCCTTACGAGATCTGGCGTGCCAAGGAGCGTCTGCCTGAAGTGCTCCAGAAGGTGCTGGCCGAAGTCGCCGGGGAGCTGCCCCAGGCGATGGCGGTGACCATGACCGCCGAACTGTCCGATGTATTTGCCACCAAGCGGGAGGGCGTGCTATTCGTCCTGGATAGCCTGCTGGCGACCTTCCCGACGTGCCCCGCTTATGCCCTAAGCCTGTCCGGGGAGTTCGTGCCGCTGGCCCAGGCCCGCCGGCGCCCCCTGGGGTTCGCCGCCGCCAACTGGCTGGCGACGGCCCTGTTCATTGCCAGGGCGTATCCGGACTGCGTACTGGTGGACGTGGGCAGCACCACGACGGACATCCTCCCCATCCTGGATGGGCGGGTGGCGAATACGGGCCGCACTGACCTGGAGCGCCTGATGGCCGGGGAATTGGTCTATACCGGCGCGCTGCGCACGCATCTGGCGGCCATCGTCCACAGCGTGCCTGTGCGTGGGCGATTCTGCCGCGTGGCCTCTGAGTATTTTGCCATCAGCGGGGATGTCCATCTGATCCTGGGCCACGTGCGCCCCGAAGAGTACACCTGCCCGACGCCTGATGGCCGCCTGCCGACCGTGGCCTCAGCGCGGGGGCGGCTGGCCCGGCTGGTGTGCGCCGATACGGAGATGCTCAGCGTGGCGGAGATTGAGGCCATCGCGCGTTACATTCACACGCAACAGGTGGAGCAGATCGCGCAGGGGGTGCTTCAGGTCCTGTCGCGCCTGGCCGACTGGGGCGACCTGCCGCTGGTGGCGACAGGCGCAGGGGCCTTCCTGGCCCTGGAGGCCGGTCAGCGCCTGGGGCTGAGGGTGGTGGACCTGACGGCGGAGTGGGGGCGCGAGCGCGCCGCCGTGGCGCCCTCCCTGGCAGCGGCGTATCTGCTGGCCGAGCGTCTGGAGGCGGGCTGATGATGGGCCTGGACGCTGTTCTCAAGATAGGCGGCAGCCTGAGCCGGGGCGAGGGGCTGGCGGCGTTGTGCCAGGCGATAGGCCAGTTGGGACAGACGTATCGCCTGCTGGTCGTGCCTGGCGGCGGGGCATTTGCCGATGCAGTCCGCGAGGCCGACCGCCGCTATCACCTGAGCGCTACGACGGCCCACCGGATGGCGCTCTTGGCGATGGATCAGTATGGCTGCCTGCTGGGTGATCTCATGCCGGGGGGCCGGTTGGCGACCGACCTGCTCTCGGCGCAGCAGGTGGCCGCAGCAGGCCAGGTGCCGATTCTGTTGCCCGCCGCTTTGCTGATCCAGGCCGATCCCTTGCCGCACTCCTGGGAGGTGACCTCCGATACCATCGCGGCCTGGGTGGCCGGGCTGGCGCGTGCTCCCCGCCTAGTCTTGTTGAAGGACGTGGATGGGCTGTTCCCGGCGCCACCCGCGCCAGGGAGCGGGGCGGCGCTGTTGACCCGGCTGAGCGTGAAGGAATTGGCCCGCCATCAGGGGGGCGTAGATGGCACCCTGGCGACGGTCCTGGCCTCCCTGCGCCTGGATACCTGGGTGATCAATGGCCGCTACCCTGAGCGGCTGGCCGAGTTATTGACCTCAGGGAGGACGTTGGGCACCCGGATTCCAGCGGTGTTATCGTGATGGTGGGTTTCTATGCGATCCTGTCCGGACTATACGGCGGCCTGGAAAGCAGGAGCGAGGGCCGCACGCAGCCGCCGCACCCGTTCGGGGTCCAGCGGCCCAGCGCGCTGGTTGTCCCGGCAGGCCGCGCTGCGCACCCCGACGACATCGGCGCCGACATCGCGAACCAGGGGGAGGTCCTTTTCCTGGAGCGCGCCGGCCAGGGCGAAGAGCAGCCCGGCGGCATGGGCCTCCTCGGCCAGGGCGCGCAACACGTCCGGCGCCAGGAAGTCAAACAGGCCGCGCCCGTCCTTAATGGCCGTGTCCAGGAGACAGCCGGTAACGCCAGCATCACGGGCGATATGGGGCAACAGCCGGGGGTCCAGCCTGCCGGCGCGGTGGGCATCGGCGTAGCCAGCGGCGATCACAGCCACGTTGGGGAGTGCGCTGACGGCCCGGCGCACTTCGCGCAGTAGGGCGATGGCCTCGGCTTCGCTCTGCGGCCCCCACAGGCCGACCTTGACATAATCAGCGCCACACGAGGCCGCGCCCAACGCGGCCAGCGCGGCGGTGCCGGGCAGGTTGGGCATGTCGCCGATGGCCACGCTGAGCTTGACCGAACGCGGGGTGAGCGCGCGGATCTGCCGGACGACATCGGGGGCGAGTGCGCCGAGCGAGCCTTCGGCGGGGTTCTTCACGTCCAGGATGTCCGCACCAGCGGCGATGGCTTCTTGGGCTTCGCCGGCGTTGACGACGCTGATCATAAGTTGCATGGCCTTTATCTTAACATGGATAATCAGGGCAGGCAAGTGAATCTGTGCACAAGTGCATTTCGGATTCGGGGCAGATGCCCGGTGGGTGATCCCCCACCCCAACCCTCCCCCCTCTATGGGGGAGGAGGACAACTTCCCTCCCCCGTCCAGGGGGAGGGGCAGGGAGGGGTGTGTTCCTTCCCCCCACAAGGGAGGAGGGGACGAGTGGATAAGTACCGATGACCAGATTGTTGACCGACGTGATAGAGAGCCATTATCTGGAGACGCATGAGGGGCTGTTCTTCGCCGTCAAGGGCCTGGTGCATCCCCCCGATCGCTTTTTCGCTATCCTGCGCTACGCGCCGGATGAAAGCGGGGACCGTTGGAAGGCAGGGCAGCGCTATCGCCGCCTGTACCACTTCGCGGAGCAGGAACAGTTTCTGCGCGCCCGCTATCCGCACTACCTGGCCTTTGATCCGGTCTGCCAGGCGGTCTTGCAAAGTGTGCCTCATGCCTGCATTCGCCGGGTGTACGATCCGCGCAGGCGCCTGCAAGAGTTGGCTCAGCAAGAGCACCGTGACGGGGTTGAAGAGGATGCGCTGGCCTTCGCCCGCCTGTTGCAGGAGGAGGCGGCTGTTCCCTGGACGGCGCTGGGGGTCTCCGGATCGCTGCTCCTCGGCCTGCACACGCCCCAGTCCGACCTGGACATCAGCGTGTATGGCAGCCAGAACTGTTACGCCGTTTGGCGGGCGCTCAAACGCCTCTTGAGCCAGGCGGAGCAGGGGATAACGGCAGGCCTGGAGGTGCGCCCCCTCGATCCGCATGGTATGGAGGCGCTCTATGCGGAACGTCTGCCCGACACGCATATGGGCTTCGCCGACTTTATCCGGACCGAGAGCCAGAAGGTCATGCAAGGGCAGTTCCGCCATCGTCCTTACTTCATCCGCTTTCTCAAGGCCCCTGCAGAAGTGGATGAACGCTATGGCGATGTCCGTTACCGGCCTCTAGGGCGCGCAGGGATTGCCGCTACCGTCGCCGACGCCAGTGAAGCCATTTTCACCCCCTGTCGCTACACGCTCACGGCGGTGCGTTTCCTGGATTCAGCCCCAGAGGTGGAATTGGCCCTCCCGCCAACCGAGATCGTCTCCTACCGGGGGCGGTTCTGCGAACAGGCCCGGACGGGCGACACCATCCTGGCCTTCGGCACGCTGGAACGGGTGCAGGCGCGGGACGGACGCACCTGGTGCCGATTGCTTTTGGGCAATCGCCCTGACGATAGCCTGATTCTCACGGAGGCTGCCTGTGAACGATAAGGTACCTAACAGGTCATTTGCGGGAAGCAAGGAAACACGTATCGCCTGGGCGATCACCGGCGCGGGCCACACCCTGGCCGACTGCGCCAATTGTCTGTTGCGCTACCCGAATGTAGACATCTTCCTGTCCCGCGCCGCTGAAGAGGTCATCCGCATCTATGCGCTTCAGGACCGTTTACGTGTCCCCGGCGTGCGCATCTACCGTGAGACCCTGGCCAGTGCGCCGCTGGTGGTACGTCTGTTCCGAGGCACCTACAGCGTCCTGGTGGTGGCCCCGGCCACCTCTAATTCGGTGGCCAAGTTCGTCCACGGCATCTCCGATACGTTGGTGACCAACCTGTTCGCCCAGGCGGGCAAGGCCCGCGTGCCGATCATCGTCATGCCCACCGACCTGGCGCCGGAGATGGATTCCGTCGGCCCGCATGGGGAGCCGGTCAAGGTCTATCCCCGCCCGATTGACCTGGAGAACACGGCCAGGCTAAGAAAGTTTCCAGGGGTCACCGTGGTGGAGAGCATTGAGGAGATGGAGCGGTGTCTCGCTACCTATTTGTGACCGGCAGGCTGGCGGCGCAGGCGTTGGCCGACACGTTGGCGAAGATGGCGCCGGAATTCGGCTACGAGATCGCCGTCCTCCCGGCTTCGGTGGCGGCGCTGATGGACACGCGCTTTGTGGCCAAGCGCCTGGAGAGCGTTCGCGGCTGCGATGTTGTGATGATCCCCGGCCTGTGCCGGGGCGACCCCGCCCTGATCGCCGAGAAGTTCGGGGTGCAGGTCGTGCGCGGCCCGAAGGACCTGAAGGACATCCCTGCCTTCTTCGGGGGGGAGCGCCGACGCGAGGGCTACGGCGCCTATCACGTCAAAATCCTGGCCGAGATCGTGGACGCCTATCAACTCAGCCTGGAGCAAATCCTGGCCCGCGCCGAATATTACCGCGCCTCGGGCGCCGACATCATTGACCTGGGCTGCCCGGTGGAGGGCAGCTTCCCCGGCGTGGAGAGGGTGGTGGCGGCACTGAAAGAGCGCGGTTTCGTGGTCAGTCTGGATACCTTCAATACGGAGGACATCCTGCGCGCCGACCGCGCCGGCCTGGATATGCTGTTAAGTGTGAACTCGCGCAACCTGGAGCTGGCCCGCCGCCTCAAGTGCAAGGTCGTGGTGATCCCCGACTTTGACCAGGGGCTGGAGAGCCTGGAGCGCAACATCGCCCAACTGGAGGCCTGGGGCGTCCCCTATATCATTGACCCCATCCTCAACCCCATCGGCTTCGGCTTCACCGAGTCGCTGTACCGCTTTTACGAAACGCGGCGACGCCATCCCCAGGCGGAGATGCTCATGGGGGTGGGCAACTTGACGGAGTTGACCGATGCCGATTCCACCGGCATCAACGCGGTTATGGCCGGCATTATCACCGAACTGGGCATTGATTATGTGCTCACCACCGAGGTGATCAGTTGGGCGCGGGGGGCCGTGCGCGAGCTGGACCTGGCCCGCAAGCTGATGTATTACGCCTGTCAGAACCACATCCTGCCCAAGCATATAGATGATAGCCTGTTGACCGTGAAAGACCCTCCTTACGCGTCCTACACCGAAGAGGAGCTACGCGCCATGCAGGCTCAGGTGCGCGACCCCAACTTCCGCATCTTCACCAGCGGTGGGTTTATCTATGTCTTCAACAACCGTCTGTTCATCAAGGACAGGGACATCCAGGCCATCTTCGCTCAACTGGGCGTGGAGGAGGCCTCGCACGCCTTTTATCTGGGCCGCGAATTGTATAAGGCCAGCCTGGCCGTGCAGTTGGGCAAGCGCTATGTGCAGGAAGAGGCCCTGCGTTGGGGGTATCTGGGTGAGGACGGACGGCTGTCAACGGATTCGGGGAACGGGTTGAACGGATGATCGGAAACAGGTTGCACACTCTATGAGCGACAACTCCGCACTGCCAGCGCAGCGCAAACCCAAAGACCGTGATTTCATTGAAACCAAGGAGGGGTTGCTCTTCTGCGTCGTCGGTTATCTGCACCCGCCGGATAAATACACGGCCTATCTCAAATATTCCCCCGCCACAGCCGGGCGCTGGCAGCGGCAGGGGCGGGCCTATCGCCGGGAGTTGGCCTTCTACCATGCCCATCAGGTGGCCGAGACGCTGGATATTCTGCAAACCCACTACCCTCACTATGTCCACACCTGCCCGGTGCGGGACATGCGCTTCTCTATGGTCCCACAGGAGTACGTGCAGACCTATTATTGCCCTGAGCAGCGGCTGGCCGAAATCCTGGCCCATCCCGCCGATCCGCTGGAGGAGACAGTGGTCAAAGTCGTCCAGACGATCCAGAAGGCGACGGGCCTCTCCTCGGCCAGCCTGGGGGTCACCGGCTCCATCCTGCTGGGGATTCACGATCCCGGCTTCTCGGACATTGACCTGACGGTCTATGGCCGGGAGAATGTCCGCCGCCTGCGCCCGGCCCTGGCCGCTGGGCTGCCCGGCACAGCGCCCCCGGATAAAGCCTATATGGAGGACTGGCGTCGGGGTGTGATGAGGTATTTCGGGTTGAGCGAGGCGCAGGCGCGCTGGCTGGTCTCCCGCCGTTGGACCTTCACCTTCCCTTATCCGCACTGGGCCCAAGAGGGGGTGATCGTCTCCCTGCACCCCACGCGCACCGACGCGGAGATCCAGGAAGTGTACGGCGAGCACATCTACCGGGATGTGGGCATGGTGCGGTTGCAGGCGACGATCGCGGACGCGGCGGAGGCCGTGTTTATGCCCGCCATCTACGCGCTGACGGATGTCCACATCCTGGAGGGGCCAGCCGTTGCGGTGAGCGAAATCTGCGCCTATGAGGGGTTGTTCAGCCAGGTCGCCGACGTCGGCGAGCGGGTGGAGGCGCGGGGCAAGCTGGAGCAGGTGGACGGCGGCCGGCGCTACCGGCTGGTCATCGGCAGCAGTCGCCGCGCCGGCCCGGAGTACCTGCTCCCCATAGGATTGTTATGATCGTTGAGGTGATCTTTTCCACTGTAGATGCCCAGAACCGGCCTAACTTCGCCCCGATGGGCGTGGTGTGGGGCGAGGAGACCCTGATTGTGCGCCCCTTCCGGCAGACACAGACCTATCGCAACCTGCTGGACAGCGGCTACGGGGTGGCCAATCTGACGGATGACGTTCTGGCGTTTGTGCAGACGGCGCTGTATGACGCCGTGCTGCCCCATTTCCCGGCCCGGGCGGTGCCAGGCGTCGTGTTCCAGGGGGCCTGCTCCTGGCGTGAACTCGCTGTCGCCGCCGTAGAGGGGACAGAGGAGCGCGCCCGTGTGCACTGCCGTGTGGTGGGCACAGGCTGGCAACGCGATTTCCTGGGCTTCTGCCGCGCCCGCAATGCCGTGATTGAGGCCACCATTATGGCGACGCGCCTGCACCTTTACGATCCGGCGACGGTGCTTCAAGCCATGCAGGGCTACGCAGAGATCGTGCACAAGACCGGCGATGCGCATGAGAAGGAAGCCCTACAACACGTCCATGAGTTCGTCAGGAGGTGGGCAGATGCGCATTCGGGTTAAGACACCGGCTCGCCTCCATCTGGGACTTCTGGACATCAATGGCGACCTGGGTCGCCTGTACGGGAGCATCGGGGTGGCGATTGAGCGCCCGAATGTCGTCCTGGAGGCTGAATACTTGGAGGGCATGAGCGGGCCGGATGCTCCTCCCAACCGGGCTGAAGCCCGTTACCGGGTGCAGGTTGAGGGGCCGGAAGCAGAGCGGGTGGCCACCTTCGCCTGGCGCTTCCTGGAACGCTATCCCCTGCCCTACCGTGTGCGCCTGCGCCTTCTGGCCGGCATCCCCGCGCACGTCGGCCTGGGGAGCGGCACGCAGTTGGCCCTGGCAGTGGGCACAGCGCTGGCGCGGCTGGGCGGCCTGCGGCTGAGCGTGCCGGAGGTCGCCGTGGCTGTTGGGCGGGGGGTGCACTCTGGCATCGGCAGCGCCGCTTTCCAGCGCGGCGGCTTTATCCTGGACGGCGGCCATCGGGTGACGCCAGGCGATCAGGCAGGGGAGAGAAAATTACCCCCGATCCTGGTGCAGCATCCCTTTCCGGAGCAGTGGTATTTTGTGGTCGTCGTGCCGCAAATCAGCCCGGGATTCAGCGGTGAGCGCGAACGCAGCGCCTTTGAGACGTTGCCCCAGGCGCCAGCGGCCCTGGTGGAGAAGATCAGCCGGCTGCTGCTGATGAAGATGTTGCCCGCCCTGATGGAGCGTGACATCCTAGCCTTTGGTCAGGCCCTGACCGCGATCCAGCAATTGGTGGGGGATTGCTTCGCCGCTGTGCAGGGTGGGCGCTATGCCCACAGCCTGTCGGAGGAGTTGATTGGGTTTATGCTGGAGCAGGGGGCAGCGGGGGCGGGCCAAAGCTCCTGGGGGCCGACAGTCTATGGCCTGGTAGAGGGCGAGGCGGCGGCGCGTCACCTGGCGGGCGCGACCCAGGCGTTCCTGGCAGGCCGAGGGGAGGGGCAGACGTTCACAGTGCGCGCCGACAACCGCGGTGCACAGGTGAGGGTATATCGGCGGTAAACCGGGCTGGAGCATTGTGTGAATTTCTACCCCCTACCCCAACCCTCCTCCATAGGGGGGAGGGAGTGGCCTGTTTTTATTGCTCCACAGGCACGGGCACCGTGTCCACAATATCGGCCACAAGCTCATGGGGCTGACGGCCCCGCAGCCGCGCCTGGGGGTCAATCAGCACCCGGTGCGTGAGGACGTAGGGCGCCAGGAACTTGACATCGTCCGGGATGACGAACTCGCGCCCTTGCAGGGCGGCCCAGGCCTGGGCCGTGTGATACAGGGCCAGCGTGCCGCGCGGGCTGACGCCCAGGGTGATGCCCTCATATCCCCGCGTCGCCCTGGCGATGGAGACAATGTAACGGCGCACCGACGCCTCAACGCGGACCGTGCGTACCTGGCGCTGGAGCGCCAGAATCTGCTCCGCATCGGTGACCGGCTGTAGCGTCTCCAACGGGTCGCTGCGCTCAAACCGCAGCAGCATGGCGTCCTCTTCTTCCACCGAAGGATAGCCAATCGCCAGCCGCATCAGGAAGCGATCGATCTGGGCCTCTGGCAGGGGGAAGGTGCCTTCCAATTCAATGGGGTTCTGCGTCGCCAGGACGATGAAGGGCCGGGGGAGGGGCCATGTGTCCAGGTCCACCGTCACCTGGCGCTCCTGCATGGCCTCCAGCAGGGCGGATTGGGTGCGCGGGGTGGCGCGGTTGATCTCGTCGGCCAGAACCACCTGGGCCATGATCGGGCCAGGGCGAAACTCAAACTCCTGCGTCTTCTGATTGAAATAGGAGATGCCGGTGACATCGCTGGGCAACAGGTCGGGGGTGAACTGGATGCGGCGAAAGGAGCAGCCCAGCGAGCGGGCCAGCGCCTTGGCCAGGGTGGTCTTGCCGATGCCGGGCACGTCCTCAAACAGGATGTGGCCTTCGCACAGGACGGCCACCAGGGTGAGGTTGATCACCTCGGTTTTGCCCACGATGACCTTTTGGATGTTTTCGCGCACCCGCGCCGCCACCTCAGCGACATCCACCATCCCTGTGGCCACGTCCATCATCCTATGCTCCTCCATAGCCTCTAATTCCTGTAGCTGAAGATGACGTTGGGGATTCGGCTCATTCCCCCTCTGGTGGTGCAGACTCTGTCCCCTGCCCCAGGTTAAAGTCGGCGAAGCACCGGCCTCCCAGGTAGTCCGGGAAGGTGTGTACGCCGGTGATCTGCAAGTAGCACCGGTCGGGGTATTTCTCCCAGCCGCGCGCCAGCCCGATGCGCAGAAAGACAGTTGCCCGGCGCAATCGTTGCCTGAGATCTGCGGCGATGTCCTGTGGCTTCTCCCCGCTCAGCCGTCGGGCCTCACAGTAGTGGCGAAAGCCCAGGTCTGTGACGGCCAGACGGTACTCTTGACCCGATGGATCCACAAAGGTTATACGATAGTCCCACTTACCACTTTCTTTGAGGGCATATTGGACGGAAGCGATATTTTGGGGCCGGATCGTCCCCAGCGAGCGTGTTCCCTCCCCCAGCTTTCACATAGCATCCAGGCCCGGTGTGCACCTCCGCGCCGAAGATGCTGGCCACATCGGGGTCCAGAATCCGCTCCAGGAAGGCCATCGTCTGCTCCTTGGGCAGCGGGGGGTGCAGCAAGGCTTTATGGTCAGGGCGGATAAACCAATCCTCGGTATGGGGCGGATCCGGGACGGATCGCAGAAAGTCTAGCTCCACCTGTGCAAAAGGTCGGATGATCGGGCGATCGTCCTGAAACAGGAAATCCTCTGTCAGGCCACGGCCCAGTTTGGGCCGCACCGCTGTGAGATCGGGCCAGTAGCCTCCGACGCATACCCAGGGCGGCTGCATGCGTGTGAGGTCGGTGATGAGCAGGGTCTTCTTCATGGCAGGTTGCCTCCTGTCGGATCTGGGGGGTTAGGTGAGATGAACCACCTCCACATTCGGCCAGGCTTGAGCCAGTCGTTCGGCCAGCAACCGCCGATGGCATTTGTCCGGCAGGTGCTCGCTGCATAACAGACAGCATGGCCTCTCGGTGAAAAAGGACGGGTCAAGCTGTTGCATCATGGCCCGCCCGTCTATTAGACGGCGGTAGCCTTGCTCAAACCGGGCCCAATCCCTGTCCTGGCGGTACGCTTTGAAAATCTCCTCAGAGGGGGCCAGAAAGTCAAAATGGTAATATTCGCACCCCACCAGTTCGCGCAGGAAATAGGCCAGGTCTTCTCGCTTGGCAAAGCCAGCCAGTTGGCCGTCAGGGTGCAGGCGGATGTCAATGAGGCGGCCGATGCCGTGCTCGGCCAGCAGGCCGAAGAAGCGCTCGGCGGATTTCTGGGTGAATCCAATCGTGTAGATGCGCATGGGAGCCTCCTTAAAACAGGGGGAGTTGCTGGGCTTCGGGCGGATTAGGGCGGGCTTGTTCCAGCCGGCCGTCGCCTCGGATGTGCCAGACGGTGATGCCGCGCTCTAAGAGCGTCTGGGCGATGAGGTTATGGCGGTGGCAGTGCAGTGGGTCTTCCTCGCTGCACATGAGGGCCACGCGTTGGCCATTGGCGCGCTCTATAAGCTGGTCAATGCCCTGTTGATACCAGGGCCTGTCCATGATCCGCCTGTACTGAACCTGGTCGCCCTCGTAGCAGGTAGGGTCGTCGGGCCGCCCCCCCAGGGACTGGCCGGCGTAGGCGTATTGAATGCCAGCGGCCTGGAGGGTGAGCTGAAAGCTCTCGCGATTGAACTGGGGGTTATAGCGGCTGTAGGGCACGCTGCGCACATCTATCAGCACCTCAATACAGTGTTGCTTGAGGAGGTCAATGATATGCTCCGCCGTCACATTGCTATGCCCAATGGTGAAGATATCCATCATGCTCGTGTTCCCTCACCAGCCAAGCCGCGCTGAGGTCATTGTCAAACGAGCCCAGCGTGGGAAAGCCCATGCCAAGGATTATACTACACTCTCAGCACCTGTTCTAGACGTGAGCCCCCACTTTTCCCCTGTTCAAACATCTATCTGACACGAACCTGCCAGCGGAAGTCTGTTGTGCCTGCCCTCTAAGTACGACACGGCTGTGCCAACATAGATGGGAGATATGTCCTAATTGGGCTGAGTAAAGCGACCCCGGCAAACTGGTCGTCGCAATTTGTGCTTGATTGCGGGAATTACTATCTTTGCACTTTCTTGACTATGCTGCCAAGCGGGTACAGAGCTGCCCAGCGGTGATACCCAAGCGGAACTGCTCTTCTAGCCAAAGCAGGAGGTTGCGTTGATGTTCGGCCTGGATGGCTCAACGGACATCGCCCCAAGTCACATGTTCTCCCGGCCGCTCCGCCTGGAGAGTGGCCCGCTGCTTGTCCAGAAAGTAGGCCAGGCAGGACACCAGCGTCCAGAAGCGCACGATGGCGGTGGCGCTCATCACCTGGTAATGATCGCTGCCCAGCAGGTCCT
>Ga0209479_1001956_pt1 | contig 16484 bp, 13 predicted proteins | sample DewCreD2012metaG_2_FD_184112 | JGI IMG/M metagenome (GOLD analysis project Ga0209479, IMG submission 184112) | Hot spring sediment bacterial and archeal communities from British Columbia, Canada, to study Microbial Dark Matter (Phase II) - Dewar... ...
CCGTTGCCCATAGTTTACCCTTAAATTTATCCGCTGCTACTTCTCGAGAGATCCCTTCAAGAAGGTCGACCGAACCTCCCATGCATTGCCACCAAATTTGAATTTTATCAAAAACCCCAAGCATGAGGGCCTGCCTTAAAAGCATCACTCCTTCGCCAGCCCAAGGCGTGGCAAAGATGGCATCGGGTTTTTCAGCCATCACAGCGGCAATATGAGAGGAGAAGTCCATCGTCCAGAAGGGCGCCCAGGCTGCTGCCACAAATTCCACATCCGGGCGGAATTTTTTAATATTTTCTTTGAAGAGATTCCAGGCCACATAACCATATTCATAATCGCAGTTGATCCCAGCCCATCTTTTTATCTCCGGATTGTCCTTGAAGACCCAGGCCGCAAGAGCATCCTGATAGACAGGAGCGACCATACGAAAAATCTGCGGGATACCCCTTTGAGCAACGAGTTCTTCCGTCAGGCGATGTGTGGCGGCATGGCAGAAGAAATGGAGACGATTCAGTTCAGCCAGAACCGGGCCTAATGCCATGGCACTGCCGCTTGAATCGACACCGAAGAGGAAATCAGCGCCCCAATCCGTGACAAGATATCTTGCATTTTTGACTGCTGTGGCTGGCTTTAACTCTTCGTCCATGAACTTCAGTTCGAGTTTACGTCCCAGGATTCCACCTTTAGCATTCACTTCTTCAATCGCAAGGGTTGCTCCTGCCATCATCTGCCAGCCGTAATCGGCATGTGCTCCCGAAGTGGCACCCTGGCCACCGATCTTAATGGGGGCCGCCGGTTTTTTAGCCTGTCCATAGGTGATTCGATAACTGCCCAAGCCTGTTCCAATAGCTACGCCACCAACAACCGCGCTTTTCAAAAACTTCCTTCTTGTGATTTTCTTGGCCATTGCTTACCCCTCCTTTCGAGTTCATCCTTACTCGATTTTAAAAATTTTCCAAAAACTACCAGAGTCCATCTACCTTGTCAATAAAAATCTTAACGGGCAGGGATTCCATCCGGACTCCACCCCCTCAGGGCGTAGTAATCCTGAAGCATCTTCTGAAAATCTTCTCTCCGGATCGTTTTTCCGTCTTTGCCGAGGGGTTCATCAAAAAATCGTTTGGGAAGGGTGTCATCCTTAGGACTCATTCCTTCGCGGAGGTTAAACCTCCTGGTTTCATTCTGGATCGTGGAAGAAATCTTTCTCAAACTCTTCTCATCCAATTTGAGACCTGTAGTCATCTCGACGATGGACAAAAGGTAACTCCAGTCCCAGTAGAGGTCCCGATAGAACCTACATAAGATCAGGGAGTCATGAATATTAAAGCGGTCTTCAAATTCAAGAAAAAGTTTCGCTTTTCCTTCTATTTGGCCCATTGGGATCATCCCGGCAAGCTCTGCTTTGTAGAAGGTCGCCCTTAAATGGCAGGCTCCCCGATCGGAGGTGGCATTGGCGAGGCCCATTCCTTTGAGGACCCTTGGTTCGTAACCCGCAGGATCAAGTCCCTTCACATGGATGGCAACATCTTCCATTGACCAGGTCTTGGCAGCATGCCTGATCCCTTCTGCCAGGATGGCTCCGATTCCTTTCCTGGATGAAATGTCATTGAGGAGTTCAGCAATCTTATCCGCATCCCCCCAGGAGATTTTTTCCTGAATCCGTCCCATCTCTGAGGCTTCCATGGCAAATGCACAAAGGCTTCCGGCAGAAATCGTGTCCAGCCCTAACCGATCGCAGATATCGTTTAGATAGGCGATTTCTTCAATTTCATGGACCATACAGAGGCCCCCAAAGGCATAAATCGTCTCATATTCAGGCCCTTCGATTTTTAGACCTTTGTGTCTGCCCTCTTTCATTTCGCTCATATTTCCGCAGGCGACAAAACAGCGGAGGCAGGCGCTGGGTTTGACGTTGCATCGCTCAAGAAGAGCCTCCGCGCTGATTTTCTCCCATCCTTCAAAAGTTCCGAGATGCCAGTATTTCGATGGAAATCCTCCCACGGCATTGTTCATGGCCACCAGCATGGGAGTCCCCAGCCTTTTGTAGTTCTGGACGCCGGGGTTTTCTTTGCACCTCTCTAAGGTTTCCCTGGCAAACTGGTCGATCCGATCAGGATAGGCGACCTCCCGCTTCTTCTCCCCATGAAAGACAATGCCCTTGACCTTCTTTGATCCCATTACAGCGCCCACTCCGGTCCTGCCGAGGGATCGCCAGTAATCATTTTCAATGACTGCATAACGGACGAGATTCTCTCCGGCAGGCCCGATGACCAGTGCACCAACCCCTTTTTTATTGGTTCTTTTTAGTACCTCGTCTTCAGTGGAGAAGGTGTCTCTCCCCCAGAGGTCTTTGGCGTCATGAAAGGTAACGTTTTGATCGGAGATTTCTATCCAAACCGGTTGGTCAGAAGCGCCTTCAATGATGAAGGCGTCATATCCTGTTCTGCTCATGGACTCTGCGGCTTTCCCGCCGGAATAAGATTCGGAGAAGATCCCCGTTAAAGGAGATTTTGTAAAACAACCATGCCGGCAGGAGCCATAGATTCGGCTATTGGTAATCGGGCCGAGGACAAAGATGAGCCTGTTGTCAGGAGATAAGGGATCGACCCCCACAGGATTCTCTTTCAGGAGGAGATGGGTGCCCAATCCCTTTCCGCCCAGAAAGGATTCATAAACTGAATCCGGGATGGATTCTTCTTTGAAGGTTTTGGTGTTGAGATTAATTCGCAGAATTTTATTGAAGAAGCCTTTCATGTGCCTTGCCTTTCTGATAGGGGATCAATAGGCAGATTGGTATATTGCGATAGCATCTTCGAGTGTAATTTTTCTTGGGTTATTGGCCAGGAGCCGGGTCACTTTCAGGGCGGCTTCAGCCAACCGAGGAATTGCATTTTCCGGGATTCCAACGTCCTTGAGCCTCCTCGGGACCCGAATGTCGTCGGAGAGTCGTTCGATAAATTTTACGGCCTTTTCCGCTCCATCCAGTACAGAGAGGGCTTCCACCTTCTCTCCAAAAGCCTCTGCCATACGGGCGAATTTTTCCGGGCACCCAAGGATGTTAAATCGCATGACATATGGGAGCATCAGGGTATTTGCCAGTCCGTGAGCTAGGTGAAATTCTCCCCCGAGTGGATAGGCAAAGGCATGTACTGCACCCACACCGGCATTGGCAAAAGCGATTCCCGCAAGAAGGCTTCCCTCCATCATATTGGAGCGGGCTTCCAGATTTTCTCCATTCGCATAGGCTATCCTTATATTTTTTGAGATCAGTTCCATGGCTCTAAAGGCGAAAAGGTCGGATAAGCCGGTGGCATTTATGGAATAGTATGACTCAATGGCATGGGTTAAAGCATCCATTCCCGTAAAGGCAGTCACAGAAGGGGGCAGGCTAATAGTCAGTCCAGGGTCGACGATGGCCGCCTCCGGAAAGAGAAAAGGGCTGACAATCCCTTTTTTCAATTTCTCATTAGTGTCGGATAGAATGGCGATGGGGGTGACTTCGCTTCCGGTACCCGCCGTGGTTGGAATAAGGATTACGGGGATTCCCGGATTGGGGACGAGATCAATACCGAAAAAACCGTCGATCTTTCCGGGATTGGTGAGGAGGATTGAAGTGACTTTGGCAATGTCGAGAGAGCTTCCCCCTCCAAGCCCGATGATGAGATTGATTCCCTCTTTTTTCGCTTTTTCAACGCTCTTCTCAACCACTTCAATTCTGGGGTCGGGTTCCACGCCATCAAAAAGCGCAAAGGGAATATCAGCAGCCCGAAGAGATTTTTCAACGCCTTCGAGAAGACCGGCTTGAATAACACCTGAGTCCGTGATGACTAAAACTTTCTTTCCTTTGAGAAGTTGAACCTCGGCACCTATTTTTTCAACTGCCCCGAGTCCCCAAAGAATTCTTTTGGTTGTACGGAAGAGGGTAAGTTTTTCCATACTGAGCCTCCAGAGGTAATAGGTACGCTAAGGCATGAATGAAGAAGAGATGCTTAAACGAGTTCAGCATGACCCAAAGGATTTTTATATTCGCTTTGACATCCTAAGCTTGTATCGGGATCTCGTTTTTTTTACTCCTCGTTTCACTTCCCAACCAGCTTCAGAAGCCTCTCGTTTTCGAGAATTTCTCGAGGATGCCCTTCAAAGATGATTTCCCCTCTTTCAATAATATAGGTCCTCTCTGTAACCTGGGATACAATCCGAACGTTCGATTCCCCCAAGAGTATGGTCACTCCCAACTTTCTGATGTGGTTTAGCGCCTCCATAAAATGATTGACTACAAGTGGAGCCAGCCCTTCAAAGGCTTCATCCAACAACAGTAATAAGGGATTGAGCGCCAATGCCCGGGCAACAGAGACCATCTTCTTTTCCCCTCCACTTAAATGAAGCCCTTTTCGGCCCAGGAGGTCTTTGATTCTGGGGAAAATAGTAAAAATTTTTTCGTAACTGAAGATGTCTCCCTTGCCCCGCACCCAAGTGGAAAGGTTAATGTTCTCTTCCACCGTGAGCTCCGGGAATATTCTCGTATCTTCAGGGGAATATCCGATTCCTGAAAGAACTTTCATTCTTGGAGAAAGAGAGGTGATGTCTTTTCCTTTAAAAAGAATCTTTCCAGACCTGGAGGGATAAAGACCGATTGTGCTCCTGATAATGGAACTCTTTCCCGCACCATTCCTCCCCAAAAGACAGGCGATTTCCCCTTCGTTCACCCCCAATGAAATGTTTCTCAAAATCTGGGTGGAGCCGATAAATACATCTAAATTTTCAATTTTGAGCAGCATCTCTATCCACTCACGATCCCAAAGACGGTGGCTTTGACGTCTTTGTTTTCCATCACTTCATTCGGCTTGCCTTCTGCCATAATCCTGCCTTCGTGCATGACAATGACCCTGTCGGAATACCCTGAAACAATGTCCATGTCATGCTCGATGATCAGGGTTGATATTCGCTCCTTCTTGATTGCCTTAACAATGGAGTCCATGACTTTAAATTTATCGCTTGTAGCCACTCCACTCGTAGGTTCGTCCAGTAAGAGTAATTTCGATTTCAGGGCAAAGGCAATGGCAATGTCAAGAACCTTCAAATCTCCCTCCGAGAGTTCTTTGGGAGTCAAACTCTCTTTGCCAGACAGACCCAATCCATCCAGAATCTTAATCGCCTCCTCCGTGACAGAAGAATAACGATCTGCCGGCAGCAGTCCCCTCTTTATCATCTCGTATTTCGAAAAAAGAGCGGTCCTGACATTATCCAAGACCGTGCTATTGGAGAAGAGCTGAATCAGTTGAAAGCTTCGGCCCACGCCCAGCTTGATTCGGACGTATGGAGAAGCATGGGTGATATCTTGGTCGAAAAATAGAATCCTCCCGCTGTCCGGTTTGATGTACCCACTGATCAGGTTCACCAAAGTTGTTTTTCCGGCCCCATTGGTTCCAATGATGGAGACGATTTCTCCCTCCTTGATTTCCAAATTGACATGATCTACGGCTTTTACAAACCCAAAATATTTCTTCAAGTTATCTATTGTTAACATTCCGTTTCCTCAATTACCTTTTTAACTTGCTCCATAGGCTTGCGAAAGCTCCTGCAACCCCATTCGGAAGGAGGAGGACGAGAACAATGAGGGTTCCTCCGACCACAAACATCCAGTACTGAGTATTCCCCATGGCATATAACTTTAAGTACGTAAAAATCATGGCGCCGATGATGGGTCCTTCGAAGATTCCGAAGCCGCCCAGCAGGGTCATATAAACAATCTCGCCTGAAAAAACCCAGTGGGATAGGTCGGCAGTGACATGGCCATTGACAAAGGTCCACAAGGCGCCCCCCAACCCAACGAACATTCCGGAGATCACAAAAGCGTAAAGTCGATACCGGCGAACACGGATGCCAATCAATTCGGCCCGGACCTCATTGTCCCTGATTGCCTGGAGGGCTTTGCCAAAGGGAGAACTGACAATCCCCTTCATGATGAGGAAGCTTACGGAAAACATCCCTAATAAGAAGTAGTAATAGGTTCCCGAAAGAAATTCAGGTCTCCGGATTCCTTTGAAGGACATGCCAAACAGAGTGGGAAGGGGAACACGAAGCCCATCGGAACCTCCCGTGATATGATAGAGTTTGAATAAGAGGGCAAAGAGGAGCATGGAAAGAGAGAGGGCGAGGATGGAGAAGAAGATCTTGGTATGCCTGACACAGACAAAACCGAAGATAAGGGAGAGCACCATCGAGAAGAAAAGGGCGGATGGAATTAATATCTCGAGGGAATAGGCTTGGGGAAAATACTTCCCTATCATGGCGACCGTATAGGCTCCTGCTGCGAAATAGGCGCCGTGACCAAAAGATAAAAGGCCTGTGTATCCTAAAAGCAAATTAAAACCCAATCCGACGATGGCAAAGGTCATCCCGTATTCAAAGAGCATGAGGTCATGGATAGAGAGGATTCGGGGGACAAATAATAATCCAATGAAGAACAATGCATAGACAATCCATCTCGGATGTTTAGATACTTTTTTAAAATCCACCTTCTATCTCCCAAAAAGACCTTCTGGTTTAGCGACCAGAATAATGCCGGCAATTAAGAATAGTAAGGGCAATTCGATTTCAGGAAATACGGCGATGCCAATCGACCGGGTAAAGCCCACCAGGAGAGATCCTACCAGAGCACCTTTGAGACTCCCAAGACCTCCGACGACCACTACAATAAAAGCAAGGATGAGGGGTTCATGCCCAAACCCCAACAGGGCAGGGGTTGTTGGAACGACCAGAGCGCCTGCCAACCCGGCCAGCCCCGCTCCAAGCACAAAGGCGAGGGTGCTGAGCCCGGTAATATTTAGGCCCAATGCCGTAGCCATTTCTCTATCCAAAGAGATGGCTCTTAACATAATCCCCAACTTTGTTTTTGACATAAACAGCCAAATCAGAAGCCCTGCGATGAAAGCGATGAACATCACAAATAGAAAGTATGCCGGATAGACATTTCCCCCAATATTGACTTTGCCCAACAGAACAAAGGGAGCAGAGGCATAATAGGCCTGCCCGCCCCATATCATTTTGATGACGTCCTCAAGGAGCATCAGCGCTCCAAAGGTGAGCAGGAGTTGATACTCCAGGGTGCGTTTATACATAAATCGGATTAAGGATTTTTCCATTAAAAACCCAACGATGCCTACCCCGACCAATCCGCTTAAGAGCGATATATAAAGAAAAAATGGCGGGACATGGGTTCCAAGGGCAATAATGATCCAGGCGGCAATAAAGGCGCCAAACGCATATAGAGAACCATGCGCCAAATTGAGAATTCCCATCACCCCCAGAATGATATTTAGGCCGAGAGAGATGAAAAATAAAAGGGCGGCAAAGTATAAACCGTTAAGGATATAAATGATCCACATTTTATTCCCATTTCCCCTCACCCATACCTCTCACCAATGGGGAGAAGTATGGAGTGAGGAGATTAAAATTATGGTGAGGGGAAATGGATTTTCTACTTCCAACTGTTGATCCAGTCCACTGTCTTCGTGCCGACCGGTGGGTTCACCTGAGCAGCCGGGAAAATTTCCATCTTGTCAAGGATCGGGAAAGGATATTTGGCTGTCATTTTTGTAATTCCGACAAGACAATCTTCATAGCCGTTATGATCCTCTCTAATTGTTAGCAACCCCGAGGGAGTTGGAAAGGTTAAGCCCGAAAGAGCTTTTGAAATCTCGTCAGGAGTAGGCCATCCCCCTACGGCCTTGGCGGCTTTTTCCACAGCGTGCTTATAGGCATATATTGCCTGGAAGGCATGGTAGCAGGGGTAGGTTGGGTATTTCCCGTATCTCTTATGGTATTCTGCTACAAACCATTTCTGAAGATCTGCAGACGCTTTGTCTTTTGGCGTAAATAGAAAGTAATGCGTTCCCGCACAGCAGACGATCTGTCCTTCAGGATAATCCTTTCCCAGTTCTTGCGGATAGGGTTCCCCGCGAGAATAAGCCATCCGGATCTTCTTAAAAAACCCCATTCCTAATGCTTGTTTCGAGAAGGTGACGGCATCTCCTCCCCAGAGCGATGAATGGACGATATCCGGTTCCGATCCCATCAATGCACTGATATGGGCCGTGAAATCGGTGTTGCCCAGAGGAGGCCACAACGTCTTCACGACCTCAATCTGCGGCATCAGCTTCTTCATGGCTGTTTCAAAAATAAGCCAGCTATCTCTTCCCCATGCATAATCCTGATTGATGCCAGCGATTTTTTTGATGTTGGGGTAATATTTTTTGATATACAGGGCAAGGGCGACATTATCGATGCCAAGATGGGCTTTGCTTCTGAAACCGAGTTTGAATTTTGGGACATCGTAAGGAGATTTGGCTCCTTCCATCAATTCATGGGTTCCGCAGTCATAGGCGATGATTAAACCGCCTAATTCATCGGCGAGGGGGAGAACAGCAAGGCAATCTGCTGACGAGATATAGCCAAGGATCACATCCATTTTGTCTTCAAGTAATAATTTTCTAGCAAGCTTGACTTGAGCATCTACACCGCCAGCCTCATCTTTGCTGTGGAGTTCGATTTTTCGGCCTAATATCCCTCCGTCAGCGTTAATCTTGTCTGCGCACATCTTAAAGGTATTATCGCCAGGAATTCCAAATGGGGCAGCTGCTGCGCCTGTGAGAAAACTAACGGCGGCCACTTTTATGGGGGTAGTGGGAATGGCTTTTTTTGACTGGCTAAAAGATTTTGTTGAAATACCGAGGGCGCCCGCCGATAAGGCGGTCGCTCCCATGTATTTTAACAATTTTCTCCTTGTGATTTCTTTTGACATGGTTTCTCCCTCCTTTCTAATTTTTTAAAAACAAAATGGGATGACCTTCAGCTTCACCTCCTTTATGAGCTAACTTTCTAAAAATCGTTTACCAAATTGAGCATTTTTTGTCAATACGGTTTTTCGTATTATTACTACAATATAATAAAAAATTTCTCTTTTGTCAATAAAAAATTCGGATTGAAATTCCTATGACCTAATAGGGGGATAAAAGTGATAGACGGTCAGGGTTTTTCGTTCTCTCTTTTAGAAATCACAGATTGATCATTGATAAACAAATACAAATGAACAGCAAGATTCATACCATAAGAAATTATGGCTCTGAACATATTGAATTGATTATGTAAATCGTCAATTGAATAAAAAATGTCATGAATGATAAATGCGAAAATGCATCAATTTAATGCATCTCTCACTTTTTTAATGCAGATTTGAATTTTTGCCCTTCGAGATTCCATACTTCTTCATTTTTCTTACAATGGTCGATTGATTAACTCCTAATATCTCAGCGGCCTTATAAGTCGTTCCGTATCTATTGATAATGTTTTCGATAAGTTGGGCTTCATAAGAAGCAAGGGAAGAGTTCAACCTGTTGTTTCGGGTGTGTGCATAGGAAGACTCTTCAAGAAGATGTGGAGTCTCAAGCAAATATATAGGTAAGTCTTCTATGCCTATTAAATCATCCTTTCCGACTACCACCAGACGTTCGACGATGTTTTCAAGCTCACGGATGTTTCCCGGGTAATTGTAATTGAGAAGACAATCGATGGCTTCAGCAGAAAATCGTTTCTTCATTTCGTGAGCGTCATTACAGCGGTTCAGAAAATGATGGATTAATGGAAGGATGTCTTCTTTCCGTTCACGTAAAGGAGGGATATGGAGGGGAACGAAATCCAGCCGAAAGAAGAGGTCGTTTCTGAAGAGTTTCTCATCAACCAGCTTTTTCAAGTTATGATTGCTTGCGGCAATGATTCTGACATCAATGGTCTTGGGTTTTGTCCCTCCGACTCGAATCAATTGTTTATCTTCCAGTATCCCTAATAGTTTGACCTGGGTGTGCAGGGGCAGTTCCCCAATCTCATCAAGGAATATCGTTCCTGTATGAGCCACTTCAAACAGACCCGGTTTTCCCTCTGTTTTAGCTCCGGTAAAGGCGCCCTTTTCATAACCGAACAGTTCGGTTTCAATGAGCGTCTCAGGAATGGCTCCGCAATTGATTTTGATGAAGGGGTTGCCTTTACGCTTTGACGCTTGATGGATCAGTTTAGCAAGCTTTCCTTTCCCCACACCCGATTCACCGGTAATGAGAATCGAGGTGTCCACATGAGCCACTTTGATCGCCATACGAAGAATCTGTTTCATTTTTTCGCTTCGGGCGATGAAGTCATCCCTGGAGAAGAGATCAAGCCTCAGTTCCGTCAATTCGGTGAGATATCTTTCCGAAAGGGTTCGACGGTGTTCAAGCTCTTCCCGCAAATCTTCAAGCTCTGTGATATCCCGAACATTGGTCACCACCAGATGAATCTCTTTCTTCTCATCATCAAAGATTGGATTCCCGGTGACAATCACCTTTTTTTTTCCATTTTGGCTTGAGATTTCCTGCATGAGCGTGACGGGTTCCCTGACTTTCAGAACCTCAAGGGTTGCAGAATGATTGAAAAAGCCTTCTTCGACTAATTCATGCATGCTCCTTCCTATCAGGTCTTCGGCGCGAAGGCCGGATATCCTTTCGTAAGCTTTATTTACACGGAGGGTATTGGCCTGGCCGTCTGTAATGTAGAGTCCGTCATAGGAAGATTCAATGATGGCAGCAAGCTCTTTATTGATCTTCTTGTAGGTTTCGAGTTCAGTCACCATGTTTTCGTACTCGGAGATATCCTGAAAAATGCTGATTAAACCAACGATTTCTCCATTCAGAACAATGGGAGTGCGATTTGCTACAATGGTGGATCCCTCCAAAAAGATTTTTTTCCCGATCTGCGGAGTTCCGCTTTGCAATATTTTGTTCATATCTTCCCATACTTCGGGAGAAATGGCGTCGCCAATGAAACGCCCAATGACCCGCTCAGGGTCGATATTTAACGTCTTTCCGGCGGATTTGTTATAGATGAGGATTCTCCCTTGCGAATCGATGATTACAATCCCATTGTGGGCAGAATCGAAAACGGACTGGAAATTCTTAAGATAATCAAGCCTTCCATTCTGTTGACTCATGGTTCTAAACCTAATGCCATAGTATTTCAAAATCGAGATAGAAATGAAATAAAGCCACTCTTTTTCACGATCTTAAATATCCTCCAAAAAACCTAATTATGCAAGAGGAAAATTTTGGATACATCGTCGGGAAATTTTTTCCAGTGTCGGAAAAATGAAGCCTTCCTCTTATCAAAAAGTTGGAATTGTTGTATATTAGAGGTCAAAGAGGTCCGTTGGGACGCCGATTGGTTTCCAGACAAGGATTTTAATGGATACGGCGGGATATACGAGGAGGAATATTATGAAGTCAGTAGATCAACTTGCAAAAAAAGCAATGGGACTTAAGCCGACGGAACGGATTCGGTTGGTTGAGGCTATCTTATATAGCCTTGATAAGCCATATCCGGAAATCGAAAAAAGCTGGATAGCCGAATCGGAGGCTCGATATAAGGCTTATAAACGAGGAGAGCTTGAGGCAATTGATTGGGAGAAGATCAGAAAGAGGTATGAGCGTTGAAGGTTCGGCTGATATCCCCCGCTCATCTTGAATTGGATGAGGCTGTGCGGTACTACGACCACCAATTACCCGGGTTAGGCTTTCGTTTTTTCCAAGAAACATCAGCGGCTATCGAGCGTATTAAGCTTATGCCAGAAGCCTGAACGAAAGTTGGCCGGCGGACACGACGTTGTATACTCAAAGGCTTCCCCTACGCCCTTCTTTATGTGATAGAAAAAGAGGAAATTCTAATCACGGCAGTGGCGCATCTTCACAGAGATCCGGACCATTATAAAGATAGAATCATGTAAATCTGCCAAGCGGTTCCACCGGATCGCCGTTGAATCCGGCTCACGCAGTTCCCACTTTGTTCAGGACTCAGTCCTTATTCAATCCCCACAATCTTTTTGGCCCAGCGTTTTTTCTGTTCTATGTTTCCCAATCTGGCATACATGACCTTCTGGGTCTGGGGAGAACCTGCGCCATGCATGGACTCGATCAGGGCGGTTCCACCGCTCATATTTTCGATGAGCCTGAGGATTTTGATTCGGGCTTCAACGGGAATTCCTTTGGCGCCTGCCAGATACTTCTTCACATAACGGCCCACCTCACTGCTTTCGAGGTCTCCCTGGAAGGGCATGGTGGCTACGATACCTCCGGCAATATCGTGGGCCAGGCGGGAGATCTCGTAGATGTGTCGTGTGACGTTATGCTTGGTCGTATTCGCAAGAAGCGGGTCCGGATAGTAGGCTCCTGAAGGGGTTTTATAACCCATGGCAGAACAGGCCACCGATCCTGAATAGATCGTCTCGGCAAGATGAATCATCTCTGCCAGTTTTTCTTTAACGTGAGAAGCATTGGCTGTTCCCTGATAATCGGCGGCCAGAGCTGTCGCCCCCACCAGTATGTCTGAGACCCCTCCTTTGCATCCTCCGTAATTCTGCCGGTGAAGAGTGGCAAATCGCTCCACCAGAAGTCCAGCCATGTCATATTCACCGCAGAGGAAGACCCGATCCCAGGGGACAAAGACATTATCAAAGATGATGAGAGCCTCTCCACCAACCGCCCCGAAGGGATTGCCGGCGTCGATCCCCTGTTCAAACTTCCTCTCTTCATTGGTCTGGCGGCCGAAGATGAGGATCACTCCGGGCGCATTAAGAGGAAATGCGCAGGCCAGGGCATAGTCTTTATCCTCCTCTTTCATCGCCTGTGTTGGCATGATGAGAATTTCGTGGGAATTGACGCCTCCGGTCATATGGGCCTTGGCTCCCCGAATAATAATTCCATCAGACCTGCGTTCCACGACATGTGTAAAAAGATCCGGGTCTGCCTGTTTGCTGGGGGTAAGAGACCTGTCTCCCTTGGTGTCGGTCATTCCGCCCACAACCATCACATTGGTGTCCTGAACATGGATCAAATACTTCTTCAACCGCTCGAAGTAGTCTGTTTTATATTTTTGATCGATATCATAACTGGTCATATAGGTGGCATTTAGGGCATCGAATCCAACACATCGTTGAAAGCAGGAGCCTGTCTCATGACCGATGAGCCGGAGCATCTGAACCTTTTTAATGAGGTCGTCCACGCTCTGATGGATGTGTGTGAACCGATTGATCTTCTTCCCGGTGAGGTGCGAAGTGGCGGTCATCAGATCCTCATACTCCGGTCGAAGAGCAAGTTCATAGGTGAGGGCGGCCGCATCAATATGGGGTCTTATACCTGGATGTTCAGTGATATCTTCCACGCGTTGGCCATTGTAATAGACCACATGATGGAGATCTTTCAGGCTTTTAATGTAATCTTCTTTGGTGACGATGCGTTTCATGGGTTTCTCCTTTAGAAAAAAATTGATATCACCCCCACGCGAAGCGCAAGCGCTTGCGCCGCGTGCCCTGACCCTCCCCCGTCAAAGGGGGAGGGATTTTTTTAGTTGGTCTTCAGAAATAATAAATCTCCCTCTCCCTTGGCGGGAGAGGGTTGGGGTGAGGGGGGACTTTGTTTATGTTTTCCTAAACGCTCGCCGTAAAAATTTTCCGGTAGCGGTTTTGGGCACCTCTTTAACAAATTCGACCTCCCGTGGATACTTATAGGCCGCCATCCGCTCTTTACAGTAAGAGACGATCTCTTCTTCGGTCACTTTGCCCTCATAATCTCTCTGCAGGGCAACAAAAGCCTTCACCGTCTCTCCCCGGTAAGGGTCAGGAACTCCGACGACAGCCACTTCCCGAACAGCAGGATGAAGATAGATCGTATCCTCCACCTCTCTCGGCCAAACTTTGAATCCGGATGCAATGATCATATCCTTTTTTCTGTCCAGAAGATATACCCATCCCTCGCTATCCATTGTGCCCACATCTCCTGTAAAAAGCCAGCCTTCTCGAATGGCATGAGCGGTCTCTTCAGGTTTGTTCCAATACCCCGGAATAATCCCCGGTCCCTTGATGGCCAGCTCTCCCACCTCTCCGGGCGGAAGCTCTTTCTCAGGATTGCTCAGGTCCATAATCTTGGCCTCATGTGCTGGAATGGGAACTCCGATAGCAATGGCGCCGGTTGAGGGATCCACGGGAGCTCTCAATCCGAGCGGGACCAGTGTGGCAGGAGAGGTGCTTTCGGTCAGGCCATAGACATTGTGAATGTAGGTTCCGGTCAGATTCTCAAATCGTTCTACGACAGCAGGAATGACGGGCGCTCCTCCGCTATATACTTTTTTAAGAGAGGAGAGGTTATGCTGTCCAATATCCGGGTCATTCATCAGGGCGATGAAGACGGTGATGGCTCCGATTGTGCAGGTGGCTTTCCATCTCTCAATCATCTGAAATGTGGTCTTGGAATCGAAACGGTAATACAGAATCAATGGAGTTCCTGAAGCGATGCAGGTTCCGATATGACCGACCATCCCTGTCACATGAAAAAGAGGAGCCACGGCTAACATCGTATCCGAAGGGGTCAATTTCCAGCAGTGGCGGTAAACTTCGGAGTTGAAGACGACATTCCCGTGTGTATTCATAGCGCCCTTCGGAGGACCGGTTGTTCCGGAGGTATAAGTCAGATAGGCGACATCCCCTTGCGAAAGGTAGACTTCCCCGGGGGGTCCGCTTTGATATCTTTTGAGTAGGGTATTGAAGTCCAGGGTTTCTAACCCTTTCACTCTTTCAACTCCTTTAAGGATCGAGGGAACCGGATCTGCGGGTTCAAGAAAATCGAGCTCAGAGGTCGTCACTACATGCTCAACGCCTGTCTCTTTGACCACTTTTCTAACCGTCTCTCCGTAAAGAGATTCCATGCAGACAAGAACCCGGACCGACGCATCCCGGAAGTAGTAGGCGAGTTCCTTCTCCTTATACATCGGATTTAACGGAACGACGATTCCTCCTGCCTTCCAGATGCCATACTGGGCGATGACAAATTGGGGAATATTCTGAAGATAGAGGGCGACTCGGTCTCCCTTCTTGATTCCAAGGTCTATCAGAGCGCAGGCAAAGGCATGGCTCATCTCATCCAATTCCTGATAGGAAATGATCTTGTTGAAATAGTAAAGAGCAGGATCCTTTCCATGGGAGCGGACGGTTTTTTGAAGATGGTCCAATGGACTTTTAGCCTCTGGGGTCAAATCCGGAGAATAATCCCTGGGGTAGAGGGAAAGCCATCTTCTGAATGGAGAGGTTGCCTTCATCAACCATCTCCTTTCTTGTCAAAATGGAGTAAAAAGAGGGCAAGGCCCTTAAAATCATTTTCGTTAATCATTGACTGAAAGGGAACGTCAGGACGATTTAATGCTTTTTCATTGGCACAGTTTCTGGGACATCCGTTGACGAATACGAGGAGGTCGATATCTTGTTGTTCGCCATCGGTAAAAATGAACCGTTTCTCCAACAAAGATTGAAGTTGTTGAACCATTTCCACCCTCTCGTAGGAAGGATTACATCCCCCGCAATATTTGACTCCGACCTTTTTCACTTCCGCTAATATGTCATGCCGAACCAGGTCCTGAACTTGATTCAGAATCTATCGATTTCGGCATTTCCTCGGATGGGCTTATTGGGGTCGCACTAAGTTGAAAGCAGAGATCCTGAAACGAGTTCAGGGTAACAGCATGAGATGCGGTCTTACCAGACCGTCCAGCCTCCATCGACATAGATGGTTTGGCCGGTGATGAAGTCCGAGGCCGGAGCCGCAAGAAAAATGACAGTGCCCTCCAGTTCGGGAAGGTAACCCCATCGCCCCATGGGCGTACGCTCATTAATAAAATTGAATCTTTCCGGATCATTTCGGATCTGCTTCACCATCTCTGTTTCAAAGTAGGTCGGACCAATGGCATTGACGCGAACTCCTTTTTTAGCCCATTCGATCGCCATCACCTTGGTCATCTGCTCCACTCCCCCCTTAGAAGAGGCATAAGCCAACTGGTTTGCAAGAGCAACTTTTCCGAAGATCGAACTCATATTGATCACTTTCCCGTATTCCCTTTCGATCATCTGGGGGACGACGGCCTGGGCCACGAGAAAGTAACCTTTGAGGTTTGTATTAATGATTAAGTCCCACTGCTCTTCAGGATACTCAAGGACGGGAACCCGATAGTTGGTGCCGGCGTTATTGACGAGTATATCGATGCGGCCAAAATGGTTCAGGATCTGCTCAACGGCCGATCGAACCTTCTCTTTGGAAAGGACATCCAGATCAAATCCTCGAGACTTTCGGCCCAAAGCCTCAATGTCCGAGGCCACCCGTTTTAGATCTGCCTGGTTTCTTCCGCAAACCGCAATATCCGCACCGGCCTTGGCCAATGCCTTGGCAGAGGTTTCCCCCAGACCTCGTGTGCTGCCGGTGACCATGGCAACCCTGCCGGTTAAGTCGAAAAGATTCATCCTTAATAATGCGTCAATATTGAAATCAAATTTATGGCAAATATAGTATTTTCAAGGTTAGAAGGCTATAATGAATTAATTCCACAAACCGTCCAAAAAGGACGGTTTGTGGAACAGATATTGTCTC
>Ga0209479_1001962_pt1 | contig 16384 bp, 9 predicted proteins | sample DewCreD2012metaG_2_FD_184112 | JGI IMG/M metagenome (GOLD analysis project Ga0209479, IMG submission 184112) | Hot spring sediment bacterial and archeal communities from British Columbia, Canada, to study Microbial Dark Matter (Phase II) - Dewar... ...
CCGCCGCGCGCAGCTGTGGCAGGCCCTGGCAACCGCCTTCCGCTGATCCCCGGACCGTCAAACCTGCCGTGGCAACCGAGGACCTCCGAGCGCGAGCACCACGAGGTTGGTGCCTGGGGGGGAGTCGAACCCCCGACACGGGGATTTTCAGTCCGGGAGGGCGCTTTCACGGGATCTGTTGATTCCAGTTCTGGTGCTGGTTTCAGCCATTGTGGCGTACACACTTTTGCACGACCGTACGTACGTTTCCGGCCCCACAGGCGCACAAAAGGCGCACACTCAGGAGTGCGAAGTATCTTCGCGGAAACACCGTGCGCCGCCGGCAGCCCTGCCTGCCCCTCAAACCCCGGCCCGCCGGGTCCGGCACTGCCGCACCTCACCCGGCCTACCGGCCCCAAACCCCAGGAAGTTCACCCAGGGGTGCCGCGGGAATCACCCGGCCCCTGCCGGTGCAGGGTCGAGCCGATTATGGCATACTCCGGATCAGGTAGCGACCATCGCGGTGACCGTGGTCCTGGCGGGATTCAGCGGGACCGTCTACAACAACCGGCGGTTCGACGACGTCCACCGACGGATCGACGACCTGCGCACGGACATGAACGCCGACGACCTATCCGAGGACCGCAAGTGCCAGGAAGACAACAAGAGCGCCGCTCAGCCAGGTCGCCTGCTGCCAGCGCACCTATCTCTCCCCCTCCTGGTGTTCCGCGACATATCTGTTGTGTCCGTCCTGCCCGCTCAGAGGCGGATACGGGTCCAGGGAAGCCAGTCCACACCCCGATAGAGGTTATCCGGAGTAAGGTAGGCCGTGGCCACCTGGATTTCCCAGTCGGGGCTGTCGGGCTGCAGCGCCGCCACCGGAACGGACACGTCTATGAGCGAGCCGGTAATGCTCACCCCGATACCCGACACGGCTACCGGATCAACCCGAAACACCCTGCGTCCCTCGTCAAAGGCGTAGCGTCCGAAAACGAAGCGGCGGCTGGCCAGGTGGTACAGGAGCACCCATGCCGGACTCTGGGAACCCGGTAACCTCCAGAACACACGGATCTGAGCGTCTCCAGTGGGCCGCTCGTACAGCTCTATCTGGACATACAGCACCCCGCCCTCGACCCGATAGCGCGCTTCCCGGATCGCGAGATTGACCGGTGTACGGATCTCCGTGTTGCGCGGCGTGGGCCCCTTGCTTCCGATCAGCCTCCACTCCCCCGGGGCGGGTGTCGCGGCCGGCGTCGGCACCGGCGAAGGCCCCGGAGTCGGCTGTACCGGAACGACAGGCGGGGTGGCGAGTTTCCGGCACAGGAGCGGTCGGCGTTCGAGGAGGCGGAGACCCTACTAGACCTTGCCCGCATGCTTGCTCCGGAGGAGTACCGGGTGGCCCGGCTCAAGATGGAAGGTTTCTCGGACCGGGAGGTCGGCCGGATCCTCGGCAAGGCCCCGGCACCGTGGCCGCCCTCTGGCACCGGGCCAGGGCAAAGCTCCGGGAGAAATTTGCCGGAGGCCTGTAAAGAGACCGGGCCCCCTTGAGCGTCTACTTCGGCGGAGAGAGGGATGAGGCAGCTCGGTAGGCACCGCGAGGAGCGGTTGAGGCAGGGGGTGCTGGGACCTAAACCCGGGCCGGGGCCCGACTGCCCGGACGACCTTACCGTCTTCCACGCGGCCGCCGGGCTGCTGTCGAGTGAAGAGATGCGGGCCTTCGAGCGCCACCTGGAGGGGTGTCTAGCTTGCCGGGACCGGGAGCTCGAGACCCGCAAACTCCTGTACTTCGAGCAGCACCGGATCCCCTACCGGATAGACCCCGAGACCGGCCGGATTCGGAGGGTTTCCCGGATCCGCTTCTTGCTTTCGGCCCTGCACCCGCGGGTGGTCCTCCGCAGACTCGCAGACCTGGCTCCCAGGCGGCTGGTCGTGGCCCTCGCCTCCGTGCGCGTGGCAGTCTTGACCTGGTCCCTTGCCTCCCCGGCCCTGGCCCGCTCCCCCGCCGTCCTGGCCGCGGCAAAACAGGTGCCCGTGGTCCGGTGGTTGCTCCCGGCCTCGGTGCGCGAGTACCTGGAAGCAAGCCTTGCCTGGGACCGGCTGGCCGGAGTGCCCGCGACCGACCGGGCCCGATGGGAGGAGCTACTAGGCCGGGTGGAAGCGCACCTCCTGCGCGCGGTCCGGCTGGACCCCGGCCTTGCCGACGCCCACTTCCTCCTCGGACAGCTGTACGCGGAGCGCTACTACCGCCTGCGGGACCCAGATGCTCTGCGCAAGGCCGAGGTGCACTACCTGCGGGCCATCGCCCTGCAGCCGGACCACCTGGAGGCCCGCTACCGGCTCGCCGACGACGTCTACTCTGCTCAGGGCCGGTGGGACCGCGAGCTGGAGCAGTACGACGCCATCCTGAGAGCTGATCCGACCCACCTGGACGCCCTGTGGGCGCGGGGCTGGGTGCACCTGGAGCGGGGGGAGGTGGACCTGGCGATCCGGGACTTCCGGCAGGTGCTGGCGCGTGACCCCAGGGACTTCGAGAGTCTCTGGGCCCTCGGGATCGCGCAGGCTCTAGCGGGCCGGAAAGAGGAGCTGGCCCGGACGGTGGAGGAGCTCCGCCGGGTCAACCCGGGTCGGGCCCGGCTGCTGGAGCGGTTGATCCTTGCGGGCGGGAAGATCAGGTAGGGCGGGGCTCAAGGCCGACTGCACCAGGGAATGAGGGTGCCTGCGAAGAACCCGATGGTCGACGCGGTGCCGCAACGCCGCCCTGCGGGGCGGTTCGGCGGTGGGCGGCCCCGGAGGGGGCCTCGCCGGCGATGACCGTGCGGGCCGGCCAGGCGGGCGGTAATCGACGGGCCGCCCGTGCCACCTGGGAGCGAATCCTGTCGCCCCTGGAGGAAAGTGGGCCATGAACGTCTTCAGTCTGAGAGACCGCTTGGTCAAGGAGTACAGCGACTTCGTCAGGAGCTTCCTGACCGTTCGCGACAAGCGAATCCGCCAGCTCGTCGAGGATGAGCTCGAGCAGGGCCTCCTCTGGCCGGAGGCTCTGGTCCAACTCAACCCGGGATTCGAGATGGCGGAGACCATCGACGAGCTCGTCGATCAGGGGCTCCTCCACGAGACCTGCCGGCGCATCTTCCGGATCAAGAGCGAGGTCGACCCCGACGGCCGGCCCCTGCGGCTCTACCGGCACCAGGCCGACGCCATCCGCGTGGCGCGGACGGGCGCGAGCTACGTGCTGACGAGCGGCACGGGATCAGGGAAGAGTCTTGCTTACCTCGTTCCCATTGTGGACGCCGTGCTGCGCGAGGGGCCGGGGAAGGGCATCCGGGCCATCGTCGTCTACCCCATGAACGCCCTCGCCAACAGCCAGGCTGGCGAGCTCCGCAAGTTTCTGGAGCTGGGCTTCCCCGACGGGCGAGGCCCCGTCCGGTTCCGCCGCTACACCGGTCAAGAAACGGACGCCGAAAGGCGAGAGATCGTCCAGAATCCCCCGGACATCCTGCTCACCAACTACGTCATGCTCGAGCTCATCCTCACCAGGCCCTTCGAGCGTGGGCTGGTCCAGGCCGCCCGTGGCCTCCGGTTCCTCGTCCTCGATGAGCTCCACACATACCGGGGCCGGCAGGGGTCAGACGTGGCCATGCTCGTGCGAAGAGTCCGCGAAGCGTGCGAGGCACGCGAGCTCCAGTGCGTGGGCACCTCCGCCACGCTCGCGGGGGTCGAGGACCTCGGTGAGCAGCGCGTTCGCATCGCCGAGGTCGCCACCCTGCTGTTCGGCATGGAGGTGCATCCCGACGCGGTCATCGTGGAGACGCTCCGGCGCGTGACCGATGCGTGCGACGCATCCGACCCTGCCTTCCGCCAGGAGCTCCGGCGTCGGGTGGAGGACGGGGCGGTCCCCGAGAGCGTCGGCGCCTTCCGGGGGGACCCCCTTGCCCGCTGGATCGAGAGCGTCCTCGGCATCGAAGAGGTGGAAGAGGTGGGCCGCGAACGGAGGCGGGCGCGGCCCCGGCCCATCCGCGGCGAGGACGGTCTTGCCCGCGAGCTGGCCCGGATGACCGCGCTTCCGGAGGACCGGTGCGCGGAGGCCATCGAGCGGACGCTTCTGGCGGGCTGCACGCTGCGCGACCCGGAGACCGACGCTCCCCTGTTCGCGTTCCGTGTCCACCAGTTCTTCACCCGGGGGGATACGGTCTACGCGTCGCTGGAGCCACCCGAGCACCGCTACCTCACGCTGCGCGAGCAGCAGTACGTCCCCGGGGACCGCTCACGCCTGCTTTTCCCCCTCGTCTTCTGCCGGGAGTGCGGGCAGGAGTACTACGCGGTACAAGAGACCCGGGACGGCGACGGGCAGAGGGTCTACGAGCCCCGAGATCCGCGGGAGCGGGAGGAGGGAGGTGCGTATCTCTACCTCGCCCCCGACGCCCCCTGGCCTGATGATCCGGCGGACGTGTCAAAACGAGTTCCCGACGCGTGGCTCGACGCATCGGGGCAGCTGCTGAAAGAGCAGCGTGACCGGCTCCCTCGCACGGTACGCATCGGTCCGGACGGTCGGGAAGCAGCCGACGGGGTCACATGCCAGCTCATCCGGGCCCCCATTCGCTTCTGCCTCCGCTGCGGAGTCTCCTACGAAGGCCGAGAGCGACGTGACTACGCGCGAGTGGCTACGGTGGGTGAGGGTGGTCGCGCCACGTCCACCACGATCCTTGTTGCTGAGGCCATCCGCGGGCTCGCAGAAGACGAGGATCTGCCCGGCGGCGCGCGTAAGATCCTGAGCTTCACCGACAACCGGCAGGACGCGTCGCTCCAGGCGGGTCACTTCAACGACTTCGTGGAGGTAGGGCTCCTCCGTTCGGCACTCTACCGCGCGGCGACGAAGGCGGGCGACTCCGGCCTCCGCCACGACGAACTCACGCAGCGCGTCTTCGAAGCGCTGGCGCTCCCGATCGAGCGCTACGCGCGTGACCCCTCGGTCCGGTTCGCGGCCCGCGAGGAGACGGACAGGGCCCTCCGAGACGTTCTCGGCTACCGCCTCTATCGGGATCTGGAGCGCGGGTGGCGCCTCACCGCCCCCAACCTCGAGCAGTGCGACCTCCTTAGGATCGACTACCTCTCGCTGGACGAGGTGTGCGCCGCCGAGGATCTCTGGCGGGACCTGCATCCTGCACTCGCCGCGGCGAGTCCCGAGCAGCGGCGGGACGTGGCGCGGACGCTCCTCGATCTGCTCCGCCGGGAGCTTGCCATCAAGGTCGACTACCTCGACCCGCGCTACCAGGAGCGGCTCCGCCAGCGCTCAAGCCAGTATCTCATCCCCCCGTGGGCGATCGACGAGGACGAGCGGCTTGCGACGGCGGCCGTCGCCTACCCGCGCCCGCGCCGCAAGGACGACTACGGGGGACATCTCTTCGTCTCCCCTAGGAGCTTCTTCGGCCGGTACCTCCGCCGCCCGAACACCTTCCCCGGGAACCGGACTTCGCTTCCGCTTGAGGACATCGAGCGGATCATCGGTGATCTCTTCGCAGCGCTGCGGGAAGGCGGTCTGGTGGCCGTGGTGGACGAACAACCCCGGGAGGTTCCCGGCTACCAGCTCCCGGCCGCCTGCATGATCTGGCGGGCCGGTGACGGCACCAAGCCTTACCGCGACCCCCTGCGGGTTACGGAGCCTTCCGAGACGGGTCGCCAGGCGAACCCGTACTTCGTCGAGCTCTACACGGGCGTGGCGGGGGCCATGGTCGGCGTCGAGGCCCGGGAGCACACCGCCCAGGTGCAGGCGGAGGTCCGCGAGCAGCGCGAGAAGGACTTCCGGGAGGGGCGGCTCCCGATCCTCTTCTGCTCGCCCACGATGGAGCTCGGCATCGACATCGCCGATCTCAACGTGGTGAACCTGCGGAACGTCCCCCCGACCCCCGCCAACTACGCCCAGCGGAGCGGGCGGGCGGGCCGGAGCGGCCAGCCGGCCCTCGTGTTCACGTACTGCGCGGCCAAAAGCTCCCACGATCAGTACTTCTTCCGCCGTCCTGAGGAGATGGTCTCAGGGCAGGTCCGCCCGCCCCAGCTCGACCTCACCAACGAGGATCTCCTCCGGGCCCACGTCCACGCCGTCTGGCTCGCCGAGACCGGGGTGGACTTGGGTTCGTCCCTCGCCGATGTCCTCGACATCGAAGGCGAAAATCCCAGGCTGCAGATCCGCCCCTCCCTGCGTCACGCGCTCGCCGGACCCGAGGCGCGCGAGCGCGCCCGCGAGCGGTGCCGCCGCATCCTCGACACCATCCCCGGACTCCAGGAAGCCGACTGGTACCACCCGGACTGGCTCGACCGGGTCCTCGACGGGGCCCTCGGGGCCTTTGACCAGGCCTGTAACCGCTGGCGCACGCTCTACCGAGCGGCCCTCAGGACCCGCGAGGAGCAGAACCGGATCATCGGGGACGCCTCCCGGAGCCCCAGGGACCGCGAGCGCGCCAAACGCCTGCGAGCCGAGGCCGAGTCGCAGCTCGAGCTCCTCCGGGCCGACGTCGAGGGGAGTCGGCCCTACCAGTCGGACTTCTACAGCTACCGCTACTTCGCGAGCGAGGGATTCCTCCCCGGCTACAACTTCCCGCGCCTGCCCCTCTCGGCCTTCATCCCGGGCCGTCGGGGTGCGGTGGGCCGCGACGAGTTCCTCTCGCGCCCACGCTTCCTGGCAATCTCCGAGTTCGGCCCTCGGGCCATCGTGTACCACGAGGGATCCCGCTACGTGATCCACCGGGTGCTGTTGCCCCCCGAACGGACCGGTGAGGGTCGACTCGTGACCCACACTGTCAAACAGTGTGGTCACTGCGGCTACCTCCATCCGATCCTCGAGCCCCCGGGGCCGGACCTCTGTGAGCGCTGTGGCCGGCAGCTGCCGGCCCCCATCGAGCGCCTCTTCCGCCTCCAGAACGTCTCCACGCAGCGGCGAGACCGCATCACCTCCGACGAGGAAGAGCGGCTGCGCATCGGCTACGAGATCCGCACAGGGGTGCGCTTTGCCGAGGAGAACGGCAGGCCGCGCGCCAGGTCTGCCCACGTCGTTGTAGACGGCGAGCCCCTGGCTACTCTGACCTACAGCGGTGCGGCCACCCTGTGGCGGATCAACCTGGGCTGGGCCCGGCGGAGCAACCCCGACCGCCTAGGCTTCCTCCTCGACACGGAGCGGGGGATCTGGCAGCGGCGCGAGCACGAGGAGCCGACCGAGGACGAGGATGCCGCCAGAGCGACAGAGCGGGTCGTCCCGTTCGTGGAGGACCGACGCAACGCGCTGCTCTTCGAACCTGCCAGCGAGCTCTCGAAGGAAACCATGGCCTCTCTCGGCGCTGCCCTCAAGAAGGCCATCCAGGTCGTCTTCCAACTGGAGGAGCAGGAGCTGGTCGTCGAGCCCCTGCCCACCCCTGAGCGCCGCCGGCTGCTGCTCTTCTACGAGGCCGCCGAGGGCGGGGCCGGGGTACTCCGGAGGCTCGTCACAGAACCCGAGGCCCTGCCCCGGGTGGCCCGGAGAGCGCTCGAGCTTTGCCACTGCGACCCCGCCACGGGCAAGGACTGCCACCGCGCCCCGCGGGCCCGCGAGGACTGTGAGGCTGCCTGCTACGACTGCCTGATGAGCTACACCAACCAGCCGGACCACCGCCTCCTCGACCGCCATCTGGTGCGGGACGTCCTCATGGACCTCGCCCGGGCCCGCTGTGAGCCGTCGCCGGGCCCGCGAGCCCGCGGGGACCACCTGGCGGCCCTGCTTCGCTCCTGCCAGACCGAACTCGAGCGCCGGTGGCTCCGGTTCCTCGACGCCCGGGGCCTCGAGCTCCCTTCGCGGGCCCAGGTGCTCATCCAGGAGGCCCGCGCGCGCCCTGACTTCCTCTACGACGCCGAGCGGGTGGCGGTCTTCGTCGACGGCCCAGTCCACGACTACCCGGACGTGGCCAGCCGCGACGAGCGGGCCGCCGAGCGCCTGGAGGACCTCGGCTACACCGTGATCCGCTTCGGTCCCGACGAGGCCGCCTGGGAGGAGGTGATCGACAGGTGGCCCAGCGTCTTCGGGAAGCGTTCCCGGTAGGCTCGCTGGTGCGCGCGCGGGGCCGGGACTGGGTGGTCCTCCCCGGCTCCGACCCGGAGGTGCTCCTCGTCCGACCCCTCGGCGGCACCGACGACGAGGTCACCGGGATCTACCTCCCCCTGGAGCCCGTCGAGCCGGCCACCTTCACCCCGCCCGACCCGTCGGACCTCGGGGACTTCCGCTCCGCGCGGTTGCTGCGCGACGCGCTGCGCCTGGGCTTCCGCGAGACCACCGCGCCCCTCCGCTGCCTCGCCCACATCGCGGTGGAACCCCGGCCCTACCAGCTGGTGCCGCTCCTCATGGCGCTCAAGCTCGACCCCGTGCGCCTCCTCATCGCCGACGACGTCGGGGTGGGAAAGACTATCGAGGCGGCCCTCGTGGCGCGGGAGCTTCTCGACCGCGGGGAGGTGCAGCGGCTGGCGGTCCTCTGCCCGCCGCACCTAGCCGAGCAGTGGAAGCGGGAGCTTGTGGAGAAGTTCCACATCGAGGCCGAGGTGGTGCTTCCGGAGACGGCGACGCGCCTGGAGCGGGGCCTCGGGCTCGGCGAGAGCCTTTTCGAGCGCTATCCCTTCGTCGTGGTCTCGACGGAGTTCATCAAGTCCGAGCGGCGCTGGCAGGAGTTCGTCCGGACCTGCCCCGAGCTGGTCATCGTGGACGAGGCCCACGAGTGCGCCGACCAGTCGGGAGGGCGCGCCGCCCACCTGCGGTACCGCCTCGTCGCGAAGATCGCCGAGGACCCCCGCCGCCACCTGATCCTCGTCACGGCCACGCCCCACTCCGGCAAAGAAGACGCCTTCCGCAACCTCCTCGGCTTCCTCGACCCCTCGCTGGCGGAGCTCCCCGACGACCTCTCCCCCGAGGCCCGCCGGGCCGAGCGGCAGCGCCTGGCCCGCCACTTCGTCCAGCGCCGGCGCGCCGACGTCGAGCACTACCTCGCGGCCGCGACCCCCTTCCCGAAGCGCGATGCGAGGGAGGAGACGTATAGTCTCTCGGCCGAGTACAAGGACTTCTTCCAGCGGGTGCTGCGCTGGTGCCGCGAGCGGGTCCGCGACCCCTCGGGCGGTGCCCACCGTCAGCGGGTGCGCTGGTGGGCGGCCCTCGGCCTGCTCCGGGCGGTGGGGTCGAGCCCGGCCGCGGCCGCCGCCACCCTGCGCGAGCGGGCCCAGGGGTCAGACACCACTACCCTCGAGGAGGCCGACGAGCTCGGCCGCCGCACGGTCATGGATCTCACCGATGAAACCGCCGAGGCGACGGACGTCACCCCGGGAGCCGACGCAGAGGATGAGGCCCCGACCTCACCGGAGAGGCGCCGCCTGCTGGAGCTGGCCCGCGCCGCGGACGCCCTGCGAGGGCAGGCCGACCGAAAGCTCGCCAAGGGCATCGAGCTCGTCCGCGGCCTCCTCGAGGACGGCTTCCGCCCCATCGTCTTCTGCAAGTTCATCGAGACGGCCGAGTACGTAGCAGCGGCCCTGCGCGAGGCGCTCCCGGGGGTGGAGGTGAAGGCCGTGACGGGCCGGCTCCCTCACGCCGACCGCGAGCAGCGCGTGGCCGAGCTCGCTACGCATCCCCGGCGGGTGCTCGTCGCCACCGACTGCCTGTCGGAGGGGATCAACCTCCAGGACCACTTCGACGCCGTCCTCCACTATGACCTCGCCTGGAACCCCACCCGTCACGAGCAGCGGGAAGGCCGTGTGGACCGCTTCGGCCAGCGGCGCCGGCTGGTCCGCACGGTGATGCTCTACGGCGCGGACAACCCCGTCGACGGGATCGTCCTCGACGTGCTCCTGCGCAAGCACCGGGAGATCCGGAGGAGCCTCGGCGTGAGCGTGCCCGTGCCGGAGAGCGAAAGCGTGCTGGAGGCCATTCTGGAGGGGCTCCTCCTCCGAGGCAGGCCGGACGAGGTCATCGAGGCCCAGCTGCAGCTTTTCGAGACGGAGGTCATCGCGCCCAGGCGAAGTGAGTTCCACCGGCGCTGGGATCAGGCCGCCGAGCGGGAGCGCCGCTCCCGCACGATCTTCGCCCAGGAGGGGATCAAGGCCGCCGAGGTGGCCACAGAGCTCCAGGCCCACCGCCGCACCCTGGGCGGACCCGAGGACGTGGCCCGCTTCACCGAAGAGGCCCTGCGTGCCCTCGGCGCCGTCGTGCGCGCACGGAACGGCGCCCTCGAGGCCGACCTCCGGGAGACCCCCAGGGCACTGCGAGACGTGCTCGGTCTCGACTTGCCCGTGGGCGAAGGGGAGTTCCACCTTTCGCGCACCCACCCGGCGGTCGAAGCCCTCGCGTCCTTCGTCCTGGACACCGCCCTCGACCCGCAGGCACCCGAGGAGGTCCGGGTGGCCCGGCGGGCGGGCGTGGTGCGCACCCGGGGAGTGGGGCGGCGGACCACCCTGCTGCTCCTGCGGCTGCGGTTTGACCTCGTGACGCGCAGGCCCGACGGCACCGAGCGTCGCCAGCTCGCCGAGGAGGCCGCGCTCGTGGCCTTCGCCGGTCCTCCGGACGACGCAACCTGGCTCTCCGATGCCGAGGCCGAGCGCCTCCTCGGCCTCGTGCCCGACGCCAACGTCGCTCCCGAGCAGGCCCGCCACCACCTGGCCCGCATCCTCGAGGGCCTCCCGAAGCTCGACCCCGCCCTCACCGAACACGCCCACCGGCGCGCCGAGGCCGTCCGCGAGGCCCACCAGCGCCTCGCCACCGGCGCGGGCCTGCGCGGACTACGCATCGCGGTCGAGCCCAAGCTCCCGCCGGACGTCCTAGGCGTCTACGTCTACCTGCCTGAAGGCTAGCCATGCGAGGGCGCCGAGAACTCTTCACCACCGTCCGCACCGAGGGCGCGGTCCTCCCGGCCGACCTCCTTGCCAGAGTAGTGGCCCGAGATCCCAGCCTCCCCTGCCTCGAGCCCGAGGCCTACCACCTGGCCCACAGCGACCGCCTGAACGAGGCCATCACCCGCTCCTGGAACCGCCTCCTCGGCACCTGGCGGGCGTTCCAGGAGCAGCTCGGCCGGCTTCCGGAGACCGACCGCGCCACCGCCCTCACCCGCGAGCGCTGGCTCCTGCCGCTCTTCGCGGAGCTCGGCTACGGCCGGCTCGCCCCGGCCCGCGCCGTGGAGCTGGACGGCAAGAGCTACGCCATCTCCCACGTCTGGGGCGCCGTCCCCATCCACCTCCTCGGCTGGCGGACCGAGCTCGACCGCCGCGAGCGGGGCGTGGCCGGGGCCGCCGCCCAGAGCCCCCACGGACTCCTTCAGGAGCTTCTCAACCGCTCCGAGGAGCGGCTCTACGGCTTTGTCTCCAACGGCCGCGTCCTGCGCCTCCTCCGGGACAACACCTCGCTGGTGCGCCAGGCCTACGTCGAGTTCGACCTCGAGGCCATGTTCTCGGGCAAGGTCTACGCCGACTTCGCACTCCTCTGGCTCGTCTGCCACGTCTCCCGCCTGGAGGGCGACCCGCCCGAGACCTGCATCCTGGAGCGCTGGCGCGAGGCCGCCCGGGAGCAAGGCGTGCGGGCCCTCGAGGCCCTGCGAGGCGGGGTGGAGCGGGCTCTCGAGGCCCTCGGCGCCGGCTTCCTCGCCCACCCCGCCAACGCGGCCCTGCGCGAGGCCCTCCGCTCCGGTGCCCTCGACCGCCAGGACTACTACCGCGAGCTCCTGCGCCTCGTCTACCGGCTCATCTTCCTCTTCGTAGCCGAGGATCGGGAGGTGCTCTTCGACCCCGAGGCCCCGGCCGAGGCCTGCGAGCGCTACCTCCGCTACTACTCCACGGCGCGCCTGCGGCGCCTCGCAGCCCGCCGGCGTGGCACCCGACACGGGGACCTCTGGGAAGGCCTCAAAGTGGTGATGCGGGCCCTCGCCGCCGGCGCCGGCGCCCCAAGCCTGGCCCTCCCCGCCCTGGGGAGCTTCCTCTGGTCGCCCGAGGCTATCCCCCACCTTGAGGCCGCCCAGCTCGCCAACGAGCACCTGCTTCAGGCCGTGCGGGCCCTCTCCCTGGTGACCGAGGGCGAGGTCCGCCGGGCCGTGGACTACCGGAACCTCGGCACCGAGGAGCTGGGGAGCGTCTACGAGTCCCTCCTCGAGCTCCACCCCGAGGTGAACCTGGACGCCGCCACCTTCGAGCTCAAAGTGGAGGCGGGCCACGAACGCAAGACCACCGGCAGCTACTACACGCCGCCCCAGCTCGTCCAGTCCCTCCTCGACACGGCGCTGGAGCCGGTCCTCGCCGAGCGGGCCCGCGCTCCGGACCCCGACGTTGCCATCCTCTCCATGAAGGTCCTCGACCCCGCATCCGGCTCCGGTCACTTCCTGGTGGCCGCCGCCCATCGCATCGCCCGACGCCTCGCGGCGGTGCGTACGGGGGATTCGGAGCCCTCCCCCGAAGCCGTGCGCCATGCCCTGCGCGACGTGGTCTCCCGCTGCATCTACGCGGTGGACGTGAACGAGATGGCCGTCGAGCTCTGCAAGGTCTCCTTGTGGCTGGAGGCCCTCGACCCGGGACGGCCCCTCTCCTTCCTCGATGCCCACGTCAAGCGGGGTAACAGTCTTCTCGGGGTGACCCCTGCGCTTTTCGCTCGAGGGATCCCGGACGCTGCTTACAAGGAGGCCCACGCCCTGGATGACAAGGAGGCCTGCCGGGCCCTCGGCAAGCGCAACCGCACGGAGCGCAAGAGTCTGGAGGAGGGGAAACGGCAGGTCACCCTGGAAGAGACGGCCACGGCCCGGGCCCGCGAGCTCGCCGAGGCCGCCCGGCGCCTGGCCGAGACAGGCGACGATAGCCCCGAGGCCGTCGCCGCCAAGGAGGCGGCCTTTCGGAAGCTGGTCGAAAGCGGCGCCTACCGCAGGGCCAAGCTCGCCGCCGACGCCTGGTGCGCCGCGTTCTTCCTCCCCAAGCGGAAGGGATCCGACGGCATCACCACCGACACCGTCCGCCGGCTCCTGGACAGCCCCGACTCCGTCCCCGAGGCGCTGAGGCAGGAAGTGGATCGGGTCGCCTCGGAGCTCGGCTTCTTCCACTGGCACCTGGAGTTCCCCGAGGTCTTCTGGGTGGGAGAGGGGGTGCCGGAGAACCCCGAGGCCGGCTGGTCGGGCGGGTTCGACGTCGTCCTCGGCAACCCGCCGTGGGAACGGGTGAAGCTCGAAGAAAAACAGTTCTTCGCCGTCCGCGCGCCGGAGGTGGCGGCGGCCAGGACCAAGGCCGAACGGCACAGGGCCATCGAGCGCTTGAAGGCCCAGGATCCCCACCTCTACCGCGCCTACCAGGAGGCCCTCCACCGGGCCGACGCCGAGCTCGGCTTCATCCACGGCTCGGGCCGCTACCCCCTCTGCGGCCGGGGCGACACCAATACCTACGCTGTGTTCGCCGAGACCTTCCGCATGCTGCTCGCCCCGGCGGGCCGCGCCGGGATGGTGGTCCCCACCGGCATCGCCACCGACGCCACCACGCAGCATTTCTTCGCCGACCTGGTCGAGCGACGGCAGCTGGCGAGCCTCTACGACTTCGAGAACCGGAAGCGCCTCTTCCCCGGGGTACACCGTAGCTACAAGTTCTGCCTCCTCACCCTCGCCGGCCCGGCGCGCCCGGCCCGGGCGGCGAACTTCGCCTTCTTCTGCCACGATGCCGCCGATCTCGCCGACCCCGAGCGCCGCTTCACGCTTTCGCCGGAGGACTTCCGGCTCCTCAACCCCAACACCCGCACCGCGCCTATCTTCCGCACCCGCCGGGATGCCGAGCTCACCCGCCATATCTACCGGCGGGTGCCAGTGTTGGTGGAGGAGGCGAAGGGCGAGGCGGGCAACCCGTGGGGGGTAAAGCTACGAAGGATGTTCGACATGGCCAACGACTCGGGCCTCTTCCGCACGCAGGAGCAGCTTGAGGCCCAGGGATTCCGCCTGGAGGCGAACGCCTTCGTGCGGGGCGACGAGCGCTGCCTCCCGCTCTACGAGGCCAAGATGGTCCACCAGTTCGACCACCGCTTCGGGGACTACGCTGACCAGCCAGCGGGCTCGAAGGACACTCAGCTGCCCGAGGTGCCGCTCGAGCGCCTGGCTGATCCCGACTACCGAGTGCTCCCCCGCTACTGGGTGCGGGAGCGCGACGTCGAGGAACGCCTCGCCGGCCGCTGGGGCCGCGGCTGGCTCCTCGGCTGGCGGGACATCACCAATGTCACCAACGAGCGCACCGTCATCGCCGCTGTCATCCCGCGGGTGGGGGTGGGGCACAATTACCTCCTCATGCTCCCCACTCGGCCTGAGCAGGGCTCATTCCTTGTAGCGGTCCTCAACTCCCTGCCGTTCGATTATTGCGCGAGGCAGAAGGTCGGTGGTACCAACTTGACGTACTTTACTATGAAGCAGCTTCCCGTCCTTCCGCCCGAAACCTTTGATCGCCCGTGCCCCTGGTCGCCCGACGAGACCCTCGCCGACTGGATCCGGCCCCGGGCGCTGGAGCTCACCTACACCGCCTGGGACCTGGAGCCTTTCGCCCGCGACCTGGGCTACGCCGGCCCGCCCTTCCGCTACGACCCCGAGCGCCGCTTCCAACTCCGCTGTGAGCTGGACGCCGCCTTCTTCCTCCTCTATCTGGGCACGCCTGAGGAGTGGGAGCGGGAGGCGACGCCAGAGCTCAAGGCCCTCTTCCCTACGCCGCGGGACGCCGTCGCTTACATCCTGGAGCAGTTCCCCATCCTCAAGCGGCGCGACGAGGCCCGCTACGGCGAGTACCGCACGGCCCGCCTCGTGCTGGAGGCCTACGACCGGATGAGCGAGGCCGCCGCCACCGGCACCGCCTACCGCACCCTCCTCGCGCCTCCCCCAGCCGACCCCTCGGTCGCCCACCGGGCGGGGGCAGCGAGGCCTGGAGCCGGAATCGCACGCCCGCACCAAACTGGTGGACGGTAAGATGGGAGGAGAAAGATGTGGAGGCCCGAGGGCAGCAGGCGTTGCCATTACACAAAGGACGAGTTGCAGCGCTTGATCGCGGAACGGATTCCGGAATCCGGGAGTCTTGAGTACAAGCAGCGGCTGGAGCTCGATACCGATAGCCAGAAGCGCGAGCTCCTCAAAGACCTCCGTCGACCTCAGTGACACCGAGTCGAGCGAGATCCGCAACCTCGCTATCGCCCAGCTCTTGTGCGGCATCTGGCAAGCGCAGGAGCGCAGCTACGAGGCTGCCGTCGCGGCGGGTCGCGACCCGACGCCGGTGGTCATCATCATCGAGGAGGCCCACGAATTCCTCTCGGCCGACCGGATCGCCCGAATGCCCATCCTGTTCCAGCAGGTCGCGCGGGTGGCTCGCAGGGGGCGGAAGCGGTGGTTCTGCCTGGCGTTCTCGACCCAGCTCCCGCAGCACCTGCCGGACGAGGTCCTTGGTCTGGTCAACAACTGGATCCTGCACAAGATCACCGACGCCGGGGTGGTGAGCCGGCTGCGGCGGTCCATCAGCGGCATCGACGACGCGCTGTGGTCGATGTTGCCCGGGCTCGCCCCGGGTCAGGCGGTCGCGTCCTTCACCAGCCTGGCGCGGCCCCTGCTGGTGGCCGTGGACCCGACGCCGTGCCGGTTGCTGATGATCGACTGGCCGGCTTGCAGAAGGTGAGGATGGTCTCGGTGCCGATCCGCCGCTGGATGCCGGGAGCGTTCCGGTCGGGGGGGCGGGAGGTAGCGGCGGCGTGCCAACAGGTCCCGCGTCCGGACCAACTGCTGTTTCAGACCGGCTGCGGCGGCGACGGAGCGGGCGATCACGGAGTTGCGGACGGGAGTGCCGTGCAGGGACGTGTCGCCCATGACCAGGACCAGGACCAGATGGCCCCCGGGTCGCAGGACGCGGGCCGCCTCGCTCAGGACGCGGCTCAGGTCGAGGACGTAGCGGGCAACGATGCCCCGCAGGCGCGGGGGCAGCTGGTCGAGCGGGCCGACCTCCTCCAGGTGCCGGGCGACGTCAAGGCTGATCATCGCCCCACCGGGTTTGCCGGACGTAGCGCACCGCATCCCCTCCGGTCTCCTCATGGAGGACCCGAAAGTCCCGTTCCTCCAGCAGCTGCCGCACGATGTCTGCAGGATTGGGGAGGATTCGCCACACCTCGACGCGGTTCCCGTCCATGCGGAACTCCAGCCGGTCTCCGGGGCGAACCCGCAGGGCTCTGCGCACGGCCGCCGGAAGGGTGATCTGAAACTTCCTGCTCCAAAGCAATGATCAAAAAGTCGAGCATACTTTGCAACCACCCGGCGGGAGGTTCCGTCAAGAGGTGTGGACTTTCGCATCAGGCGGCAACCTCCTGGGAAGCCTCGACTCCATCCACGTACCGCACGCCCGCATAGACCTTCGCGAGCAGGTGCGGCGCGTTCAGGCGGCGGAA
>Ga0209479_1001963_pt1 | contig 16373 bp, 7 predicted proteins | sample DewCreD2012metaG_2_FD_184112 | JGI IMG/M metagenome (GOLD analysis project Ga0209479, IMG submission 184112) | Hot spring sediment bacterial and archeal communities from British Columbia, Canada, to study Microbial Dark Matter (Phase II) - Dewar... ...
GATCAGCTTCTGGCACGAGGATCGCCCTCTGGCGGCTCTGCACAGTTATGCCTGCCATCCCATGAGCTATTACGGAGACGGGCGGGTCAGCGCCGATTTTTGCGGCCTGGCCCGAGAGAAACGACGGCAGGAAACCGGCGTTTTTCAGGTCTATTTCAACGGTTGCGGCGGGAACATCACCGCCGGCAAGTACAACGACGGCGCCAAGGAGAATCGGGGGGTGCTGCGGGATCGCATTCATGCGGCGATGGCAGCCGCCTGGAAAGCCACCACGACGCAACCCCTGCGCGGCTGGTCCTGGCGGTACAAGGCCATCCGCTTTCCTGCGCGGCGGGAAGAGTCATTCGGCGACGCTGCCAGCCGCAAGGTCCTGGAAGACCCCAAAGCTCCGCCCGCCCGCCGCAACAACGCCGCCTTCCAACTGGCGTGGCGCAAGCGCTTGCACATCCCCATTGAGATCAACTGCCTGGACTTCGACAACCGCATTCTCGCCCTATTCTTGCCAGGCGAAGCCTTTGTCGAATATCAACTAGCGGCCCAAAAGATGCGGCCAGATGCCTTCGTGTTCACCGTAGCTTACGGCGACGGCGGAATGGGATACATTCCCACAGCCCGTGCCTTCCTCGAAGGCGGCTATGAACCCACAGTCGCCTTGGCCGCCCCCGAAAGCGAAGAACTTCTCTTGCGAACCATCCGCGAACTGCTCGGCAAAGCGCCGGGAGAATGATCCTTCCGGGACGGCCGCAACAAACGCCAGGCTCCGGCTACCGGTAGGGTCTTGCAAATATCCATACTGCAATCTGAACTAAAATCTCTATGGTATGCTGTGTTCCTTGCCGGCCTTATGTTAGGAAAACATGATAACCATAAAGACCTCTTGCTTCAGTTACTTCGTGACTTGCCTAGTATCTGTTCTCCGGGAAGCGGAACATCTAAAAACAGTCCCCTGCCTGGTTTCGAGGATATGATGAAAATCCCAGAGATAATAGGAAAAATCATTGGGGTATGATCTTGGGGTGTAACTAGATTCTCTGGGGGTGGGGGCTGAACCCGCGAGGTATTTCCCCAGACGAGCAGAGCTGCCCGACAGGGACCCCCCAGAAAATCTGGCTGCACCCTGATCTTGCGGCTCGCTGTTTTTCCTCTATGGGGGAAGATAATCATGCGCACCTGTACGCTTCTGTCCATCGCTGGGATCGCTTGGGTGATCAGTGGCGTCTGGAATGTCACGTCTGCCGTCGGGGTCGCCGCGGAGGGAGAATACAAAGCGGGTGTGGCTGTCAAGGTCATCACACCTGTAGAGCCGATGTGGATGGCAGGTTATGCCGCCCGGAACAAACCAGCAGAAGGCAAGGTTCATGACTTGTACGCCAAAGCCTTGTGCCTCCAGGATGCGCAGGGCAAAAAACTGATCCTGGTCACGACGGACCTAATCGGCATCCCACGCCCGTTGGCGGAAAAGGTGACTCAAGCTATCGAGAAAAAACACGGCATTCCCCGCTCCGCCATTATGCTTACGTCCTCTCACACGCATTGCGGACCAGTTCTCCGAGCCAATCTCATTGACATGTATGGCCTCAATCCTCAAGAGGCTCGCAAAGTCGAAGTGTACACTGACAAACTCTCCCAGGACTTGATCGATTTGATCGATTCCGCGGTGCAGAAGCTCGAACCGGTGCAACTCCAATTCGGCGAAGGAGCGGCCGGTTTCGCCATCAATCGACGCCAGCCGACACCTAAGGGTATTGTCATCGGGGTCAATCGAGAAGGTCCTGTCGATCACTCGGTGCCGGTATTGGTCGTGCGCCAAGGTGATGGCAAACCCTGGGTCATCGTGTTCGGTTACGCCTGTCATAACACCACTCTGAGCTTCTATCAGTGGTGCGGGGATTACGCCGGTTTTGCTCAGCTCGAAGTGGAGAAAGCATTTCCTGGAGCCGTGGCCATGTTCTGGAGTGGCTGTGGCGGAGATGCCAATCCCCATCCCCGAGGCACTCTAGAGCTATGTGAGAAGCACGGACAGGAACTCGCCGAAGCGGTACGCAAGGTCGTCTTGGGAAAACTCCAGACGATCCGCGGGCCTTTTTCGACCCGTTACGACACCATTACCCTCAAGATCGAAGCAGTCCCGACTCGCGAGCAGCTCAATGCCGATCTGTTGAGCAAGAACCCGGCGGTCCAACGCCGCGCCCAGCGCCTGCTGCAAGAGCTGGAAAGCCGCGGGCGCATCTCAGACACCTACCCCTACTACCCAGTCCAAACCTGGATGTTGGGCGATCAGGTTCACTGGGTGGCTTTAGGCGGCGAAGTGGTGGTCGATTATGCCTTGCGATTGAAGAAGGAATTGCCGCACAAGCCGGCAATATGGGTCACCGGTTATGCCAACGACGTCATGGCGTACATTCCCACAGCGCGACTGCTCCGAGAAGGGGGATACGAAGCCGACTTTTCGCAAATCTACTATGGCATGCCGGGAAAATGGAGCGCCGCTATCGAGGAGTTGATTATCACCAAAGTCAAACAACAGGCGGGGGTCACCGGCAAACTGCCCCAGGCGCCCGGCCCCTTGTCACCCCAGGAGGAACTCGCCTCCTTTCGCATCGTCGAGGGATTCCAGATTGAACTGGTCGCAGCGGAGCCAGACGTGGTCGATCCCGTAGCCATGTGCTTTGACGCAAAAGGCCGCCTCTATGTCTGCGAGATGCGAGGATACCCCAACGGAGGCGTCGGAACCGGCCCGGAAACCCGCGGACGCATTCGCTGCCTGATCGACACGGATCGAGACGGCCGATTTGATCGGTCCACCATTTATGCTGACCAATTGCGCTTTCCCATGGGGATCACGCCCTACCGAGACGGCGTCATAGTTGCGGTGGCACCGGATATCCTCTTTCTGCAAGACACCGATGGGGATGGCGTAGCGGATAAAAAGCGCGTGCTGTACACCGGCTTCAACCTCGCTAACATCCAGCAGATGGTGAACAGTTTGCAGTGGGGGGTGGACCATTGGGTTTATGGCTGTGCAGGCAATGACGGGGGAACTGTCCGATCCGCCGAAAAGCCTCAATCTCCGGCAGTGAGTTTGCGGAATCGGGGTTTGCGCTTCCGCCCAGACATACCGGCAAGTCTGGAACCGACCAGCGGTGGGGGACAATACGGGCTGACCGCGGATGATTTTCAGCACTGGTTCACGGCAACCAACAGCCAGCATCTACGGCAAATCGTGCTTCCCGACCACTACTTGCGCCGCCATCCTCACTTGCCTGTGACAGCGGTCACCGCCGATATTCCTGAGCATGGTCCCGCGGCTCGCGTCTTCCGCATTTCCCCGTTTGAACCATGGCGCGTGGAACGCACAGCCCGACGAGCGGGAGGAAGCGATGCGGGACGTTTCGCCACTACGGAATTGGTGCCGGGAGGTTACTTCACCTCCGCGTGCAGCCCGTGCATCTACACCGGCGATCTGTTTCCCCCGGAATTCTACGGCGACAACTTCGTCTGTGATCCGGCCAACAATCTGATCCATCGCGAACGTTTGGTCCCTAATGGTTCCCTTTTCCGTGCCGTCCGGGCTTATGCGGACCGCGAATTTCTGGCTTCCACAGATAATTGGTTCCGGCCCGTCTTTCTCACCGTGGGACCCGAAGGCGCCCTTTATGTGCTCGATTTCTACCGGGAAGTCATCGAGACCCCCCTATCCCTTCCCGATGACATCAAGCAGCAACTGAACTTGGAAAGCCGCGGGCGCGGGCGCATCTGGCGCATCACGCCGAAAGGATACCAAGTCAGCCCCCTCCCTGACCTGACACAATTGACCCCGGAACAACTGGCCCAGGAGTTAGCTCATGCCAATCCCTGGCGAAGGATGACCGCCCAACGTCTCTTCTTTGAAAATCCCACTCCCCATCTGGCACCTCGCCTGCGGCAATTGCTCCTGCAAACGCGAGGCCGGCCGGCGCGTGTTAACATCGCCTGGACTTTACAGGGTTGGGGAGCGCTCCGCCCGGAGGATATTCTGCTTCTTCTGGAGGACCCCTTAGCAGGGGTGCGGGAACACGGCCTGCGCCTGGCCGAAACCCTTCTGCCACAGCACACCTCACTTGTTCAGGCCTGTCAACGCCTCAAGAATGACACCGACCCGATGGTCCGGCTGCAACTAGCTTTCACCGCGGGTTACCTGCCCCCCTCCACCGCCGTAGAGGTCCTGGAGCATCTACTGACGCGACAGGATTCGGACTCTTGGCTCGTCACGGCGGCTCTCAGCTCCAGCCGGGGTCTGGAAATCCCGCTGCTCCAGAAGCTCATAGCCCACCCGTCCCCTCCTCTTGTTCTGTGCCAGAGGCTGGCTGCTTTGATCGGAGCGCGGGGAAACAGCGGAGAAATCGCCACTATCATCAGCCTGATCGCCAAGGAGCGGCGGAGTGATACCCTCCAGCACAACCTGCTGGAAGGCTTGGGACAGGGGATGCGGCAGGCGCGCATCAGTCTGGCGGCGTGGCTCGCGCAGCCTCCGCAAGATGCTCAAGAAGCAGTCGCCACTATCAAGGCACGTCTGGAGCAGGCTTGCCGCACTGTCGGGGATGAACAGGCTTCTCTTCCCGCCCGCTTAGCTGCGGCACGACTTTTAGCCTACGCTCCCTTGGATTGGAGCTTTTCGGCTCTCCAGCAAGCGCTCCAACCCTCTGTACCCTCGACGGTTCAGCAGACGGCGCTTCAGGCCTTGGCCTCCCATAACGACCCCCGCGTGACGGCTCTGCTCCTGGAACGTTATCCTGCCTTTCCTCCGGCGACACGCACCCTGGCGCGGGACATCCTTTTGAGCCGGCCGGATCGCATCCTGGCTTTGTTGAGCGCCATTGAACAAAGACGATTGCCCGCCAGCGAGTTATCCTCCGCCCAGGTCCAGCAGTTGCGCACGCATCCCACCGCCTCCGTTCGGCAAAAAGCCCAAGCAGTTTTGTCGCTTGCCGTCAATCCGGATCGCGCTCGCGTGGTTGCAGCTTATCAAGGCGCCTTGCAGATGCGGGGAGACGCCGTCGCCGGAAAACAGGTCTTCCAAAAGCACTGTGCGTCCTGCCACCGCTTGGACGGAGTGGGCCATCCCGTCGGTCCCGACTTGCTGGCCGTACTGGGCAACAAATCCGGAGAGGACCTCCTCATTGCTATCTTCGATCCCAATCGGGAAGTGGACCCACGGTACCGGGCCTACCAAATTACCACAGCCGATGAGCGAGTCCTAACCGGCATCCTTACCGCTGAAACTCCGACCAGCATCACGCTCCGACGGCCTGATGGGGCGGAGGATACCCTCCTGCGTGCCGCGATCCTCTCCTTCCAGGCGACTCCGGTATCGCTGATGCCTGAAGGGCTGGAAAAAGAACTCCAACCTCAAGACGTAGCCAACTTGCTCGCCTATCTGCGGACCGCGGGGCGCCGGGACCAGTAAGGCTCTTTCCCTCGCCCGACTCTTGGAAACCGGCGAATGCCCCAAGCGGGGGAAGCCGAGGATTCATGATCCGCCCACCCGTGCCGAGGAACGAAAAAAGTATCTGACAGGGGCTTCTGCAGGACAACGTGCGTGAAGTATCACAAGCGTTACATGATGGAATGTGCCTTGTCTGAGGAGCCAGGGTGGGAGGTACGGCTTCCGCCGGGATATGTTTGGGTGCCGTGGTCGGACGCCGTGGTGGAACGGCATGCCGCGGTACTGTATGAGAGTTTTCGGGATTCCCGTGATGCAACCATACTTCCGTCGCTGGGGACCGTGACCGGATGTCTGGTTCTCGTTCGTACCTTGGCACGCTGGCGTGGTTTCTGTCCCGCGGCTAATTGGTTGATCGCTTACCAGAACAGCCAAGACGTAGCCTGCCTCCAGGCCGCTTTGGACATCAGGGATCATGGGGTGATCATCAATCTGGCAGTTCTCTCGCCGCACCGGGGACAAGGTTTGGGGACCGCTTTACTGCGTCGCGGCTTGCAGGGACTGTACCAGGCTGGTGCCCGCCGTGTCTATCTGGAAGTAACTGCCAGCAATCAGGCTGCCTTGAACTTGTATCGCCGCCACCATTTCCGTTGCTACAAAACTCTGTATCGTGAAGCGATCGCAGGAGAAGGGGCCGCGTGCAAGCCGGGAACGGGATGCAGCGGAGCTGCCGATCGAGAAGCTGCTCCTGCGGAAGCGGGGGAACCGTCTTTCCCCCCGGCGACATCCAATTGATACTGAGGATGGAACGCCCTGTGAGCCAGATGCTATTCCAGCACACGCTTGCCAACGGCATGGTTCTGATCGCGGAGCGGATGGAACATGTTCGCTCGGCGGCCTTCAACTTCCTGCTCCCCGGCGGCTCGGCCTACGATCCTCCGGAACAGCGGGGAATAGGCAGCCTGCTCGCGGAAATGATCGTCCGCGGCGCTGGGTCCCGCAATCACCGGGAATTGTCAACAGTGCTCAATTCGCTGGGAACAGATCGCTCGGAATCAGCCGGCCGCATCGCCTTGCATCTGGGATGCTCAATGCTAGCCCGCCATCTCCCCGCGGTGCTGGAAGTGTATGCCGACATTCTCCGCCGTCCCCATCTGCCACCGGAAGAACTCCCCGCTGTGCAAGCCCTCGCCCTCCAGGACCTAGACTCTCTCGAAGATAACCCCTCCTCCCAGGTCCGGATTGAACTGCACCATTGCCATTTTCCCCCGCCGCTGAACCAGGACTCCTACGGGACCGCTGAGGGCATTCGTGCTGTCACCCCGGAGAGTTTGCGAAACCACTATGAACGATGTGTCAAACCCAACGGCATTATCTTGGCCGTCGCGGGAGACATCCAATGGGAACCGCTACGCGACGTGGTAGAACGTCTCTTTGGCGATTGGCCTGCCGGACCGCTGCCAGAACTTGCCATCGGTTCGCATACACCTTATTCCCGGCATCTCTTCAAAGACACGCATCAGACCCACATTGCTTTTGCCTATCCGAGCGTGCCAGTGAATCATCCGCAGTATTACGCCGCTCGGGCAGCCGAGGCGGTTCTCTGCGGCGGAATGAGTTCCCGCCTTTTCACAGAGGTTCGGGAGAAACGGGGATTGTGCTATTCGATTTCTCTGAGACACAAAACATTCCGGCATGTCGCTGCGATCGTCGGTTATGCGGGGACCGGAGCGGATCGGGCACAACAGACCCTGGAAGTCACGTTAAGTGAACTGCGGCGCCTAGCGGAAGGGGTGGAAGCCGATGAGGTGGACCGCATCCGAGCCGGTCTCAAATCGGGCCTGATCATGCAACAGGAATCGACGAAATCCCGTGCCGGTATTATGGCCTCGGATTGGTTTTTCCTCGGCCGGGTCCGTACCTTCGATGAAATGCAACAGATCATCGATCAACTCACCCCTGAGATGATCCTGGAGCATGTGCGAGCCTTCCCCTGCGAGCCGGTCACAGTGGCCACTCTCGGACCCCATCCGTTGACCTTGCCGCCGTACTGCCACCCCTATCAACCCAATTTCGTTCCCAAGGCTCCCTAGCCAACCGATGAAGGAAAGCGATCACGGGGGAACGATGACCGGGAGGAGATAGCGACTACTCTTGACGACCAATATGAGACATGCCTGCGCATGCTGGAGATGCCCATGAGAAACACCGCCCTCCACACCGCCTCAACCGCTTCATCCACGCCCCGCGAAGCGGATGAGGTAGCAGCCCCCTATGTGTTCGCCTACATCGGGCTAGTTGTCCTTTGGCTGGCCGCTGTGCTCTGGTGGGTGTTTTGGCAGCGGGGTTATGCCTGACACTGGTTCGAGCCGCGCCTTCAGGCAGCCACACTCTTGGGTGCTGCTGGAGGCGAGACACAGGAATGATGGATCCATTGTACGTAATCCAAACGTGCGCATTGCGGCGAGGTGATCTATGCCTTTCTTCCAGACTGTATTGCCCAATGGCTTGACTGTGCTGGCAGAGATACTTCCCACGGCTCGCTCAGTAGCTCTCGGCTTCTTCGTCAATACCGGCGCTCGCGATGAGAATGAAGATGAAGCTGGGGTTTCTCATTTTCTAGAACATATGGCCTTCAAAGGGACTGCTCGTCGCACAGCGTGGGATGTCAATCGGGACTTTGACCGGATTGGAGCCGCCTACAACGCCTACACTAGTGAAGAGAACACCGTCTTTTATGCTGTGGTGCTGCCCGAATATCTGCCTCAGGCTATGGACATCCTGGCGGACATCCTCCGTCCGAGTCTCCGTCAGGAAGATTTCGACACAGAAAAGCAAGTGATTCTGGAAGAGATCAAAATGTACGAGGATGTGCCGGAGTCGGTAGCTTGGGAACATGCCCGCAAGCTGTATTACGACGGGCATCCGTTAGGCCACAGCGTGCTCGGCAGTCTCGAGAGCATCCAAGCCCTAACACGGGAGCAGATGTACGCTTACTTTCAGCGCCGTTATGGGGCGGAGAATATCATTCTGTCTGTTGCCGGGCCGGTCAGTGGGGAGCAGATCGCCCAACTTGCGGAAAAGCACTGTGCGGCGTGGTTCCGGGGCAACTCCGAGCGCACCGATCGGCGAGAATGGCGGCGTCCTCCCGCCACCTATGTGCTCACGCGCGAAAAGGTAGTGCAAGAACACGTTATGCTTTTCACTGCCGCACCCCCGGCCGATTCCCCCTTGCGATATGCCTGCGACATTCTGGCCATGACCTTAGGAGATGGCACCTTCAGCCGGCTTTATTGGGAGCTGGTCGATCCGGGACATGCCGACTCCGCAGATTGCAACTACTACGAACACGACGGCAGCGGCTGCCTGCATGTTTCCTACTCCTGCGAGGCTGAGAAGACGGAAGCCAACCGCGAACGGGTCCAGCGTATCCTCGACGATGTGCAAAGTCACGGCATTACCGCCGAAGAGTTGCAGATTGCTAAAAATAAAATTGCCTCGCGGGTAGCGCGGGTGTCGGAGCGCCCCATGGGCCACATGGTTTCGCTTGCGAGAATGTGGTGGGCCACCGGCAGCTATCATGATTTGGATACGGAGCTTCGCCTCTACGAAGCCGTCCAATTGGAGGATATCCGCACTTGTCTTGATCTCTATCCGATCCAGTCTTGTACTGTAGTGGCCTTTGGACCAGCAACCCAGTTGTTTGGCCTGACCGCCCAGCCGGTATAGGTCCACAAAGCCCTCACCGCAGGGAATCCAGGGCTGTCCCAGAGAATTCGAATCGTGTCACTCAAGGCCGGCTGGCAGAACGGCTCGGTGAATCGTCTGGAATCAGGCGGATGCGTTGATTGTAGGTACCGATCATGATTTCACCGTTTTTGAGGTTGACATCGAGCTTCTGGAAGAATCCCTGCCAGGGCAGTGTTTGGTCGAACAGCAGCCGCCCGCGGTCCTTCTCAATCACGGTGGCCTGGTAAGTGATGGCACCCTGGCGGTTGTGGCAGGGCACCGCCGCAATGATCACGGGAAGCTCCTCAAAGCGGTCCAGCACGAGTTGATGCTGCTCCAATACGCCCTCGCCATGGAACCAGAGCCGCTGGCCGGTGGTTCGGTCGAAAGCGTAAATCGGCCCGTTGATGTTCAAGACGTTGAGGCTTTGCCCACCCCCGATATTCGCTCGCCGTCGGCCATTCGGAGCGGGCTTGTTGGGGTTTTGATCCAGAACGAGGTAGAATCGCTGGGGATCAACGAGCATTTGGACGCGGGTGCACGGCTTGACGTGCGCCTCCAGATTTTCAGCATCGATGCGGAGAGTCGCTCGGACCTGACCTGTCAGCGCATCCACGATCGTAGCAGTCCCATCCTTAGTGTGAAGAGCACCCACCCACTCCGCACGAAGGGATTGGATAGGCAGGACAGAGGCGGGAAACTCTTTGCGCCAGATTTCTTTGCCTGTAACCAAGTCCAAGCGGCGGATGATTAACGCTTGCTCCCCTCCACCCTGAGAAATCAGGGCCTGAGTCCCGCTGATGATAAAACTCGTAGCCTCAGCGAGGGTCGGTCCCAAATCCGGAGCCTCGGGAACAGGGGCGCCATCGACTGCTCGGAGCAGGCGGATACTCGTAGGCCGGCCTTGCGGATTGGTTTCCACAAGGACGAGATAACGGTCATCCCCGAAGAGGTGCGTACGGTCCTTGATGTCCTGCCGGATCCACAAACGCTGCTCCAGGGAACGGGGGTCGCAGACCTCCAGTCCATTGGCGGTCAGCACCGCGACATAGCTTGGTTGGATCACGGCCATTTTGCCGACGGTCATGGAGTAATTATTGTCGTAACGGATGACGATATCGCCGTTAGGCAGCATTTGGGCCTGGATGCCCCGATTCGGATTGGGGCCGTTTCCTTCGCCCAGCAGATTGATTTTCCACAATTCCGTCTTGGTTTCCTTCCCCCGGCTCAGATCGTAGCAGTAAATCATGTAGCCAAAGTGCAGCAGGACGAGGTGTCCGCAGGCTTGGAGGCTCCGCGCCACCCCCGAACCGTTGGGCAGGTAGAAAGTGGCTTGGGGCGCTATACTGGTAAACCGCATTTCTTCCTTGCCCGTCACCTTGTCAAAGACCCGCAAGGACCAGCTTCCGTTTCCGGCAACGGTTTGATCGAGCACAAAGCGGAATCGGCGATACATGGGGAACAATTCCCCTAGCGGTTCCAATTCAAATTGTGGCTGGATGGGTTGCGGTTCCTGCCGCAGCTCCGCCTTGTAGCGAGCGGGAAGCGGATAGCGTTGCGGCTCCAGGTAAGGCAATAGCCGCTTGTCCGTCAGCAGACGGATAGCAAAGTCCGCCCCGGTCATATTGTCTCGGATCACGACATCTGGGTATTCCCGCTCCAGTTGCAGATAAAGGGCCACAGCATCTTCCAGATGCCGCTGCTGGATTAGAATGCTAGCCAAGCGTTCGATAGCGCGGGCGCGGAAGGTTCGATCGGGAGCGGCGATCCGCAATTGCAACAGCAGGTGCTGGGCTTCCTGCAAGTCCGCCGCATTGCGCGTTTCCTGGAGGCGTTCCACCAGGTAAAGCTGAGCCTCTGCTCCGAGAGGAGAATGCGGGCCGAAGATCCTCACGAAGCGGCGCAAGCGGAGGAGATCGTTGCTCTGGCGGATGTCGCTCCACTCCTGGTGCAGACGCTGTTCGAGCTGGCGCCGAGCTTCGGCGTTGGTGTGATTCTGAAGCAAAGCCTCCAGCCGTCCCCGTGCCCAGACATCCGGACGGACGCGGACATTCGGTTCATCGGGCATGTCGATGAGTTTTTGAGCATCTCCGAGTTGGGCCAAGCGCAGGTAGTGCTCAAAGGCATCGACCAATCGGCCTTGCTTTTCCCGCCCGCGAGCCATGAGATACTCGAATTTGCGCAAACGCCGTTCAGTTTCCTCCAGGCGGCGGTTTTTGTCCTCAGGGAGTTCGCCAGGCACGGGCGGCAACTCGCACAAGGCCCGATATTCGTTCACATAATTTTCTGCGGCGGCGAAGTCTTTGGTGAGAAGTTCCGTAAGGGCGATGTAACGCTTCTCGCGCAGTAACAGCCGCTTTTCTTCGGGGGGATTGTTCCGCAAGGCAGCATCAAAGTCACGTATAGCGTCGAGGATTTTGCCTTCGTCGAGGTGCAACTCGCCGCGAGTGATCAGGCCAATGGGGTCATTCGGGTTCGCCGCCAGGAGGCGATCCATTTCCTGGCGTTTCTGTTCCAGATAGGGGTAGGCGGCCAGTTCCCAGGCGGATTGAGCGATAACTAGGTTGTCCAAGTAGACCAGATTTCCAAGGCCGAGGCGGGCCAGTTCCACGTCGTTGCCGATCAAGCGGGCCGCGGTTTTTGATCGCACCGTTCCAGTTTCGACATCGATGGCCCAGATTTCCGCGGAGGGATTCTCTCCCTTGCCGGCATTCTCCGGTCGGACGGGAATGTAGTACACACCTTTCCCTGCGGCGCCATGGCCAGTCGGGGTAGGAATAACCACGCCGTCGAAGGCCAAGCGGGGGCGTTGCTGCTGGACATCCTCACCGAAGAGGTGGTAGGCCCGCACCTGATTCCGTCCCACTACGATGACCTTGTCGTTGATAACACCGCCCACATACAAATCGTTGACATCGCGGGGAACGGACCAGATCAGACGCCCTGTGCGCAGATCGAGGCAATCGAGGGTGTCTGAGTCGTAAGCGGATAACAGTACCCGACCGGAGGCAATGATCGGGACAGCCGCATGCCAGCGGTCTGTTTTCAATCCCATGTTGTAGTTCGGCGGGACTCCGGGCCGGATGATAACACCCCCTCCCGGTCTAACTGGAGTATCACGACGGGCCCGGCCGTAGCCGTAGGCCCAAAGCAAACTGTGCGACATCAAGTCCACGGCGATGACAGCTCCCGAGTTGGTCGGGCAAACAATCACGCCGTCACTAGCAGCCAATTGGCAGCATTGGAAACGCCGCACAGCATCGTCGGGCAGGGTTTGAGCCGGCTGGCCTAAACGCTGGCTCCAAAGCAACACCGGTGTGCGGATGTGCGGACGTCCCGGTACCGGCTCCAGGTTGAAGGGGTCCAGGCACAACAAGCGGATGACACCGGCTTGTTCGATCAGCACGTAGAGCTTCCCATGGAGTGGTAAGGGTGGGCCAAGGAAAATCGCATCCAAGCACAGGTGGAAAGCGCTGGTCGCTTGGTCCGCCTCCTCCTCCTTGAGGGGAGGGGGAAGGGGCGGCGGTAACGGATCGCCGGGGAAGCGATGCTCGATCACTCGCCCCAACTGCCAAACCCGGCTGCCGGTTTTGAGATTGACGGCCACTAACTGCCCAGCGTGGACATACTTGCCCAACGTCGATTCCCGGCGATAACTTGGCGGAACGACAATTCCCAGATTGGGGTCGCTTCGGGTGGAGGGAGGCACAAGCCAGATGTCATCCACGTAATAGGCGTATTCACCATCGTGCGAAAGACTCCCGACCAGCGGATTCTCGTAAAGCATGCTCGACAGCGGTGTCCGTTTGATCTGCTCCCACCAACCCCGAATTTTCGATTCGGGGTTGGATTCATCCTGAAATTCATCGGAGGAGAGCAGTTGGAACAAGCCCGCTTCCGTGCGGGAAGCCCAGAGCAATTCTCCGGCGCGCACCGCGCGGCCGTGGACCACCTGATCCCGTGCTGCCACTGCATAGATTCCGTCGTAAGTTCGGAAGAGAATCGCATCCCCCGTGGTGATCGGGAAAAATCCCGGCAGGCGTACTTCCGACCGCGAACTCCCTTGGGTAGGCTGCCTGTACAAATCCTCCAATTGGACTCGGATCCAATCGCTGGCTTGCTGAGCCGCAGGACTGCTGGCGTAGGGCAAGAGGCGGAACTGGAATAACGGGACCAGAAACGGCGGTCCACCCGCTGTCACGCCGTTACGCGTGGGTGTTCCGCCGCGCATCGGCCATTCACTGAGCGTCTGAACAACCCTCAGTCCTTCAACAGGGCGTTGAATCTCCGCAAGCAATTGCTGGTAGGTATAGACCCGCTCGCCAATTTTCAAACCCCCGCGGCGCTCGGTGAGTCGCTGAAGGTCGGCCAAGACAATTTTGAGCAACTCGGCATGGCGTGGATCGCCGCTGCGTTGAAAGGCTAGCGCGGCTTTGAACAGGGTCAGAGGTGTCTTAAACGCGTCGCTATTGGGGCGTTGCCAGAGGCGCTCAAAGGCATAAGCGGCCTCCAAGTAATTGCTCCGTTCCAAATACAAGGAGGCCAGCAACACGGTGGCTTCCCCGCCGGCACGAGTGTGGAAGTATTTCTGAGACACTTCCGTCAGGCGGGCCAGATCGTAATGATTCCGGATGGCCTCCTCTAACTGCGCGGCAGCAGTCTGCCCGTATGCCTGTTGATAGAACTCCAATCCCTCTTTCGGAAAAGAAGCGATAATCCGGTTGGCCTCGGTCCGCACACTGACCCGATGCAACTTCTTCTTGCCGCCCACTGTGTAGTAGGTGCTGTAAAACGAATCGCTTTTGGACTCCAGGATGTTCTGCAACAACGCCGTGACGGTCTGCCACGGAGGCTGCTTTGAGCCCGCCAGGTATTCACGGGCACCTTGCAAATAATTCCGCACGTTGCGATCGTAGGGGAAGGAAAACGGCACGTCCTCCTCATCCTCTGACCGCTCTTCTGCCGGGTCTTTGTCTTTTTTGCCCTCGTCCTGCTGATCCGGCTTGCCCGGTAACGGGGGTTGAGCCAGTTGAATTTGGACCTGACCAATGAGCACGTCGCTCCAGCCGATGACCAGAGCTATAGCGCCTATGAGCAGCAAAGCACCACCATATCGGATTCGGTAGGTCCACACCCTGCGTGGTTTCATGACCATAGCCCTGTCTCGCTTTTGCTAGCCACAGCGGTCCGGTACTTCCTCGACGGGCACCCACAACTCCTTCAACCTCTGCTTTCTCATCTCATAAGGTTCGTTGTATGGATTGTGACGCACCTTCGAGGCTTTGGCAAGGACGTTTCCTCGGCTCGGACGGACCACCCTGCTAAGGTCGCCATTTGGGAGAATGTTCCTTTGCTTCCCGCAGGGTTCACTTCCCTTGGGGTTGGATGGCGTACCTTCGCCCCAGCAAGGTCCGGCACGCCTTCACTTGCATGGACGCATGAGAGAACCCATTTCTAACCGCCCGTGGCCCAGATAACCGCCGGGTCAGCCATGAGAGTGTCTATATCATTTGGGAACGAACTTTTGGGATAGCTGGGCTGTAATTGGGATAGCTGGGCTGTAGACTGGGAGATTGCCTTCCTAACTACCGGCAGGCCGTTTTCTGCTCAGGATCATGCTACCGAACTTTTTGAGGGGTCTGACCAGAAATTCTGGCGGCACTAAGCTGGGATTTTGGCTTGAATTAGCCAATAGGCCTGCCATTGACCCGATTGCTTCAGAGCCTCCAAGGCCATCAGAGCTTCAGCGTTCCGGGCATCCCAGCGGCGGCCACGCCCCTTGAGCCGAACCGTCAGCGCCTTGCAGCACGACTCCGTCGGTCCGCTCCCCAACTGCCAACCCTTCGCCACAAACTCCGGATAGCGAATCATCTCCCGCCGCTCGCCCACATACCCCAGCAACGCATCCGCCGCCTGCCGCTTCGCACCCCGCAACCTGCCACGCCAGTCGAGCAGCTTCGCCCAGGCCGCTTCGTAGCCATCGTGCTTGAAAACGTGCAGCAACTCGCTCGCCCAGGCTTTGCCAGTGTCGCTGTCCTCGCCAAAAACCGCATGGCGAGCCGCGTGCACGTGCTCGGCCAAGTGGTAGAAATCCAACCCCAACGCGTCCAGCGGCAGATTCTGCCGAGCCACCTGCTTGCGAATCCACGGCGCCCCATCGACAATGCCGATCTTTTCGTCCGCCAGGTCAAGGCGCAGCCGAACCGCCTGACGCCGCATCAGTCGCCCCGCCGCTTCGTGGTCGCCCTGGGTGCCTTCTACCAGCCGATGCCGCCGCGTGTCGTCATAGTAGACGACCAGCTTGAACTCCTTGAAGGCCTGGTCGGCACCCGGTCGCAACGGCGGCAGCGGCTTGGCCTTCTGGCCCCGGAGCTTACGCTGATGCTTGATCGTCGCCCGCCGCTTCCGCTTCTCCGCGTCCGTCACCAGCGGCACCATCACCCCGTCGCAGCCAAAGTAAACCCGCGTCTTGGCCCGAGCCGACGCGGAAGACTTCGAGGGGGAAGCAGACGATGACGCTTTCGAGGCATTCGCTGACGCGGCGGTGACAGTCGAAGCGCTTGCGGTCGAAGCGTTCGCTGGCGTGGCGGTGACAGTCGAAGCGTTCGCGGTCGAAGCGTTCGCTGGCGTGGCGATGACAGTCGAAGCGTTCGCGGTCGGAGTCGAAGCGTTTGCGGTCGAAGCGTTCGCTGACGCGGCGGTGACAGTCGAAGCGCTTGCGGTCGAAGCGTTCGCTGACGCGGCGGTGACAGTCGAAGCGCTTGCGGTCGAAGTCGCCGCTGGCTCGATCACGACGCAATCGGCGGCCGACCAGCCCGGCGTCAAAGCCCCCGACTTCTGGGCGGCCAACACCTGCCGACCTTCCTGCTCCACCACTTGCCGCAACGTCTCCCGGCTCAACCTCAGCTGGGCCGCCCGCCTCAGATTCTCCGCTGCCGCCGCAAAGCTCGAACTGCCCGCATTGAGCCGACACACCAACTCCCGCACCCCCTGACTGATCGTCGCCTCCGCCACGTCCAGCCAGCGATCCATTGGCGCCTCGGCCCCCGTAGACGACTGCCAACGGATCCGCTTCAGCCGCACCCGCCCGTTGACCGTCAGCACCGTGAACGACTGCCGCCCTTTCTGACGCAGCCGTTTACCGCTCGCGTCCGTCGGAGGAGGGAAAAGCGGCTTCCGCCGCATCGAGTCGCTTCTGCAGAGCCTTGGCGTAAACCCGTTC
>Ga0209479_1001964_pt1 | contig 16366 bp, 15 predicted proteins | sample DewCreD2012metaG_2_FD_184112 | JGI IMG/M metagenome (GOLD analysis project Ga0209479, IMG submission 184112) | Hot spring sediment bacterial and archeal communities from British Columbia, Canada, to study Microbial Dark Matter (Phase II) - Dewar... ...
GCGACGTCGACTCCTCTCCCTCGCCCTGGCTAGGGCGAGGGAGAGGATGAAAGGTGAGGGAGTGGGTCGAACGTCGATCCACGACGCAACCGACCCTCACCCGGCGCTGCGCGCCGGCCTCTCCCTGGCAGGGAGAGGCGTCTTTTCTCTGCCGTGCAACTGCGATGTGCAAACCGTCACTCCGTCGCACCAAGCGACGTCGACTCCTCTCCCTCGCCCTGGCTAGGGCGAGGGAGAGGATGGAAGGTGAGGGAGTGGGTCGAACGTCGATCCACGACGCAACCGACCCTCACCCGGCGCTGCGCGCCGGCCTCTCCCTGGCAGGGAGAGGCGTCTCTTTGTTGCTTCGTTGGAAACAGCCGGCAGCTTTCTGTCCGCTTCCTCAACGGAGCAAACCCTTTCGGCAGGCAATGTAGGGGCGACCCGGTGGGTCGCCCGTGGGGTGCGGTGTACACGGGCGGACGTGTTCGGTGATGTGGGGCCGGCGTGCACGACGGCGCCAGGGCGACACACCGCGTCGCCCCTACACCCGTGCGTGGAGCCGCGTCCGTTGGGCCGCCGAACGTCGCGGCGCGCCGGCGTACCCACCTGTAGGGGCGGTTCGCGAACCGCCCCTACAACGCCTCGCGATGTCCGTGGTGCGAACGTGGCAATGGGCACCAAGGTCCTGCCGATGGTTTTGAGGGCACTGCTCCGCCGTGGCCCTACACCACCGGGAAACGCCCGTGGCTCAGACGATCCTGCAGCCAATCGGCGCGCAGTGTAGGGGCGACCCGGTGGGTCGCCCGTTGGGTGCGCCGCACGCTGGGTGCGCAATTTAGGACACGCACGAAGACGCAATTTTGGACACGCACGAAAGTTTGCGGGGCTTGAAGGTCGGCCGCTGCCACAGGAGACAGCCGGCGGGCAAATCGGGGCCAGAGAACACTCACAAACCGCGCAGGACGTCACGAACATCGGGCTCCGCCCTTCGGAGCCGCGCCCTCGAATCCGCTGCCAAGGGTCAGCCACGAATCCGGCGGGCAAGGAGGCCAACTGCGGAGCCGGGAACACAAGATCCTCGGTAGCCGGAAAATTCTCCGCGTGTCCTCAAATTTCCGGATGCGTTGCTCGGGGATGGACGCCGATCAGCTAGCTGGGGCGCTCAACGCGCCAACCGTCGGCTACACCGCCGCCTGCAGCAGATCTAGCAGCTCGGGACGCGCGGGAAACGCCGTGCTCTCCGGGTCCTCGATATCTTCCTCGAACGCTCGAAGCTCACGCAACGCCCGGGTGTAGGAGAGTGAACGGTCATGCGTAGCGAGAATCCATTCCCGCCTCAGGCTAGGGTCCCCGTCATTGCCGCGTGTTCAGCCGCTCCAGGTCTCCCTCCCACGACCACGAGATCTCAGTGCCTCCATATTCGTCCACCCAGACCAACATCTCGACGGTTCCCTCCGCGTCGGAAAACACCCACCGGAAAGCATAACCCCAAGGCTGTACGTCGACTAACTCAGGGCCTCGAAACACAGCGGCGTTGAAGCGGAGCCGTTCGGCGGATCGCTGGACCTTCTGGATCGCGATTTGCTCGGCCTCCTCTAGGGTGACGGTTTTGGCCGTCAAGAAAAGCCCGACCCACGCGCTCGCGACCAGCACGATGACCACACCCAAGATCTTCATGGCTCTCCTGATCATGTGGTTGCCTCACGTAGCGATCGGAATCGTGCCCCGGAAGTAGACGTTGAACGGTGTCCCCGGGCCAACATAGGCCCGCAGTGCAAGCGTGTACACGTTCCGTGTGAAGTTGCCGTACCAGGGCTTCAGGTCGAAGTCGAAAGTGTCCATCTTTACGGCCACCGTCCCGTTGGGATTCAGCTTCGTCGTCACCGTACCGTGGACAATGAAAGCCCGCCCAGCGAGGCAGCGAGAACGGTCTCGTCGAACCTGGGCCCTCCGGGAAGTCGCCGACCCGCAATCCAGACAGATCGAGCTTATCGGCATCCACCGTGACCGGTGCTCCTTTCCGATTGCGAAGACGTTCAAGGTCACATTCCCACGTAAGTTCGGCCGCTCCGTACTCGTCGATGAAGACCAAGAGCCGAACCGTGTCCAGCGTTGTCGTTATACGTCCACTGAAATGCATGGGGATGGCTCGTCATGGGGAACGGGGCGGGTCATGAAACGCGGACGGATCAAAGCGACGTTGCTCTCCAGGACGAACCTCATTGGCTGCAATCGCTTGCGCCTGGTCCTTCGTGGTGGGCTTCGCGGTAATGAAGAAGAACGCCTAGGCCCCAACTGTCACTCCAACGATCGCTCCCACGACCTTGGCGATCCTGGTTGTGGCAAATCCTACGGACCGCTGGTCACAGTGCCCCTGAAATGCACGGGGAAAGGAGTACCGCTGCCCACATAGACACGCAAGGCGACGGTGTAGACGTTGCGCGTGAAGTGGGTTGACCACGGCTTGAGGTCGAAATTGAACCTGTTAGGCAAGATCGAAACGGTGGAGTTCGGGTTCAGCCGCACGCTTACGGTCCCGTGGACGATAAAGTCCCGCCAGCGAGGCAAAGCGAAGGGTTCAACGGAACCTGGGCCTCTCGGAAAATCGCTCACGCGCAATGCAGACAGATCGAGCTTATCGGCATCCACGGTGACCGGTGCTCCTTTCCCATTCTGCCATTGCCACTTCGCCTCCCCGAGCGTGAGGTAGCCGTCACCGTTCTCCGGCCGCACCTCGAAATAGTCGCTCCAGAAACCCTCGCCGCCGCCCGCATCGTTGAGAACCACACCCTTTTGGTTGTTCGCAAACTGCTGCCCCTCCAGACCTTTTCGGGAATCCTTTCCAGCTTTAGGCTCTCCGCTCCGCGCTCCGCCGGTGAGAAGCGAGTAAGCCGCTACCGCCAGCAGTATTGCTCCCACCACGGCGCTGGCGTACATCCCGTTGTGGGCAGCTTCCACCACGCCGTACGTGCCGCTGGCAGAGGCGGTCCGCGAAGCACCTCTCGTGCGCGCATCGAGTTCCGGGGCCGGCTATGGCGGTGGCACTCCCGACGGCTCCACGGCAACGGCTCAGCGAAAGCATGGTCTTGGTGGGAGCGCGGCCGCACAGCGAACCGGTGAAAGCAGGGAACATCCTCGATGTTCGGGCTCCTTTGTCGCGCCGGGGAGCTACAGGCTCGTAAGCAGTGCGCAGTTCCGATCACGTCGGGTCGCCGCCGTAGTCATGCCGGTGGACTTACGCCGGATGGTCACGGCCGGCCTCGGTCCGGTTCACCATGCCTTCTTCACTACCCCGTGCTCGTCTAGTTCGAACTCGTATCCCCCGGTTCCCCTGAGCTCGAACAGTAGAGGCCCTCCAGATGGTCCACGGGCGAAGACTTCTGCATAATAGACCTTGTTTGGCTCCAGCGGGTGCGGACCCTTCTTGTTCTCTAGGCCGGCGGGCGGGTGCCCGTACTGTATCGTGTGTACGGCCGCACGGGCAGATTTGCCTTCAGCACGCCAGTACCACCTCCCGGCACCCGGAGGGCGCAGGATCCACGGCGGTGGAGTCGGCGGCTCTGGCCAGCGGTAGGACTGTATGACTCGAACCTCCTGGATGAAGAAGGGACGCCCGGAACGGTGCTTTACGGTCAACACGATCCCCGAGGAAAGGCTACCGCTTACCTCCAGCTGGTATATCGTGAGCCCGAGGTCCGTCCCGTGCGCTATGCCGCGCCAAAGTACCAGAGTGAGTGTTGCTGCAACGGACACGCAGAGCGCTGGTAATGCACGCATGGAACGCCTCCTGAATTTCGTTAACGAGGTGCGACTGTTTCGAGGTACTCCTTGTATAACTGGAACACTCTCACTTTCCCGAGCGCGGCGCCGTAACCGTTGAGGGGTAAGTCGAGTTTGATCCGCGCGGCGTTCTCCACCACCACGGCCTGCTGCTCGAAGTTGAGGTCGAAGAACGACCCCTTGAAGTCCGCGGGGATGGCGTAGAGGTCGGTCCCAGTCAGCCGGGCCCACGCGTGTGCAAAGGCACCACGAAAGTTATCCAGGGTACCGAGTTGCCGCTGGACAATGTGGGTCGATTCGTGAGCGAGGAGTGCAAGTTGCTCCTTCTCATTCATAAGAGAGAACTCGCCCTGGACGTTGATTTCCTTGTCCGAGCGCACAACGCCACCAACCCAGGAGTCGAAGAGAAAACCTTCGTCCACTTTCACCCCTTCGAAACTTCTTCCACCGTGGAGCCGCTCTAAAAATGCCCTTTCTTCCGGAGTCAACGGGCGCGGGGGTTTGTCCAGCGAGCTGGTGTTTGTTCCGGGACTGGCCTGCGGAGACTTAGCGGCGAGCAGGCTGCTCGGCCATACGATACAATCCGGCAGCCAGCAGGGCAGCCATGAGTGCGGCGGAACCGCCGGTGGAATCGCCTCGCAGCGCGCGCGTCTTGCCCTCGTCCGCACCCACCGTGATGCGAACGTGGTGATGCACGCCCACCTGCACACGATCCTTTTCCGAGACATGGCGCCGCCGTGGCCCTACACCACCCGGAAGCGCCGGTGGTGCACACGATCCTGCACGCTACCGCCAGGCCATGTAGGGGCGACCCGGTGGGTCGCCCGTTGGGTGCGCTGCGCGCCGGCCTCTTCCTGCCAGGGAGAGGCGTCTTTTCTCTGCCGTGCAACTGCGATGTGCAAACCGTCACGCCGTCGCACCAAGCGACGTCGACTCCTCTCCCTCGCCCTGGCTAGGGCGAGGGAGAGGATGGAAGGTGAGGGAGTGGGTCGAACGTCGATCCACGACGCAACCGACCCTCACCCGGCGCTGCGCGCCGGCCTCTCCCTGCCAGGGAGAGGCGTCTCTTTGTTGCTTCGTTGGAAACAGCCGGCAGCTTTCTGTCCGCTTCCTCAACGGAGCAAACCCTTCCGGCGGGCAATGTAGGGGCGACCCGGTGGGTCGCCCATAAGGTGCGGCGCACGCGGCGCAGCGGCGTCGCGTTCTGTGGGATCATCGTGCACGATGGCGCCAGGGCGACGCACCGCGTCGCCCCTACACCCCGTGCGTGCAGCCGCGTGCGTTGGCCCGCCGAACGTCGCGGCGCGCCCGGCGTACCCACCTGTAGGGGCGGTTCGCGAACCGCCCCTACAACGGCCCTCGATGTCGTGGAGCAAACGTAGCGATGCGGGCCGACGTCCAACCCACGGTTCCAAGGGCACGGCGCCGCCGTGGCCCTACACCACCCGGAAACGCCCGTGGTTCAGACGATCCTGCAGCCAATCGGCGGGCAAAAGACGCAATTTTGGACACGCACGACAGTTTGCGCAGCTTCGGGGTGGGCACTGCCACAGGAAACAGCCGGCGGGCAAATCGGGGCCAGAGAAGATTCACAAACCGCGCGGCAACGCGCGAACATCGCCCCCCGCAACGCCGCGCCCTCGAACCAGCCGGCAAGGGTCAACCACGCATCCGGACGGCAAGGAGGCCAACTGCGAACACACTACCCTCGGTGCCCGCGAATTTCTGTGCGTGTCCCGAAATTTTTCGTCCCGAAATTGTTCTCCTGCTGCGAAACGGCACGGTCGAGGGGAAGATTCGCGGCGGATTCCTCACCGGCGTCGTGAAGGACGAAAGCGGGGAGGTTGCAGCAAGATTCACTGGACGGATCGAGCCGGACGGCAGCATGACCGGGACCTACACAGATCGCACAGGGGAGGTTGGTTCCTGGCAGTGGCCGGACTCGGCGCAGGGTCGGCAGGCAGAGGAGTAAAGGGGGCGTAGCCGCTCGACGGGCGGGGCTCTTGTAAGTCGAGCCCTTCGCCCCACGATTTGTCGCGCACTGTAAGCCCAACGTTACTAGGGGGGAATTCCGCTGCGGTTCGCCCTTGGCAAGGCTCGAACTCGCTTGGCGCGAGTGATCCCCATTGTTGATCCTTTGAATCGTAGGCAGGGAAGCTTGGGCGAGGGTGCTCGGGCCTTGGGGAAATCGTCTCAGCCGAACTACGGGGCACAGCACAGTCGCTCCCCGTTTCCTCTCCTCTAGTGGCATTTGCCGCCAAAACCTGCCATGGTCGCCACGGGGTGGTTCACAATGCTCGGAGTTCTCCTGGTCTTAGGCATCCTCAACACGGTGTTGTTGGCCTTTGTGCTGGTGCGTTTGCTCGGGGGCGGACGCGGCTCGGAGCAGATGGTGCGCGAGGAGCTGCGTGCGGCGCGCGAAGAGCAGCGGCAAGCTGCAAGTGAATTGCGCAACGAAGTGACGTTGAACCTGCACCGCTCGACCGAGACGCTCGCGCAAACTCTCGACAGCATGGGGAAGCTGCAAACCGCGCAGCTCGAATCGATGGCGAAGTCCGTCAAGGAAATTGCCGAATCTACCCGGCGGGCCCTCGACGGAATTCGCGACGTGGTCGACGCGCGCATCAAGGAGCTGCGAGAAGGCAACGAACAAAAGGTCGGCGAGATGCGCCAGGAGGTTTCGGGCGGACTGAAGGCGGTGAGCGAACACCTCCGCACAACTCTGGAAACCTTGGGAAACAATCAACAAAGCCACCTCGAAGGCATCGGCCGGCAACTGAAAGAGCTGGGCGACGCGAACCAAGCAATGCTCGAACGGATTCGCACGACGTTCGACGAGCGGATGAAGGAGCTGCTGGAAAACAACGAAAAACGCGTTGCCGCCATGCGGCAGGAGGTGTCCGACGGACTCAAGGCGGTGAGCGAGAATGTGTCGAAAACGCTGGCCGACCTAGGCAGTGTGCAGCGCACGGAGATGGACGCTCTGCGCCGCCAGTTGAAAGAGCTTAGCGAAGCGAATCAAGGTGCCCTCGAACGTATCCGCGGCACGTTCGACCAGCGCATCAAGGAACTGCAGGAAGGCAACGAGCGCAAGCTCGAGGAAATGCGCCAAACCGTGGACGAAAAACTCCACGACACCTTGGAAAAGCGCCTGGGCGAGTCGTTCAAAGTCGTCAGCGAACGGCTGGAAGTGGTGCACCGCGGGCTTGGCGAAATGCAAAACCTGGTGAACGGGGTCGGCGACCTGAAGCGCGTGTTGTCGAACGTGAAAGTTCGCGGCACCTGGGCCGAAATCCAGCTCGGCGCCATTCTGGAGCAAATCCTCGTGCCCGGGCAGTACGAACGGAACGTGCGCGTGAAAGCAGACTCCGGAGAAGCCGTGGAATACGCCATCCGCTTACCGGGACCGAAAAAAGACCCCTCCGCCGTCGTGTGGCTTCCCATCGACTCCAAGTTTCCTCAGGAAGACTACTTGCGTCTCCAAGAAGCCGCAGAACGAGGCGATGCCGAAGCCGTGCAGCGCGCTACCGAGGCCCTTGCGCGCACCGTGCGCCTGGCAGCGAAAGACATTTACGACAAGTACGTCGACCCGCCCCACACGACCGACTTCGCCATCATGTTCCTGGCTACGGAAGGGCTGTACGCAGAGGTGCTCCGCCAGCCGGGCCTGGTGGAGCAGTTGCTGCAAGACTTTCGCATCGTCGTGGCTGGCCCCACCACGCTTGCAGCAATTTTGAGCAGCTTGCGCATGGGCTTCCAAACGTTGGCCATCGAGCAACGAGCTGCCGAGGTGTGGAAAGTGCTGGGCGCCGTGAAAACCGAATTCGGCAAGTTCGGCCAGGTGCTGGACAAGGTAAAACGGCAACTCAGCACCGCTTCGCGGACGATCGAAGAAACCGGCCGCCGCACGCGTGCGATGGAGCGCCGGTTGCGTGCCGTGGAAGAGCTGCCCGAAGAGGAATCGCGTGTGATTCTGGAACTGGAGCCGATCGAAGACGAAGTGGCAGACAAGTCGTAATCCACAGCGGAGCGAGTTGTGGTCGTTGTCGCCTTGCCTCGTCGCTGCGCCGCTAACCAAGTTTGCCCCAGCGGGTGGAAGAACTCCCACGGGCGCGTTCGTGACGAACCACGAGGAGCATTGCCTGGTGCGGCGAAGTCCATGTCGGTCCGTACTTGCCGCAGGGAAGTAGGAACGTGATGCGGCCGCAGGACAAGCGGCCGCAAGCCGCCACCTTGGATGCAGGGTTCATGCGCGAGGCGTTGCGTGCTGCCCGGCGCGGGTCTGCTCGTGGCGAAGTGCCCGTCGGCGCGGTGGTGGTGTGCGGCGACCGCATTGTGGCCCGCGCGTACAACCGGCCCATTTCGAAAACCGACCCTAGCGCACACGCGGAAATCGAAGCGTTGCGCAAGGCTGCTCGACGCTTGGGAAACTATCGCTTGCCTGAGTGCACGCTGTACGTGACCATCGAACCTTGCGCGATGTGCGCAGGCGCAATCGTGCAGGCGCGCCTGGCACGCGTGGTTTTTGGTGCTCCGGATGCCAAAGCGGGTGCGTGCGGCAGCGTTATCGACGTTCTCGGCAATCGCCGCCTGAACCATCACACCGTGGTTACGCGCGGAGTGCTGGCAGACGAGTGTGCTGCCTTGATGCGCGAATTTTTCCGCGCGCGGCGGAAAAAGCAAACTTCGTAGGGGCGGGAGCGAAGATTCGATGTTGCGCTTCGAGGCCGGAGGGTAGGCGCGATCCCCTTGGGTGCCCTGGCTGTGCGTGGAGAAGCACTGGCCCGGCCGTGTTGGTGGGGGGAATGGGTGTAACAAGGACTCGCAGGGCGATGGGACGTTCAAAAGCTGCGTGCAGTACCCATCGCGTGTCCGTGTGATAGACGGCGGAAGCATGACTGGGCAGCTGACGGGACTAAGCAGCGAAGAAGCCGCGCGCCGGCTCGCGGAATATGGTCCGAATCAATTGGCCCAGGCGCGAAGGGGAGCGGCCCTCAGGCAGTTGGCGGCACGGTTCGGCAACCCGCTGGTGCTCGTGTTGCTGGTTGCCAGCCTTGTGTCGGCGCTGACCGGCGATGCGACCAGCGCAGGCATCATCACCGTGATCATTTTGCTCAGCGTGACCCTGGACTTCGTGCAGGAGTACCGAGCGGAACGTGCAGCAGAGGCACTAGCAGCTCAGGTTGCCGTTACGTGCCACGTACTGCGCGACGGAGCAGTGGTGGAAATTCCGTTTGCCGAGGTGGTTCCGGGTGACGTCGTGCTGCTGGCTGCGGGCGACTTGGTTCCGGCCGACGGTTTCCTTGTGGAGGCACGCGACTGTTTCGTGCACCAAGCCGAACTGACGGGCGAGCCTTATCCGGTGGAAAAACATCCCGCGCCCCCTGGCTCCGACGAACTCGCGCTGGCCCCCGAAGCCCCGCACTCTGTGTTTCTCGGAAGCTCGGTGATTAGCGGGACCGCGCGGATGGTCGTTGTGCGCACGGGCGGGCACACCTTGCTCGGGCGGATCGCCGGCACGTTGCAGCGGTCGGCTCCGCCCACAGCGTTCGAAGCGGGCACGCGGCAATTCGGCTTCCTCATTATGCGCTTCACGGTTGCGCTGGTGTTGTTCGTGCTGCTGGTGAACTTGGCGTTCGAGCGGCCATTACTCGAGTCTTTTTTGTTCGCCGTCGCGCTTGCCGTTGGACTTACTCCTGAACTGCTGCCCATGATCGTGTCGGTGACGCTGGCACGCGGCGCCCTGCGCTTGGCCAGAGAGCAGGTGATCGTCAAACGCCTCTCGGCCATTCAGGACCTCGGTGCCGTCGACGTCCTGTGCACGGACAAAACCGGCACGCTCACCGAAGCGAAAATTCGTCTCGAGCGTCACGTGGACTCTCGAGGACAGGAAAGCGCGCGGGTGTTGGAACTCGCGTACCTGAACAGCTTTTTCGAAACTGGGCTCAAAAGCCCGCTCGACGAGGCCATTCTCGAACATGAAGAGGTGGATGTCACGGGCTGGCGGAAGATCGACGAGGTGCCGTTCGATTTCGAGCGGCGCCGCGTGTCGGTGCTGCTCGAGCGTGCTGGGCGTCGATGGTTGATCGTGAAGGGAGCGCCCGAAGACATCTTGCGGCTGTGCGGCGAGTACGAAGAGGCTCCCGATCGAACCGCGCCGCTGGACGAGGTGGCCCGCCAACGGATCGTTGCCCTCTTCGAGCAGCTCAGCGAGGAAGGATTTCGCGTTCTAGGCATCGCCTTGCGAGAAGTAGACTGTCGGCACGAGCATGCCGTGGTCACCGACGAAAGCGAGCTGGTCTTTGCCGGCTTCGCGGCCTTTCTCGACCCGCCGAAACCCTCGGCTGCGTTCGCAATGCAAGCGTTGGCCGCTGCAGGGGTGGAGGTGAAAATTGTTACGGGCGACCACGAGCGCGTGACCCGCCACGTGTGCCAGCAGCTCGGGGTGCCGATTCGCGGCGTGCTGACGGGTAGCGAGATTGCGGCGATGAACGACGATGCCCTGCGGGCGCGGGTCGACACCTGCAATTTGTTTTGCCGGGTGGACCCGATGCAGAAAAACCGCGTGCTCCTAGCTCTCAAGGCGCGTGGCCACGCCGTGGCTTACTTGGGCGACGGCATTAACGATGCGCCCTCGCTCCACACTGCGGATGTGGGAATTTCCGTCGACACGGCGGCCGACGTCGCCAAACATGCGGCCGCGATGATTCTGTTACGGCAAGACCTAGGGGTGTTGCACGCGGGGATCCGCGAGGGCCGACGCACGTTTGGCAACGTGATGAAGTACATCATGATGGCCACCAGCTCGAACTTCGGGAACATGTTCAGCATGGCGGGGGCCACGCTGGTTCTGCCGTTCTTGCCGATGCTCCCGATGCAAGTACTTCTGAACAACTTGCTGTACGACATTTCCGAGATTCCTTTGCCGCTCGATCGGGTAGACGAAGAGGATCTTGCCCGCCCGCGGCAGTGGGACATGCGTTTCGTGCGCGACTTCATGGTGTCGGTAGGACCATTGAGTTCCGTCTTCGACTTCGTGACGTTCTTCTTGCTGTTGCACTTCTTTGCTGCCGACGAACGCCTGTTTCACACAGGGTGGTTTGTCGAGTCGATCACGACCCAAGTTTTGGTGATCTTTGTCATCCGTACTCGGCAAAGCCCGTTGCAAAGTCGCCCGCACCCATGGCTCGTTGCAACCTCGCTGTTCATCGTCGCGTTGTCCTTGGCCCTTCCGTTTTCGCCCGTAGCGAGCTTGCTGGGGTTTACGCCGTTGCCAGGACTGTTTTTCCCCGTGCTGGCAGGATTGGTGGCGGTGTACCTTGGGCTCGTCGAGGTTGTGAAGCGCCGCTTTTTTCGTCGTTGGAGCGCGAGCGAACCGAGGACCTAGAAGCTACGTGCCCAGCGTATGGGGCCGAGCAGCCATGGATAGCGAGCAGCTCTGCTGTGCAGGGTCGTGACGGGTTGCTTGCGCCAGGCAAAGCACAGCGGGTAAGTTGGGGGCGAATCTTCGGTCCAGGTGTGCCCATGTCGCAGTACGTGGCCAACGAGCTTCAAGAAGTACCCATCGAGTCGTACGACGAGTTCGTGCGATACTTCGAGGAGGCGTGCAAGCCGCGAACGCAGTGGCGCATCGGCACCGAGTACGAAAAGGTCGGAGTGTGCAAAACCGATGGTCGCGCGGCTCCGTTTACCGGCGGCATCGAAGAGGTGTTGCGGCGCATGGCGGAGCGGTTTGGGTGGCAGCCCGTGCTGGAAGAAGGGCGCGTGATTGCCCTGAGCGGCCCGCGCGCATCGATTACCTTGGAGCCGGGCGGGCAGTTGGAACTGAGCGGCGAGCAATGGGTCAACGTGCACGAGGCAGGAAAGGAATTTCGCGAGCACGTGCGGCAGATCGTGGCCATTGGGGAGGAGCTGGGCATCGCCTTCATCGGGCTCGGCATGCAGCCAGTAAGCCGCGTGGACGAAATCGAATGGGTCCCCAAAGCGCGCTACCGCATCATGGCGCCGTACATGGAAAAAGTCGGGAGCTTGGGCCACCGCATGATGAAGCAAACGGCCACGGTGCAGGTAAACATCGACTTCGAGAGCGAGGCCGATGCGATCGCGAAGTTGCGCTTGGGCAATGCCTTGGCGCCGATTCTCAACGCGATGTTCGCGAACTCGCCGCTGAGCGATGGCGATTTGAACGGGTACTTGAGTTTTCGGGGGCACATTTGGACCGATACCGACCCCGACCGCTGCGGGCTCCTACCATTTGTGTTCGCACGCGAGACGGGTTTCACCGACTACGTGGAATACGCGCTCGATGTGCCCATGTACTTCATCGTGCGTGGCGAACGCTGGATCGACATGACCCACATGACGTTCCGGAAATTTTGGCGCGAGGGATATGAAGGGCAGCGGGCCACGGTCGCTGATTGGAACGCGCACCTCACCACTCTGTTCCCCGAAGCGCGGATGAAGCGGTACATCGAGATTCGTTCGGTGGATAGCCAGCCCCCCGAACTCATGCTTGCGGTGCCGGCCCTCGTGAAGGGGGTGTTTTACGATCCCGACGGGCTGCTGGCTGCGTGGGATCTGGTGAAGCACTGGCGGTGGGAAGAGCGCCTTCAAGTGTATCACGACGCTCACCGCGGTGGCCTTCGAGCCAAGATCCGTGGCCTCGAGCTGCGTGAACTCGCGCGCGAACTTGTGGACATTGCAGAGTACGGTCTCGACCGGCAGCGCCCGCCAGGTGAAGAAAGCGAAGCGATGTACCTCGAACAGGTGCGCGATTGGGTGCGGCGGGGAGTTTGCCCAGCCGAGCGCGTGATCGAGAAATGGGTGGGCCCCTGGGATCGACGTCCGGAGCGCTTGGTGGAAGGCCTCGCGTACCGTAGTAACGCCGCGGAGGGTTGAACGAAGAAGCGGTATGCCCTCGCGGATCGTGACGCTTTTGACCGATTTCGGCCTAGCCGACCCGTACGTCGGGATCATGAAGGGCGTGATCCTATCGCGCGCGCCAGAGGCGGTCATTCTCGACCTGACGCACGAAGTTCCTCCGCAGCAAATTATGCTTGGAGCGCTAGCGCTGCGGAGTGCGGTAGAGTTTTTTCCTCCAGGCACCATTCATGTGGCTGTCGTCGATCCGGGTGTCGGGTCGCAGCGGCACGCCTTGGCCGTGGCCACCCGCCGGCACGTGTTCCTCGGTCCCGATAACGGCTTGCTCGCGTTAGCGGCCGCGCCCAACGAGCGGCAAGAGATCCGCCGCCTCGAGAATGCGCGGTTGTTTTGCCAGCCAGTGTCGGCGACCTTTCATGGCCGCGACATCTTTGCTGCGGTTGCGGGCCATTTGGCGGCGGGCACCGCACTGGCCGAGGTCGGGCCCCGAAGCGACACCATGGTCGAGCTCGAATTCCCTGCGCCGCAGCGCCGGGATGGGGAGTTGGTGGGCACGATCGTGTACATCGATCGTTTTGGAAATCTTGTCACCAACTTCGATGTGCCGTCGCTTGCCGCCTTTGATAAGGGTCGAGTTTGTTTTAGGCTGAAAAACTCATGGGTCTACGGGATTGTACCAACGTACGCGAGTTTGCCGGTAGGCGGAGTCGGGGCGCTCTTTGGCAGTTGGGGCTTATTGGAAATCGCCGTGCGCAACGGCAGTGCGGCCACCGTGCTCGAGGCGAGGATTGGCGATGAAGTGGTGGCAACGCAGGAAAAGCGTCGCTGACCGCCTGTCCGACGAGGAACTCAAGGTCCTGCAAATTCTCAACCGTGCGGCAATCGGGCTTCCCGGTGTGCCTCTAGCGTTGCGCCCACGCCCGCCATGGTGGCGGCGCGTGGGTGTGCCGCTGGCGTTGTTCTTGGTCACCTTCTGCACGGTGACGATCAACGGAGCCTTGCTCGAAGGGGTGGACATTTTTGCGGAACCGGGACGCGTTTGGTCGGGCCTGCCGTTCGCTGTTGCCCTGATCTCGATTCTCCTGATCCACGAAATGGGGCATTACCTGACTGCTCGGCACCACGGTGTGCCAGCGAGTTTGCCTTACTTCCTGCCGGCACCGCCGTTTTTTATCGGGACGTTCGGGGCCTTCATCAAAATGGAAGCAATCCCGTCCACTCGGGCAGCATTGTTCGACGTGGGCGCGGCCGGGCCGTGGGCAGGTTTTTTTGCCTCGGTAGCCGCGTTCGTGATTGGCTTGCAGCAATCACGCATCGAGCCTGTGACTCCCGACAGCATAGGGCTGGAACTGGGCGACTCGTTGCTCACCAAGGCGCTCGTGCATTGGGTGATGGGACCAGTCCCCGAGGGCTTTGCCGTGTACTTCAGTCCCGTCGCATTCGCCGGATGGGTGGGGTTTTTCGTCACCGTGCTGAACTTATTGCCGATGGGCCAGCTCGACGGCGGCCACATTGCTTATGCCTTCTTTGGCAGGCGGCACGCACTGTGGGCCCGCGTGGCGTGGGGCGGTGTGGTCGTGTGCGCGTTGATCTTCTGGCCCGGCTGGTACTTCTGGGCGTTCTTCCCCCTCATCTTTGGCTTCGATCATCCACCGACCCGGACCGACTGGAACCCGCTGCGCGGATGGCGCCGCTGGGGATTCGTGATGACGGTGCTGTTGTTTGTCGCGTTGTTCGTGCCGCGCCCGTTGGCGCCGCTGTACGGCCCTGAACCATCGCATCGCGATCAAGTGCCAGTGGAGCGCCCGCGCGAACAACCGCGGGAATTGGGTTTGCAGGAAGTCTGAACATGACACACGTGCGTCCGAGCTGGGATCAGTATTTCCTCACCATCACGCGTACGGTAGCGGAGCGCTCTACTTGCCTGCGGGCGAAAGTGGGTGCCGTAATCGTGCGGGATAAAAATATCTTGGCCACCGGTTACAACGGGGCTCCGTCGGGACTGCCGCATTGCCTGGATGTGGGGTGCCTCGTGTATCGGTCTACGACGCCTACGGGCGAGGTGGAAGAGAATTGCTTCCGCACGATCCACGCGGAAATCAATGCCATCGCGCAAGCCGCCAAGAACGGCACGTCGATTCGCGACGCCACGATCTACATTACCCACACTCCCTGCATTCATTGCTTCAAGGTGCTGGTGAACACGGGCATCGTGCGGATTTGCTACGAAAAGGAGTACAAACTTCACACCCTTGCGCCGCTGCTCGAGTACGCGCCACACGTACGCCTGCACAAAGTGGAGCTGTGATCGAGTGAAATGCGGTGCAGGCTGTTCCGCGGCCTCCGCCGCCAGCAACGCCCAGACTAGGGCCGCCCCATGCGCGCGCCGGGATCGTACGGCTCGACTCGCCGGCTGGGACGCGTTGCGGGAGCTAGCGGAAAGCCAGAGGAGCGAACCGAGCAGGCTTGTCGACCAGGCGCTACCGTGCCCGCTGCGCGAGGAGCCACTGAAGGGTGAGATAGGCCAACAGTGCGAGCGCGATGCTGCCGCCGATGTGGTACCGCAGCACGTGCGTAAGAAACGCCGATTCTCCGCATGTTCCCTGGGCCAAACTGAAGCCTCCCACTGTCCCCAAAAGGGTCACGACGCCCCATGTGCGCTGCGCAAGGCGCACCCGGGCCCGCGCCGCAAGGGCGGCAAACGTTGCCAACACGGCACCGAGCACGACTGCCTGCGAGACCATGCAGTACGGCTCCCCTTCTCCGTTGCCTGGACGAAGCTGTGCAGCTCCAAGTTCGGCCGCCACGACTCCAAGCAGCAGGAGCGACACCGCCACGCTCCGCCAACCCTGTAAGGCCAGGTCCACTTTGGCCAAAACGCGCGCCGGCCACGGTATTGGCTGCGGAGGCGTGCGACGCAACTGTTCGCGGTATCGGGTGGTCAACGCCTCCAAGGTCGTTGCGTCGAGTCGAGGCTTGACCTCGAGCCCACGCAAGGTTCCCGCCGTTGCTCGTAGCTGCCGGACGTAGCGCCGGCAGTGCGCGCATCTCACCACGTGGAGGTGTGCCCGCAGCCGCTCGCTCCACGGCAGGCGACGTTCAAGGTAATCCGTCCAACGACCGCTCAGTTGTTCGCAAGTCGTTTTCATCGTTCGCTAACCTGAAACGCCTGTTCCAAAGCCATCCGTAACTTCGTGCGCGCTCGGTGCAGAAGCACACGCAAGTTGGTCTCGCTAACTCCGAGGATGTTACACACCTCCTCGGTATCCAGGCCTTGAATGTCCCGCAACACGACCACGGCTTGCTGGGCCGGTGGTAACTTCTCGAGCGCTTGGCGCAAACGGTCCATCGCTTCCCGGTTCGCCACGATGCGCTCCGGGTCTTCGTCACGCCAGCTTGCCGGCGGCTCCTTCCAGGCTCCGTCCGAGCTGAACCGCAGTCGGCCCAGCGAGGGCCCCGGATTGCCTTCTTCGGCGTCGGCCGACAGTTCGTCGTCCGCTAACGCCACATAGAAGCCTTCCCGTCGGGCTACGCTGCGTGCCCGATTGGCAACAATTCCGAACAGCCATGTGCGCAAGCTCGATCGGCGTTCGAACTGTGGCAAACCGCGTACGAATGCGGCCCACGACTCCTGCGCCACCTCTTCGGCCACCGCGAGGCTCTTTACGAATAACCGAGCCACTTGGACCATGGCCCCGTGATGTTGCACCACGAAGCTGCGGAA
>Ga0209479_1001969_pt1 | contig 16338 bp, 13 predicted proteins | sample DewCreD2012metaG_2_FD_184112 | JGI IMG/M metagenome (GOLD analysis project Ga0209479, IMG submission 184112) | Hot spring sediment bacterial and archeal communities from British Columbia, Canada, to study Microbial Dark Matter (Phase II) - Dewar... ...
GTGTCCCGCCGGGCCTGCGCCTGCAGCGGCACCGTCCACAGGAGCAGCACCAGCGCCGCCGCCGCCGTCCGCAGACTCACCACCCGGGCCATGCCGTCGCGCGCCTCCAACCCTACACCCTCATCCGTGGGTCGAAAGCGTCCCGCAGCCCGTCGCCCAGGAAGTTGAAGCTGAGCACCGTGACGAATACCAGCACCCCCGGCAGCACCGCCAGCCACCAGGCGTTCCAGATGTACTCCTGCGCCCGCTGCAGCATGTTACCCCAGGAGGGGGTGGGGGGCTGGATTCCCAGCCCCAGGTAGGAGAGGGCCGCCTCCCCTAGGATGAACCCTCCCACGGCCAGCGTGGTGGCCACGATCAGCGGCGCCACGGCGTTGGGCACCAGGTGGCGGAGCATGATGCGCGCCTGGGAGGCCCCCAGCGCTCGGGCGGCCTGCACGAACTCCTGCTCGCGAAGGGCCAGGACCTGGCTGCGGACCAGCCGGGCAACCCCGGTCCAGCCGAAGGCGACGAATATTGCGATGATCCGGCCCACCCCCCCACCCGGCAGCAGCGCCGCCAGGATGAGGTAAAGGGGGATCGTCGGCAGGGCCAGCACCACGTCGGTCAGACGCATCAAGACGCCATCCGCCGCCCCGCCATAGTAGCCGGCGACCACCCCGACGGCCGTACCCAGGAGAGCCACGCCTCCCGCGGAGAGGTACCCCACACTCAACGACACTCGACCGGCATGAAGGGCGCGGGCGAGGACGTCGCGCCCCAGCTCGTCGGTACCGAAGGGGTGCGCCCGTCCGGGCGGGATCCAGCGCTCCCCCAGGCTGATCTGGTCTGGCCGCTGCGGCACCAGCCAGGGCGCCAGCGCCGCCGCCAGCGACAGGACCAGCGCGGTACCGGCACCCAGAAGCGCCAGCCGGTGTCGGCGGAAGCGTCGCCAGGTCAGTCGCGCGCCGCTTCCCACCGCGGCCGCGGGCTCCCGCGGCAGTCGCCGTCCCAGCTCCATGGCCACCTGCCCGCTTGCCATCAGCGTCTCACCCGTAGCGGACGCGCGGGTCCACCAGGGCGTAGGCCACATCCGCCAGCAGGTTCGCCGCCACCGTGACTACCGCCAGCAACAGTAGCACGGCCATGGCTACGTTTAAGTCGTGGCCTAGGACCGCCTGGTAGAGCAACAGCCCCATTCCTGGCCAGGAGAAAACCGTCTCGGTGAGCACGGCTCCGTTCACCACCCCGGGGATGGCCAGTGCCACCAGCGTGATCACAGGCAACAGCGCATTGCGCAGGGCGTGTTGCCCGATCACGCGGGCTTCGGAGAGGCCCTTCGCCCTTGCCGTCCGCACGTAGTCCTGGTGGATGACCTCGAGCAGGCTGCTGCGGACGTAGCGCGCCCAGGCGGCCGCCCCACTTGTGGCCAGCACCGAGACGGGCAGCGCCAGGTGCCAAAGCCGGTCCAGCAGCGCCGGCCAGCCGGAGACGATCCCGGGTGTGGCCATGCCCCCCGGAGGGAAGAGCGGAATCCAGACCGCGAAGACCAGGATCGAGAGGATCCCCTGCCAGAAGTTGGGGATCGCCAGGCCGACGAAAGAGAGCACCGTGATCCCGTAGTCGGCTGGGGAGTACTGGCGCAGGGCTGAGTAGATTCCCGCGGCTGTCCCCCCCGCCAGTGCCAGGAGGAAGGCGGTTCCGGCCAGCAGGAGGGTATTGCGGAGCCGCTGCGCGAGCAAATCGCGGACGGGGATACCGTAGGTTCGGGAGTAGCCCAGGTCCCCCCGGGAGACCGCCCGTAACCACTTCAGGTACCGCACCAGCAGCGGGTCGTCGAGCCCGTAGTACTGACGTAGCCGCTGGACGTCCGCAGGCGTGACCTCCGGGTTGGCGGTAGCCAGCAGCTCGACGGGATCGCCCGGCGTCCACACCAGCAGGGCGAAGACCAGGAGGCTCAACCCCAGCAAGACGGTCGCCGTCTGGAGCAGCCGGCCCGCAAGATAGCGCCGCACCGTTCCTCACAAGCCGGCGGGCACCCGTTCGTCGCTCCGCACGCGCCCCCTCTCCCGTCCCGATCATACGGCCCCGCCGGGTTAGTGCAGGCCCCGGACGACCCACTCCAGGGGGTTCGTGCTCAGCAGGACCTGCCGTCTCCGCCGCTCTTCCAGGACGTCGATGGGCTCGCCGTACGCGGCGCCTGCCTGGATCCCCGCCGCAACAGCGGGCTCCGCCACTTTCCGGCGCGCCTCCTGCTGCGCCGCCTCCCGGCGCGCTGCCGGGCGAACCCTGTGCGCCTCCAGAAACGCCTCCACGTCGGGCCGCAGCACCCGCAGAGCCCTCCCGATGCGCACGGCAGGCAACTCCCCGGCCCGGATGTACCGGTACACGGTGAGCTTGTTGAGCTGCAGGTAGTCTGCAACCTGCTCCACTGTCATCGGGTCCGCTGAGGTTCTGCGCCGCATGGCCGATCTCCCCTCAACAATTCGCACGAGAATATACGCAAGTGTACAGTACAACACTCCAGCCTTGAGGTCCTGCTGCCTCCTGCTTCACCAAAACATACCAGACCTCACCAATGTTCACCAGATTCCTCCGCCGCCGAGGCAGCCGTTTGTGGGGGCGGCCTCAGGGATTAGGGGTCAGAGTCAGGGTGGCGGTGGCGGGAGCGCCCGCGGGCGTATGCCCCCGCCCCGAATAGCCCGATCACCAGGCCGGCCACTGAGGCCCCATAGGCCCCGACGCTCAGCAAGAGACTCGGCTCGAGCATGCGGATCACCATCAGCAGCAGGACGGTCCACGCCGCCAGCAGCAGCCCCAGCCCTACCGCCATCAGCCTGAAGGGTCCCATCCCCGGGACCTATCACCGGAAGGTCGCCGCCGGCACGGCCTCCCGTTCCGCCCCGTAGAGCCAGCAGGCCACGCGGTGGGCCTCCGCCGGCTGGAAGTGGGGAGGGACCTGCACGTCGCAGACCCCGGCAATCGCCACGGGGCAACGCGGGTGGAAACGACAGCCGGCCGGGGGCTTGAGCAGGCTGGGCGGCTCCCCCGGCGGGACGTCCCGCATCCGCGCCGCGTTGGCTGGATCGGGGTCGGGGATGGCGGCCAGCAGCGCCTGGGTGTAGGGGTGCTTCGGCGCGCGCAGCAGCTCATCCACCGGCGCCTCCTCGATGAGCATGCCGCCGTACATGACGAAGACGCGCTCGCAGAAGTACCGCACCGTGGAGAGGTCGTGGGTGATGTAGATGATGCTCAGATTGTGCCTGGCCTGCAGGCCCCTCAGGAGGTGCAGGACCTCCACGCGCACCGAGGCGTCCAGCATGGAGACCGGCTCGTCGGCCACGATGAGCTGGGGCTCCAGGATCATGGCCCGCGCCACAACCAGCCGCTGCTGCTGCCCCCCGCTGAGCATGTGGGGGAAGCGGTGCAGGAAGTCCTCCACGGGCGTCAGCTTCACTTCCTCCAGGATCCTGCGGATGCGGCGCATCCGTTCCTCGGCCCGCGTCACCCCGTTGATCAGCAGCGGCTCCTCCAGGATGCGCTGCGTGGGCATGAACGGGGGCAGCGCGCCGTAGGGATCCTGCTGCACGTAGCCCACGCGCGAGCGATACCAACGCAGGTCCTCGGTCCCGTGCACCCGCCGCCCGTCGAAGACGATCTCCCCTTGCGTGGGCGGATGCAGGCCGAGGATGGTCTTGGCAAGGGTGCTCTTGCCGCAGCCGCTCTCCCCCACCACGGCCACGGCCTCCCCTCGGAGCAGGTCGAAGCTCACCCCGTCCACAGCGCGCACCCACCCCACCCGGACGAACCCCAGGCGGCGGAGCTCGAACCAGGTGTGCAGGTCGCGCACCGAGAGGAGGACGTCGCCCGCCACGGCAGCCCTCACGCGTACAGCCAGCACTTCACCTGGCGCTGGCCCTCCACGGCCACCATCGGCGGCTCCTCGCTGCAGCGGGAGAAGCGCGCCGGGCAACGGTCGGCAAAGCGGCAGCCCTGCGGCGGGCCGATCAGGCTGGGAGGCCGGCCCGGGATGAACCCAAGGGTCTTGGTCTCGCGCAGCGTGGGCACGCTGGCCATCAGCGCCCGGGAGTAGGGGTGCAGCGGCTCCCGGTAGAACTGGGCGGCCTGGCTGGCCTCGACGATCTGCCCGGCGTACATCACCGCCGCGTCGTCGGCGATCTCGCTGCTGGTGGCGATGTCGTGGGTGATGAGGATGAAGCTGGTGCCCATGTCCCGCTTGATGGCCTTCAGCACGTTCATGATGTTGGCCTGGGTGAGGACGTCCAGGGCCGAGGTGGGTTCGTCCAGCAGGACCACGTCGGGGACGGTGACCAGGGCCATGGCGATGGCCACGCGCTGGCGCATGCCCCCGGAGAGCTCGAAGGGGTAGCGGTCGAGGAAGTCCAGCGGCACCCCCACCTGGCGGAAGATCTCCGCGGCAGAGCGGCGCGCCTCGGCCACGCTGGCGGCCCGCCCGTGCACCACCAGGGGCTCCGCCACCTGCTCGCCCACGCGGAGCACAGGATTGAGCGCGTTCATCGCCCCTTGCGGCACCAGCGCCAGCCGCACCCAGCGCACCTCGCGGCGGAACTGCTCCTCGGGCAGGGTCATGACGTCGCTGCCGTTGAGCCAGATGCGCCCGCTGTAGGTGTGAACGTTGCGCGGCAGGAGGCGGAGGATGGCCCGGGCCAGGGAGCTCTTGCCGCAGCCCGACTCCCCCACCACCACCAGCGTCCGTCCGCGGCGCAGGGTGAGGGTGACGTCGTCCACCGCCTGCACCGGCCCCTTGGTGGTGCGGAAGTGCAGGCGGAGGTCCTCGACGGTGAGAATGCCGTTTTGCCCCATCAGATCTCCCGCAGGCGTGGGTTGAAGATGCGGTCCAGGGCGAAGCCCAGCATGGTGAACCCGAGACCGGTGAGCATCAGCAGCACAGCCGGCTCCAGCACCCAGTAGTAGTGCCCGGAAAAGAGCGCGCCCTTGCTGTAGGCGTCCTCGATCACCTTCCCCCACGTGGGCAGGACGGGGTCACCCAGCCCCAGGACGGCCAGCGTTGCCTCCAGGAAGACAAACGAGGGGATGAGGGTGACGAACTGGGGGATGAGGACGGGGATGGCCCGCGGGATCATGTAGACGAAGACCGTGCGCAGGTTCCCCGCCCCGTAGGCCCGGGCCGCCTCGACGTAGGGCGCCTCCTTGACCTGGAGGAAGAGCGCCCGGTAGGTCTTGATGCCGGGTCCGAAGATCCCCAGGAGGATGACCACACCCAGGATGACCCAGATGCTGCGGGAGTAGAGGGTGCCTATCATGATGAGGATGGGCAGCGCCGGCAGGATCAGGTTCACCTCGGTGATACGCTGGATGGCCCCGTCCACCCATCGTCCGTACCAGACTCCCACCGCCGCGATCACCAGGGTGCTCAGGGTGGAGCCAACGGCGGCCAGCAGGCCGAAGGCCATGGCGATGGGTGCACCCCACAGAAGGGGGATGGTCAAGTCCCGCCGCAGGTGGTCGGTCCCCGCCAGCCCATGAGCCTTCCCGTAGACCACCAGCCTGGCCTCCAGGGTGGAGGCCTGCTCGAAGAGGTACCCCCGGACCAGGAGCTGGTACCGGCCGCGCAGCACCCGGTCGGGAGCGTCGGGGCTGGCCAGGAGGACGACCTCCGGAGGTCCCCCCAGCTCCTGCCGCAGGCGGGGGTCGTCGGAGAGCCGGTAGACCTCCCGGGGCCGGACGGTGAACTCGTTTATCCGGATCTCCGCGCCATCAGGCGTGTGCCAGAGGAGGGCCACGTGTGGAGGCCGGTCTACCGCCTCCGTCTCGAGGAAGACACCAAGGCCGTCAGGGAAGTCATGGTAGGGGTAGTCGAAGGCCAGGGTCATGGTGACCTGCCGCACTCCCCCACCCAGGTCCTCCACCCGGCGCGGCGCCCCCTGGCTGCGCACCACGATGGTCCGCGGCAGGTCGGGGCGGAACAGCGTCATCCACACCGGGCGGGCATTGCGCGGGTTCTCCAGCCAAAGCGCCTCCCCGCCGCGCCACAGCCGGATGGCCTCGCCGTAGGGGATGGCCACCACGGCGTAGACGGAGGTGAGCACCAGCAGGCCGATGACGGACAGGCCGGCCACGGCGGAGGGGTAGTGGCGCAGCTCGGCCACGAACCTGCTCACCGCTGTCCCTCCAGCCCCACCTTCACCCGCGGGTCGATGAGCGCGTAGAGGATGTCCAGCACAAAGACGGTCACCGCCAGCAGGTAGGCGTAGATGATGGTGGCCCCCACGATCACCGGGGTGTCGTAGAGCCCGATGGCCTGGAAGAGGGCGCGCCCCAATCCGGGCCAGTTGAACACCGTCTCCAGCACGATGGCCCCCGTCCAGGCACCGATCAGGGAGAGGGCGAAGCTGGTGACGATGGTGGGCAGCGTCGGCCGCAGGATGTAGCGCCGCTCAATGGCCCGGGAGGTGAGGCCCTTGGCCTTGGCCACCTCCACGTAGTCCTCGCTGGAGAAGATGAGGAAGAAGGTGCGCCAGGAGTAGACGGAGAGGAAGATGGTGGTGAGAAACAGCGCCGTCATGGGCAGGACCATGTGGCGCAGCACGCTGGCGGCGTAGCGCAGGGCCCCCTCCGGCGGTGGGGCGTCCACCATGCCCCCGAAGGGAAGCACCCGCAACAGGGCGGCGAAGATGAGGATGAGGAAGATGCCGTAGAACCACGCCGGCGGCGCGGAGGTGGGCGCCAGGGCGATCACCGCCCGGTCCAGGGGGCTGCCGTAGCGGCGCGACAGCGCCAGGGCGGCGAAGACCGAGGCGAAGAACAGCAGGAGCTGCGCGCTGACGAAGAGCAGCAGCGTGGGGGGCAGGCGGTCCAGGATGATGTTGCGCACCAGGCGGGAGCCCGTGTCGCTGGTCATCCGCTCGGCAAACCCCAGGCGCAGGCGCAGCGCTTCCCGCAGGTAGACCACGGTGCGCATCAGGAAGGGCCGGTCCAGCCCCAGGCGCTCCTCCTCGATCTTCACCAGCTCCTCGATGCGCTTCTGCCGTTCCTCCGCGGGCAGCCGCTGCATGGCGGGATCGAAGGAGACGCTGATCCCTACCTGCTCCCGGATCTCCGTGCGCTTGATGACGTCCACGTAGCCCCCCATGTTGGCCACGAGGATGGTCAGATAGACGCCCACGACCACGGTGAGGAAGAGGGCCACCAGGCGGGTGGCGGAGTAGGTGACCACCCGCAGCAGCGTCTCCACCGCGGGACGGGCCCGGCGAGGGGTAACCAGGGGGAGGGCTTCTGCCATGGGGATCAGGCGGGGGGCGCGGGACTGTCTCCCGCGCCCCCCGGGCCTACTTCGGGAGCGTCGTGAAGCTGACGCTGGCGAAGCTGGGGATGCTCACCACCTTGGAGACGACGATGACCTCCAGCCGGTTGGACCCTGGCGCCAGCCTCCCGGTCACCTGCGGGGAAAGGGTGACCTTCCAGACCTCGCCGGCCGCCGTGGCAACGCCGCTGGCCACCAGCTCACCGCGGGCGTCGAAGAGGAGGTACTTCACCTCCTCGATGTCCGCCGCCGGGTAAGGCCTCCCTCGGTAGGTGATCTTGACGTCGAAGGCCCCCTCGCTGCCCACCCTGACGCTGGGCGGACCGCTCACCGCTACCGAAGCCAGCCGTGGCTCATCGAACTTCACCCACTTGGTGGAGGCGTCGGGGAAGCGGCCGAAGCGGCGCAGCTCCACGATCTTCTCCACCGGGGAGACGCGCTGGATGAGGAACGGCCCGGTGCCCAACCAGAAGTGGCCGCGGCCAGTGCGCCAGTGGGTGAGGAAGGTGTAGCGCTGGCGGGCTTCCTCAGGCTTGATCCAGCGGCTCAGGGTCGGCGCGTAGGGGATCCAGTTCTCGGCCCGCGCCGCCGCCAGGTGTCTGTCCAGGACGGCCAGGGTGGGGCCGGCCACGTAGTTCAGCCACTCCACGTTCAGGCGGCGAGCCTTGGCCGAGGAGAAGGCCACCTCCTTCGCCGCCTCGGCGCGGATACCGATGGCCACGTTGTGCCAGGCGCCGGGGCCGAAGCCGTAGTTGGGCCAGAAGGCGCCCGCCGCACCCGCCGCCATATTCTCTGCGTCCATGGTCCACTCATCGGAGTAGTACTCCACCACCAGCGGATTCTCGGAGACGATGCGGAAGCCGCGGAACTGCTCCTCGAAGGACTTGAAGGCCGGGACGACGGCCGGGTCGTAGATGGCGCTGGCCTCCATGGCTCTATCGAAGGTCAGGATCCACCCCAGCATGATGTCCCCCAGGGTGAGGAGGCTGCCGTCGTGCCACTGCGCCTTCCTGAAGAGGTCCTTCTCGAAGTAGACCACCCGCTTGGTCAGGGCGCGCAGGCCCGTGGGGTGCTTCTCCCGCACGGTGATGAAGCGCTGCGCCTTCGGGTCCCAGGAGATGATAGCGTCGCCTGGCACGGTGATCTGCGGCGCCGTCCGCAGGGTGACCCAGGAGTGCGTCCGGCTGACGGGCAGCCCCTGCTTCACGGTGACTTCAGCCCGTTCAATGCGTTGCGGCATCATCAGGCCGGTGAAGGGGTCAGGGATGGCCGCGTAGTCCTGCGTGGAACGGATCAGCGTCTGGTCGAAGATCCAGTTGGATCCGCCCAGGGGGTTCCAGGGCTGGGTGATGATGCTGGGCAGACCCATGCGGATGGTGCCCCCGGTGCGCCCCTCGTAGCGCAGGGTGTAGGGCCAGAGGCGGGAGCCGGAGTATCCCGCGGCCAGGTCGGCCACGACCTTGATCTCCTTACGTCGCGGCCAGGCCGATATCCGCTCCACCAGCCATACCCGCACCGAGTCCTGCATGGCCAGCTCCAGGGCCTGGGCGAAGAGCTTGTTGCGCTCGGCCACCGAGGTGAAGTCCCGCTTGCCCAGCTTGTCGGCGACCTTGTCGAAGGCCTCAGAGGGCTTGTACGCCTGCCACAGCGGGTCGGTGAGGCCCCGCTTGGTGTAGAAGAAGTCGAAGTTGTCGGCCATGTCCCGCTGGATCAGGGTGCTGATCCAGCCGCCGGTGTAGAGGTGCCACCGCCCGGCCGCCGGGTCGCCGCCGATCCACAGCGGCGCCAGCTCCGCCGAGCGCCCGTAGCGGCGCTCCACGGTGAAGCCGATCCCCTCCAGCAGACCGGCCACGTAGTCCCCGATCTGGCGCCGCTCGTCCTCGGTGCGGATCAGGAAGATCAGGGTGACCGGCTGGCCCTGGTACTGCCACTTCCCGCCCACCAGGGTCGCGCCCAGCTTGCCCATCTCCTCGCTGATCACCGCCCGGGCCCGGTCGGGGTTGGGTGCGTAACGGATCTCCAGCTTGCGGGCCACGTCGGCGAGACGGGCGTAGTCGGGGAAGACGGTGTTGATGGGCAGGTAGCGCGGCGTACCCATACCACCCATAATCTCCTGGGCGATGTGGCGCCGGTCCACGAGCCAGTTCATCGCCTCCCGAATACGGGAGACGGAGAATGGGTTGAGCCGCGTCGTCCCCGGGAACGTGGGACCGACGGGGTTGAAAGTCAGCTCGTGATAGAGCCCGTAGGATGTCGCGAAGGCCAGCCCCGGGCTCCGCTGGATGCGGTTGCGCTGCTCGGGATTGGCTGTGCCGGAGAACCAGACCTGGATGTCGTTGGCTTCCAGCCGGCTGATCGCCGCTGCGTCGCTGGGTTCCTCCACCGCCAGGACCACGTCGACCCACGCCCCCACCCGGGCCTGCGCGGCGCTGCCGGTCGGCAGGGTGAAGATCAGCGCGGCGACCAGCAGCAGGAGCGGGATCGTCCTCCGTCGCGCGGTGGTCTTGCGGGCGAAGAAGCGGTACCGCCTCGACCGGACCACGTCCATCTATTCCCCCCTCCCAGGTAACGTTGTAACAACGGGTTCTACTCTTCCGCAGGGTGCAGACTGCACGATAAGATTACCATATTCGCCCGGCTGCTGCGGAAGTCCCTCTTTCCCCCGTCCGTCCTACCGCTCCAGCCGCTCCCCCGCAGCGACGACCTCTAGGGGCGCGTACCCCAGCGCCAGCCGCCTCACGCCGGCAGCAAAGCGCACGGTGACCACGGCCCGCACCCCCTCCCCCTCTACCTCCAGGACCCGCCCCTCGCCGAAGGTGGCGTGACGCACCCACCCCCCTACCGGCGGAACGACCACCTCGCGATCCGGCTGCGGCCAGGCCCCGGGGGATGCGGCCGCCGGCGGTGCCGGCAGGCTCGCCGGCTGCAGCAGGGCCTGGGGGATCTCTTCGACGAAGCGTGAGGGGATGCCGGGGCGCACGGCGCCGAAGACCATCCGCTGCCGGGCGTAGGTGATGTAGAGCCGCTCCTTCGCCCGGGTCATCCCCACGTAGCAGAGCCGGCGCTCCTCTTCGAGGCCGCCCTCCTCCTCGATGGTCCGCGCGTGGGGGAAGAGCCCCTCCTCCATGCCCGCCAGGAAGACCACGGGGAACTCCAGCCCCTTGGCACTGTGCAGGGTCATCAGGCTGACCCGGTCAGCCTGTTCCTGCCAGGTGTCGATATCGGTGATCAAGGCCAGGTGCTGCAGGAAGGCCTCGAGGCTCTCCTCGCCGGTCACGGCCGCAAATTCCCGCGCCACGGTGACGAGTTCGCGCAGGTTATCCAGGCGGGAGTAGGCCTCCTCCGTCCCCTCCCGCTCCAGCATCTCCTGGTAGCCGCTTTCGGCGATGGTCTGCTCGATCAGTTCGCCGGCGGGGACGCGGGCGGCCCGGTCGCGGAGGCGCTCCACAAGGCCGACGAAATCGCCGACGGCGCGGGCCGCCGCCCGTGGCAGCTCGGCCAGCGCCTCGGGGCTGGCCATGGCCTCCATCAGGCTCGTGCCCCGCTGCGCGGCGAAGGCCTCCAGGCGCCCCAGCGTAACGTCGCCAATCCCCCGCCGGGGCACGTTGATCACCCGCCGCAGGCTGCCCACGTCCAGAGGGTTCTGCGCCAGACGCAGGTAGGCCAGGATGTCCTTTACCTCGCGGCGCTCGTAGAATCGCACCCCGCCGACGACCTGATAGGGGATGCCGGCGCGCAGCAACTGCTCCTCGAACAGACGGGACTGGGCGTTGGTACGGTAGAGGACCACCATATCGCGGTAGGCGAGCCCCTGCGCATGGTGGTGGCGGATGGTCTCCACGATGAAGCGCGCCTCGTCGTGGCCGTCGAAGGCCTCGTAGACGGCGATGGGCTCCCCCTCGGGGTTGTCGGTCCACAGCCGTTTCTGGTGGCGGTGCGGGTTGTGCTGGATGACCTCCCACGCTCCGGCGAGGATGCGCTTCGTCGAGCGGTAGTTCTGCTCCAGCTTGATTATGGTAGCGTCGGGGTAGTCCCGTTCGAAGTCGAGAATGTTGCGAATGTCCGCACCTCGCCACCTGTAGATGGAATTGTGAACGACTACACCGTTGGCTAAGTAGTTGCGGAGGTTAGGGACATCCAGATCATAGACCTTCCCCTCATAGTGGGAGAAGGACCGTTCGATGACCTCATCTTCCACGAGGCGACCGTCCTTCACCACGACCAGCTTCATGCCGGGATGGACATGGCTGAGTGGCAGCATGAGGTGCACTGGCCGGTACCTTCCCCCGTTTGAAGGCAACAGGCTGGCCCGAAGCACCGTCTCACCATCCACCAGGGAAGCCAATCGCCGTGCCATCTCCCACCCGACATCGTAATCACGCCGTGCGGTTTCGACTCGCCACGCCCCGGCCCGCGACACCCGAGTTGAATACTCCCGGGAGACCCGTGACCGCAACAGTTGCCCGGAAGTGACTAATTGAATCCGGTGATCGCTCCAGGGACGGGCCTTGAACACCCGTCCGTCTCCAAACATCGTGAAGTGAACGAGGCGGCGTGTTGTCTGTCCACGCGTCACAGCGCCCGACCGGTGGTGTGGATATTCCGAAAACATGTGGAGATCGGCAAGCAACCGCTCCGCCCTCTCTTGGGTATCGATTTGGCGATAGATGCGGTCGATGTAATGCTGGCTCAACTGCATTCTGCGACCGCGCACGTGGAAGACCGTCGTGGGAATCCCGTACGTGAACGCAAATAACTGCTCGAAATACGCAGCCTCGGCCTCGCTATGGGAAACAGCCAGCACCCACAACCGGTCGGCGACTTCGCTGTCCAATCGAATGGCGAGGCCGTTGCCAGTATCCCCACGCCTCCGACTCCGCACACCCCGTGTCCGGCCAATCCGGTAGCCGATTCCCTGCCGATGCATCAGGTAGACGTAGTGCAGATCAGGGCGCGGGACCAACCGGCTGAACACTAGATGGTTCGGCGTCGCCGTCAACTCAACCCCGCCGCGGGTCCGCACAGTCACCATCGGACCGGAGTAGTCGCGCCCTAGCGGCGCCGCAGCCTGCGCGCGGGCCAGTCGCCCAGCGCCGCAGGCCGCCATGACCTCCGCACCCTCCTGCAGTGACTCGATCGGCTTCATCCCATCGGGACAAGTAACTGGCGTTCCGGGGGGGAGGCACTGGTCATCATCGCCCACCACGCAGAGGTTGCGGTGCTGGCTGGCCAGTGCGGCGACAAGGCGGTACTGGACGCGGTTCGTGTCCTGATACTCGTCCACAAGGATGTGCTGGAAGCGGTTCTGATACTCCTGCAGGACCTCCGGCGCGTCCTCAAAGAGACGCAGCGTTTCCAGCAACAGGTCGTCGAAGTCCAGCGCGCCGCGCTCCCGCAGCAGCGCCTGATAGCCGCGGTAGGCTCGGGCCACCGCCTCCTGGAAGAAGTTCTCCGCCCGCGCGGCGTACTCGGCCGGTCCCAGCCCCTCGTCCTTGGCCCGGCCGATCAGGGCGTGCACCACCTCCGGGGGGAAGCGCCGCTCGTCCATCCCGGCGTCCGCCAGCACCTCCCGCAGCAGAGCCCGCTGGTCCTCGGTGTCGTAGATTACGAAGTTCTTGGGGACCCCGATGCGCTGGCCGTGGCGGCGCAGGATGCGGCTGCAGATGTGGTGGAAGGTACCGATCCAGATGCCGCGGGCGACGGGGCCGCCCAGCAGCCGTTCCACCCGCTCCAGCATCTCGCGGGCGGCCTTGTTGGTGAAGGTGACGGCCAGGATCTGCTGCGGCCGGACGCCCCGCACCCGGATCAAGTAGGCGATTCGGTAGGCCAGGACGCGGGTCTTCCCGGAGCCGGCGCCGGCCAGGATGAGCAGCGGCCCGCCGCCATGCTCCACCGCGGCGCGCTGCGGGGGGTTGAGGTCGGCCAGGATGTCGGGCTGCGCTCGCGCTGCCATCGGCCGAAGAGGAGGCGACCTCAGGACCCCCGGTAGAGGCTGAATCCCCGGTCAATGAAATGCCGATCGAAGGCCAGCGCTTGGGCCACCGCCGCCTCCTGCATCACCAGGAAACTGACCTCATCGACCAGACTGAACTTCCCCCGGCGATCCATGAACTGGCGCAGCGCCGCACGGTGCAGGGCCTCATCCACCCAGCGAACGCGAAGAGGGTACGGCGCGGAGAGGAAGCGGTTCACGGCGCGCCAGCCTCCGCGGGTTTGCAGGAGGGCAAGGCTCTCCAGGATGATGTAGTTGTGGACCAGGAAATCGATGCCCGCCTCGAGGGCTGCGCGGAACAGCTGTGTCGCGGACCGGTGGTTCGGGTCGGACTGGTTGGCCAGCGCGTAAATGGCCGAGGTATCCAGGAAGACTACCACTCGGCCTCCGCCAGTGCGCGGTCATGCTGTTCGGAAACCGGATAGGGATCCTTCGACGAGAAAGACCCGATCCAGGGGAAGTCCTTCAGGGTCAGACGCCGTCTGCGGCGCGGGGCCGGCTGCAGCCTCTCCTGCAGAATCTCCCGCACGATCGCAGCCAGCGACTTCCGGCGCTCGAAGGCGCGTCGCCGCAGCGTCTCGTAGATGTCTTCGTCCAGCAGGATCTGCACGCGCTTCATCTTCACTCCTCCATGCCGCACTGTAGGCGTTTTTGCGCAATTGTGCAATAGCGGCATGTCCTGCGGAGGCGGCTATTCCCACTCGATGGTCGCGGGGGGTTTACTCGTGATGTCGTAGAGGACCCGCGTGATCCCGGGGACCTCGCGGGTGATGCGGCTGGCCAACTTTTCCAGCAATTCGTACTCCAGGCGCGCCCAGTCGGCGGTCATGCCGTCCTCGCTGGTCACAGCGCGGACGACCAGGGCGTCCCCGTAGGCGCGCGCGTCGCCCCTGACCCCGACGGTTGGCACCGGCAGGAGGACGGCGAAGGCCTGCCACAGGTCTCGCTGTAGGCCGAAGGCCGCAACCTCCTGGGCGACGATGGCGTCCGCAGCGCGTAGCCGCTCCAGCCGCTCAGGCCGCACCTCCCCCACCACGCGCACGGCCAGCCCGGGGCCGGGAAAGGGGTGGCGCTCCACCAGCGCGTCGGGCAGCCCGAGCTGGCGGGCCAGCTCCCGCACCTCGTCCTTGAACAGCTCGCGCAGGGGCTCTATCAGGCGAAGGCGCATGCGCTCGGGCAAACCGCCCACGTTGTGGTGCGTCTTGATCCGGGCCGCGGTGCGGGTGCCGCTCTCGATGACGTCGGGATAGAGCGTGCCCTGCACCAGCACGTCCACCTGTCCCAGGCGGGACGCCTCCTCCTCGAAGACCCGGACGAACTCCTCGCCGATGACGCGCCGCTTCGCCTCGGGGTCGGTCACCCCGCGCAGCCGGGCGAGGAACCGCTGCCGGGCGTCCACGTGCACCAGGGGCATGCGGAAGTGGTCGCGGAAGGTGGCGACCACTTCCTCCCCCTCCCCCTGCCGCAGCAGCCCGTGGTCCACGAAGATGGCGACCAGCCGCTCGCCGATGGCCCGGTGCACCAGGGCCGCCGCCGTCGCCGAATCCACGCCGCCGGAGAGGGCGACGATGGCCCGCCCGCTCCCCACGGCGGCGCGCGCCTCCTCCACCGCGCGCTCGATGACCGAGGCCATGGTCCAGGTGGGGCGGCAGCCGCAGACGCCATAAAGAAAGGCGCGCAGCACCTCCCCGCCCCAGGGGGTGTGTGACACCTCCGGGTGGAACTGCAGGCCGTAGAGGCGGCGTTCCGGGTCGGCGGCGGCGGCCACCGTACCGGCGTCGGTGTGGGCCAGGGCTACGAACCCCGGCGGCAGACGCCGCACCGCGTCGCCATGGCTCATCCAGCAGGTGAGGCGGTCCTCCAGCCCGACGAAGAGGGGCTCCCGCCGGTCGACGAAGAGGCGGGTGCGACCGTACTCTCGCCGGTCGGCAGGGCCTGTCTCCCCGCCCAGCAGGTGGGCCATGGCCTGCAGGCCGTAGCAGATGCCCAGGATGGGGATGCCGAGGGCGAACAGCTCCGGGGCAGGGAGGGGAGCGCCCGGCTCGTAGACGCTGGCCGGACCGCCGGAGAGGATGAGCCCCCGGGGGTTGAGCCGGCGGATGTCCCCAAGGGAAGCGTCGAAGGGGAGGATCAGGGACTTCACCCGACTCTCCCGCACGCGGCGGGCGATCAGTTGCGCGTACTGCGCGCCGAAGTCCAGGACCACCACCACATCGTGTTCCTGAGTCTCCTCCAGGTTCACTGCCACCGTGGGCTCGCGCTCCACCCCGCTAGTCGCCCCCGCCGCGCCTCGCCCACGAACACACGCACCCCTCACCGGCCCTCCCCCACCCCCTGGATGAACTGCAGCCGCTTGCCTTCCGTCACTAGCGCCGGAGCCAGCATGATCTCCACCTGATGCATCGCCCGCAGGTCGGCGGCCCCGCACAGCCCCATGGCCAGCCGCAGCGCGCCCGCCAGGTTCTGCGAGCCGTCGTCCACCACAGCCGGCCCAAGCAGGATCTGCTCCAACGTACCGGCGGTGCCCACCCGCACGCGCGTGCCCCGGGGCAGCGCCGGATGCGGGGTGGCCATCCCCCAGTGATAACCCCGGCCAGGAGCCTCCTCCGCCCGGGCCAGCGCCGACCCCAGCATCACCGCATCCGCGCCGCAGGCGATGGCCTTGGCCACCTCCCCGCCCACACCTATGCCGCCGTCTGCGACGACGGGCACATACCGCCCGGTGCGCCGGAAGTAGGCGTCGCGTGCCGACGCCGCCTCGGCGACGGCCGTGGCCTGTGGGACGCCCACGCCGAGCACCCGGCGGCTGGTGCAGGCCGCGCCGGGGCCCACCCCCACGAAGACCGCCGCCGCGCCCGCCTCCAGCAGGTCTGCTGCTCCCTCGGCGGTGGCGCAGTTGCCGATCATCACCGGGACCCCCAGCCGCTCCACCAGGATCCGCAGGGAGGTGACCTCGCCGCGGCTGCGGTGGCGGTCGGAGGAGACGGTGGACTGGACCAGGACGGCGTCGGCCCCCGCCTGCTGGGCCAGAGGCGCCAGGTGCGCGGCCCGCGCCGGGGTC
>Ga0209479_1001971_pt1 | contig 16329 bp, 16 predicted proteins | sample DewCreD2012metaG_2_FD_184112 | JGI IMG/M metagenome (GOLD analysis project Ga0209479, IMG submission 184112) | Hot spring sediment bacterial and archeal communities from British Columbia, Canada, to study Microbial Dark Matter (Phase II) - Dewar... ...
ACGCTTCGGGGAGGAGTGCGCCCAGCACGGCAGCCCGAGCCACCACCAGCGGGCGCCGCGCCCACCAGACATGCAGTGTCGAGATGTGCCCGTGGCGGATGGCCTTCTCGCGCCGCGCCTCGGCGGAGAGTTCTCGGAGAGGGAGCAGGGTTTCTATTGTAAGAGCCTGGAAGCCTGAGCGGTCGTCAGGCTTCGCTCCTGCCAGAGGGCATTGAGGCGGACGATGTCATCGTCTGACAGTTGGCGTTGCTTCTCGCCCTTGAACTCCACATCCAAGTTTTCGCCCTGCTGGATGATTTGGCGAAGCCGTTCAGGATTCATCCCCGCGTCACCTCTTTCCAGTCGTATACAACAATTTTAATCACACCCGTGACAGGTTGCGCTTTCAGGTAAGCGGTGGGATTTTGGATGATGTGCAACTTAGGTTCGGTCAGGGCGTTCTCCACCGCGTAGACCCAATAAGCGTCCTGCAGGCGCTCGGCCATCTGCCATTCGTGGGGCGTGAGCTCCAGGGGACCCGTGGTCGTGAAGGCCTTGACCTCGATGTAGCGCGTCCCCTCCGGCCCGTGGGAGACGATGTCGTAGCCGAGGAACTGTGCGCTCACATCCCGGGGCTCGCGCCCCTGCTGGCGCTCATAGTCCATCGCCGCCCGCATGCCGGCCGCCTCCACCCGACGCTTGAGCTCCTCCTCGGGCGGGAGGGGCTGCTCCACCGCGCCCTCCGGCGGCGCTGCCGGCGGGGAGGGCGGTTTGGGCACGATGAGGGCGACGGCCTCCAGCTCTGGCTCCAGGACCAGGATGTCCCGCTCCTTTTCCAGCTCCTCGAGGCGCTTTTTCTTTTCATCCAGGAGTTCTTTCAGGCGCTGCTCCTCCTGGCGGATGGCGGCCTCCATGTCCTCGCCGGCCTCGCGGCGGCGGTGGTAGTCCCAGAGCTTCTCCTGGGATTCCCGGATGAGCTGTGCATAGGAGGCTTCCAGCCAGCGTTTCTTGATGGCGCTCTCCCGCTCGCGCCGCGCCCGAGCTTCCGCCTGCACCGCGCTCAGCTGATCCCGCACGCGCCGCTGGACCCGCTCGCCGGCCTCCCGCAGGATGGCCGGCAGGTCCTCCGGCAGGGGGCTGCCCTTCGGGAGGGGATCCGGCTCCTCCAGCTCCCAGAGCACGCGCGGGTCGACCGTCCGGATCTCGCCGCTGGGGAGATCGTGGAAGAGGGCGATGAGGCGCTCCAGGACCGGCCGGCCATGGCCGTCCTGCAGCCGCGCCCGATACAGCCAGAGGATCCCATGGCGCCCTTTCTCATCCACAAGGATCGCCCGGACCGGACGCTCCCGCGAGAGGAAGTGGTCCGCCAAGGCGTCCAGGAGGGGGTGGCCGGGGGCGAGGAACTCGGCGTCGGCGCGGCGGGCGATCTCCCGTTCGAAGGCCACCCGCAGGCCCCGCGCGAAGGCCTCGTTCAGCAAGCCGTGCTGCTTGAGGAACTCCCGGGGGACGCTGAGGCGGAAGACCTTGGGATGACGCCGGTCCTCGGCGAACTGTCCGCCGACGGTTCGCACGGCCAGGCGGGTGAAGCGCTCGACATCCCAGGGGACAAGCCGCCACAGGAGCGAATCGGCCGCGTCCTTCCGGACGGCGGAGAGATCGATGTGGTGGCCGGCCAGGGCGTTCTCCTCCAGGGTCCGGCGGAACTCCTCCAGGCGCGCCTCCAGATCCACATCGAGGACCCGCTCCAGCTGGGGCTCCTCCCCCTTGAGGATGGCCTGCATGATGAGCTCCTCCAGGCGGACGCCTTCCAGCAGGGCGCCGAGGACGTCGTAGACGGTGTCGCCCAGGCGCTGGCGCATCCGCTCCAGCTTCTCCATGAGGCGCTGGAGCACGTGGCCCTCGCGGGTCTCCGGGTAGAGCATATTGAAGACGTAACAATCCCGCTTCTGACCGTAACGGTGGATGCGCCCCATGCGCTGTTCCAGACGGTTGGGGTTCCAGGGGAGGTCGTAGTTGATCATCAGGCGGCAGAACTGGAGGTTGAGGCCCTCGCCGGCGGCGTCGGTGGCGACCATGACCTGGACCTCATCCCGGAAGCGGCGCTCCTGGTCGATGCGGGCCTGGAGGTTCATCTGGCCGTGGATGATGGCGCAGGGGAAGCCCCACTCCCGGAACCGGCGCTCCAGGGCGCTTAAGGTGTCTTTGAACTCGGTGAAGATCAAGAGCTTCTCGTCGGGGTTGTGGCGGAGGTGCGCTTCCACCACCCGCCGCAGCTCCTGGGCCTTGGCCTCCTCCCCGGCCTTTTCGGCCTCCAGGGCCAGGCGGATGAGCTGGTCCAGCTCCTCCAGCTCTTCCCGCAGCTCCTCCGGCGTTTGGGCGGCGGTGATCCCCTCCAGCCGCTCCTGGAAGCTCTCCCATTCCCCCGCGGTCATCTCCGCCAGATCCTGCGGGGTCTCCTCATCCCACTCCGGCAGCTCCTCTTCCTGCAGGCGGCGCTCCCACTCCCGGAGGAGGATCTGCAGCTTGGCCTTGCGGCGGCGCAGCGACTCCCGCACCGCGAAGAGGCTGGAGGACAGGCGGCGCTGCAGCACGGTGAGGGCCAGGGCCACGTTGCGGCTGCGCCGGTCGGTCTTGCCGGAGACGGCGGCATACCAGCGGCGCACGTAGGCGGTGACCGCCTCATACAAGCGCCTCTCCGTCTCGGTGAGGGAGACGCCGATGCTTTTGACCTCCCGCCGGCGGAAGAGAGGTCTTCCTTCCAGATCCGTGACCTGCTCTTTGGTGCGGCGCAACACGAAAGGAAGCCCTTCGGACCGGGCGGCCTGCTTGAGCTGCTCCGGATCGGCGAAGAGGCGGGGCTCCAGGAGGCTCAGCAGCAGGAAGTAGGCGTGGTCATCGCCTTTATGGGGCGTGGCGGTGAGGAAGAGCATGTGGGTGGTCCGGGCGGCCAGGGCCTCGCCCAGCTGGTAGCGCTTGGTCTTGTCGATCTTCTGCCCGTAGCGGGTGGCGGAGAACTTGTGCGCCTCGTCCACGATCACCAGGTCCCAGCGCTGGCGGGCCAGGACCTCCCGGACATCCTCCCGTCGGGCCAGGTCCATGGAGACCAGCACCTGGGGGTTGCGGTCGAAAAAGTCGGTGGAGTAGAGGCTGTTCAGGATATCACGGCGCAGGGGGACGAAGTCCTCGCGGAACCAATCCTTCATCTCCCGCTGCCACTGATCCTGCAGGTGGGCGGGCACCACCAGGAGGGTGCGGTGGACCACCCCACGGGCCTTGAGCTCTTTGAGCACGAGGCCCGCCATGATGGTCTTGCCCAGGCCGGGGTCGTCCGCCAGGAGGAAGCGGATGCGGGACATCGGGAGGATGTGGCGGTAAACGGCGTCCACCTGATGGGGCAGGAGGTCCACCTGGGTGACGCTGACGGCGTAGTGGGGGTCGAAGGCATGGGCCAAGCGCATGCGAAGGGCCTCGGCGAAGAGCAGGAAAACGTCGCGGGGGATGGCGCCGGAGGCGAAATCCTCCCAGAGGGCGGGGATCCGGCGCACCCGACGGGCGAGCTCCTCCCGGCCCAGGACCAGTATCTCCGCCCGCCTGGAGGGGTAGAAAACGACTCCTACCACCAGGTGGGCCCCCTCGTCTTCGAGCCTGAAGATCTCGGCCTCCTCGGGGAAGGGCTCGATCCGCACGCGATCGCCGACGCGAAGCTCCATGGTCCCTCCGGGCCAGCGGGGCGATCCGGCGGGGCTGCTGGGCCGGCGCCCCTTCGAGCTTCGAAGGCAGGCGTTTCCCCTTTTTCAGGCGCCCCTCCGCCCCGCGCTGCCGCCTCGCCGGTCCAGCCACCGGGCGAGGCGCTTTTCGGTTGGAAGCCATGGTAAATTCAGCGAGCTCCGGTAGCAAGGTCCCTCGGGCCGCTACCCGGATCCGCACCGCCCTTTCCACACGATCTCCCCCAGCCGCTCCGGCGGATAGAGGAGAACGGCCGCTTTCTCCCGGAGGTGGCGTGCGGATTTCTTTCGGCTCTCCAGATACCCGGAAAGCGCCTGCGCTGGATCCTCGCCTGAAGAGATCTCCAGGGAGCGCCCCAGCACGTCCACCCGCCGCCCGAGGCCCCAAAACCCTGGCGTCCGGCCGAACCGCGAGGGACCAAAGTCACGCCGGGCATGCCAGCGATAAGGAAAAGGCTGGCCGGGGATCTCCGCGAAGAAGAGCCAGACGTCGAAGTCTTTCACCCCCGCCCATCCAGGTCGTGGCAGGCCGCCCCCTGACATAGCGCGATGGCCACCAGGCGCTCCCAATACGCCGCCCACCGCGGCTGATGCCGGATGAGATCCTCCAGGGCCCTTCAGGCGATCTCCGCCTCCGGCAGCCCCTTCAGGAAATCCCGGATGGGCATCACCCGGCCCCTCCGGCGGCACGGATAGACCTCGGCCGGGAAGCCGTCCTCGCCCCGATAGACCAGGAGGGCCGGCACCTCCCGGCCGAAATCAGGCCCATATCCGCGCCGGCGGGAGCCAAAGATCCTGCGAATCTCAAAGCGGCCCCTCACCGCCGCCATAGCAGCCTGCTCGTAGAGCGCCCTCCGCTCCGCCTCGCCCCGCCTCGAAAGATCCACCTCCTCCACCTCGATCCCATGCTGTCGGGCCCGCTCCAGCAGGCCCGGAACTTCCTCCAGGCCCGCGTTCGCCTCTCCCGAAAATGGAACGGCCTCCGAGGAGAAGCAGTAGACCAACCGGCGGATCGGATCCGGACGCTTCGCGTCCATTTCCCCCTCCTCTCACCGCTCACACCCGATCCCGTCCTTATCCCCATCGAAGCGATGCGGATCCCCGTAGCGATGGTCCACCGGGAAGTTGCGGACCCCTGTGTCTTGCGAGGATGCGAGGATAGCCCAGCGCCTGTCATCGCCGGATCAGAATATGAAGATCCCTCCATCCATATCCCAGCTGCCGAAGTCGGGCCCCTCCGATTTCCATCCAACCCGTTCGAACGAGTTCGCCGCCCAATTGCTCGTAGAACCGGCGGGCCGGGTTCGCTTCGAGCACCCAGACCAGGAGCGTATCGATGCCATCTCGGAGAAGTTCCCTTGCGCATATGCTCATCAACCGCCGATCGATGCCCTGTCGTTGATGCTCAGGCAGCACATAGATCGCGTAGACCTCCCCCCGGTATACCTCATCTCCAGTGCGCTCGGGGCCCGCGGCAGCGAAGCCCACGATCTGCGCCTGATCTTCCGCTACCAGAATGAACTGGCCGGGCGCCGGATGCGCCAGCGTCCGTCGCCAGCGGGGAGCATCCTCCTCCGGGGAGAGCTGGGCCAGGTATTCCGCGGGGACGATCCCGGCATACTGCGCCTTCCACGTGATCACCCGAACTCGCGCGATCCCCAGCGCGTCCTCGGGGACAGCCCTCCGAATGCGGACCCGTGAGCGATTGGCCTGCTCCATCCAAGTCCTCCATTTTTGAGGAGATGCGCGGCCTGGCCGGGGCGAACCTCGAATTCTCCAATGCAGGGGGTTCGATCCGCATCGACCTGCCCCTGACCGGTCCCAGACTTACCTCCCTGGGAATGGGGAACCGCTTGGGGCGTTTGGGGGCCGAGACGAAACGGTGCGCGTGTATTTGTTCGGCAACAGGGCGGCTATGGGGACGGCTTCCTCTCCGTGTTTCCCCGGGACGATGACCATTGCTGCGGGGGCGTAATCGGATATCAGCTCGCGGCACATCCCGCACGGAGGCACAACCTCTCCATGGCGATTCACCGCCACGATGGACTCGATGTCTGTATCGCCCGCAGCCGCCGCCATGCCGATGGCGATCGCTTCGGCGCAAACGGCGATACGGCCCACGGTGGCCTCCAGATGGACCGCCGAGAAGATCTTCCCCGAGCGCGTCCGCAACGCACAGCCGACGTGATGCCGCCCTTGTTGAAAGCGCAGCGCGATGATCCGCCGCGCTGCTTCGATCAAAGCCCGGTCATCCTCGGATAGCGGCGTGGCCACCAGAACCTCCTCTGAAATGCCCTAAGACAAACACGAAAGGGCAGGACATCCACCAGCCCATGGAGTCTTCATGCTCCAACGCTCGGCCGGATGCCCTGCCCCTGGGATCCCTGGAGCCGTCAGGCGGTCCGCTGCCCTGGGGCCTTAGGGTCGTCCTCTTCGGAATGTCCCAGCCATGACGTCCCTGCCTCCGCTGGATCAGCGGCCTCGACCCACGAACATCCCATACAAGAACAGCACCACCAACGCGCCCACGATCGCGAGGGCCAGGCTGCGCAGATCAAACCCGCTGATGCCTCCGAAGCCCAGCAGGGTGCCAATGAACCCCCCGACCACCGCTCCTACAATGCCCAGCACAATGGTCAGGATAATCCCCCCGCCTTGCCGGCCAGGCATAATGAACTTCGCCAAAGCGCCAGCAATCAGACCGAAGACGATCCACAATAGAATTCCCATGGGGCACTTCCTAAATTGGTTTTTTCACACACAATATATTTTAATTTTCTGAATTTGTCAAGCAATCCCAAAGCGGGGAAACGGGACGCCTGGCCCTTCCGAGCTGCAGAGCGGGCGACGGGACTCGAACCCGCGGCCTCCTCCATGGCAGGGAGGCGCTCTACCGTCTGAGCTACGCCCGCACGAGCGGAGGGGGCGGGATTCGAACCCGCGGTGAGCCTTCCGAGGCCCACAGGTGATTTCGAGTCACCCGCCTTCGTCCACTCGGCCACCCCTCCACGTATGAATTATACCTCAGACCGCAGCGTGGGAACGCCACCCCGCATCCGTTCGGCCCCGGAGGGGCTCTGAAGGGTTCCCGCATCCCGGAGGCCGGCCAGGGCTTTCTAAGGGGGGTACCCCCCCACCTTCTCCCTCCACCTCCTATCTGGATTCGAAAAGCCCTGGCGCCCGGCGCCGGAAGATTGACGAAACCCGGTTTTGCGGATACGATTAGAAGGGTGGATGTTCAGGGTCGTTCCATATCCATGGTTCGGGATGGGGCCGCCGGATGCCCGCTGGGGCGCTGGCGGCCTTTTTGTTTGAGGACATCCCGGGCTGGGCTCGGATCTTAGGGCCCTTTGGGTCACGAAGGAAAAGGGATAAAAATAAATCGAATCGCAATCTGAATCAGGAGACCGGTTCAATGGCACAGGTTTTACGGATTGTCCCCCTGGGGGGGCTCGGCGAGATCGGCAAAAATATGATGGCCATCGAATATGGCCGCAACATCCTGATCATCGACGCCGGGATCATGTTCCCGGAGAACGATATGCTGGGGGTGGATTTCATCATCCCCGACTGGCAATATCTTCGGGACAAAAAGGCCTGGGTGCGGGCGATCGTGGTCACCCACGGCCATGAGGACCACATCGGGGCCCTCCCCTTCCTGATCCGCGAGATCCCGGCGCCGGTCTACGCCACGCCCCTCACCCGGGGGTTGATCGAGGTCAAGCTCAAGCAGGCAAAGGTCACCGAGGGCGTCACCCTCCACACGGTCCAGGCCGGTGACCGCCTGACCATCGGGCCGTTCACGGTGGAGCTGTTCCGGGTCTGCCACAGCATCCCCGATGGGGTGGGGCTGGGGATCACCACCCCGGCGGGCCTGATCGTCCACACCGGCGACTTTAAGTTCGACCAGACCCCGGTGGATGGCAAGCCGACGGATTTCGCAACCCTCGCGGAGTTCAGCAAGCGGGGGGTCCTGGCTCTGCTCTCCGACAGCACCAACGCGGATCGACCCGGGTGGACCCCATCGGAGCGGGTGATCGATGCGGCCTTCGACGCGGTCTTCCGCCAGGCGAAGGGCCGCATCATCGTCGCCACCTTTGCCTCGCTGATCTCCCGCTTCCAGCAGGTGATCCAGGCGGCCCTCCGCCACGGCCGCAAGGTGGCCTTCGCCGGGACCAGCATCCTGGAGAACGTGAAGATCGCCCAGAAGCTCGGCTACCTGGAGATCCCGCCCGGGGTCATGATCCGCCTGGACGAGGTGGATCGCTATTCGCCGCACCAGGTGGTGATCGTCACCACCGGCGCCCAGGGGGAGCCCTCTTCGGTCCTGGCCCGCATGGCGGTCGGCCAGCATCCCCAGCTCCGGATCGTCCCGGGCGACACGGTGATCCTGTCGGCCCACCCGATCCCGGGCAACGAAGAGATGGTGCATCGGACCATCAACCGCCTCTTCCAGCGGGGGGCCGATGTGCTGTATGATCCTATCGCCCCGGTCCACGTCTCGGGCCACGCCAGCCAGGAGGAGCTCAAGCTGATGATCAACCTGGTCCGGCCCCAGTATTTCATCCCCATCCACGGGGAGATCCGTCACCTCAAGGCCCATGCCCGCCTGGCGATGGAGCTGGGCATCCCGGCGGAGCGCATCTTCACGGTGGAAAACGGCTGGGTGATCGAGTTCCGGGACGGCCAGGGGCGGGTGGTGGAGCGGGTGCCGGGCGGCTATGTGTTCGTGGACGGGGCGCTGGTCGGGGATATCGGCCCGGAGGTGCTGCGGGAGCGGGAGGTGCTTTCCCGGGAGGGATTCGTGGTGGCCATCGTGCGGCGGGATCCGAAGACGGGCCGGCTCATCGGACGGCCGGAGCTGATCACCCGCGGCTTCACCTTCGCCCGCGAGGCGGAGGAGCTGCTGGCCGGCGCTGAGGAGCTGATCATCGAGACGGTGCGCTCGGCGAACGGGGAGGGGAAGTCCCGTCAGGCCCTGGCCCACCGCATCCAGAACGCCCTGGCGGATTATCTCTACCGCCACACCCGCCGCCGGCCGATGATCATCCCGGTGGTGACGGAGTGAAGGCGCAGCGAAGCGCCCGTCCCGAGGGAGAAACCGTGCGGATCGATGTGGTGACTCTGTTTCCGGAATATTTCGAGAGCCCCCTGCGGGTGAGCATCCTGAAGCGGGCGCAGGAGACGGGCCGCGTTCAGATCGAGGTGTATTCCCTGCGGGCCTTCGGGCTGGGGCGCCACCGCGTGACCGACGACACCCCCTACGGGGGCGGCGGGGGGATGGTCATGCGGCCGGAGCCGATTTTCGACGCGGTGGAGCACATCCTCTCGGATGCCCCGCCCGACGCGCGGGAGGAGATCCCCATCATCCTCCTGGATCCCGCAGGGCGCCGCTTCACCCAGGAAGTGGCCTGGGAGCTTTCCCGCTACCCCCGGCTGGTGCTGATCTGCGGGCATTACGAAGGCGTGGATGAGCGGGTGCGGGAGCACCTGGTCACGGATGAGATCTCCATCGGGGATTTCATCCTGACCGGTGGGGAACCAGCCGCCCTGGTGATCATCGATGCAGTGGTCCGCCTGCTGCCCGGGGTGCTGGGGGATCCAGAGGCCCCTCGCCACGATTCCTTCGCGGAAAGCCTGCTGGAACACCCCCACTACACCCGCCCCGCGGTCTACCGCGGGTGGGAGGTCCCCGAGATCCTGCGCTCCGGCCACCATGCGGCCATCGCCCGCTGGCGGCGGATGCAATCCCTGCGGCGCACCTGGGAGCGGCGCCCGGACCTTCTCCTGCGGGCGACGCTGACGGACGAGGAGCGGGCCTGGATCGCCCGATGGGAAGCGGAACGCCGCGCGCTCCTGAAGCCGCTCCTGGAAGGGGAAACCGGGCCGGCGGGGGGATGAATCGATGAGAAGAGGATAGGGAAGCGGCTGCTCTCCCGGAAGCCCAACGGCATCTGTCCAGAGCGGACGGTGGATGATGAAGCGGCCAGCCCGAGCTGGAGAGTTCTGGGTTCGAGAGGAGACCCGCCGCCAGCGTCTGCAGGCGCTGGCCGGGCTCCCGCGCCTCCCCTACGCCGTTGCGGCCTTCAGCCTGGGGGAGGGGGACAAAACCGTGGGATTGATCTGCCGAAACGCAGTGGCATGGGGCGCGGAGCGCCTGCTGGTGATCGGCTCCCCGCTCTGGGAGCGCGCCACAGCCTGCGCCACCGACGCCTTCATCCGGATCGAACATTTCCCCTCGGTCGCCGATTTCCTGATGTGGATGGAAAGCGGGGCATGCCCCTACGAGCCGGTGATCGCGGAAAAGACCCCTTCTTCCATTCCTCTACAGGCTTTCTCATTCCCCCCTCGCATGCTCCTGATCCTGGGGCATCCTTCCTTCGGGGTTCCCAACTCCCTGCTCTGGCGGGCGCCTCAGGTCCATATCGAGACGGCCCTCCCAGTCCCCAGCCTGAACGTCGCCGTCGCCGCTGGCATCCTGCTGTATCATTACTGGCAACAGGTATGGGGAGGGAACCCCCTCTACCGTTCCGACGGGTGATGGGACCGCCTCCGGAAGCAGCGGGATAGCCCCTGGCCATTCGCCCATTCCGATGGGAGCTCAACCACCCCGTGGGCGTGCAGCGAAACCACCCGCCCCACCCCGACTGAGCTTTCTGGCTTATAATCAAAAGCACTGGATCTTAAGATATTGGAGGAGCCCAATTCGATGACCCCCTTATCGAGAGGTTCGGCCCGCGGGGCGGGGATCCGGCGTGGGATGGCGGCCCTGATTTTATTAATCGCCGCCGCATGTGGGCGGGTGGTTTCGGAGCGTCCGTCTCCTTCCCCATCGCCCGGCTCCCCGCCCACTGTTCCTTCGATGGGCACGCCGGTGGTGGTGCGGGTGCCTACCCCCACCCCGATCCCGACGCCGACGCCCAGCCCGACGCCGATCCTCTATGTGGTGCAGCCCGGGGATACCCTTTATGGCATCGCCCTGAAATACGGGGTCTCGGTGTCCGCCCTGCAGGAGGCGAATGGGATCACCGATCCCACTATGCTCCGGATCGGCCAGGAGCTGGTGATCCCGGCACCGGGCCCGGAGGGCGAACCGGCGCGCCCTCCCACCCCCACCCCCATGCCCCTGCTGATCCAGGGATTCGGATGCACGGCCAGCGCCATGGGCAGCCTGAGCTGCATCGGCGAGGTGATGAATCCCCAGCCCCATCCGATGCGAAACGTTCAGGTGCAGATCGTCCTTCGGAATGGGGAAGGGCAGGCGCTGACCAGCGGGATCGCCGGGACGGGCCTGGATATCCTGATCTCGGGGGGACGGTCTCCCTTCGCGCTGGTCTTCAACACGGTTCCGCCGGGTTATGCCCGGGCGGAGGCGCAGGTGATCCGGGCGGAGCCGACCCAGGAGCCTGGGAACCGCTACGGACGGGTGGAGCTGGCCCGGGCAGAGGGGCGTGGGGAGGGGGCGGATTTTGTGGTCCGGGGCCAGGTGCGCAATGCCGACGCGGTGCCGATGCGCCGGATCAATGTGGTAGTGGCTTTCTACGATGGGCAAGATCGGCTGCTGGGGTTCCGGCAAATTGTATTCGCGGAAGAGGCAACCGGTCCAGGGGCCGCTCGGGACTTTGAAGCCCGGTTCGCGGCGGCGGGCGTGAAGATCTTCCGGGTGTTCGTGGAGGGACAGCGATGAGCAAGCGGGGCCTGGGCGTGGCGATGCTGGGAGCGGCGCTGCTGATCGCCGCGGCTCAGGCAGGGATTAACTGGTTGCGTCTGGGGCGTTCGGCGGAGTGGGGCCCGTTCCAGCAGGCCGCCCTCGGGGTGGCCGGGCTCATCGCCCTGCTGGCCCTGCCGCTCCTGTGGCGGGACGGCCGCCCGGCTTAATCCGGGCGGGGTGGGGCGCTTGTGCCCCACCCCGGTGAAAGCCGTCCCGTGGGAAACCGAAAGGCGTTTCCCACTCCGCGATCCTCAGGCCGCCAGATGGCACGCCACCCAGTGGCCGGGGCGGACCTCCCGCCACTCCGGCTCCACGTGCTTGCAGATCTCCTGGGCGATCGGGCAGCGGGGATGGAACCGGCAACCGCTGGGCGGGTTGACCGGGCTGGGCACTTCCCCTCGCAGGATGATCCGCTGACGCCGGGCCTCCACCGCCGGATCCGGCACCGGGACCGCGGAGAGCAGGGCCTGGGTGTAAGGATGCAACGGGTTCTCATATAGCTCGATCCGATCCGCCAGCTCGACGATCTTCCCCAGATACATCACGGCCACCCGGTCGCTGATGTGCCGGACCATGGCCAGGTCGTGGGCGATGAACAGGTAGGTCAGGTGGAAACGCTCCTGAAGCTCCTGGAGGAGGTTCACGATCTGAGCCTGGATGGAGACGTCCAGAGCGGAGATGGGCTCATCACACACGATGAAATCCGGCTGCAGGGCCAGCGCCCGGGCGATGCCGATACGCTGGCGCTGCCCGCCGGAGAACTCGTGGGGATAGCGGTCGGCGAAGATGGGATTCAGCCCCACCAGACGCAGCAGCTCCTCCACCCGCTCCCGTGCCTCCTTCCCCCGGGCGATGCCGTGGATCTCCAGGGGCTCGGCGATGATCTGGCCCACGGTCATGCGGGGGTTGAGGGAGGCATAGGGATCCTGGAAGATGATCTGCATGCGGCGCCGCATGCGCCGCAGCTCCCTGCCCTTCAGCTGCGTCAGGTCAACGCCATCGAAGACCACATGGCCTCGCGTCGGCCGGTGCAGCTGCAGGATCGTCCGGCCGACGGTCGACTTCCCGCAGCCTGACTCCCCCACCAGCCCCAGGGTCTCGCCACGCCGGATCTCGAAGGAGACCCCATCCACCGCGTGGACGTAGCCGATGGTTCGGGTGAAGATGATCCCCCGGGTGATGGGGAACCACTTCACCAGGTTTTCCACCCGGAGCAAGACCTGTCCGTTCCGATTCACCGCGGCCTCCCGGTCTGAACATCCACCCAGCATGCCATGCGATGGTTCGGTGCGATCTCCTCCAGTCGGGGGTTCTCTTCCCAGCAACGATCGAAGGCGTAGGGGCAACGCGGGGCGAAGGGACAACCGCTCGGCAGCTCGAGCAGATCCGGAGGCATCCCATCGATGGATACCAGCCGCCGACGCTCCCGCCGGTCCAGCCGGGGGAGGGACCCGAGCAGCCCCAGGGTGTAGGGGTGTCGGGGGTTGTGATAGAGCTCCAGGACTGGGGCTTCCTCCACGATGTAGCCGGCATACATGACGGCCACCCGATGGGCCAGCCCGGCCACCACCCCCAGATCGTGGGTGATCCAGATAATGGCCATCCCCAGCTCATCCCGAAGCCGCTTGACCAGATCGATGATCTGAGCCTGGATGGTCACGTCCAGCGCGGTGGTGGGCTCATCGGCGATGAGGATCTGCGGGTGGCAGGCCAGGGCCATGGCGATCATCACCCGCTGGCGCATCCCACCGGAGAATTGATGGGGGTAATCGTTCAGGCGCTCCGCGGCGTTCGGGATTCCCACCATCTGGAGGAGCTCAATGGCCCGCTGGCGCGCCTCGTGGGGAGACATGTTGAGATGGGTCTCCAGGACCTCGGTGATCTGCCGGCCGATGGTGAGCACCGGATTCAGAGAGGTCATGGGGTCCTGAAAGACCATAGCGATCTTCGAACCCCGGATGCGGCGGATATCCGCCTCATCCAGCTTCAGCAGATCCACTCCCTGGAACAGGACCTCGCCCTTCGTGATGCGGCCGGGCGGCTGGGGGATCAGCCGCAGGATGGAAAGCATCGTCACGCTCTTCCCGCTCCCCGACTCCCCCACGATCCCCAGCGTCTCCCCCTCATGAAGCTGAAAAGAGACCCCGTTGACAGCATGCACCACGCCATCCCGCGTGAAGAAACGCACCTCCAGGTTCCGAACATCCAGAAGCGGCGGCATTGGCTCCACGCCTCGCGTTCAGGATCCCATGCCTCCAGGCATCGCTCGCGCATTCGGCCCGGGCGACATGCATTAGAATGATAGGCAAGCGAGGAGCATCCGTCAAGATCCTTTTCACGGATCTTCGGGGAGCCGTTCGGACATCGGGGTTCTGGATCCGGCCCCTGCACGGGCTCCAGCCCAAGCGCAAGGGGTTTTTCACAGCCCATCCGGCCGGCCCTGGACCGGTTCAAAGCCATCGCTGAAGGCCGTGCTCGATCTCCTGTTCTGAAGGCCAGCTTTTCATCGAGGTTCCATGCGCGCACGCCGGAGGAGCCTAGACGGGCCTCCTCCGCCAGCCCAGTCGGAGCGATGGACCATGGTTGTCGAACGCGTGGAGCTCCGCGTGATCCGGATGCGGCTGAAGGAGCCCTTCGAGACCTCCTTCGGGCGGGAGCATGATCGCGAGGCCATCCTGGTGACCGTATATGCGGATGGCCTGGAGGGATGGGGCGAAGTGGTGGCCTCGCGGGATTTCGGATATTCCTATGAGACCATTGAGACCGCCTGGCACGTGCTGCGGGCTTTCCTGATCCCGGCGGTGCTGGGGCAGGACATCCCGGACATCGAAACGGTGGCCCGGGTCGGAGAGCGGCTCCGGGGGCATCCGATGGCCCGCGCCGGCCTGGAGGCCGCGTTCTGGGATCTCCTGGCCCGCCAGGCCGGCCTCCCCCTCGCCCGCTATCTGGGGGGGACCCGCGATCGGGTTCCGGTGGGCGTGAGCATCGGGCTCCAGCCCACCGATGAGCTCCTCCTGGAGAAAATCCGGGGTTATCTGGAAGAAGGCTATCAGCGCATCAAGGTCAAGATCAAGCCAGGCCGGGATGTGGAGATGATCGCCGCGATCCGCAGGGTGTTCCCCGAGATCCTGCTGATGGCCGACGCGAACTCCGCCTATCGCCTGGAGGATGCGGATCGCCTGGCCGCCCTGGATGAGTTCCACCTGATGATGATCGAGCAGCCGCTCCACTGGGACGATCTCTATGAGCACTCGCTCCTCCAGGCGCGCCTGCGCACGCCCATCTGTCTGGACGAAAGCATCCACACCGCCCGGCACGCCCGGGCGGCCCTGGAGATGGGCGCCTGCCGGATCATCAACATCAAGCCCGGGCGGGTCGGCGGGCTGCTGGAGGCCAAACGGATTCACGACCTGTGCCACGCGCGGGGGATCCCGGTGTGGTGCGGCGGGATGCTGGAGACCGGCATCGGGCGGGCGGCGAACGTGGCCTTGGCCTCGCTGCCCGGCTTCACCCTCCCCGGGGATCTCTCCGCCAGCGATCGCTATTACCACGAAGATCTGATCGATCCTCCCTTCGTCCTGAACCCGGATGGCACGCTGAGCGTGCCTCCGGGGCCCGGCCTGGGCGTGCACATCGATCGACGGAAGGTGGATCGAGCCACCCTGCGAATGGAGGCTTTCCAGATATAGCTCCGCCGGGGAATTCCATGGAGGCCGTAGCCAAAGCCGGGGATCTGGCGCTGCTCATCGGACCGGGCGGGAAGCCCTTCCTGGTCCGACTGGAGCCGGGCGGACGTCTGCATACCCATCGGGGGATGGTCGCCCACGAGGATTGCATCGGGCGGCCGTGGGGGACCGCCGTGCGCTCCCATCGAGGGGAAGTCTTCTGGATGCTGGAGCCCTCGATGGAGGAATTAATCCGCTACCTACCCCGCCAGACCCAGATCCTGTACCCGAAGGACATCGGCTACATCCTGTTGAAGCTGTCCGTTCGGCCCGGGCGCCTCGTTCTGGAAGCGGGGACCGGGAGCGGCGGATTGACCCTCGCCCTGGCCCAGGCGGTCTGGCCCCTGGGCCGGGTGGTGACCTATGAAGTGCGGCCGGAGATGCAGGCCCTCGCCCGTCGGAACCTGGAACGGGTGGGGCTGGCCGAGATGGTCACCTGGCGGATCCGGGATATCGCGGAAGGGTTCGAAGAAACCGAAGCCGATGCCCTTTTCCTGGACCTGCCGGAGCCCTGGGCCTATCTGTCCCAGGCGGCCGCGGCCCTGCGCAGCGGCGGCTTCTTCGGGGCCATCCTCCCCACCGCCAATCAGGTGATCCGGCTCCTGGAGGCCCTGCCGGCCCACGGCTTCGGGTTCATCGAAACCGTGGAGATCCTCCTGCGGCCCTATCACACCGTGGGCTGGCGCTTCCGCCCCGCTGACCGGATGGTGGCCCACACCGGATTCCTCATTTTCGCCCGGCGCCTGCAGGAGCCTGTCGGGCCGGAGATCCCCATCGGGGAGCCCGAAGCCCCGGAGGCTTGAGCGTCGAAGGCCCGGGAGGACAAGGGCCCACCAAGCCCCCGGGTTCCCCTGGGCCCGTGGGATCGCCGGAAGGTTTGCCCCTTCCACCGGCCCCATCCCCCGCTGGCTCCAACCTATCCGGGCCACCGGCCCCTGTCCCCCCACGATCGGGACAGACCGATCCCTCATCGATGGGGACCATGAGAACAACACAATGGGGTAAGCTTAGAATACCAACTGCCCGCTTCAGCTGTCCCCTTTTGATTTGCTGGATCGCGGCTCAGCAAATCAGAAAGGACCAACGGATGAGGGCGATCGGACTGTGGGCGCCGCCGGTCCTCCGGGCGGCGCTGTCGACCCGATTCCCTGAGCTGCATCCGCTCCCCACCCTTCAGGAGCTGGACGCC